>Ga0265295_1000654_pt1 | contig 67315 bp, 69 predicted proteins | sample Munlansysbiofilm_FD_192503 | JGI IMG/M metagenome (GOLD analysis project Ga0265295, IMG submission 192503) | Leachate microbial communities from a municipal landfill in Southern Ontario, Canada - Methane capture system biofilm | ecosystem: Engineered > Solid waste > Landfill > Unclassified ...
TAAGCGCATCAGCGCGGATAGCACCGAGCTCAGCTGCGCTGATGGCACCAGGGGCGGTAGCACCGTGCAGGATTGTTGTACGTGCTTGAGCTATTGCCTCGCGTGCGGCTTCAAGTACCAGACAGTGGGGGGCGCTTGAGACTGCCAGTTCAGGGCAGTTCAGAACTAGATCGACAGAAGGGAGCCGTTTTAGTGCTTGTTGTTTTTCATCCATATTTTTATTTTCACGTATGCACGCACTGCATTGGGGGCAGTGGCTTATGGGTGATTAATGGGTAACCTGCTAGTTTTATGTGAGAAACGCAATATGAGGTATAGGGGAAAATGCAACAAAAACCCCTAAAGTGTAAAATCTGGTCTGTTTGTTGCAGTCACCGTTTATTGCATAACCCCTGCGCATGAACTTTGGAGTAGGAAGCACACCCCTTAATTCGGGCGATGGCGACCACACCAACCAATACCTTGGTTTGCCAAACATCAATTTAGGGTTGATCAGAGCCTGTTAGTAGCGCCCAAGTTAGCCCTGAGCTGGCCGGAGTTTCACCATAAGTATGCGCAATGCCGATAAGTGTAACACATTATTTTTAGCGCCGATAGTATCCCAAAGCTGACAAGTGGAGAAGCATTGATGAAGCAAAGATCGCTTCTGGTTCTCTTGTCTATGGCACGAACCATAGCGCAGGGCAGAGATTTTATAGTGCATAACTGGGCATCCGTTCGATTACTTAAGCGAGCTGAGGCCCGAGCTGATTTTAGGGGCGGCACAAAGACTCATGTGTTGACGGGTTTGGCGAGCATTACTGCGCTATCGGTGTTACTGCTGGGGTTATCTGGATGTGGTGAGCGTCGGGAGGTGAAGTCTGCGCTGGAATGGGAATGCTGCGCTAGCGTAATGAGTTCTTTTCTACAAACTCAGGAGTTGTGTAAATATTCTGAAGCGCAGGCGTACTGTGAAAGTTTAACACTAGATGACAAAGATGACTGGCGCCTCCCCTCTAGACACGAGCTGATGTCATCCCCCTTGCAAGTACAGGAAATGCAACAGGAGACCCATTCACTCAACAGTAGGGAAACAACCTGCTGGAGTTCTACGCCATATCACGATTCACGCTTGCGTTATTGGGCTGTTTCTGTCTCTAATAATCAGGCTGCGCCCTTGGAAAAAGATACGCGTAACGCCGTTTTATGTGTACGAAATATAGTAAAATAGGCAAGATAGAGCATGTTGCCTCACCCATTACGAGGATATATTTGTGAGAGATAGACGCCCGGATTCTACCTCGGAAAAATCGGTTTTAACTAGACTGTACAGCCGGATAACCGCGTTTGTGGGACAGGAGTTTTTTGCCCAACTATTAATGGACCTATCCACGTTTGCCCAGGCAGACTACGCTGTTATTGGGAAATTTTCCGATGCGGAAAAAACCCATATCCTTACCGAAGCGGTATATGCAGACGGCAAGATAGTCGATAATTTTGAATTCAATCTCGAAAACACCCCATGCGCTAACGTTATTCGCGAAGGAATCAAGTATTATTCCCACGATTTAATGAAGAAGTTCCCCCTCGATCATCTTGCCATCGATCTGGAAGTTGACAGCTACATGGGGATACCATTGGTTGATTCCAAGGGTGAGGTAATAGGGCCTCTGGCGGTGTTCAGTCGCGGCAAAATGGTGAATGTAGAGCAGTTAGAGACAGCCATGCACATGTTTGCCATTCGTGCTGCTGCCGAACTAGAGCGTCTCAAAGTAGAGCGCCGTCTGGAGGAGGAAGTTCATTTCTTGCAGAGCCTGCTCGATGCGATTCCCAATCCGATATTTTACAAAGACCGCGCAGGCTATTACCTGGGGTGCAATAAGAGCTACGAACACATTGCAGACAGCTCGCGAAAAACTCTGATAAACAGCAATGTTGGGCAGGTATATCCTGGCGAGCGGGCGGAACTCGGTGCCCGTACCGATGCCAAGGTTTTTGCGGAAGGGCGCGCGCACACCTATGAAACCAGCCTGAAGTGTGCGTCGGGTGAAATAAAACAAGTTTTATTCAACAAAGCCCCTCTCTTTGACCGCAGTGGTCAGGTTAATGGCCTGGTGGCCACCATTCAGGATATTACCACCATCAAGCATATTGAGTCTGCCATTCAGACTCTGGTGGAGGGGACCCTTGGGTACAGCGGCACGGCGTGTTATCGGCGGGTAGCGCAGCAGTTGTGCGAATGGTTTGGAGCTTCGTGCTGCATCGTGGGGCAGTGCCTGGAAAATGGCAAAATTTTGGCGCTGGCTTCCAATCAGGATGGAGTAGACCTAGAAGAGTATGATTTCGACCCGACCAACACCCCGTGTCAGCAGGTTATCGACACGGGGATGTTTATAGCCCGTGAAGGTCTGCTGCAGCGATTTCCGCACACGCCATTGGTTGTGAATATGCGGGCCGAAGGCTATGCCGGCACCCCAGTTTATGGCCGTGATGGAAATATTATCGGGGTGTTAAGCGTATTGTCACGCAACCGTATCGAAAATCTGCAACGGGCCGAGGATGTAATGGCTATCATGGCCGCGCGGGTAGGGGCCGAAATTGAGCGTAAGCAAGCGGACCAAGAGTTGCAAGAAAACCGTGATCACCTCGATTTTCTGGTATACCACGACCAACTTACCCATCTGCCCAATCGCAAACTGTTTCGCGATCATGTCCACCATGCGGTAGCGCGGGCGCAAAAGACTCGGCAGCAAATTGGAGTTCTCTTTCTCGATCTAGATCATTTTAAAAAAATAAATGACTCTTTAGGACATGAGGTTGGGGACATCGTTTTGCAACGAATTGCCGAGCGCTTGCAAAATATTGTACGCTCTAACGATACGTTGGCACGCATAAGTGGAGACGAGTTTGCGGTGCTGCTGGATCGTGTGACCAGTTCAGACGAGGTGGTGATTCTAGCCCTAGCCATCAAGCGTGCGCTTGCCACCGAGATTGAGGTTGACGAGTATAAGCTGTTTGTAACCGCCAGCGTTGGGATCAGTATGTACCCCCAAGATGCGCAAGATGCGGAGTCCTTGATGAAGGCTGCAGACGCGGCGATGTATCAAGTAAAGTATATGGGTCGCGACAGTTATCGTTTTTACACTTTGGGGCTTAATGAACGCGCTAGCGAACGTTTAATGCTTGAAGGGGCTTTGCGACAGGCTATTGAGAAAAATGAATTGGTTCTTTATTATCAGCCCCAGTTTAATTTGCACACCGGAGAGATTTTTGGGGTTGAGGCCCTCCTGCGCTGGAACCATCCCCATCGAGGGATGATTTATCCGGACGAATTTATCCCACTAGCGGAAGAAACCGGGCTTATCGTTCCCATCGGGGAGTGGGTGCTCAAGTGTGCCTGCGAGCAGGCCATCGCTTGGATCGTGGCTGGGCTGCCCCGTATCCACATGGCGGTAAATATTTCAGGGCGCCAGTTCCATCAGAAAGGGCTGCTTGATGTTCTGAAGGATATTCTTTGCAGCACCGGACTGGAACCCTGCTATCTTGATCTTGAGCTTACTGAGAGTATTCTTATGGATGATGTAGAAGACTCAATCAGTATAATGGAAGAGATCAGAAGCCTGGGGGTTCAGCTCTCTATTGACGACTTCGGCACCGGCTATTCATCGCTGGCCTATCTTAAGAAATTTCCCATACGTTACCTTAAAATTGACCGCTCTTTTATCAACGATATTACCCACAATCGCGATGATGCAGCCATCGCAGTAGCCATTACTGACTTAGCCCGTAACCTGCAGCTAGAAGTAATCGCAGAAGGGATTGAGACAAGCGAGCAACATGATTTTCTGCGTGCAAATGGGTGCGATTATGGGCAAGGGTATCTATTTTCGTACCCGCTGCCGTCAGATCAGATAACCTTACTTCTGCGTCAACATGCTCGGGGTAACCAGAGCAGGAGATAGATCATGGAAGATGCTGAAGTACAGCAGGCGCTGCTGCAGGAATTTATTGCAGAAAGTGGCGATGCCCTGCAAGAGATAGAAACTGGCCTGTTGGAGCTTGAAGCCAGCCCCGCCACCCCTGAGTTGATCCAGAACGTGTTTCGCTCCATGCATACGCTTAAAGGCAACTGTTTGATGCTGGGGTTCTCCCGCCTTGAAGTCCTGACCCATGCGGCTGAAAATCTTCTCGAAAATCTGAGAAATTACCAGATTGACTGTTGTAGCCATGTCCTCTCATTACTCCTGAAGGTAGTAGATGAGGTACGCAAATCTATGGCTTGGATTGGTCGGCATGGGGAAGAACTGCAACGTGATACTACAGAACTGCAGGGGCAACTCGCGCTGGCGTGTCGTTCCGGGATAACTGTGGATTTAGATTCAGATGATGCTGCGCTGGCTTCAATGTTCGCGCTTGACGGGGCAAACAGCGTAAGTGTCGGTTGCAAAGAAGGCGCGGGTGGGGCTGAAATAATCGCGTCAGGCGCCCATGCGGATGCTCTGGATGATGGATTTATCCGGCTGCCGGTAAAGAAACTGGATCAATTTCTTGATGTGCTGGCGGCGATGAATGCTGAACTGGGCTTCTGGCATACCCGCATCGCAGGTGCGGGAGCAACAGCGGTGCAGACCGAAGTTGCTTCTGGGTTAGAGGATATCGGCCAGCAGATGTCACAGTTGCAGGACACCATCCTGCGTTATCGGCTGGAGCCTATAGGGCGGATCTGGCGTCCTTATCAACGCTTGGTACGCGATCTGGCTGTTACCACACACAAACGGGTTTTGCTTGTAACCACAGGCGAGGATACCGAGGTAGATCGCGCGGTATTGATGACCATAAAAGATCCGTTGGGGCACCTGCTACGTAATGCAATTGTGCATGGCATAGAGTCTCCAGAGCAGCGTCAGTGCGCAGGTAAGACGGTCATTGGACGCCTTGAGCTCTCGGCTCGCCAGGAGTACGGGCAGATTAGTCTGATAGTGCGGGATGACGGTGCAGGCCTCGATGCGGATAAAATTTTAGCTGCAGCGATAGCGCGCAATGTGGTCCCCGCCTCACGCCTAGAAAAACTCACCGAAGAGGATATTTATCAGCTGGTTTTTGCGCCTGGATTCAGCACCAATACCAGCGTAGATAACATTTCCGGACGCGGAACCGGTCTCGATGTGGTGAAATCTGCCCTTGCTGCTGTGGGTGGAAGTGTGCAGGTACATAGCAAATTGGGGCAGGGGTGTTGTTTTGAGATGCAGATACCTCAGTCTATGGCAATGATATCCACACTGCTGGTTGAAGCGCAAAATTCTGTTCTGGCTCTGCCTCAAGCCCAGGTGGTTGAAGTGATTGGGTTGACTGCATCTGAAGCTGGACGTTGTCTCACCACTAAATTCGGGGCTCCGGCGTTTATTTTTCGCGAAACTTGTGTGCCGCTGTATGCGCTGCACGATATTCTCAGCGGGCGCAGACTTAATGTGGGCGCGCTGGATTTGGCGCACACAGGCCATGAACTCAATATAGTGGTGCTTCAACACGGGGCGCGGCGTATGGCGCTAAGGGTTGATGTAGTGCGTGAAGCAGTGGATCTGGTTATAAAACCTCTGCATCGATATTTGCGCGATATAACGATTGTATCCGGTGGGGCGGTGCTGGCAGACGGCAAGGTGGCGTTTTTGCTCGATATCGGCGGAGTGATCGACTGGCTTGACGGTTTTGCTGCACAATCCCAGAACGTAGACATTCCGAAGATGTGAACCGAGGGAACTCTTACTCGCGCAATACAACCTGATCGCGTCCGTTTTCCTTTGCGTGGTACAGGGCTTTATCCGCTTGCTCAAGCCAGTAATTGATATCGTCACTTTCGTCGAGGGCGATTCCGCTCAAGCCAATGCTGACAGTCATATGGAGAAATTGTTCGTCAAGCGCCATGGGGGTGGTTTTTATACTCTGACGCAACCGTTCTGCCGCATCTTTAGCGGTTGTGGCATCGGTTTCTGGTAACAGCACGCAAAACTCCTCTCCTCCAAAACGTGCAAAGATATCCTCATCACGCAGATTTTCATGACACACCTGCACCAGATGCCGTAGAGCTTGATCTCCCACGCTGTGGCCATATCTGTCGTTGATCTCTTTGAAGTGATCAATATCGAGCATCATTATGCTGGTGCACCTATGGTGGCGACGGTGGCGCTTCAGTTCGGTGTCGGCGATCTCAAATAAATAGCGGCGGTTAAAAGCACCAGTGAGAAAGTCCGTGGATGAAAGCTCTTCGAGTTTTCGATATGCCAAGGTGAGGTTGAGCAGGTTCTGTACCCGCTCGCGCACGATGGTGGGGTTGAAGGGTTTTATAATGTAGTCTAAAGCTCCGAGACGCAGGCCGTGCGCTTCTTCAGCGGTGCTGCCCAGCGCGGTAACAAAGATTACAGAGCACCTGGAGGTTTCGGGGTTGTTTTTAAGCTGCTTGCATACCTCGAACCCACTGAGGTCCGGAAGCATGACATCCAGCAGTATCATCTCAGGCTGGAGTTTCTTTGCGAGTTGCAGTGCCTGCTTTCCAGATGTGGCGAAGCACAAACGTGCCGTGCCTCTTAAAATGCGCGCCAGACTGTGGATATTTATAATTTCGTCATCGACTATAATAATAGTCGGTTGCATCGAGCTCAAGACTGCGTCCCTTTATCTTTGGTACAGGGGGTAACATCCGACGGAGCTTGTAGTGCCAGCCACTGCTTGATATGCCGTCGGGCGATCCCGAATTCCAGATTTTTCATATAGCCATCAATGCGTGCAGCAAAGTCTGGGAGTTCGAGTGCAAGGGGGATACGAATCTGCTCCCAGAGGTTCAACGCAGTCAAATCCTGAATGCCCAGGCGCTGCATAAGGTCAGCGAAAGACTTCTGCAGGTGGGCGCGGCAGGGGATGGTTTCAGCAGGAGAAATTCTCTCCGTGGATTGCTGGGCAAGATTTTCTTGTTGGGCCTGTTTTTTTAGCCATGCCTCCATGCGGGAACAGCAGCGCTGCAGCACAGGGTGGAATTCCTGTAGCAGTCTTTGTAACTGAGATGGCTTGGAGGTATTTTGGGTGGATTTTAGTAGATTCCCAATCTCTGTGGCCAGTTGGCCCACGCGACCAGCTCCAAGATTTACGGCCACCCCTTGAAGATTGTGCATCCACGCATGCTGTTGCTCAGGGTTTTGGGTAGAAAAAAGTTCCCAGTCTTCCGAAGATAGGCAAAACTGAGCCAGAAAACGCTCAAGCAGCAACGTAAAGAGTTCAACATCATTATTGATGCGGCGTAAACCCTGCGGCGCATCCCAGTCATTATCGCTCTCCGGCGGCAGAGTAGTTAGTTCGCCTGATTCCCCTCCCAAGTGATGCCGAAGAACGTTTAGCAGCTCCTCTGGTTCATAGGGCTTGGATACGTGAGCGTTCATTCCAGCGGCGCTGCAGCGCTGCGGTTCATCATTCATCGCATGCGCGGTTAGGGCAATAATAGGCCCGGTAAACGCGTAGGGTGGCTGTCTAAGCGTGCGACAAGTGGTGTAGCCGTCCATCCCTGGCATCTGGATATCCATTAGAATGGCATCAACGGTGTGCTCTTTTATCTGTTGCAGCGCATGTTCTCCATCCGTGGCGGTGACAACATCGGCGCCCATCCGCTGCAGGATTTTTTCTGCAATCATGCGGTTAATGGCGTTGTCCTCTACCACCATGATGGTGTGAGTCAGTAACGGCAGTTGCGGGCTGGATTCGAGAAGATCTAGCCTGTCTGCGCTGTGCTGGTGCAGCATGCGCTGAATTTTATGCCGAATCTGCTGCGCGCCTACAGGTTCAGTTAACAGGTTGTTGCGCTCGCTGCGGTTTGTGTCCAGGCGTTCTTGTATAAATTCAAGGCGTGGAATCTGTCGCCACTGGGAGGAAAGCCCTTCTATCGCCATGGTAGGACACACAAGTACCGCACACCTGCTGGGATCATCAACAGTTGCTGCATCTCTGCCGAGGATGTTCCATGGGCGCAGTGCCCGTTGCACCATACTCTTTTGCCGCTGATCGAGGGCGAGATAACAGACCAACTTGCGGTGCAATTGCTCCGGCGCAGCCATTGTGGGAATGGCACAGGCCGTGACGGACAGGTTGAGGGTAAAGCAGCTTCCACTCCCTTTTTGACTTGTCACCTGGATTGTGCCGCCAAACAACTCTGTCAGGCGTTTGGTGATGGCCAATCCCAGCCCTGTACCACCGTATTTGCGACTCGTCGACTCATCTGCTTGAGAGAACGGCTGAAACAAGCGCTCTATTTCAGTGCTACTCATGCCGATGCCTGTATCCAGTACCTGGATTTCAAGCGAGCTGGCTTCAGGCTTGTCAGGGTTGTCTGTCCAACACATCCGGATGCGCACCTCACCCGTTTCGGTGAATTTCATGGCATTGTTTATGAGGTTGATGAGAATTTGCTGCAGGCGCAGATCGTCGGTTTCTATCTGCAACGGGAGATTGTCTTCCAGCTCAAAGATCAGGGAAATCTGGCGTGCGCTGGCCTGATCGCGAAATAGATCGAGCAACTGCGCCACAATATTGTCAATATCGCAGCAGCGTTTATTCATGGTCATCTTCCCTGCATCGATCTTGGCAAAATCAAGGATATCATTGACCAGAGTAAGCAGGAGCTTGCCTGATTGTGTGATTTTTTCTAGGTCTTCCCGGACAGAACCTGGGGGGGCATCTTGCAGACTCAGATGGGATAACCCGATTATAGCGTTGAGCGGTGTCCTGATTTCGTGACTTACGTTGGCCAGAAACATGCCCTTGGCTTCGTTGGCGGCTTTGGCTTCCTGCCAGGCGCTGATAAGTTTGTGTTTTTGCTCTTTAAGTTCTTCTGCCTGGGTACGTAGTTGGGTTTCGCGCTGTAGGGCGCTGCTGACGTCACTGATATGCACCAGACAGTAGCGCTCGTTGTCTGCACCGGCGCGGATAGCCAAAACGTGAATGGTTTGTGGGAAGCTATGTTTTTCTTTATCGGTTGGGCGGCGGTACAACGGCAGCGGGAACTTGTTTAACTTAGGGGTAAGGATCGAAGGGAGCCCAGTATCCAAAGCCTGAACTATGGCTTCAAGCAGGTAAGAATCTTCGAGAGACGGGATAACATCGTTGATGTTTTTGTTTTGGATGTGCGCCGCTTCTATGCCCGAAGCTTGTATAAGCCAGTCGTTCCATACTTGGATGTTCAGGTCACGGTCGAGAACCATAATCCCTGCAGGGCAATGCACCAGACATTCCCATGCAAGTCCCTTGACGGGCACTATTGTGCCTCTAGCAGGAGTTGGAGTTCCTGCTTAAGGTTTGCGCTTCCGCTGGCATCAAGGAGGAGTACTACAAAACCCTTGATACTTTTACCGACGTCCGCACCTTCGCTGCTGTTGAAGTTTATTACCAAGAAGATCAGCGGTTCATCAGTCTGTGAATTGTTGAATGAAAGTAGTTGCTCACATTTGCCCTTAATAAAGGTGGGCAGGTTGAACTCTATCTCTTTTTGCATCAGGTTGGCAAAACTGCCCAAGCAGGCGTTGAGAACGATATTGCCGATTTCAAGCAGGCTGTCCTGTTCCAGTTCGCCTAGAGTTTCTAGGGGAAAAGAGTTGTCGATAAGGGTGCGAATGAGATCAACGCTGTTCTCTTCCGGAAAAATCAGAATGGCCGTGCCTGAGAAGGGGCCACTGAAGGACTGTCTGACTGAGCTGACGTCTTTGTGCGCGGGCGCTTGGATCAGGGTTGCGGCCTTACTGGCGGATAACATGGTAAGAAATGGCACCGATAGGCAGATCTCATTACCGAGCAAGCGCTCCAGCGCGGCCGCCGCGCGCCCCATCCCTATATTAAACAGCTCCTGCAGAGCATCTTGTTCCGCCTCGGAGAGATGAATCATATTCGCTCCTGTGATAAAAATGCAGCTTCAAGTTGGTCAACATTTACCGGCTTGGTCATAAACCCAACACCGGCTGCTTCAGCGCGATGGCGGGTGGCGTCCTGCACATTGGCTGTCACCAGAAAAATTTGTAACTGCGGGTGGATCTGCATCAATTCAAGGGCTAGGTCGAGTCCATTCATATCGGGCATATTATAATCGAGCAGGGCTAAATCGGGTTGTCGTGCCGTAGCTAGCTGAATCGCTTCGGTGCTGTTCCGCGCCTCCATAATTTCCCAGCTATGGAAGTTTTTACTGATGACGTTGCGCATCATCAGGCGTGCAAGGTTACTGTCATCGACAATCAGTACTGTGTGTTTCATATCTACTCACCTCTTGACAGTGCATCAGGATGATGGCGCCGTCATTGATTTTTAGCCGGCGCAGGGGGAGATGCCTCGCATGCCAACCCCTTCGCCTCAATGTATAGGGTTACCTAAAAAAACCTTTAGATAGCGCTAGTGCCAATTTTTTCGATGTTATCGCCATCAATCAGGTGGATTTCTTCTTCCTGCTGTCTCACATCGCCATTAAGGGTTGCGCCAGGTTCGACACTTAAGCCTCGGGTGAGGAGGGTACCTTCAAAAAGACTTCCGTTCTTGAGTTCAGTGGTGTCAGCGGCAAGTTGTCCATGAATCTGTCCGTGGCAGATACAGCTGATGCAACTGATCTCACCGCGAACCGAGCCGCAACTCCCGATTATGAGATGTTCACCGTGCAAGGTGCCGTCAAAGGCTCCATCGATTCGCATACTGCCGCTGAATTTTATTTCACCCTGCATGCTGGTTTTTTCCCCAAGAATGGTTGAAATTGGGGCACCCGCTGCACTTCTGGGTGAGGGTGTTTTTCTTCCGAACATTTAAATGAGTAACTCCGGTAAATTATTTTTCGCCGAGAAAAATTAGTGGATATGGGTTTATGGGTTTGTCGTTCAGCCTGACTTCATAGTGCAGGTGGGAGCCAGTGGAGCGCCCACTGTTTCCCATGGTGCCGATAATTGCGCCACGCTCTACCATGTCCCCCGTACGCACCTTGAAGTTTTTTAGGTGACCAAAAATACTGGTGTAGTCGTCAGGATGTTTTATTTTCACCATTTTACCGTAGCCGCCATTGGTTCCAGCAAAGATCACTTCCCCCGCTGCTGTTGCCATGATGGGGGTGCCAATCTGGTTGGCTATATCGATACCATAGTGAAATGCGCGCCGTTGGTTAAAGGGGTCGGTTCTGGCACCGTAGCCCGACGAAATCCAACCACTGACAGGTTCTCCCAAAGGGATACCCGTAGCTAGATTTATCATTTCACCAGCAAAATCCATGAGCGATTCAGGTTCATTCAGTGGGAGCGGGTAGTAGGGACCGCCCAGGTTGCTGTTCAGGTCTGTCTCTGGGGGGATTTCACTCGCGCTGGTGGCGACCTCAACCCCTACCTGGGTTAGAATCTCTTCGATCTGGGTGCTGCGCTCGCGTAGCTTCGCTACCTCATGGCGAAAAAGCTCTGCTTTTTGCTGCCTGAGGGTTTGGAGTTCGGTAAGCATTAGGTAGCCTTGCTGTTGCAAGATTCCGAGCTCATGTCTAGCTTGGCTCAGGTTTTGTTGCATTTTCTTGTTTTGAAGTATGCTGTGCAGCCCGAAACCGGCTGTAATACTTAAACATACCAGCATCAGAATGCAGAGTGCGGAGTAGAGTTTCAGGCGGGAGGTTTTAACCGATAGGGCGCGACTGCGACCTTCAGCACCGGATATTATAAAGTGAATTTTACGTGGCATATTTCACCAGTCTTTTTATATGGGGTTAAGGGCTTAAATAGCATGCTTACGGGGATGGGTGCGGCTAATCGGCTTTGGCACGATATGTAGCCCTGAATCCCAGGATCAAATATCCCGATGCATGCATCCCGCACCACAGGTCAGTTGAGACAGGGTTAGCGTGTAAGCGGGTGGTCTGTTCGAAGAGGGCAAGATCGTGACTGTACACGCGGAATTCTTGCACGTATACTTGCCACCCCTCCCCAAGGTATGTGTTCCCTCTCGTGTGTTGGCTTCTTTGAATGGAGTAGCTCTTTATGGGGTAAAAGTGACAAGGGTTGTAAGGTGATTGTCCAGACAATATGGGGGCGGTCGCCCAGACGATCTGGGTGCTGTAGTCATTCAGCCTAGCGCCCCGTTTATTGATATAGTTTAGGCCAAGGGCAACATACTAAATTAGCAGTGTGCGGATGTCAAATATTTGCAGGTTATGCAGGCAGTTCCGTGTCGTTTAGATCTTGCATCCTGCCAAAGGATTATTACACTTGAAAAACAGAATTATCATTGTAGGAGCCGGCCCTGCCGGAATGATGGCGGCTGGACAGGCTGCCTTAAGTGGAGCCGAAGTGCTGGTGTTGGAAAAAATGGGGCGCACCCTGCTCAAGCTGGGCATTACCGGTAAGGGGCGCTGCAATATTACCAACGTGGCTGAAATTCCTGAATTTATCTCCCATTTCGGAACTAACGGACGTTTTTTGCGGCAGGCGTTCCATCGGTTTTTTAGTCCGGAGTTGCTGAAGCTGCTACAGCAGGCGGGGGTTACGACCACCACCGAACGAGGTGGACGTGTGTTCCCCACCAGCGGTAAAGCGTTGCAGGTGGTGCAGGCGCTGCGGCGCTGGGCCGAAACAAGTGGGGTGGAGATAAAATCGACAACCGCGGTCGATGCGCTCCTTACAGATGCTAATGGCGTAAGCGGAGTGCGCTGTGCCGGGGTCGATTATGCGGCAGCAGTGGTAATTTTGGCTACCGGTGGGGCTTCATATACCGCTACTGGGTCTACCGGCGAAGGTTATCGCCTGGCGCGTGAGGTGGGGCATAGTATCGTGGATGTGCGCCCAGCACTGGTTCCATTGCTGACTGCATCTACAGGAGCAGTCGCCCGTCTCCAAACCTTGACGCTGCGCAATGTTGGGGTGCAGTTGTATGTCGAAGGGAAGAAGCACAGTGAAGCTTTCGGGGAGCTTACCTTTATCCCCAAGTGTGTATCTGGACCCGTTATTTTGACCCTGAGCCTAGCCGCGGTGGATGCCGTGCGTGCGGGGCAGAAGGTCAGTATTGAAATTGATTTAAAGCCCGCGCTAGACGACAAAAAGCTCAATGCTCGACTGCTGCGCGATTTCGAGAAACGCGCCCACGAACCGATGCACAGTATTCTGCGCGGTTTAATCCCACGTGAGTTGGTGGAGGTCTGTTTGGAATGCACGCGCGTAAGCCACGCTCGCCTCGGGCACAGCGTAAGTGCTCAAGAACGTATGAATCTGCTGCATTGGCTCAAACATTTCACCATCGATATTGGCGGTCACGCACCCATGGATGAGGCTATTGTGAGTGCCGGCGGCATTGACCTAAACGAGGTCAATCCCCGCACCATGGAATCCAAGCTCGTGCCCGGGCTCTATTTTGCCGGAGAAGTGCTCGATCTGCAGGCGGATACTGGTGGTTACAACCTACAAGCCGCTTTCTCCACAGGTTGGCTTGCCGGTACTAGCGCTGCTGAGGCCCAACAAACGGAGTCTTGATAAGTTGTGGGATAGTTTCTGACTCAGCCCCTGAATCCACCTCCCTCCATCTGCATGTATATGAAGGCTATAAGTATGTTCTTGATTGACCAACCCTATATCTCAGATTTTTTTCGCCAAACCCTCAAAGAGCATCGCATCCCAGTGGTGGCTACTCCAGCTGCTTTGCAGATGGATCTATTGCCAGGCACCAACTTGATAGATCCTGCAGTCGCAGCGACACAGATACGTGCGCAACTGGAAGCCAATTTAAGCACTGGCGCTGATTCTGCACAGTACTCTCCCCTGTACACCACCTCGGAAAATGCGCTCGAATGGATTGCTGCCAATCTGGACGATACTGATATCCCCGCAACCATCAATCTATTTAAGGACAAGCTCGAATTCCGCCGCCGCACTAAGGCGCTATTCCCAGATTTTTTCTTTCAGGGGGTCCAACATGCAGATCTAGCGACGCTGGATGTTGATGAACTGAAATTTCCTTTTATTATCAAGCCCTCGGTGGGGTTTTTCAGTATGGGGGTCCACAAGGTTCACACTTCTGCAGACTGGAAACCGATTTTGGCCCGCATAAATGCCGAGATTGCAAGTTTGCAGCAGGTCTATCCGCGCGCAGTGCTCGATACGGCCACCTTTATCCTGGAGGAATGCATCGAAGGGGATGAGTTTGCTGTAGATGTCTATTTTGATTCCAACGGCAAAGCGGTGGTGGTCGGCATCCATCAGCACCTGTTTGCTTCGGCCAATGACGTTAGCGATCGGGTATACATCACCTCGAAACAGATTGTTTCTGCGTATCTTGAGGAGTTCACCACCTTTGCCACGACTGTTGGCACTCAACTTGGGGTGCGAAATTTCCCCGTGCATATAGAGTTACGGCGTCAGGGGGGGAGCATTCTGCCCATCGAGATCAACCCCATGCGTTTCGGCGGCTGGTGCACCACTGCTGATTCCACTGCCATGGCTTTCGGGTTTAATCCGTATGTTGCTTACTACACCCAGCAGAAACCGGACTGGAGTACCATCTTGCAAGGTAAGGATGCTACGGTTAATAGTATGGTTGTGTTGGATAACTCTACCGGCCTTGCTCCAGATGAAATAGTGGCATTTGATTATGCAGCGTTGGCCTCCGAGTTTGAGCGGGTGCTGGAACTGCGCCCAATTGACTACCGGCGCTACAATGTGTTCGGATTCTTATTTAGTGCGACCAGAGGGGATAATATGCTCGAACTGGAGCGGATTCTGCAGTCTGATCTGCGCGAATATGTGCGCCAGTGAGTTAAGAACAAACTGTGCAGTTCTTAAACACAGGCATTGCACAATATTTTACCCTTCGGTACGCTGATTATGTTTGGCGCAAAAGCGATTGCGTGGTATTGCTTAATACTTAGGAATGATTCGGATCAAGGGCTGATCCGGTTAACTAACGGCCTGAGGTGTTAAGTGTTCAGGCTCGAACCAGGTGTAGGAGGATAACAATGGAACAATATGTATGTGGACCATGTGGCTATGTGTATGATCCCGCTGAGGGTGATCCAGATAATGGGGTTGAGGCAGGAACTGCCTTTGCCGATTTGCCCGAAGACTGGGTTTGCCCTGTGTGTGGCGCGCCTCAAAGTGATTTCGAGCCGGCCTAATTTACTCATCTGCTCTGTATAACAAAACCCCGTTAGCCAGCTATGGCTACCGGGGTTTTGCTTTGCGGGGTAAAACCTTGAAAAAGTAATGCAGGGTTAATGTGAGGGTAATGCACAGGCACCTGTGGATAACGTTGTGGCCTTCCGCATAAACGTTTGCAGTATCAGCTCTTGCAACACTATGCCTAAGGTTTAGGCAGTGTGTGTATCTGCTCCTTTACCAATATTTGTGTCACGAAATGTCGGCGCCGCGCTTAGGTCGGAGTCAAGCCAATATCTGCCGATATACCTTTTCTATACGGCTAAATGTACTGCCCCACTCATATTTGCGTAGTATCTGCTGCGCAGCTTCAGGAGGTTGAGCAGATGGCTGCGTTCGGATAGAAACCATCTGAAGGCGAATGCTTTGCTCAAGTCTATGAATAAATCCTGCCTCAGCGTCTGAACGAGGGCGATCAATGCTTTCCATTTTAGGTAGTTCAATGCGCTGAATCCAATCGCACTTTAGGGTGTTAAACACCTCCGCAATGCCCGGTAGATTGGTTGTTACAACCCGACACTTGCACCCCAGAGCTTCCAGCACCACCAGCGGAACCCCCTCGTAAAAAGAGGGGAGGACGAACAGATGGCTGGCCTTAAACAGGTCGGCTAGGTGCTCGGGGGTAACGCTGCCATGCAGGGTTGCCTGGGTTCCTAGGGTTTCACTTAAGGCCACGATCTCCTCTTTTTCCGCGCCGCTCCCTTCTCCAACTAGATGAAAATGCCACTCGGTATCCGTTATTTGGTGGAGTGCGTGGATCAGCCAGGGAACCCCCTTGGCGCGGCTGAGTTTGCCGGCATAGATGATGTTGATGGGGGTGTTGGCAGGGACGTTGGCAGAAGTGTTGGTGGCGGCTGCCTGAAATAAGGTGCTGTTGTAACCGGCCCCCACGATATGAATTTTTTCGCTGGGAATTTCGTAGGTATCAATGATCTGGTGCTTCTGCTCCAAGCTTAAGGCACATACCGCGTCGATGTTGCGGCAACCGCGCATAACCTGTGGCTGAAGATGGCCACAGGCGTGGAACTGGCGTAGATCAGAACCGTGGCAGCTTGCTACCAGAGGGATGTCGGGAAAGCGCTGGCGTGCCAGTGAGGTCAACAGCCACAGATGGTGCGCGTGAATCAGGTCCGGTTGCCAGCGCGCCACAGCCTGCTGCAGACGCGTGTCAAAGCAGGCTTCATAGCGCAGCAGCTCATCAGCGTCTAGCTCACAGAACTTGGCGCTTGGGTAGGGCATGACATCGCTCATCCCAACGATTTGCAGGTCAATATCCTGTCCAAAGCGAATTAGTTCCGGCTCAAGGCACGGAAGTGAGCCACAGTGTGCGGCAAATTCAAAATTCGCTGGCACTCCGGCGAGCAGATAGTTGGTGTACCCATACCGGCTGGCATGTTGCATGGTGGCTTGAAGATACGTGCCGCTGCCGGTGAACGATGGGATCTGGCTGAGGATGTGCAATATTTTCATGCGACTGCCTCATGGTTAGACAAGCCCCTAATTCAACGCGCTAGCGCTGCGGGGTGGATGGCTGTTTTGAACGTGACCCTCGACTGTTAACAAGTGTCCCAAAGAAAAAACTTTTTGCAAGCTGCACATACAGCCAGGCTCGCATAACTATGAGAAACAAGCTTATGGGATCTTTGTCTATTTTAGTTGCTTGCTCCCTCCATCCTTTGGTTAAACGAAGTGTCGCTTTTCCTTACACTGTAAGCGCTAAAGGGTCGATAAGCATGAAGTGGAAAGTGTAAGTGGTTGGAATTAAAGCTTGTTCTAATTTGGAATGGAAATTGCAGATGCAGCTTTAGTAGCTGAGCTGAAAATTAAAGAAGCAAATCGACCAATACAAGGAGAACAACATGAAAAAATTCTTTCTATCACTTTTCGGCATAGGAATATGCCTACTTGCGCTGCAGGTGCAGGCATTAACTATTGATTTTAGCCATCAGGTTCCAACGGATGGCTCGGGAAAGACTAGTGCATACGGCGTCTCTGCAGATAATGTGGCGTTGTCAGGGTACTTTATCGAGACCTTTGATCAGCCCGGCACCACTGCCCGTACTGTTCAAGCAATAGGGGGCTCGATAAAGATTGCTGCGGGTGCAGGGTTCAACACCCTCGATCCCGAGAAGCTAATCGTCACCGGCGGTGGGATGGGCATCACTTCAGGATCTACCCCCAACGTGGCAGCGGCTCCGGCGGGTGATACTACCCACTACGCTTTTGGCCCGGGGCATGGCACCAATACTTCCAATGCAACAGTGAAGATTGAAAACACCGCATTTACTGCCTATCAACCCGGTCTTTTTATCCAATACCTGGGTTTTTATATAGGTTCTGTCGATACTTACAACAGCATTGCATTTTATAGCGGTGACGGCTTGCTCAAAACAGAGAGCGGTTTTTTGATTGACGGAATTCTTTCAGGCAGTGAGATCCTCGCGGCCATGCACGGGATTTCGGGCAATCAGCTTGACGACAGATCCAATGTGTACGTCAATCTTTTCTTTGACAATGATGAGCTGTTTACCGCTTTTGAATTTCGGACAACCGGTATCGCGTTCGAAGTGGATAACGTTGTTACCCGCGTTGGTCTGGATCAAGTCCCATACCAGTCCCCAGCGCCGGTTCCCGAGCCTTCAACATTCTTGCTGCTTGGCGGCGGTCTTGTGGCTCTAGGTTTTATTTCTCGCCGCTACAGAGAGGCCTAACCTCTGGTCCGGTGTCGGAAATGTTTACACTAGATAACGCAGCAGTTGTTGCTGGGTAGATCTTGGTTTCAACGTTGGCACTCGCTGTTTCGCGCAGTTGAAAACATCCAGAGTGTCCCCAAATTGTCCCTCCGAAGACAGCTTGATAATGGATATGTGTAAAACTAGGACTTACGCCGCACGGTGTAAGTCCTAGTTTTATATGGGTATTTCAAAAAGGAAAGCCGCTATGATCCCTAAATTGCTTATATCACAGGACTAAATAACACTTGCTCTGTAAAAAAAATCTCTGTGGAATGATTGTTGACGAGGTAAGAAAGTAGTGAACACTTTTTAAAGTCGGGTTAGTGCCTGGGTAGGAGGTGTGACGCCCTGTGTGATCTTTCATTCTTATCGCGGCAGTCAATATTGCAGCGAGGAATTTCAAGCACTGCTAACAACCCATCAAATGACCAACAGCATGATCCGCAAGGGAAACTGTTGGGATAATGCCGTTGCTGAGAGTTTTTTTGGCAGCTTAAAAACAGAGCGGGTGTACTTTACTAACTATAAAACTAGAGAAGAAGCTCGCTGAGATATCATTGACTGTATTGAAATGTTTTATAACAGCAAGATGCTTCATGTATATCTTGGGTATCTGAGCCCCAGAGAATTTGAGAAGATGATGGCAATGAAAAAAGTGGCTTAACTAACTGTCCATTTTCACTTGACCATGTCAAAGATGTTAGGCAATAAAAAACACCCACATCAAAGACAGATAGGACGTTCTAAAAGTTTATGGCGGGAGTAGATGGGAATCGGACCCACCGAAGACGGGATACGTCTTCCATCGGTTTTGAAGACCGTGAGCGCCACCAGGCTACTAACTACTCCCATTTGGAAATATTGTGGATTAGTGCGGGAATTTATATCAGTTCTGCTTGTTTGTATCAAGGGCTTTGTCTAAGCGCAATACTCTAGGGTTGTACGATTTTGCCTGCGGCGGTCATGGCCTCGATAATGTCGAGCATGTTTGAAACCTCTCCCACCTTGAGTTGCCCTTTGAGCTCAAAATATTCGAGACAGAGGCCGCACGAGGCCAACTTCACTCCTTGTTGCTCCAAGTGCTGCAGGGGTTCGAGCACCTGCGAATCTGTACAGGTGAGTTTAACTGCGCTGTTGACGAACAGAATCGCTTTGGGCAACGGTTCCACTTCACAGAGGGTGAAGACGAAGTTGCGCATCAGGATTTCGCCGAGCTCGTCGCTCCCTTTACCCATACAATTGCTGGCAATATACACGATATTGCCAGGGTTTTGGGTAGGGGCGACAGTGGGTTGATTTTCTCTTTTCACAGAGTTATCCACAGGGGGAGTTTGACATTCTAAACCCTCCTGCAGGGTGAGGGTCAGACGAATGTGGTCATCCATGTTTTGGCTTTGAACCGCGTACCCCTCTGTGGTGGCCAAACGGGTGACATTGGCCTGGGCAATGTCGTCTCCGACCAGAACTACAGCGCCTACACCGGGGTTGGCGAGCAGGTATTTACGGGCTTCGAGTACCGGCTTGGGGCACTGCATGCCGCGGCAGTCAATGGTGTGCATGGGCAAACCTCCTGTGCATGGTTGGCTTTTTTCTATTAAGTGCTTAGATTTCTTGCCAGCTTATGTTGCGGCGTATTTTAACCTGCTGTCTGGTTTCTCACTAGGCGTACTAGAGTTTCTACGTGCGGAGTTTGGGGAAACATATCCACTGGTTGAATCGTTTTAATGCGGTAGCCGTTTTTACTCAGATAATGCAGATCGCGCGCGAGGCTGTGGGGATTGCACGATACATACAAGATTTGTTGCGGCTGTACATTGAGTAGAGCATCGAGCACGGCATTATCACAACCGCTACGCGGTGGATTGATTACCGCAACATCAGCGCGATGGGCGGCACTGGCTAGTTGGGGCATGACATCTTTAGCATCCCCGACCACGAAACTGCAGTTGGGTAGATGATTGAGAATGGCGGCAGCTTTGGCGTTGGAGATTGCTTCTGGGTTGATTTCGATGCCGGTTACTTGGGCGCCGCTACGAGCCATGTGCATGGCGATGCCTCCCACCCCACAATAGATATCAAGGGCGTGCATTCCCGGTCTAAGCTCGGCCCACTCGGCAATGGTGGTATAGATGAAGCGTGCCTGTTCGTGGTTGACCTGAAAAAACGAGCTCGGCGACAGGCGTAGGGAGACCTCTCCCACCTGATCGATGAGGTCGCTGGCACCCAAAACCTTCACCGTGGTGGGTCCGAAGACTACCGTGCCGATTGAAGGGTTGATGTTTTGATGCACGCCGATCACTTCAGGGACCTTTTTGCGCAGCCACTTGGCCAGATGGGTAATTTCACGGTAGTTGCGTTCGCTGGTGACGAAGGTTACCAGCGCTTTGTTGAACCGCGGACTTACCCGCACCGCCAAATAGCGCAGCAACCCACGTTTTGTAACCGAATTGTAGACATAGACGTCCTGCTTTTCGATCTCTTCGCGCACGGCCTGGGCAATGGCGTTTATCAGTGGGTGATGCTGGGGGCAGTCGCCGATGTCGATAACCTCGTGGGTACCGCGTTTATACAGTCCGACCATGGCTTTGCCGCCGATCTTGGCGAGCGCTAGCTTGGCGGTGGTGCGGTATCCCAGAGGGTTCTCTGCCTTATGCACCGCAGCCACTGGAATGGTTTTTAGCTCAGGGTAGAGTTGTAGTGCGTCTTTAACTTGCTGCTGCTTGTGCTGTGCCTGATGGTAGTAGCCCATGTGCATAAGAGGGCAGCCAGGGCAGCTGCCTGCAAGTGCGCATGCTGGGGTAGTGCGCTGTTGACTGCGGCGCACCACCTTGACGAGCTCACCCACGCGGCTGCGCAGCCCTTCACGCAGGATTTTTACCCTGACCAATTCGCCCGGTAGGGTGCCGGGAACCCAGAGTTCTCCACCTTGCTCGCGTACAACTCCAATGCCATCGCCATTCAGCGATTCAATGGTGATCTCGAGTGGAGGCTGGGGTGGTTTTCGGGGGTTGGAGCGTTTGTCGGTTTTTTTGTGTGTAGATGCCATCTGAATATTAGGTCTTTTCGTTGCGGGTGGGCAAAATGTGATGTGGTAAATTCATATTAATCTGATGATCTTTTATCGCCGCTGCACGTTAACTCCTTCGCGCGAGGGTGTCAACAGGGGAGCGGCGTAAGGGCAGCACATAGCTCTTTTTGGCGCTTGACCCAACGTGCGTGTATTGCTTTATACTCTGTACCGATTTGTTCCGTTATCATTTCTTTTCTGGTCTCTTTTCCGGTCTCTTTTCATGCTTAAGGTTTAAATATGCTGTTACCCCCTGCAGAAGGCTATACCACCCGTGCTCTACGGCTCGGGAATCTAACCATTGGTGGTGGCGCGCCGGTGTCGGTGCAATCCATGTGTAGTACCGATACCCGTGATGTCGAAGCTACGGGCGCGCAGATAATGGCGTTGGCCGCAGCTGGGTGCGAGATTGTCCGCTGCGCCGTGCCTGACACCGTAGCGGCTGACGCACTGAAGGAGCTGGTGCGCATCAGTCCTATGCCCTTGGTAGCGGATATCCACTTTGACTACCGTCTGGCTCTGCAGGCGCTGGAAGCCGGGGTGGCCTGTCTGCGTATCAATCCCGGCAATATTGGGGCCCGCTGGAAGGTGGCTGAGGTGGTGGCCGCATGCCGAGAACGCCAGGTGCCAATCCGGATTGGAGTGAACGGCGGCTCACTGGAAGCTGAAGTGCTGGAGCGTTATGGCCATGCCACCGCTGCGGCGATGGTAGAGAGCGCGCTGGGGCATATTCATATTCTGGAGGATTTGAATTATCCGCTGCTGAAGGTCAGCCTGAAGGCTTCCGATGTGCGCCGCACCGTAGAGGCGTATCGCATGTTGGCGCACAAGGTGGATTATCCCCTGCATGTGGGGATCACCGAGGCCGGTACTACCTGGGCCGGAACCATCAAGAGCGCCGCTGGGCTGGGGGCATTACTGTGCGATGGGATTGGTGACACCTTGCGGGTGTCGCTCACTGGTGATCCAGTAGAGGAGGTGCGCGTCGGCTGGGAGATCCTGAAAGCGCTGGGATTGCGTCAGCGCGGGCCAGTATTTATAAGTTGCCCCACCTGCGGGCGCTGCCAGATCGACTTAATCAGCGTGGCTGAAGAGGTGGAGCGGCGCCTGTCCGGATTGCAGACACCGCTCACTATCGCGGTGATGGGCTGTGTGGTGAACGGCCCCGGTGAGGCGCGCGAGGCGGATATCGGAATCGCCGGAGGCAAGGATATGGGGTTGCTGTTTCGCCATGGGGTAAAGTTGCGCTCGGTGCCGCAGAGTCAGTTAGCGGATGCCCTAGTGGCGGAGGCTCTAAGTCTGGACGCACAACAGCGGGAGCAGTAATTCTCTGGAGGCAACGGGGAGCGGTGCGTGCCTACATGCCTTGTGCGGCGCTGGCTGGAACCGCGCGCTTAAACGCCCAGGCTTCAATTTTTTTGATCTGCTCCGCCATGGTAACTGAGATAGGCACGGTTCGGCCAAGAGCTTCCATGATATCCTTCTGGGTCATGGGGCGCTTCAGTGCGAGAGCCTCGAAGCTGGCACTCGCTACCGCCTGCTCAATCTCAGCTCCGGAAAACCCCTTGCTTGAATGGGCTAGGGTTTCTGGGTCAAATGCCTGCGGCTCAAAGCCCTGACGTTGCAAGTGGATGGAGAAGATAACCTTGCGCTCTTCCAAGGCAGGAAGGGCGATGTAGAAAATTTCATCAAAGCGCCCTTTGCGCAGCACTTCTGCTGGGAGCATCTCGATGGCGTTGGCGGTAGCGGCGACAAATACTGGGGCGGCTTTTTCTTGCATCCAAGTGAGAAAATACCCCAGTACGCGCGATGAAGCACCGCCACCTGACTTGAATCCCTGGGTGGAGATACCCGATTCAAGTTCATCGATCCACAGTACGCAGGGTGCCATGGCCTCGGCTAGGGCGCAGGCCTGATTTAAGCTGTGTTCGGGGGAACCGTAGGTGCCCGCATATACAGTAGCCATATCCAACCGCAGCAGAGGTAGTCTCCAGCGTGCGGCGATAGCCTTTACAAACAGGCTCTTGCCGCAACCGCTAATCCCCATGAGGAGGACTCCGCTGGGGAGGTTTTCTCCCGCAGTTAGTTGCGCGGCACCAAACGCTTGCTCGCGTTTTTCCATCCAGTGCTTTAGGTTCTCCATCCCCCCGATCTGATCAGCCTGATGATTGTTGTCGACAAACTCCAGCACCCCAGATTGCTGTACAGCGTTCTTTTTATCCAAGTGTAGAGCCGAAACCACCTCTTCCAATTGGCCACTACGGGTCACCCGGGCCAAACGTAGGGCGCGCTCCAAACGGATCATGTCGAGACCAAGGGCGGCCCGCACCATGTGCTCCATGGCGTCCGGCTCCTTAAGAAGTTTATCCAGAAACGGGTCACTGGTACGCAGTTTTTCCAGAAAAGAGGAGATCTCGGCCGCATTTGGCAGCGGATGCCATAGCTGAACCACATGGTTCCGCAGGGCTTTGGGTATTTCCAGTTCGCGGCCGAGAAAGATAAGACACTTGAGCCCACCTTGCGCGCGCTGTTGGGAAAAATCTAGCAGCAGGCGCTGGATTTTAGCCTCATCATGCCAGAACCACTGCATGTCCATGAAGGCGAACACCCCTGCGGCCTGTTGTCCAATCGCATTGGTTAGGGCTTTCACCGCGCCGTTGCCCTGTTCAGCTTTCGACACAGTTTCTTGAGTCGCATCGGTGCATCTCCACTGATGCACTTCAATATCTTTGACTCCACGCGTAACTGCATTTTGTATTAGGTTGATGCTGCGTGATTCGTTGGTGGTGTTGATCGCGAGGATAGGGGTGCCTGCGATAATATGTTGCACCAGATTTGCGAGAGTCAGAGTTTCCTTCATGGCTTAGATTGTCCTTTTTATACGTATATTTGTCCATTTATGGATGAGCAGGTTTGTGCCGCGTGTATCCGCGACCGTATTCGGAATCGCATATGGCTTGAAGCTATGGATTTATTGCAATTTGGGGCAAAACAAGCTAGAAACAGGCTAGCTTTTGCTACTGCGTTTATTCTATCAGTTTTTCAATCTAGCTTCAGGGATAATTTAAATCATGCGTTTAAGCCAGTATTTAATGCCTACTCTTAAAGAAACCCCGGCCGATGCGGAAATAGTAAGTCATCAGTTGATGTTGCGCTCCGGTATGATTCGCAAGGTCGCCGCCGGAATCTATACCTACATGCCTCTAGGATTGCGCAGTGTGCGCAAGGTGGAGCAGATAGTCCGCGAAGAGATGGATCGGGCCGGGTGTCTGGAAATGTTGATGCCTATGGTTATCCCGGCGGAACTGTGGGAAGAGAGTGGACGCTGGGATCAGTATGGACGTGAACTGCTGCGTCTGCGCGATCGCAAGGATGCGCAATTCTGCCTTGGCCCCACCCATGAAGAAGTGATTACCGATGTGGTGCGCAATACGGTAAAATCGTATCGTCAGCTGCCGCTGAATCTGTATCAGATTCAGGGGAAGTTCCGCGACGAGATTCGCCCGCGTTTCGGGCTTATGCGCGGGCGCGAGTTCATTATGAAAGACGCGTATTCTTTTGATCTGGATTCAGACCAAGCCGATATTTCCTATGCGAAGATGTACGACGCATATCAGAATATTTTTCGCCGCTGCGGCCTGAATTTCCGCGCCGTAGAGGCAGACACCGGTAACATTGGGGGGTCGTTCTCCCATGAGTTTATGGTTCTGGCGGACTCCGGGGAAGATGCCATTGTTTCTTGCGATGCTTGTGATTACGCCGCCAATGTGGAAAAGGCGCAGCTGCGTCAACCTGAAGGTCGGTGTCCTATGCCCGAGCTGGAGTTGGAGAAGGTAGAAACCCCGGGGCAAAAAACAGTGGCTGAAGTGGCGGAGTTTTTATGCATCCAGCCACAACAGATGCTTAAAACCCTGCTATTCGAGACCGATGCTGGCGCGCAGGTGGCGGTGGTGTTGCGGGGTGACCGTGAGCTCAATGAGATCAAACTGTGCCGCAAGCTCGGGTGTAACGAGGTGCAGTTGGTGGACGAAGCGACGGTGGAAGTTCTGAGCGGTGCGCCGTGTGGGTTCGCTGGTCCGATAGGGCTGAGTTGCCCAATTTTTGCGGATAACGAAGTTGCCATGATGGCAGACTGCGTTGCGGGTGCCAATGTTGTAGATACCCATTATCGTGGCGTCAACTATGGGCGGGATTTTGCCGTGAGTGAGTTTGCTGATCTGCGTCAGGCTGAAGCAGGTGACAGGTGTCCGCGCTTTGAGTGCACCGGCACTCTGCAGAGTTGGCGCGGTATTGAAGTAGGGCACGTGTTTAAGCTTGGCACCACGTATTCCGAAGCACTGGGTGCTACGGTGCTGAATGCTGAAGGTAAGGATGAGACCCTGGTGATGGGGTGTTACGGCATTGGAATCGGGCGCAGTGTGGCCGCAGCGATTGAGCAGAATCATGATGCTAACGGAATCATATTTCCCATGCCAATAGCTCCATTCCAAGTGTTGATTACTCTGCTCAATCCTAAAGAAGCGCAGGTCGCGGAAGCTGGCGAGACTCTGTACCGGCAATTGCAGGATAACGGTATAGAGGTGTTGCTTGATGATCGTGATGAGCGCCCGGGGAGTAAATTTAAGGATGCGGATCTTGTCGGGATTCCCCTGCGAGTTACGGTTGGTGCGCGGGGCCTGAAAGAGGGCGTGTTCGAAATTTCATGGCGCAGTTCTGGGGAGAAAATGATGGTGCCTATGGATGAGGCGCTTCAGTGGTTGGTAGGGCAGGTGGGGGAAGCCATGCAGAAATTTACGCAGGTTACACCGTCTACGCAGTCCACTCGGAAATAATCAAATATGTATCAGGTGGAGGTGGACGATAGAGGCCGAGTGGCGCTGCCGCGCCGCGTCGTGGCCGACCTTAGCGCTTCTAAGTTGCGGGTGGAGTCATGCTCTGCGGGACACGTGCTTCTTGGGGTGCATGGAGCACTGAGGCCAGAGATTATTGTCACCCTCAACACTGTGGGCATTCCAGATGTGTTGTCTTTTTTCAACATGTTTCGCAAGACCGGCATCTTACACCTCGATCTGCCAGACGGGTTGCGCTGCCTGTTTTTCAAAGACGGAGAGATTATCTTCGCTACCAGTGAACGCCTAGAAGATGATCTTGGTGAGGTGCTGTGCGAAATGGGGAAGCTTGAGCGCAAGGATCTTCGCAGCGTGCGCGCTGAGATTAGCTGCAGCGTAAACTTAAGTCAGGTGCTGGTCAAACGGCAACTGGTGGCGGCGCGCGATCTGTGGTTGGCAACTCGTCAGCAAGTTGAGTCTATTGTGTATGCGCTGTTTGCGTGCGACAGCGGCAGCTGCTTCTTTGTTTCGATCGACCCGGAACAGGACAATATTGTACGCCTGTCCATGAGTACGCAGAATCTTATCATGGAGGGGCTGCGGCGAGTGGATGAAAAAGCGCTGTATTGGCGCAGATTGCGTGGGCCGGAAGCTGTGCTTGGTTACAGTGGAAAAGTGCCGCAGGATTTGAGCTCGGAGGAAAAGATCTTGATGCGCCACCTTTATGTCGCAGGGCAGTCGGTGCGCAAACTCCTCGGGGCGAGCGAAATGTCGGAATATGACGCGCTTCGCACCATGTATCAATTGGTGGAGAAGGGGATGCTCGAAGTAACCGAGTGCGAAGAGCATTTGCAACCACTGGCGCCTGAACTTGAAACCATACTTGCCTTGTTTAATGAAATGTTGGCGCTGCTGTACGCGCAAGTCAGCCCGTACAGCGGTGAAATGCTAGCAGAGGTTAATCGCTTTATCCGTGAGCTGCCCCATCCGCATATATATGTATTTAGAGGAGTGCAGATTCACCCTGATGGCACCCTAGATATGCGTGCTCTGGCGGAGAATCTTAACGGGCTTGAACTGGATGAACAAAAGCGTCTACTGGTGGAAGCGCTCACAGAGGTTGTGTATCTTGAATGCTCTATGGCCAGAAGAGAAATGGGTGCTGATGCCGCGACTGATATGGTGCGACGGGTGCAGGAGTTTACCATGCGTGCCCGCCGCAAGCTGCTTGACTGATAGTGCGTCTTAGATAGCGTGTTGTCCTTTCGACGTCACCTGTATAGATGGAGAGTGAATCATGAAAGACCGGCTTATTTTTGCGCTGGATGTAGATACATTTGAAACTGCTGCACATTGGGTTGAAGTGCTCAGAAGTGAGGTAGGGATGTTTAAGGTGGGTAAGCAACTGTTTACCCGTTGTGGTCCGGCAGTTGTCGAGATGGTCCACGCTGCTGGAGCCCAAGTGTTTCTTGATCTTAAGTATCATGATATCCCTAACACCGTAGCGGCCGCGGCGGTTGAAGCAGCGCGCTTGAAGGTGAAGATGTTCAATGTTCACGCGCTAGGGGGAGCCAACATGATGTCCACCATGCAAGAAAGACTGCGTGCCGCAGCGCTGAATGAGGGGTGGGATGTCCCCATAACCCTGGGGGTGACGGTATTGACCTCTTCAACCGCAGAGGATTTGCGCGCGGTGGGGATTGAACATCCTGTGGATGAGATGGTGGCACGTTTGGCGGTTCTGGCAAGGGAGTCAGGTCTTAAAGGAGTGGTGGCTTCTGCACGTGAGGCAAAGCTTATTCGCGCTGCTTGTGGGAAAGATTTTTTGGTGGTGACACCGGGAGTAAGGCCGGCATTTGCGGCGGTGGATGATCAGCAGCGGGTTGTCACTCCTGCAGCGGCGATGGCCGCGGGGGCTGATTACATCGTGGTGGGGCGTCCGATCTCCGCTGCAGTAGATCCAATCGCGGCTGCGCGCGCCATAGTTGCAGAAATGGAAGGTGCGCGTGGGCAAGTATAACGCTAAGCATAGGCTTGTATGCGGGGTTAATGTCGTTGCCGCCGCCCTAGAATCTGGAGGCGAAGAGTCGAGCGGTTTACGTTCACGCGTCCACTCGTTGGTGTATGTGCGCGAAGGCGCTAATCCGCGAGTGCAGAAGCTTATTGACTGCGCCCGTCAGCGAGGCATAGATGTCAAGCAGTTGGAGCGTGGCGAACTCACACGCCTCTGCGCTACCGACAGACATCAGGGCATTGCGGCATATACTGAACCCATAGAGCACAAAACCCTAGCGGAGGTTCTGCGGAATAACCCGCCCGCTAGGCGGTTTTTTCTATTGTTGGACAGTATAACAGACCCGCATAACTTTGGGGCTCTGATCCGTTCTGCGGCCGCTGCCGGATGTCAGGCTGTGATCTACGCAAAAGACCGCAGCTGTCAAGTGACGCCGGTGGTGGAAAAAGTTGCCGCAGGCACCTTAGGTGCTATCACGTTGTGTCAGGTCACGAACCTTGCGCGCACTATTGAAACGCTCAAGGCCGAAGGCGTATGGGTATACGGCCTGGCACTGACTGATGCAGTTTCAATATATGCAACCAACTTGAATGGTGATATCGCATTGGTCGCTGGGAGTGAGGGGAGTGGCCTCCGCCCTGGAGTGTTGCAGGCCTGCGATGCTGCGCTGCAGATACCCATGCCGGGAGAGGTTGAATCGCTTAACGTCTCTGTGGCCACAGGTGTTGCCTTGTTTGAAGCTGTACGCCAACGTCTAGAGCTAGAAAAAAAACATTAGGTATAAAAAAGCACGGAAAACGGTTGACACCCGCACTCAATTCAACTATAACCCTCTGCGTTCACACACAAAAGAAATGTAATAGAAAAAAAGGTTGCAACCCAAGCTGGTATGGGGTACACATTGCAACTCTGCGCTGGCGTAGCTCAACTGGTAGAGCAACTGACTTGTAATCAGTAGGTTGGGGGTTCAAGTCCTCTCGCCAGCTCCATAGAAAAAACAGGCGCAAGCCTTTAAGAAAGTCCTTTGGAGGGATACCCAAGTGGCCAAAGGGAGCAGACTGTAAATCTGCCGTCGTAGACTTCGGAGGTTCGAATCCTCCTCCCTCCACCAAAATTTCACTTCGGGTGAATATGTTGTCTGGTTACTGCAGGAGCCAAAGCGATAAACTGCGGAACTGGGGACAAGCTAACCCAAGGTAAGCGTTTCAGTATGAGCGGGAATAGCTCAGTTGGCTTAGAGCGTCAGCCTTCCAAGCTGAGGGTCGCGGGTTCGAGTCCCGTTTCCCGCTCCATTTTTTCAAAGTACGGATGATATCGCCCACATAGCTCAGTCGGTAGAGCACTTCCTTGGTAAGGAAGAGGTCACCAGTTCGAATCTGGTTGTGGGCTCCATCTGTCTTGTCTTTTGGCTATTGAAGTGTCTTTATTTTAAGTAGATTTTGGTGGGCTTGCTGGGATGGCTAGGTGCCTGAACAAAGCCGAACAAGGTTATAAAATAATTCAGAAAAGAACAAAGGGGAGTACGTTATGTCTAAAGAAAAATTTGATAGAAGTAAGCCGCACGTCAACATCGGAACCATTGGGCACGTTGACCATGGCAAGACAACCCTCACTGCCGCCATCACCAAGGTAATGGCTGGACAGGGTGGTGGTGTAGCCCGTGCCTTCGACACAATCGATAACGCTCCCGAGGAGCGCGAGCGCGGCATCACCATCTCCACCTCCCACGTAGAATACGAGACCGCCAATCGGCACTACGCCCACGTAGACTGCCCAGGTCACGCCGACTACGTAAAGAATATGATTACTGGAGCCGCACAGATGGACGGCGCCATCCTAGTCGTATCCGCAGCCGACGGTCCTATGCCCCAGACCCGCGAGCATATCCTGCTTGCACGTCAGGTAGGTGTACCCGCCATTGTGGTATTCCTCAACAAGGCTGACATGGTAGACGACGAAGAGCTGATGGAACTCGTTGAGTTGGAAGTACGTGAGCTCTTAAGCTCTTACGACTTCCCCGGCGACGACATTCCCGTCGTAATCGGCAGCGCCCTCAAGGCACTGCAGTGCGAAACTGGTGCTCCAGAAGAGCAGCCCGTTATAGACCTTATGGCGCAGGTTGATGCTTATATTCCCCAGCCCGAGCGCGCAATTGATCGGCCGTTCCTCATGCCGGTAGAAGACGTGTTCTCCATCTCCGGTCGTGGCACCGTCGCCACCGGGCGTATTGAAAGAGGCATTGTCAAAGTTGGCGAAGAAGTAGCCGTTATCGGGATGAAAGACACCCGTAAGTGCACAGTTACCGGCGTTGAGATGTTCCGCAAGCTGCTCGACCAAGGTCAAGCAGGCGACAACGTTGGGATTCTGCTTCGTGGCCTCAAGCGCGAAGACATCGAGCGTGGCCAAGTGCTGGCAGCCCCTAACAGCATCACCCCGCACACCAGATTCAAAGCAGAAGCGTACATCCTGACCAAAGAAGAAGGTGGGCGTCATACCCCGTTCTTCAAAGGATATCGTCCCCAGTTCTACTTCCGCACCACCGACGTGACCGGAATCGTAGAATTGCCTGAAGGGGTAGAAATGGTAATGCCAGGAGATAACATCTCCATGGTCGTTAACCTGATCACTCCCATCGCCATGGATAAAGAGTTGCGCTTTGCAATCCGCGAAGGTGGACGTACCGTAGGCGCTGGTGTCGTAAGCGAAATTATTGAGTAGTCTTTATTCAGACTAGTATAAATAAAGACTCCATGGAGAAAAACAATGGCAGACATTATAACGCTGGCTTGCACGGAGTGTAAGCAGCGTAATTACACCACCACCAAAAATAAACGCAATCTTCCAGATCGACTCGAGTTTAAGAAGTATTGCCGTTTTGACCGGCGTCATACACTCCACCGCGAAACCAAGTAGCACATTATATATTGATACTGCAGGCCAGTAGCTCTAATGGCTAGAGCACCGGTCTCCAAAACCGGGTGTTGGGGGTTCGAATCCCTCCTGGCCTGCCAGTTTAAGTGCAATTATCAGAGAGGACATGCAGTGGGAAAAGTAATTGGTTTTCTAGGTAATGTCAGAGGTGAGCTCAGCAAAGTCACCTGGCCTACAAAGAAAGATACATACGCTTCAACTTTGGTTGTAATTGTATTTGTCTTTATGGTGGCCGTATATCTCTGGGGTGTTGACACAATTCTCTCGACCTTGATCAAAACAATACTGAGTCGATAGAAAGCGGTGAACAGATAATGAAATGGTATGGAGTGCACACGTACTCAGGATATGAAAACAAGGTAAAGCTGAATCTTGAAGAACGGATCCGCATGCTTGGCATGGAGGATCAGTTCGGCGATATCTTAGTACCTTCTGAGACTGTAGTTGAGCTCAAAAACGGAGAACGCAAAACATCTACGCGCAAGTTTTTCCCTGGTTATATCCTGATACAGATGGAACTAAACAGTGAAACATGGCATGTGGTGAAAGATACGGCTAAAGTTACCGGTTTTGTTGGGGGTGCTACGTCGCCACCGCCGATTTCTGAAGCTGAAGTTGCTAAGATCACAGCTAGGATGGAAGAGGGTGCTGAGCGTCCACGCCCGAAAGTAGAGTATGAAGTGGGCGAAACCGTACGGGTCGTAGATGGCCCGTTTCTTAATTTTACTGGGATTGTGGAAGACGTTAAACCCGACAAGGGTAAGTTGAAGGTCATGGTAAGTATTTTTGGCCGCGTGACCCCTGTTGAGTTGGATTTTATACAGGTTGAGAAGACCAGTTAGACTGGATGAAAATTTAAGGAGTAACTGATGGCCAAAAAAGTAACAGGACAGATTAAGCTGCAGATACCGGCCGGGAAGGCTAACCCGTCACCTCCCGTCGGTCCCGCATTGGGCCAGCATGGTGTTAATATAATGGAATTCTGCAAGGCCTACAACGCCAAGACACAAGGCGATGAAGGTATGGTTATTCCGGTTGTTATCACCGTATATGCTGATCGCTCATTTTCTTTTGTAACCAAAACACCTCCTGCAGCTGTGCTGTTGAAAAAAGCTGCCAAGATCAATAAAGGTTCTGGTGTTCCCAATAAAGATAAAGTTGGCAAGGTAACCAAAGATCAGATTCTGGAGATCGCGCGCATCAAGATGCCAGATCTTAATGCATTTGCTGAAGATGCTGCTGTGCGGAGCGTAGAAGGTACGGCGCGCAGCATGGGCCTTGATATCGTATAAAGTTGGAGTGAGAGCTGACTGCTATGGGTAAAAATAAAGTAACTGCTGAAAGCAAGGTCGACAGGTCGATTAAATACTCCTTGAACGATGCTTTGGAACTGGTTAAAGAAACGGCTTACGCCAAGTTTGATGAAACAGTAGATCTGACTGTACGTCTTGGAGTAGATCCGCGTAAAGCTGACCAGATGGTGCGTGGGGCGGTTGTCCTCCCTAATGGACTGGGCAAAAGTGTTAGAGTGCTTGTGTTCGCCAAAGGTGAAAAAGCCATGGAAGCCCAACAGGCTGGGGCTGAGCACGTTGGTGGCGACGACCTGGTTGAGAAAATTCAAAATGGCTGGTTTGAGTTTGATACCGCCATCGCTACGCCAGACATGATGGGTGTGGTAGGCAAGATCGGGCGTCTTCTTGGGCCCCGTGGCCTGATGCCAAACCCTAAGGTTGGTACTGTTACCTTTGATGTCGGTCGCGCCGTTAATGAGGCAAAGTCAGGTAAGATTGAGTATCGTACCGAGAAAACCGGGATTATTCATGCTCCGGTTGGCAAGGTTTCCTTTGATGCTCAAAGCTTGCAAGGGAACGTGCTGGCGCTTATGGATGCCTTGATCAAGGCAAAACCATCAACAGCCAAAGGAATCTACCTGCGTAAAGTAAGTATTTCAAGCACTATGGGACCTGGAGTTCAGGTTGATGTTCCTGATATACAGGCTCTGGTAAAATAATACGTTTTTATACATAATTTATGTTGACGCGCCATCATCTGAAACGGGGTCGGCGTCATGTAGCATAAGTAAAAAGCCCCATGTGGGGCACACATTCCTCGTTGTAGACAGCAGGTACCGATTAGGTTTAATGCAAAAACCGCACCTGCCGAGACTGATTAGGAGCCATTTTAAGCTTCCTCTAGTCCTCTCGAGGCAATATCCAAATCTTAAGAAAGGAGGAGAAGTGAATGGCTGATCAACAAAGAAAAGCTCAGTTGGTTGCAGAACTGAGTTCCAAGCTTAAGAATTCAAAAGCAGCTTTTCTGGCGAATTTTCGCGGTACTACCGTAGAACAGTCAAATGACTTGCGCATCAAACTGCGTCAGGCCGGGGTTGAGTATAGCGTAGTTAAAAACACCCTACTCGCACTCGCATGTAAAGGGACAGATTTCGAGTGTCTGCAAGGTGAGCTCGTTGGTCCAACAGCATTAGCTATTGCGTTGGATGATCCGGTCCAGCCTGCGAAGGTACTATTTGAGTTCGCGAAAACAAGCAAGACGTTTGAACTTAAGTGCGGCGCGCTGGATGGAAACTTGCTCAGCATTGATGACATCGAAGCATTATCGAAGCTGCCTAGTCGTGAAGTGCTGCTGGGTAAGATGCTTGGTTCCATCAATGCCCCGACAACCAATTTCGTCGGTGTGCTTGCTGCTATTCCGCGTTCGCTGGTGCAGGTTCTTGGCGCTATACAGGAACAAAAAGGCGCTTAAGGTCTTTTTGTTTGAACTATTAATTCATTTAAAGATAATTATACAAACTGGAGATAACAATGGCTGATATCACTAAAGAACAAGTAATTGAGTTTATTGAGAACATGACAGTTCTCGAGCTGGCCGGTTTGGTTAAAGAGCTCGAAGAGAAGTTTGGCGTGTCTGCAGCTGCTCCCGTAGCTGCTGCCGCTGGCGCCCCTGCAGAAGCAGCAGCCGCTGCTGAAGAGCAGACTGAGTTTGACGTTGTTCTTAAGGCCGCAGGCGAGAAGAAAATTAATGTTATTAAGGTAGTACGCTCACTTACCGGTCTTGGTTTGAAAGAGGCCAAAGAGCTGGTTGATGGTGCACCTAATACTGTAAAAGAAGGCGCTTCTAAAGACGAAGCCGAAGATATTAAGAAACAGCTTGAAGAAGCTGGCGCTTCTGTCGAACTTAAATAGAGAGCAAAAGCAAAATTCCCTGCTTGAAAGCCAAGGTCGCGTTGCGGCCTTGGCTGTTCTTCGTTCTTTTCCTAAGGAGTGATCATGGCTTATTCGATTGCGAATAACCAGCTGTTGCGCAAGCGTTTTTCTGACGTTAAAAGCGTCATTGAGATGCCCAGCCTCATCGATATTCAGAAAAATTCTTACATGCGCTTCATGCAAAAAGATATACCTGCTGACCAACGGCAGCTTATCGGTCTTGAGGCAGTGTATCGTTCGGTGTTTCCAATCAAGGATTTCAACGAAACCTGCTCGCTTGAGTATGTTTCTTATATGCTTGAAGCACCTAAGTATGACGTAGATGAGTGCCATCAGCGCGGTATGACGTATGCGGCACCGGTTAAAGTACGCGTGCGTCTGGTTTCGTGGGATGTGGACAAAGATACTGAAGTTCAGTCTATCCGAGACATTAAAGAGCAGGAAGTGTATTTCGGCGAAATACCATTAATGACTAAAAATGGTACCTTTGTGATCAATGGTACCGAGCGGGTAATTGTAAGCCAGTTGCATCGTTCACCCGGCGTTTTCTACGATCACGACCGGGGCAAGACCCATTCTAGTGGAAAGTTTTTGTACAGCGCGCGGGTAATACCATACCGCGGTTCTTGGTTGGATTTCGATTTCGACCATAAAGATCTTTTGTATGTACGCATCGATAGAAGGCGCAAATTGCCCGCGACTGTATTGTTGCAGGCTCTGGGATATAGTGCCGAAGAGTTGTTGCGTTACTACTACGATACCGAAGTGGTTCATATAGGTGAAGACAGTTTCACTAAAGAAGTAAATCTGGACCTTCTGGCTGGGCAACGTACTGTCCTTGAAATTAAGGATGCGGACGGAAACGTGTTGGTACGTCCTAACCGTAAGTTTACTAAAGGTACGGTCAAGAAAATTGCGGCTGCAGGAATTAAAACTATCCCCGTCACGCACGAAGAGGTGGTTGGGCGCTATCTTGTAACAGATGTAGTCGATGAGGAAAGTGGAGAAGTTCTGCTAGAGTGTAATCAGGAACTAACCGAATCCGCCCTTGAAGTGTTGCGAGAAAAAGGGATCAAGTCGGTCGAGTTGCTCTTTATTGACCACCTCTACGTCGGCTCCTATTTGCGCGATACTCTTGCACTAGACTCTGTGAAAACCCCGGAAGAGGGGATAATAGAGATATACCGGCGCCTTCGACCCGGTGACCCTCCTACGGTAAAAAGTGCCAATACTCTATTTGAAAACTTGTTTTTCAGTGAGGAGCGCTACGATCTTTCTATTGTCGGGCGTCTTAAGCTTAATTACAAGCTCGGTTTAGACAAACCGCTGGAAGAGCGAACCTTATCCAAGGAAGATATCCTTGAAGTGGTGCGTTATCTTATAGAGTTGCGTAATGGGCGCGGCTCCATTGACGACATTGACCATTTAGGCAATCGGCGCGTCAGGGTTGTTGGTGAGCTGCTAGAGAATCACTACCGTGTTGGCCTGGTTCGAATGGAACGTGCCATTAAAGAGCGTATGAGCCTGCAGGAAGTAGACAGCCTCATGCCTCATGACTTAATCAACTCCAAGCCGGTTTCGGCTGTGGTGAAGGAGTTTTTTGGTTCGTCTCAACTATCACAATTTATGGATCAGACCAATCCTCTTTCTGAGATCACCCACAAGCGACGCTTGTCTGCTTTGGGACCCGGTGGTTTGACGCGTGAACGTGCCGGTTTTGAGGTGCGTGACGTCCATCCGACACACTATGGGCGCGTTTGCCCCATTGAGACTCCTGAAGGCCCGAATATCGGCCTTATCGCGTCCTTGTCCACCTATGCACGTATCAACGAGCATGGCTTTGTGGAAACCCCGTATCGGGTGGTAAAAGATGGACGTGTTACGGAGGAAGTACGGTATTTCTCCGCCCTAGAGGAAGAGAATAACACCATCGCCCAGGCCAACGCGATTTTGGACGAAGATGGGCGTTTTGTTAACGAACTTATTAACGTGCGTCAGAACGGCGAATTTCTGCTGTTGCAGCGTGAAGAAGTGCAGTTGATGGACGTTTCGCCTAAACAGTTGGTCTCAGTAGCCGCAGCGCTGATCCCATTTTTGGAAAATGACGACGCCAACCGCGCACTTATGGGTTCTAACATGCAGCGTCAGGCTGTACCTCTCCTGCGCGCAGATGCCCCATTGGTGGGAACCGGTATGGAGCGCAAGGTGGCTCACGATTCTGGTGCCGCGGTGGTAGTTCAGCATGATGGCGTTGTTGATTCTGTCGATGCATCGCGTATTGTAATCAGGGTTGATGAAGGGCAAGCCGAGACCAGCGGAACTGGGGTCGACATCTATAACCTCACCAAGTTCGTTCGCTCTAACCAGAACACCTGTTTGAACCAAAAGCCTGTGGTTGAAGTTGGTGACCGAGTAAAGCGTGGCGCTATCATCGCTGATGGTCCTTCCACTCAGTTTGGTGAGCTTGGTCTCGGGCAGAATATCCTCGTCGCATTTATGCCCTGGGAGGGATACAACTTCGAGGACTCCATCCTTATATCTGAGCGTCTGGTTAAGGATGACCGCTATACTTCTGTACATATCGAAGAGTTTGAATGTGTAGCGCGGGACACCAAATTGGGCAAAGAAGAAATTACCGACGATATTCCAAATCTCGGTGATGATGCCCTGAAAGACCTAGATGAGAGCGGTATTATTCGTATTGGTGCCGAGGTAAAGCAGGGCGATATTATGGTTGGGAAAATCACCCCGAAAGGTGAGACCCAGCTGTCGCCGGAGGAGAAGTTGCTTCGGGCTATCTTTGGTGAAAAAGCCGGAGACGTGCGGGATACTTCACTGCGGGTTCCACCCGGAGTCGAAGGGGTGATTATCGGAGCGCGGGTGTTTTCTCGTAAAGGCTCGGATAAGGACGCCCGTACTGAAAAAATAGAGCAGCATGAAATTGAAAAACTCCTGAAAGATCAGAATGATGAGATCAGGATTGTTCGCGAGTCCGCGCGCAATAAGCTTACAGACATTCTGCAGGGTAAGTGCCCTGCCGTTTCGATAACGGATAAAAAAGACCGTATTGTTTTGCCCAAGGGCGAACCTATCGAAGCGAGTAAGCTTCTTGAACTTCCTATGGATCGCTGGAACGAAATATCCCTGGTGGATGAAGCAAGCGCTGAAGCTTCGGTTGCTGGAGTCTTGGAGCATCTTAAAGAGCACGATGCTCAAATTAAGGCAGTTTTTGCTGAGAAGATAGATCGCATCAAGCGTGGGGATGATCTCCCTCCCGGTGTGATAAAAATGGTCAAGGTCTACGTTGCCATCAAGCGTAAGCTCTCAGTCGGTGACAAGATGGCCGGACGCCATGGAAACAAGGGGGTATTGTCACGAATTCTCCCTGAAGAAGATATGCCCTATACTGAAGATGGGATACCCGTAGAGATTGTTTTGAATCCGCTGGGGGTGCCATCACGTATGAACATCGGGCAGATTCTTGAGGTTCACATGGGGCTGGCTGCACGTGGTCTGGGCGCGCAGATTCAAGCGGAACTTGATCGCAGGGCCAGCAGTGATGAGCTGAGGACTAAGATCAAAGATATCTACGAAGATAAAGAGCTAGATCCGTTTATAGACAAGCTCTCCGAACGCGATGTGAATAAATTGGCTATGCGTCTGTCGCGTGGCGTGCCGATGGCAAGCCCGGTATTTGAGGGGGTAAGCGAGCAGGACGTCAAGGCACAGCTTACAAAAGCTGGCTTCAACACCTCGGGCCAGATGACGTTGTATGATGGTAGGACAGGTGAGGCGTTCAAGGAAAAGGTCACTGTCGGAATCATGTACATGCTTAAATTGCACCATCTGGTTGATGACAAGATTCACGCAAGGAGTATCGGGCCCTACAGCTTGGTTACCCAGCAACCTCTCGGCGGTAAGGCGCAGTTCGGTGGCCAGCGGTTAGGTGAGATGGAAGTGTGGGCAATGGAAGCCTATGGTGCAGCCCACGCGTTGCAGGAGTTTCTCACGGTAAAGTCGGACGATGTAACCGGTAGAACCAGAATGTATGAGGCCATCGTAAAGGGCCGTCAGACCCTCGAAGCCGGTCTGCCAGAGTCGTTCAACGTATTGCTGAAGGAACTCCAGGCTCTGTGTCTCGATGTAGAACTGCGCGAAAACGAAAAAGAATAGCGTTGCCATCCCTTAAGGAGATGAGTTTTGGAAGATATTATCAACCTGTTTGAGCGTCCCAAGGATCCGTTGAGTTTTGATACCATTCGCTTGTCGATCTCGTCACCAGAAATGATCCGTGAGCGCTCCTTTGGGGAAGTGAAAAAACCTGAGACCATTAATTATCGCACCTTTAAGCCGGAGCGTGATGGCTTGTTTTGCGCCAAGATTTTCGGCCCGGTGAAGGACTACGAGTGTAATTGCGGTAAATATAAACGCATGAAACACCGTGGGATAGTGTGTGAAAAATGTGGGGTTGAGGTTATCCCCAGCAAAGTAAGACGCGAGCGCATGGCGCATATTGACTTGGCCTGCCCGGTTGCACATATCTGGTTTTTGAAGTCGCTGCCATCGCGCATCGGCACCTTGCTGGATATGACCCTCAAGGAGTTGGAGAAGGTTCTGTATTTCGAGGCATATGTCGTCCTCGATAGCGCAGATACCGAGCTTGAGGTTGGGCAGATTCTGCTCGAAGACAAGTATCATGAGCATATGGCGGAATATTCTGGTCAGTTTGTTGCGGGAATGGGAGCAGAGGCGATTCGTGAGCTTCTGGCCGCTCTTGATCTCGAAACGATTGCGCAGGAATTGCGCATAGAGATGCGCGAGGCTACCAGTGAAGCTAAAAAGAAGAAAACCGCCAAGCGCCTAAAGGTGGTCAATGCGTTTCTGCGTAGCAACAATCGTCCAGAGTGGATGATTCTTGAGACTCTTCCGGTGCTACCGCCAGAACTACGCCCTCTGGTACCCCTGGATGGGGGAAGATTTGCAACCTCTGACCTTAATGACTTGTACCGACGTGTCATTAACCGCAATAACCGCCTCAAGCGGCTTATGGATCTGCACGCGCCTGAGGTAATTATCCGCAACGAAAAGCGGATGTTGCAAGAGGCGGTGGACGCACTATTCGATAATGGACGCCGTGGTCGCGCTATTACCGGACCGAATAAGCGTCCGCTGAAGTCGCTGTCTGACATGCTGAAGGGCAAGGGAGGTCGTTTCCGCCAGAACCTGCTGGGTAAGCGAGTAGACTACTCCGGACGTAGCGTTATCGTTGCAGGACCGGAGCTTAAGCTGCATCAGTGTGGTCTGCCTAAAAAAATGGCCTTAGAGCTGTTTAAGCCTTTTATATACAATAAACTCGAAGAGTTGGGCTTGTGTACCACCATAAAAAGTGCAAAGAAGATGGTGGAGAAGGAAAAAGCTGAAGTTTGGGACGTGCTCGAAGATGTTATCCGTGAGCATCCGGTTATGCTTAACCGCGCCCCGACCCTGCACCGTTTAGGCATCCAGGCGTTCGAGCCCGTGCTTATTGAGGGCAAGGCCATTCAGTTGCATCCGTTGGTATGTACCGCCTTCAATGCTGACTTTGACGGTGACCAGATGGCTGTACACCTGCCCCTCTCTATTGAGAGTCAGATCGAGGCGCGTGTACTGATGATGTCGACTAACAACATCCTCTCACCGGCCAGTGGTAAGCCCATAATTGTGCCGTCCCAAGATATGATTCTCGGGCTGTATTATATGACGCGCATCCGCCCCTTTATCAAAGGAACGGGCAAAATATTCAGTTCTCCCGAGGAGGTGCGTATTGCTTATGACTCTGGTGCTGCTGATTTACAGGCCGGGGTAAAAGTGCGCATGAGCCCAGTTGAAGGGGGAGCGCCGGAGCTTATCGATACTGCAGTAGGACGGGTTATTCTGCGCGAAGTTGTTCCAGAAGTTATCCCTTTTGATCAAATCAACCGCGTAATGACCAAAAAGCAGGTTGCTGAGCTTATTGATGCCAGCTTCCGCCTTGCGGGCAACAAGCAGACTGTAATCCTAGCAGATAGACTTAAGCAGGTAGGTTACCGTTATTCGACTCTGGCTGGAATATCCATTGGGCTCGATGACATGGTGGTACCAGAAAATAAGCAAGACTATATCGATGCTTCGATGACAGAAGTAAAAGAGATTCAAAATCAGTATACTGATGGTTTAATTACTGATGGTGAGCGGTATAATAAGGTTGTTGATATATGGGCTAAGTGCACCGAAGATATTGCAGCAACCATGCTAAAAGATCTGTCTACGGACAGGTTTGAGTCAGAAGACGGTGAGGTTGTCGAGGCCCCATCATTCAATGCCATACATATGATGGCAGACTCGGGAGCTCGAGGGAGTGCGCAGCAGATTCGACAGCTAGCTGGTATGCGTGGCCTCATGGCCAAACCTTCTGGCGAAATCATTGAAACCCCCATCACTGCGAACTTTCGCGAGGGGTTAACGGTGTTGCAGTATTTCATTTCATCTCACGGTGCGCGTAAAGGTCTGGCAGATACTGCCCTTAAGACTGCTAACTCTGGGTACTTGACCCGTCGTCTTGTCGACGTTGCCCAGGACGCCATTATTACTGAATACGATTGTCATACCCTTGATGGCGTCGTGATCTCTTCATTGATTGATTCTGGAGAAATTATTCAGTCATTGGGCGATCGTATTTTGGGCCGTACCGCCCTCGATGATGTGTGCGACCCGGTTAATGGTGATGTGATTGTAAAGGCGAATCAGGAAATTACCGAATCGCTGGTACATGAGATCGAAAATGCTGGTCTCGAAAGAGTAAAGATTCGCTCTGTGTTGACCTGTAGGAGCAAGAAAGGTATTTGTGCTTCGTGCTACGGACGCGACTTGGCCCGTGGGCATATGGTAAACCTTGGCGAGGCTGTCGGGGTAATAGCGGCTCAGTCTATCGGTGAGCCAGGTACTCAGCTTACCATGCGTACGTTCCATATTGGTGGTGCTGCATCCAGAAGTGCTGAGCAGACATCCCTTGAAGCGCGCTATGATGGGGTGTTGCGTTTCGACAACCTGAGATCGGTCGTCAATCGCGATGGACACCACATCGTAACGAATCGCAAGGGCCAGATTGTCATCGTAGATGAGACCGGGCGCGAGCGCGAACGCCATGAGCTGCTCTATGGTGCCAAGCTGCTGCTCGGCGAAGGTGCTGAGGTTGCTGCAGGAGCCCATTTGGCCGAGTGGGACCCGTACACCATGCCGGTTCTCACCGAAGTTGGTGGACGTGCGCACTACGGTGATATTATTGCCGGCCAGACCATGGATGAGAGGGTTGACGATGTAACCGGATTATCACGTAAGGTTATCATCGAGTCAAAGGCCTCCGACAAGCGCCCCCGTATCATCCTCAAGGATGAGGAAGGCAAGTCCGTCAAGCTTCCGAACGGAATGGTGGCACGCTATATGTTGCCAGTGGGATCGAATATCAACGTAGCTGAAGACGCTGATGTTTCACCTGGGGACATCCTAGCTAAGATTCCGCGAGAAACCACAAAAACCAAAGATATTACCGGTGGTCTGCCGCGCGTTGCCGAGCTGTTTGAGGCGCGGAAGCCAAAAGAATTCGCTATTCTTAGCGAAATTGACGGAATGGTTACTTACGGTAAAGACACCAAAGGCAAGCGCAAGGTTGTAGTTACTCCTGAGATCGGTGAGCCCATGGAATATCTGATACCCAAGGGCAAACACATCAGCGTGCAGGAAGGCGATCTGGTTATAGCCGGTGATCCTCTCATGGATGGTTCTAGAAATCCGCATGATATTTTGCGCGTGCTCGGAGAGAAGGAGCTGGCAAAGTACCTTGTTGATGAAGTCCAGGAGGTTTATCGCCTACAGGGAGTAACCATCAACGATAAACATATCGAAACTATTGTGCGCCAGATGCTTCGCCGCGTAGCGATCCGCGAGGTGGGTGATACTGATTTTCTTATCGATGATCAGGTGTCTCGCGCCGAGTTTGAAAAAGAGAACGCGCGTATCGTGGCTGACGGTAATGCCCCTGCAGTTGGTGAGCCCGTAATGCTCGGCATTACTAAAGCATCGTTGTCTACCGAGTCATTTATTTCTGCAGCATCCTTCCAGGAAACCACAAAGGTCTTGACACAGGCTTCTATTGAGGGCAAAGAAGATAATCTAGTTGGTCTCAAGGAAAATGTTATTATGGGGCGTCTGATACCGGCGGGTACCGGCATCTCAGAATACCGGACGGTTCAACTGGTATCGCCTGAGCCTGGAGATGTAGAAGAGGTGGAGAAACCTCAGAACGGTTTGGAAAAGCAAAAGAAAGAGGTTTCGGCGGAAGCTGCCGTATAGCCAATCATCCGGTTCTGCCAAGTCTTAAATAGGCAGAACCGGAGTTAAAATAAATGGTGGAAGAATAACAACTGCTTGACTTTGGTGTAAGCAATTGTTATTGTCCGCGAGTTTTCCCCTTCTCGGGGCAAAGTTCTTTCAATTCTGTGAATAGTAATTTCGGGAGTAAGAAATGCCGACAATCAATCAATTGATCAATAAAGGGCGCAAAAAAGAGGTGCGCAAAAGTGCCTCGCGTGCGCTGCAATCCAATCCGCAGCGTCGTGGAGTGTGTACCAGGGTGTATACAACCACGCCGAAAAAGCCGAACTCGGCGCTCAGGAAGGTTGCCCGTGTGCGTCTGACAAATGGAATTGTAGTTTCCTCTTACATTCCAGGAGTGGGGCACAATTTGCAAGAACACTCCGTGGTGCTTGTGCGTGGTGGGCGAGTTAAAGACTTGCCTGGTGTGCGCTATCATATCGTTCGCGGTGCGCTTGATCTTGCCGGTGTGCAGGGGCGTATGCAGGGTCGTTCCAAGTATGGAGCTAAGCGTCCTAAGTAGGACATTGTTATAAAAGAGGTCGTTTAAGATGCCTAGAAGAAGAGAAATCGCTAAAAGAATTGTTCTCGCTGATCCTAAGTACAATGATCGCGTCGTGACAAAGTTTGTAAACCACCTGATGCTTGGGGGCAAAAAGAGCGTTGCTGAGGCGATTGTCTACGGTGCCTTTGATTTGATTGCCGAGCGCAGCGGGGAGGAGCCAATAGAAGTGTTTAAAAAGGCGTTTGAAAATGTGCGCCCACTTCTGGAGGTCAAGTCCCGCCGTGTTGGTGGTTCCACCTATCAGGTGCCGGTTGAGGTTCGCGTCGACAGGCGTAACGCCTTGGTTATTCGTTGGGTGCTTGATGCGGCGCGCAAACGCGGAGAGCGTACAATGCGCGAGCGTCTGGCTGCAGAGTTCCTCGACGCGGCCAATGGTCGTGGCGGAGCAGTTAGAAAAAAAGAAGACACCCATCGCATGGCCGAAGCGAATAAGGCTTTTGCCCATTATCGCTGGTAGCGAACTGAGTCTGGAGGAAGTTGAGCAGTGGCACGTAAAGTATCGCTAGAAAAAACACGGAATATCGGCATAATGGCCCACATTGACGCCGGTAAGACCACCACGACAGAGCGTATTCTGTACTATACAGGTATATCGCATAAGATCGGCGAAACCCATGACGGCGCAGCTACCATGGACTGGATGGAGCAGGAGCAAGAGCGCGGAATTACTATTACCTCAGCTGCAACAACCTGTTTCTGGCACGATTATCGCGTAAATATCATAGATACACCTGGTCACGTAGACTTCACCATTGAAGTTGAGCGTTCGCTGCGCGTCCTCGATGGCGCTGTGGCAGTATTCTGCTCAGTCGGTGGCGTTGAGCCGCAGTCGGAGACTGTCTGGCGTCAGGCCGACAAGTATGGTGTGCCCCGTCTCGCTTTCATCAACAAGATGGATCGTGTTGGTGCTGACTTTTCTCGTGGTGTCAGTATGATGCGCGACCGTCTTGGTGCTAATCCTGTCCCGATGCAGCTTCCCATTGGCAAAGAAGAAGGCTTTCGCGGCGTGGTTGATTTAGTGACCATGAAATCCGTTCTGTGGCATGATGAATCCCTCGGAGCCGAATTTGATATTGGTGATATTCCTGCTGAGATGCAGGCTGAAGCCGAAGGCGCTCGTGAGGCATTACTCGAAGAGTTGTGCACGTATGACGATGCGCTGATGGAGAAATATCTCGGCGGGGAAGAGTTGAGCAACGACGAGATCAAAGCATCAGTCCGCCGCGCAACTATCGCACTGCAGATCAATCCTGTATTCTGTGGCAGTGCTTTCAAAAACAAGGGCATCCAGAATCTGTTGGACGCTGTTGTCGATTATATGCCTAGCCCTACAGATGTTCCCCCTATTGAAGGGGTGGATCCTGCTGGCGAGCCTATTACTCGTCCTGCTGGTGATGATGGTCCTTTCGCCGCCTTGGCGTTTAAAATCATGACAGACCCTTTTGTTGGCCAACTTTCATTCTTCCGCGTTTATTCCGGAGTGGCTATGACTGGTTCTACTATTCTTAACTCTACCAAGGGGAAGAAGGAGCGTCTCGGTCGTATCCTGAAAATGCACGCTAACAAGCGTGAAGAGATAAAAGTGGTTTACTCAGGGGATATCGCAGCGGCCGTTGGCCTTAAGTATTCTGGTACTGGTGATACGCTGTGTGATCCTGATCACGAGTGTCTCCTTGAAGCCATGGAGTTCCCTGAACCTGTTATCCATATTGCGGTAGAACCTAAAACCAAAACTGACCAGGAGCGCCTTGGGGTAGCTCTTGGAAAGTTGCTGGCCGAAGACCCGTCTCTGCGAGTTCGCACAGATGATGAAACAGGGCAAACCATTCTGTCTGGAATGGGCGAGTTGCACCTCGAGGTAATCATCGACCGTCTCAAGCGTGAATTTAAGGTTGAGGCGAATGTAGGTGCACCCCAGGTTGCATACCGTGAGTCCATTACCAAAATGGTTGAAGTGCAAGGTAAGTTTGTGCGTCAATCTGGAGGACGTGGACAGTACGGTGACTGCTGGTTACGCATTGAGCCAGGGGAGCCAGGTGCTGGATTTGAGTACGTGGACGCAATTAAGGGTGGGGTTATTCCGCGCGAATATATTCCTGCTGTCGGCAAGGGCGCGGAGGAAGCATCGCATTCCGGTGTACTCGCTGGCTATCCTATTGTTGATGTTAAGGTTACCTGCTTTGATGGTTCCTATCATGATGTTGACTCCTCTGAAATGGCGTTTAAAATTGCTGGTTCAATGGGATTCAAGAGTGGGGCTGCTAAAGCTGGTCCGGTACTGCTTGAACCCACGATGGCTGTCGAGGTTGTCGTGCCCGAGGAGTATATGGGTGATGTAATCGGCGATATTAACAGTCGACGTGGTAAAATTATGAGTATGGACGCACGTGGCGGGGCTCAAGTGATTAATGCTCACGTGCCACTGTCCAATATGTTCGGATATGCAACAGATCTGCGCAGCTCTACTCAGGGTCGTGCTACATATACAATGGTGTTTGATCACTACGAACAGGTGCCAAAGGCGATTTCTGAAGAAATCATTGCCAAGGTCAAAGGCTAAGGAGTACGTTATGTCTAAAGAAAAATTTGATAGAAGTAAGCCGCACGTCAACATCGGAACCATTGGGCACGTTGACCATGGCAAGACAACCCTCACTGCCGCCATCACCAAGGTAATGGCTGGACAGGGTGGTGGTGTAGCCCGTGCCTTCGACACAATCGATAACGCTCCCGAGGAGCGCGAGCGCGGCATCACCATCTCCACCTCCCACGTAGAATACGAGACCGCCAATCGGCACTACGCCCACGTAGACTGCCCAGGTCACGCCGACTACGTAAAGAATATGATTACTGGAGCCGCACAGATGGACGGCGCCATCCTAGTCGTATCCGCAGCCGACGGTCCTATGCCCCAGACCCGCGAGCATATCCTGCTTGCACGTCAGGTAGGTGTACCCGCCATTGTGGTATTCCTCAACAAGGCTGACATGGTAGACGACGAAGAGCTGATGGAACTCGTTGAGTTGGAAGTACGTGAGCTCTTAAGCTCTTACGACTTCCCCGGCGACGACATTCCCGTCGTAATCGGCAGCGCCCTCAAGGCACTGCAGTGCGAAACTGGTGCTCCAGAAGAGCAGCCCGTTATAGACCTTATGGCGCAGGTTGATGCTTATATTCCCCAGCCCGAGCGCGCAATTGATCGGCCGTTCCTCATGCCGGTAGAAGACGTGTTCTCCATCTCCGGTCGTGGCACCGTCGCCACCGGGCGTATTGAAAGAGGCATTGTCAAAGTTGGCGAAGAAGTAGCCGTTATCGGGATGAAAGACACCCGTAAGTGCACAGTTACCGGCGTTGAGATGTTCCGCAAGCTGCTCGACCAAGGTCAAGCAGGCGACAACGTTGGGATTCTGCTTCGTGGCCTCAAGCGCGAAGACATCGAGCGTGGCCAAGTGCTGGCAGCCCCTAACAGCATCACCCCGCACACCAGATTCAAAGCAGAAGCGTACATCCTGACCAAAGAAGAAGGTGGGCGTCATACCCCGTTCTTCAAAGGATATCGTCCCCAGTTCTACTTCCGCACCACCGACGTGACCGGAATCGTAGAATTGCCTGAAGGGGTAGAAATGGTAATGCCAGGAGATAACATCTCCATGGTCGTTAACCTGATCACTCCCATCGCCATGGATAAAGAGTTGCGCTTTGCAATCCGCGAAGGTGGACGTACCGTAGGCGCTGGTGTCGTAAGCGAAATTATTGAGTAGTAGAGGATTCAGATGTCTAGTCAGAAGATAAGAATTCGCCTGAAGGCGTATGATCATAAGCTGCTTGATATGGCAGTAAATGAAATTGTAGATACCGTGAAGCGTACAGGCTCACGTTTAGCAGGACCGATTCCGCTTCCAACAGTAATCAACAAATACTGTGTTCTTCGGGGGCCACACGTCGATAAAAAAAGTCGTGAGCAGTTTGAGATCCGCACACACAAGCGTCTGCTTGATATCCTTGAGCCGACTCAGCAAACAGTTGATGCTTTGATGAAACTGGATCTATCCGCTGGTGTGTTTGTAGAGATAAAGCTGTAAGCACGTACAAGTTGCTATATAAGATGATGAGGATAGAGAGATGGTAGACGGTATTCTTGGAAAAAAGCTGGGGATGACCCAGATGTTTACCGAGAGCGGTGTGCGAATCCCGGTCACAGTAATTGAAGCAGGTCCGTGCACTGTTGTGCAGAGGAAACTTGTAGAGACCGACGGATACAGCGCAGTGCAACTCGGGTTCGGAGAACAAAAAGCCCAACGTATCAATAAACCCCTTACTGGTCACTTTTCGAAGGCTGGTCAAGGTGTGTTTAAATATCTGCGCGAAATGGGCGGAGATATTGCCGAGTATGAAGTTGGTGCCCAAATAAAGTGCAGTGACCTGTTCAGCGCCGGTGATATTGTTGACATTGTTGGCACCAGTAAAGGCAAAGGGTTTCAGGGTGTTATGAAACGCTGGAATTTCGCTGGCGGTCGCAGTAGTCACGGTTCTAAGTTTCATCGTGGAGCGGGTGCAATAGGCTGTAGTGCTTCGCCTGCAAAGGTGTTTAAAGGTAAAAAAATGGCTGGTCAGATGGGTAATGAGCAGGTAACAGTTCAGAACCTTGAAATTGTTGACGTGCGTGCCGATCAGAATGTGGTTCTGGTTAAGGGTGCGATCCCTGGTCCGAAAAATGGTCTGGTCGCAATTCGCAAAGCGGTGAAGGCGAAGGCCTAGGCCAAGGTGATACGGGAGAAGAACAATGGCTAAAGTAACAGTTTATGACATGCAGAAAAATCCGGTGTCGGAGCGTGAGCTCAGCGACGCGGTGTTTGATACACAGGTTAGAGGTTATTTGATTCACGACATGGTGCGCAGTCAGATGGCCGCGCGTCGTCAAGGCACTGCTGCTACAAAAACTCGTAGCATGGTGGCCGGTGGGGGTAAGAAACCTTACAAGCAAAAGGGTACAGGAAATGCTCGCCAAGGAAGCATTCGCGCACCACATTATGTAGGTGGTGGGGTTACGTTTGGTCCGGCTCCACGTCAGTACGGGTTCAAGCTCAACAAGAAAGTCCGTCGTGCCGCTTTGTGTTCTGCACTTTCAGCGCGTTTCCAGGGCAATGAAATGCTTGTACTGTCCGAGATGAAGCTTGACTCGATTAGTACTAAGTCGTTTGCCCAAATAATACGTGGTCTGGAAATCGAGAACGCCCTGATTGTTATCGATAGTTCCAACCCTGAAGTAGAACTGTCAGCACGTAATCTGTATAATGTAAAAGTTCTGCGTGCAGAGGGTGTTAATGTCTACGATGTGATGAAGTACCGTAATCTCGTGATGACAGAGGGTGCCGTCGAAATCCTGGAAGGAGCGTTAGCACAATGAGACCTTTGCATCAGTTGATTAGAAAACCGCTGTTGACCGAAAAAACGACTTTGCAAAAAGAAGATGGTCGGGTTGTGGTGTTTGAAGTGGCGCGCGATGCCAATAAGATTGAGATCAAACAGGCTATTGAAAAAGCATTTGATGTCAAAGTGGTAGAGGTTAATACCATGATTGTTGCTGGCAAGATTAAGCGTGTTGGCAAGCAGTTTGGTAAGCGTCCCAATCGGAAGAAGGCGTATATTACCCTCGCTGAAGGCAGTAACATCGACTTTTTTGGCGTGTAATGACAGTTTAAGGAATACGGAGTAGTATAATGGCGATAAAAAAGTTTAAGCCAACCTCGCCAGGGCGGCGCCACATGACGGCCTCGTCTTTTGAAGAGGTTACAACAGCAAAACCAGAGAAGTCTCTCTTAGAGCCTTTGAATAAAAGTGGCGGGCGGAATAACAACGGTCGTATTACTAAGCGCCATACCGGTGGTGGGCATAAACGTATGTACCGTATCATTGACTTCAAGCGGGATAAGAAAGAAATTCCGGCTAAAGTCGTGTCTATAGAATATGACCCCAACCGCTCTTCTAGAATAGCTTTACTTAGCTATGCAGATGGCGAAAAAAGATATATTATCGCTCCGCTAGGGCTTGAAGTTGGTAATAGTGTTTTGACCAGTAATGGCGCCGATATTAAGCCTGGCAACACTTTGCAGATTCGGTCTATCCCTTTGGGTACCTGGGTTCATAATGTTGAGCTTAGAATCGGTAAGGGCGGACAACTTGCTCGTAGTGCTGGTGCGTACGCTACTTTGGCAGCTAAAGAAGGTAAGTATGCACAATTGCGTCTACCTTCAGGAGAAGTTCGCCTTGTGCTGCAGGATTGTAGTGCAACTATTGGTCAAGTCGGCAATGTTGAGCATGAGAATATAAAGATTGGTAAAGCAGGTCGTAGTCGCTGGCTTGGTAAACGGCCCCAGACACGCGGTGTAGCCATGAACCCTGTCGATCACCCACATGGTGGTGGTGAGGGTAAGAGCTCAGGTGGACGCCACCCGGTCACACCTTGGGGTGTGCCGACTAAAGGTTACAAAACTCGCTCTAATAAACGCACCGATCGGTTTATTGTGCGCCGTAAGAATAAGTAAAGGAGCCCGTTGTGCCAAGATCAATTAAGAAAGGTCCATACGTCGAAGCATCGCTGCTGCGCAAGCTAGACCTCGATGCAGGTCCAAGTGCCAGTAAAGTTATTAAAACCTGGTCACGACGTAGTACAATTATTCCTGAGTTTGTTGGACATACCTTCGCGGTTCATAACGGCAAAAAGTTTCTGCCAGTTTATATCTCCGAAAATATGGTTGGCCACAAGCTTGGTGAATTTGCTCCGACCCGTACTTATTACGGGCATGGAGTAGATAAGAAATCCAAGAGAAAATAATAGCTACGGAGTACCAGAATGGAAGCTAAAGCTAAGTTAAAATATGTCCGCATGTCACCGCAAAAAGCTCGCCTCGTTGCGGATATGGTGCGCGGCAAAAATGTACAGGAAGCTCTGAATATTTTGCGCTTTTCGCCCCAAAAGCCCGCAGCTATTGTTTCGGGAGTGGTGAAGTCTGCTGTAGCGAATGCTGAGCAGGCCGGAGTAGCTGATGTAGACAAGTTGTTTATTAAGACAATATCAGTCGATCAGGGGCCAGTGCTTAAGCGGTTTATCCCCAGAGCGCAGGGGCGTGCTAGCAAGATCCGCAAGCCAACCAGTCATGTCCAGGTAGTACTGGACGAAAAATAGCCAATAGGGAGGTGATAGTTTGGGCCAGAAAGTTCATCCAATAGGGTTTCGCCTAGGGGTTATTAAGACCTGGGAGTCGAAATGGTATGCAGATGACGATTACTCTAGCTTTGTGCATGAGGATCTCAAACTGCGGAATTATCTAAAAAAACGTCTGTACCATGCAGGGATTTCGAAAATAGAGATCGAGCGTGCTGCAGGCAAAATGAAATTGAATATATTCGCGGCGCGTCCGGGGATTATTATCGGTAAGCGCGGTTCCGAAGTTGAGGTTCTCAAGCAGGAACTGGCCAAACTCACCGATAAAGAGGTTTTCCTTAATATTCAGGAGGTTCGTAAGCCTGAAGTAGATGCACAACTTGTAGCTGAGGGTGTGGCACTTCAACTTGAACGGCGTGTAGCTTTCCGTCGTGCAATGAAGCGTAGTGTTGGTCAGGCCCTGAGGTTCGGTGCTGAAGGTATTAAAATTACCTGCAGTGGACGGCTTGGTGGTGCGGAAATGAGCCGAACAGAATGGTATCGTGAGGGCAGAGTTCCGTTACATACATTGCGTGCCGACATCGACTACGGTTTTGCAGAAGCTAAAACTACATATGGCATCATCGGAGTTCAGGTTCTCATCTTCAAGGGCGAAGTCCTTACTCAGGAGAAGAAGTAAGTTAGCCAGATAGGAGTATGCAGATATGTTAATGCCCAAGAAGGTCAAGTATAGAAAACAGTTTAAGGGACGCATGAAAGGCGCCGCACGTGGCGCGACAGATATCAATTTTGGTGACTACGGCCTGCAGGTGCTTAATTGCGGCTGGCTATCCGCGCGCCAAATTGAGGCAGCTAGACGTGCCATGACTCGTTATATCAAGCGTGGCGGTAAAATTTGGATTCGTGCATTCCCTGATAAGTCTCTGACACGTAAAGCAGCCGAAACCCGTATGGGTAAAGGTAAAGGCTCTCCGGACAGTTGGGTAGCCGTTGTTCGCCCGGGCATGATGGTGTATGAAATGCAGGGTGTTACCGAAGAGACCGCTCGTGAAGCGTTCAGACTTGCAGCACATAAGCTGCCAGTAAGAACCAAGTTTGTTATCAGGGAGGGTGTAGTTAATGAAGGCTAAAGAACTTGCAGACCTCAGTGTGGATGAATTGCAAAAAAAATCCGATGAGCTGAGTCAAGAATTGTTCAACCTTAAATTCCAGTTGCATACAGGACATCTTGATAATACAGCCAAGGTTTCCGTGTTGCGCAAGGATATAGCTAGGACAAAAACAATTCTGCATCAGAAACTTGCTGGTTAGGAATATTAGGGTGATCGTATGACCACAGAGCGTCGAAATAAAAAGAAAGTTATCGGAATAGTTACAAGTGACAAGATGGACAAGACCGTCGTCGTTAAGACTGAAGATCTTGTAAAGCATCCGGTATATAAAAAGTACCTGAAGCGTAGCCGAAAGTATAAAGCACATGACGAGAGCAACAGTTGTGTTGTAGGTGATAAAGTGCTTATTACTGAAACGCGCCCACTGTCCCGTGATAAGCGCTGGCGTGTTAGCCAGGTGTTGGAAAAGTCTGTATAGACTGGGAGATAGACAATGATTCAAATGCAAACTACACTTGACGTCGCAGATAATTCAGGCGCTAGAAAGCTGTGCTGCGTTAAGGTTCTTGGTGGCTCTAAGCGCACCTACGCTGGGATTGGCGATGTCATCGTCTGCTCCGTAAGAGAGGCAATGCCCAATTCAAAGGTTAAGAAGGGCGATGTTGTGCGGGCAGTTATAGTTCGCACCGCTAAAGAGATTGCGCGTCCGGATGGGTCTTCTATTCGTTTCGATAATAACTCTGCAGTTGTTATCAATAACGCAGGTGAGCCTACCGGAACACGTATCTTTGGCCCCGTAGCTCGCGAATTGCGTGCACGTAAATATATGAAGATCATTTCCCTTGCACCCGAAGTGCTTTAACAGCAGGTTGGAGATTGAATGAAATGGCAGTAAATAGGCTACATGTTAAAAAGGGTGATCTTGTTCAGGTAATGGCGGGCAAGGAAAAAGGTAAACAAGGTAAGGTGGTTCGGGTATTTCCGGCTAAAGCTCGTCTTACAGTTGAGAACCTCAATATTGTTAAACGCCATACCCGCCCTTCGCAGACGAACCAAGAAGGTGGTATTGTAGAGAAGGAGGCCCCCATGGCAGCAGCTAATGTCATGTTGGTTTGCAGCTCATGCAACCAGCCTTCTCGTACCGGAATTCGTGTTCTCGAAGACGGCAAGCGTGCCCGTTTTTGTAAGAAGTGCAATGAGATAGTTGACAAGTAACGGAGTGACAAATGGCCAGGTTGAAGGATAAATATAGGAAAGAACTGGCACCTGAACTGCTCGCGAGTCTGCAACTTGGAAATGTAATGCAGGTTCCTAAAGTAGAGAAGGTTGTCGTAAATATGGGTGTAGGCGAGGCAATTCAGAATGCTAAATTGCTTGAGTCTGCTGTAGAAGAGCTTAGTCAAATAACTGGCCAGAAACCTGTTATAACCAAGGCTAAAAAATCTATCGCTGGTTTTAAGCTGCGTGAGGGTATGCCCATAGGTTGTATGGTCACACTGCGTAATAACCGTGCATACGAGTTTCTGGACCGCTTGATCAATATCGCGTTACCGCGCGTACGTGACTTTAAAGGTATATCCCCTAAAGCTTTCGATGGTCGGGGAAACTATACCCTTGGCATCAGTGAACAGATAATTTTTCCAGAAATTGAACTGGATAAAATCGCTAAAATCGGTGGGCTGAATATCTCTATAGTCACTACCGCCCGCACTGATGAAGAGGGTCGTTCTCTTCTGAGCGCGCTGGGAATGCCTTTTAGGAAGTAATCAGCCCAACTGGAGGAAGATGTGGCAAAGAAATCATTGATGATCAAGGCAAAACGTCCACAAAAGTTTGCAGTACGAAAGTACACACGGTGCCCCATTTGTGGGCGTGCACGTGCGTACTACCGCAAATTTGACATGTGTCGTATTTGCTTACGTAAACTTGCGCTGGAAGGTAAACTTCCCGGCGTACTTAAATCTAGCTGGTAGATTAATTTAAGGAGTTGTTCCATGGCAATGACTGATCCTATTTCGGATATGCTTACTCGCATACGTAACGCGGGTATGGCTAGACACGTTAAGCTCGCAATCCCTGCAAGTAAAATTAAGGTAGCGATAACTGAGGTGTTGAAAAGTCAGGGATATATTAAAAACTACAAAGTAATGACAGATGACATACAAGACTCGCTGGTTGTCTATTTGAAGTACGACTCAGAGCGCAGGCATGTTATTAATGAAATTACGCGGGTTTCGAAACCGAGTTGTCGCTGCTACGTTGGTTACGAGGATATCCCCCAAGTAAAAAATGGACTTGGATGTGCGATTGTATCCACATCTAAAGGGGTATTGTCCGATGTCGCTGCGCGTGAGGCTCAAGTTGGTGGTGAGCTCGTCTGCACCGTCTGGTAGATAACGTAAGGAGTGTAGGCAATGTCAAGAGTCGGGAAAAAACCGGTAATAATACCGGCAGGAGTAAAGGTTGATCTAACCTCCGGATTGATTAAAGTTCAGGGACCGAAAGGTAAGCTTGAGCGTGCGATCTGTGATGGGGTTTTGGTAACTATAGAAGCTGATGAAATCGTAGTGAAGCCTGTTGAAACCGCACGAGTGGATACTTCTAAACAGGGACTATATCGGACACTGATTTCTAATATGGTTGAAGGTGTAACCAGCGGTTTTCAGAGGGTCCTAGAAATTAATGGGGTCGGCTACCGTGGTGACATGAAGGGGAATACCTTGAGCTTGGCTCTTGGTTACTCCCATCCCATAGAGTATTCCGTACCTGAAGGAATTGAAGTAGAAGTAGAGAAACAGACAAAGTTGACTGTGAAGGGTATCGACAAGGAACTTGTTGGTGCTACTGCAGCGAAAATTCGCTCATTCAGATCTCCGGAGCCTTATAAGGGTAAAGGGATTAAGTATGCCGAAGAGCGTATCCTGCGTAAGGCAGGTAAGACTGGGAAGAAATAATTCATAACAGGAGATACATAGTGGCTGGCGTAATTTCAAGAGCGGAATCGAGAAAAAGACGACAAGCGCGCGTGCGACGCAAGGTTACGGGTACTGCTGACAGGCCGCGTCTCTGTGTGTTCCGCAGTTCGAAACATATATATGCGCAAATAATTGACGACACACAAAGTGTTACTGTTGCATCTGCATCGACACAGATAGTAAATCTGGGCGATGGGCTTACCTATACCGGTAACGTTGAAGCGGCGAAAGCTGTAGGCGAGAAAATTGCTCGCAGTGCCCTAGAGAAGGGCGTTAAAAGGGTTGTATTTGACCGTAATGGCTTTGTGTACCATGGCCGGGTTAAGGCAGTGGCAGATGCTGCGCGTGAAGCGGGCCTGGAATTTTAAAAATCGGTAGGAGGTTCCTTTGCGACAAAACGAGCAAAATGAAGCAGAATTGATAGATCGCGTGATCCAGATTAACCGCTGTTCAAAGGTGGTTAAGGGTGGTCGACGCTTCAGCTTTTCAGCCTTAGTTGTGGTTGGAGACGGTAAGGGCCGGGTCGGATTTGGCAAAGGTAAAGCCAAAGAAGTTCCGGAGGCGATCCGTAAAGGGGTTGAGCGGGCTAAGAAAGATATGATCCGGATTCCTTTGAATGACACTACTATCCCCTTTGACATCCTTGGCCATTATGGTGCAGGTAGCGTATTGCTTAAGGTTGCTTCAAAGGGAACGGGAGTTATTGCAGGTGGTCCTGTCCGCGCGGTTCTTGAATCCGCAGGTGTTGAAGATATTTTATCTAAATGTCTGGGTTCCAATAACCCCCACAACGTTATCCGTGCAACTATGAATGCACTTAAACAGCTCAAGAGCCGAGAAGAGATCATGGAGCGTCGCGGCCTACGAGCTTGATCGACGTGCAATGGAGACGCCAGATGAGTGAAAAAATAGAAGTTACACTGAAGAAGAGCGCCATAGGTCGTGACAAGTATTTCAGCAAGGTTCTGAAGGGTCTCGGGCTTGGTAAGTTGCATAAAACCGTAGTTCTACCTGCTACCCCGGAGATACGCGGCATGATTGCCAAGGTCAGCCACATGGTCGCAGTAGAAGAGGGTAAATAGAGGGTTATAACATGGATTTAAGCAATTTGAGTCCCGCACCGGGATCAGTCAAAACCAGAAAAAGAATTGGGCGTGGAGCTGGATCCGGACTCGGGAAAACAGCGGGCAAAGGCCATAAAGGTCAAAATGCGCGCTCGGGTGGTGGAGTTAAGCCTGGCTTTGAGGGTGGTCAAATGCCACTGCAGCGGCGTTTGCCTAAGCGTGGATTTGCTCCCCTGAATAAAAAAGTATACAGTCTTGTGAATTTGAAAGATCTCGAAACATTTGAGACAGATGCCATTGTTGATCCAGAATTACTGATGCGCGCTGGTTTTATAAAAAAACTTAACGACGGCGTGAAGATTCTCGGAGATGGTGAACTCACCAGGGCGCTGACGGTTAAAGCGCATAAGTTTAGTTCAGCTGCCGCCGCCAAAATTTCAGCGGTTGGTGGTAAGACAGAGGTGCTTTAGTCTTGTTTAAGAGTCTGCAGACCATATTCAGCATCGCCGAGTTACGCAGGCGCATACTGTTTACCTTGATGATGCTTGCGGTATACCGTATTGGCTGCCATGTCCCTACTCCAGGGGTTAACAGCCAAGTCCTGGCGACTTTTTTTGAGGGAACGCAGGGCACCCTGCTTGGGCTTGTCAGTGCGTTTACCGGTGGGGCCCTTGAGCGGATGACTATATTCGCTTTAGGGATTATGCCCTATATAAGTGCCTCTATCATATTGCAGCTGCTCACCGTGGTGTCCGATCCGGTTCAGCGTCTGTCAAAAGAAGGGGCACAGGGGCGGAAGGTAATAACTCGCTGGACTCGGTATGGAACTGTTATCCTTTCAGTAGTGCAGGGGACCGGCATCGCGGTAGGTCTGCAGTCCATGCGAGGTCCAGCAGGTGACCCTGTAGTAACCAACCAAGGGATTGGGTTTATTGTCCTGACTGTAATAACACTTACCGCTGGTACAGCGTTTATTATGTGGATTGGTGAGCAGGTTACTGAACGTGGAATTGGCAACGGAATATCTCTGATTATCTTTGCGGGAATTGTTGCCAACATGCCGGCTGCTATTGTCAACTCATTGCGGTTGGTGAAAACCGGCGCTATGCCGTTGTTTACGGTGCTGTTTCTGCTGGCTCTTATGATTATCGTAGTAATGTTCATTGTTTTTATGGAGCGCGCCCAGCGCCGCGTTCCCATACATTACGCCAAACGAGTAGTTGGAATGCGCAACATGGGTGGGCAGACCAGTCACTTACCGCTAAAAATAAATATGAGCGGGGTGATACCACCAATTTTTGCCAGTTCAATAATTATGTTTCCGGCAACAATTGCCAACTTTGTCGATGTGCAGTGGGTGCAGGTTCTGGCATCAAAGATGACGCCTACTCATTGGCTCTATAATGTGTTTTTTGTTGCTTTTGTTGTATTCTTTTGCTACTTCTACACGGCTGTTACTTTTAATCCAGTAGATGTGGCTGAAAACGTTAAAAATCAAGGCGGATATATTCCCGGCATACGGCCAGGGAAGGCCACGTCTGATTATTTAGATACTGTGTTGAGCCGTCTCACCTTTGCCGGTGCTGCATATGTCTCTGCTGTATGCGTATTGCCTTCTATAATGATCAGCCAATTTAATGTGCCATTTTATTTCGGTGGCACCTCGTTGCTGATTGTTGTTGGTGTCGGGTTGGATACTGCATCACAGATCGAGTCGCATATGATTTCGCGTTCTTATGAAGGGTTCATGCGCGGTGCGTCCATAAAAGGTAGGCGCGGTTAGGGATTTAATTATGAATTTGATACTTCTTGGACCTCCTGGTGCAGGTAAAGGCACTCAGGCCCAATATTTAATTGAAAAATACGGTATTCCACAAATTTCCACCGGTGACATGCTGCGTGCAGCAGTTAAAGATGGTACCCCCATGGGTTTGAAAGCAAAGGCTTGCATGGATTCCGGTAATCTTGTTCCGGATGAGGTTGTTATTGGCATCGTGCGGGAACGCCTGCAAAAAGATGACTGCAGTCAAGGCTTTATTCTTGATGGCTTTCCTCGGACTGTGCCTCAAGCAGATGCTCTGAGCGAAACATTGCAGCAGTTGAATAAGAAGATTGATGCAGCTATTGCTTTGACCGTGGATATTGAGGCCTTAGTTGAACGTTTGGCCGGTCGGCGTACCTGCTCGGCATGTGGTGCGGGTTACCATTTGCTTTACGATCCTCCCCGTGAATCAGGGGTGTGCACCAAGTGCGGTGCTACTCTAATTCAGCGTGATGACGACAAAGAGGAGACTGTACGTAACCGCATGCAGGTATACGCCCAGCAAACATTGCCACTTGTAGAATACTATATAAATGTCGGTATTTTACACGAAATTGCTGGCATGGATAGTATTGAGACCGTTCGCTCTAATATTGAGGCGGCCTTAAGGAACAACCCTTGATTGTAATTAAGTCTCAACAAGAAGTCGATCGCATGCGCAATCCCTGCCGCATGGTGGCTGAGTTTCTTCAGTCCATGCGGGAAGTTGTTAAGCCAGGGATAACGACTCTTGAGCTCAATCAGCTAGCGGAACAGCATTGCATAAGCCATAATGCCGTCCCTGCCTTTAAGGGGTATGGAGGGTTTCCTTTTGCTATTTGCTCCTCCCCCAATGAGGTGGTTGTACACGGTTTCGCTACAGATAAGCCTTTGCGTGATGGTGATATTATCAGCATTGATTTTGGGGTGCTGTACGATGGGTTTTATGGTGATGCGGCAATAACACTTCCTGTTGGGAGTATTAGCCTTGAGAAGCAACGTCTGCTTAAAAGCACCGAAGCATCTCTTTATGCTGGCTTAGAACAGGTTCGACCTGGAGCCCACCTGTCCGATGTGTCTGCTGCTGTACAGCAGGTGGCCGAACGAGACGGTTTTTCCGTAGTGCGAGAATTTGTTGGACATGGCATCGGCAGAGAGTTACATGAAGACCCACAGATTCCCAATTACGGAAGCCCTGGCACTGGGCCGGTGCTTAAACAGGGAATGGTGCTGGCGATTGAACCTATGATTAATGCTGGTACGCGTCATGTCAAAATTCTAAGTGATGGTTGGACAGCAGTAACAAAAGATGGTCGTCCATCGGCGCACTTTGAACATACAGTGGCAGTTACGGACGAAGGGTACGAGATACTGACTTGCGTCTAAGAGGTGCTTTTATACGGCACGGTTTCAATTTTAATACACAAAAAAGTAGAGGGCAGTTATGAAGGTTCGCGCGTCAATTAAAGCAATGTGTGATAAATGTAAGCTTATCAAACGCAAAGGTGTTTTGCGCGTGATTTGTGTTAATCCTAAGCATAAGCAGAAGCAGGGCTAGGTCGGGGAGGATAAAACTTTGGCACGTATATCAGGAATAGATTTACCAAGGAATAAACGTATTGAGGTAGCGCTGACCTATATCTATGGTGTTGGCCTTTCTTCTGCACAGAAAATATTAGCTCAGGCTGGGGTTAATCCCGATACACGTTCTGATGATCTTACCGAGGTTGAGGTGGGTCTGATTCGGAAAGTTATCGATGCAGAGCACAAGGTTGAAGGGGATCTGCGCCGCGAGATTTCCATGAATATCAAGCGCCTTATGGATCTGGGATGTTATCGTGGTTTGCGTCATCGCCGTGGTTTGCCAGTACATGGGCAGAAGACTAAAACTAATGCGCGTACTCGTAAAGGGCCTCGCAAAACAGTAGCAGGTAAGAAGAAATAATTGGAGGAACAATGGCTAAGCCCGGTAAAAAAGTCGTACGTAAGGCTAAAGTAAAGAAGAATATAGTTAACGGTGTTGCGCACATCCAGGCAACATTCAACAATACAATTGTAACGATTGCCGACGTCAGTGGTAATGTTATTTCTTGGGCAACTGCGGGGGGCATGGGATTTAAAGGATCTAGAAAAAGTACTCCTTTTGCAGCGCAGGTTGCGGCTGAAACAGCAGCTAAAAAGGCGCAGGAGCATGGGCTCCGTAGTTTGGAAGTAAGCGTTAAGGGTCCTGGTTCAGGGCGTGAATCTGCACTGCGTGCCTTGCAGGCAGTTGGCCTAAATGTAACTTTGATAAAAGACGTAACCCCTATTCCGCACAACGGTTGCCGTCCACCTAAACGTCGCCGCGTATAATTTGGCACGTACGGACTACTGACGCTAGATATTAAAGGATTTATAAATGGCAAAAAATTTTACACCCAAAGGAAAAATAGTGCGTCGCCTTGGCGCCAACATTTACGGTAACCCTAAATATGATCGTTTGCTTGAACGCCGTCCTACCCCACCGGGAGATCACGGTGCGGCTCGACGCGGGAAGCCTTCAGATTATGCTCGCCAATTGCTCGAGAAGCAAAAAGTACGTTTTTGCTATGGCCTGAGCGAGAAGCAGTTCCGTAGTGTTTTCGCTAAAGCGAAAGCAATGAAGGGCATTGCCGGGCACAATATGCTCGAAATCCTCGAGCGTCGCCTTGATAATATGGTATATCGCCTTGGTATGGCTGCAACCAGAGCAGAAGCGCGGTTGTTCGTCCGCCACGGTCACTACCTGGTAAACGGGCGCAAGGTGAATATACCTTCAGCTCTTGTTGATTCCGGTGATGTAATCGAAGTTAAGGAAAAGAGCCGCAAGGTCGAGAAAATCGTCGAGGCACTAGATGCTGTTATGCGCCGCGGCATTCCTACCTGGCTTGAACTCGAACGTGATGCTTTTAAAGGTACAGTCAAGACAGCACCTGTACGTGCTGAGATCACCTCCCCAGCTGTTGAGGAGCAGTTGATTGTAGAACTTTACTCCAAGTAAAATATTTCTTACAATCGACAACCCTTATCAATGGAGATGATACATGTATAAGAACTGGCGTGACCTTATCAAGCCTAAGCAGTTGCTGGTGGATAGCCGTACCTTGACAGAACGTTACGGCAAGTTTACGGCAGAACCGTTTGAGCGTGGCTTTGGTACCACGGTTGGGAACTCCCTGCGCAGAATCTTGTTGTCATCTCTTCAAGGTGCAGCAATAACCTCGGTTAGGATTAAAGGTGTTTTGCATGAGTTCACCACAATCCCAGGGGTAACCGAAGACGTTACTGATATCATCCTTAACCTTAAATCGGTATTGGTTCGACTTGAGGGAGATGAGAGTCGGAATATACGGATTGTGAAAAAAGGTGCAGGTGAGATCACTGCCGGTGATATCATATGTGACTCCAACGTGGTAATCCTGAACCCTGAACACCATATCGCTACCTGTATCAAGGAAGCTGATGTTGAAATGGATTTGGTTGTCACCATGGGTAAGGGGTACGTTACTGCAGACAAAAACCGTGATGAGAAGGCTCCTGTGGGTACCATAGCCATTGATGCTATATATTCTCCTATAACCAAGGTTAGTTATGCGGTTACTAATGCACGTGTCGGGCAGATTACCGACTACGACAAGCTGACCCTGGAAGTCTGGACTGATGGCAGTGTCAAACCGGAAGACTCCATAGCGTATGCAGCGAAAATCCTCAAAGAGCATCTGCAGATGTTTATCAATTTTGATGAAGAGCAGATTCCCGAAGAGGAGCCCGAGGAAGAAGAAACTCATAAAATTAACGAGAATCTCTACCGAAGTGTAGAGGAGCTTGAATTATCAGTACGTAGTGCCAACTGTCTTAAGAACGTAGAAATTTCTCTTATTGGAGATCTGGTTCAGAAGACTGAGGCTGAGATGCTCAAAACTCAGAACTTTGGGCGTAAATCGTTAAATGAGATCAAGGATATTCTGGCCGAAATGGGCTTGACATTGGGTATGAAACTGGAGAACTTTCCGGACCCTGAATATCTCAAGGTTTTGCAAAAGGGGCGCGAAGAGGTTTGATCGCATGATCTGATCTCTTTAGCGGATATAGGAAAGGACAATCTGATATGCGGCACAATAAAAGTGGCAGACGTTTAGGACGCAACAGCAGTCATCGTAAGGCTATGCTGCGTAATTTAGTAACGTCATTGCTCGATGTAGAAAAAATAATGACTACCGATGCCAGAGCTAAAGAAGTACGTAAGCTGGCAGAAAAAATGATTACCCTGGGCAAGAAGGGAGATTTGCATGCACGCCGGCAAGCTCTTTCTGTAGTACAGGATAAGAACGTTGTAGCCAAATTGTTTGATCGCCTGGCACCGCGCTACGCTGAGCGTTGCGGTGGGTATACCCGGATAATGAAAGTCGGGAATCGCACAGGTGACAATGCTCCAGTTTCTATTATAGAATTTGTAGAGCACGATCAAGCGGCCGCAGCGGCTGAGTGATTTATATGTAAATATGTTTTAAAAAAAGGCAAGGGGGATTCCCTTGCCTTTTTTTATCTGATTAATTCAGGTGACACGGTTATGCAGATATTTCCATCCCTAGAAGAATTTAAGCAGCAAGCAACTAAAGGCAATATTGTACCTGTCTACACGGAGCTACTCGCTGATCTCGAAACCCCAGTATCTGCATTTATGAAAATTAAGCAGGGGAAATGGGCGTATTTGCTTGAAAGTGTTGAAGGTGGGGAAAAGTGGGGGCGTTATTCTATCCTTGGGTCCGGTGATGCGAGCATATTTCGCTCACGCGGCAAGTATTTTGAGTTTTTGCGCAATGATTGTGTTTATAAGTCAGGTACGTGTCCCGACCCTTTGGGTGAGCTTGAAGCTCTTTTCGCGCAGTATAAACCTGTCGTTAATGCCGCATTGCCCCGCTTTTTCGGAGGGGCGGTAGGGTATTGTAGCTATGATATGGTACGGTTTTTTGAGAAAATTCCTGACTCAAATCCCGCAGTACACCTTGCATGGGACAGTTGTTTTATCTTTTCCGACACCCTGCTTATCTTTGATAATAAAGAACATAAAATAAAAATTATCCATAATGCTCATCTTCAAGCTGATAGCGATCTCGATTCTGCTTATGCTGGCGCCTGCGGGCAGATAGAGTCTATGACTCACCTGCTCCACATTCCATTGCAGTATAAGTCGCGCACTGCTCTAATTTCAGATACTGATCTTCAGCCTAATTTCACGCGTCAAACATTTGAAGCAGCAGTGCGTAAAGCTAAGGAATATGTGTGTAGTGGTGATGTGATCCAAGTGGTTTTATCCCAGTGCTTTAGTGGGGAAGCCGATGTGGATCCATTGGATATCTACCGGAGTTTGCGCACCATCAATCCATCGCCTTATATGTTTTATTTGAACATGGATACTACAGTGGTGGTGGGAGCCTCTCCTGAAGTGCTCGTGCGTAAGGATGGGGGTAGAGTGGATGTGCGTCCTATCGCCGGAACGCGTCGGCGTGGAGTTACACCGCAGGAGGATAACGCCTTAGAGCACGAGTTGCTCGCCGATCCGAAGGAGGTTGCGGAGCACATCATGCTGGTTGATCTCGGGCGTAACGATCTGGGGCGAATCAGCCGTATAGGTACCGTTGAGGTTGACGCATTCAAGCATATCGAGCGTTATTCGCATGTAATGCACATTGTATCCAATGTCAGTGGTGAGCTAAGACCTGAGATCAATGCCTTTGATACCCTGCGCGCTACATTCCCCGCTGGAACTTTAAGTGGTGCACCTAAAATTCGCGCTATGGAAATAATCGATGAACTTGAGCCACAGCGTCGCGGTATTTATGGCGGTGCTGTTGGGTATTTCTCCTTTACTGGAAATATGGATATGGCCATAGCGATTCGTACTCTGCTGATCCAGGATGGGATGATGTTTTTGCAGGCCGGCGCCGGGATTGTGGCTGATTCGGACCCAGGTGCAGAGTATGAGGAAACCATCAACAAAGCACAGGGGGTTATTCAAGCTATTCGCATGGCACGCGGAGGACTGAGCTGATGTTGCTCATGATTGATAACTACGATTCCTTTACCTATAATCTGGTGCAGTATTTCGGTGAACTAGGCGAAGAGGTGGTGGTGTATCGCAATGACGCCATAGATATTGCAGATATTGAGATGCTTAAACCCGATAAATTGGTAATCTCGCCTGGGCCAAGCGACCCTGACCATGCCGGTATATCTGTGGAGGCTATCCGCACTTTCTCTGGGAGGATTCCCCTTTTGGGTGTGTGTCTTGGCCATCAGGCAATTGGGCGCGCTTTCGGAGGGAAAATAGTCCGTGCGTCGGAGCTAATGCATGGCAAAACCAGCCCAGTTCATCACTTTGATACAGACCTGTTCCACGGTCTGCCTAACCCCATTGAAGCAACTAGATATCATTCTTTAGTCGTTGAGAAGCTGAGCCTGCCACCTGAACTGGTGGTGACAGCACACACGCAGGACGGAACTATAATGGGACTGGCACATGCCACTCTGCCGGTATGGGGGGTACAGTTCCATCCGGAGTCCATCATCTCTCAAGCAGGGCGCGAGTTGTTGCAGAATTTTCTCAAGCTGGCTGGTGCTACGGAGTACAGACATGATTAAAGAGGCAATAGCTCAGGTGGTTGAAGGCAAGGATTTGAGTGAAGGGGTGATGGTTGAGGTGATGCATCAAATAATGGGGGGAGAAGCTACCCCAGCGCAGATAGCCTCATTTATCACCGCTCTACGCATGAAAGGGGAGACCGTCGAAGAGATCAGTGGCGCGGCGCGCGTTATGCGCGCGCGCGCGACCCCTATTCATGTTGGGGCAAGCGTCGGTATTGACCGTGAAGAGATTAACGTTGAACGCGAGACCATCATAGATACATGCGGGACCGGTGGCAGCGGCACGAAAACATTTAATGTCTCCACTACGGTTGCCATTGTTATCGCAGCTTGTGGAGTAAAAGTAGCTAAGCACGGCAATCGCAGCGTCTCGTCGGCATGTGGAAGTGCAGATGTCTTAGAGCGTCTGGGGGTAAACCTCGAGGTTTCGATAGCTACGGTCGAAAAAGCTGTAAACGAGATCAACGTTGGGTTCCTTTACGCTCCATCGTTACACGGGGCTATGAAGTTTGCTATTGGACCCCGGCGCGAAATTGGTATCCGCACCATATTTAACACCCTTGGCCCCCTCACCAATCCGGCATCGGCCAATCGTCAAGTGCTTGGTGTCTACCGCGAAGACCTAGTTGAGCCTATAGCACATGTGCTGATGCGTTTAGGGTGTCGGCGCGGCTTTGTGGTACACGGCCTCGATGGGATGGACGAAATAACCCTCACAACCTCGACCCGCATTGCCAGTATTGTGGAAGGCCAGGTTGAGGTTTCTTTGCTCGATCCAACGGAGCTCGGATTTGAACTCTGCAGCATGGATGATATCAGGGGAGGGGATGCGGTATGCAACGCCAAGATTATAGAACATATCCTCGCGGGGGAATTGGGCCCAAAACGCGATATTGTGGTGTTGAACAGTGCATATGCCCTTGTTGCTGCGCAGAGAGCTGCTAGCGTTGAAGAGGGAATACGCATGGCACGCGCCGCTCTTGATGATGGCAGTGCCCGGGAGAAACTCGCCGCTCTCATAAGGATCACCAACACATGATACTAGATAAAATTCTGGCGCATAAAGTAGAGGAAGTGCGCAAGGCAAAGGATCACACATCGCAGGATGAGCTTGAGCTGCGTTGTGCCAAACGCTCGGATTGTCGCGGTTTTGAACAGCGCCTGCGCCAAGTGGCACATGTGGGTACAGCAATTATCGCGGAAGTGAAGAAAGGGTCACCGTCAAAAGGGTTGATCCGAGCGGACTTCGACCCGCTTGAAATAGCCAAAGGATATGAAGAAGCGGGAGCCGCATGCCTATCGGTCTTGACCGATGCAGAGTTTTTTCTCGGTAGCCTCGACAGCTTGGAGAGTATTTCACGCCAAGTCACCATCCCTTTGCTGCGCAAGGATTTTATCGTAGATCCGTACCAGATTTACGAAGCACGCGCCAGTGGCGCCGATGCGGTTCTGCTGATTGCGGCGGCGCTTGAAGCTGCGCAATTGGCGGATTACTACGACCTCGCTCGTGAGTTAGGGTTAGATGTGCTCATGGAGGTGCATAACGAGGTGGAACTCGAGGTAGTGCTACAAACTCCCTGCACCTTGGTGGGGATCAATAATCGCTGTTTGAAGTCTTTTGTAACAGATATCGGCGTCACCGAGCGCTTGATCCCACTTATTACCGGCTCTAGGTTGGTGGTGTCAGAAAGTGGTATAAACTCCAGATCCGATATCGAAACCCTGCAGGGGTTCGGCGCTAATGCATTTCTGGTTGGGGAGAGCTTGATGCGTGAAGCTGACTACAGAGCCAAATTGTATGAACTGCGCGGCGTTAGGCAGTGATGTGAAGATTGAGATGGTGCCTGCAATGCAACCGCTTCGAGTCAGGATTAAGGTTTGTGGGATTACCTCAGCGCGGGATGCCTGCGCTGCAGTATCTGCCGGAGTCGATGCGCTTGGCTTGGTATTCTATGCTGGGAGTAAGCGCTGTGTGACCCCTGAGCAGGCCAAGCAGATTAGTGCAGCCATTCCCCCTTTTGTCACGCGGGTTGGATTATTTGTTAATGCAGCACCTGCATACATTGCCCATGTTATGGCCTATTGTAACCTTGATGTCGCGCAGTTGCATGGCGACGAGCTCCCTGCTCAGTGCCACATCCCCGGCGTCAGAGTTGCCAAGGCGCTGCGCTTAAAAGATAGTGTCGATTTTCTCGAATGTCAGGCGTATCGCGCTGCTGGGGTGGAGGCATTTCTAGTGGATGCGTGGGTGCAAGATGCCTACGGAGGTACGGGTGTTTGTGCCGCGTGGGAGTTGGCGGCACAGCTTGCCCGCGAGCAGTGTGTGATTCTGGCTGGGGGGCTGACCGCAGACAATGTAGGCGTTGCTATTCAGCAGGTCTCACCCTATGCTGTGGATGTTTCTAGCGGGGTAGAATTCAGCGCTGGGGTTAAAGATGTACATAAGATGTATGCATTTGTAGATGCGGTTTCGCATGGACATAGGTCCATTTGAGCACCATCTAGCTACGTGCGGTGCGCCTATGGGCGGGCTGCAACAATATTTAGGTTGTGTGCCATATAAGAATGCGTTCCAGAATAGTGAAGGTTTTACAGGAGAGTATTGATGTATACATATCCCGATACTTATGGGAATTTTGGCCGTTTTGGCGGGCGCTACGTGGCCGAAACTCTGATGCCGGCTTTGCTCGAACTAGAAAAAAGTTATGCAGCAGCGTGCGCCGATCCTGCGTTTGCGCAGGAACTGCATTATTATCTGCATAACTATGTCGGGCGTCCAAATCCGCTGTATCATGCCGAACGCTTAAGCGCGCATCTCGGTGGTGCACAGATCTATCTCAAACGCGAGGATCTGAACCATACTGGTGCTCACAAGGTTAACAATACCGTCGGGCAGATTCTCCTAGCGCGGCGCATGGGCAAAAGTAAGGTTATTGCCGAAACCGGCGCGGGACAACATGGAGTGGCCACCGCTACGGTGGCAGCGCGTTTCGGTCTGCAGTGTGACGTGTTCATGGGAGAAGAAGATATCAGGCGGCAGTCACTCAACGTATTTCGGATGAAGCTGTTGGGCGCAGAGGTGCATCCTGTCAGTAGTGGTACGGCGACCTTGAAGGATGCTATGAACGATGCTCTACGTTATTGGGTCAGCAGCGTACGCGACACCTTTTATGTGATCGGCACTGTTGCTGGTCCCCATCCATACCCGATGATGGTGCGCGATTTTCAGGCGGTTATCGGACGTGAGACCCGAGAGCAGTTGATGCAACAAACCGGGCGCCTGCCCGATGTCCTGCTAGCCTGCATCGGCGGCGGTTCCAATGCCATGGGGCTGTTTTATCCTTTTGTGGATGATCTACAGGTACGCATGGTAGGGGTCGAGGCCGCCGGACTTGGAATTGAAAGCGGTAAACACGCGGCGAGCATCGGAGCCGGCAGCGTTGGAGTTCTGCATGGCAACAAAACGTTCTTGCTCCAAAGCAAAGAGGGGCAGATCAATCATGCGCACTCTATCTCCGCCGGACTCGATTATCCTGGCGTGGGGCCAGAGCACGCATTGCTCCACGAGCTCAAACGGGCGGAATACGTATCTGTCACGGATACGGAAGCCCTCGCTGGCTTTAA
>Ga0265295_1000655_pt1 | contig 67279 bp, 56 predicted proteins | sample Munlansysbiofilm_FD_192503 | JGI IMG/M metagenome (GOLD analysis project Ga0265295, IMG submission 192503) | Leachate microbial communities from a municipal landfill in Southern Ontario, Canada - Methane capture system biofilm | ecosystem: Engineered > Solid waste > Landfill > Unclassified ...
ATGCATGTGACAGTATTCAGAGCTTATGATGTCAGAGGTGTCTACGGCACCGATCTCACAGAGCAGTTGGTGAAGAGAGTTGGTGAATCCTTTGGATCTTATGCTGAAGGTGGTTCAGTCTCCCTGGGAAGAGATACCCGGATCAGTGGCCCAAGCCTCCAGAAGGCGTTCCTGGATGGAGTACTGAGCACAGGCTGCCAGGTTAACAGCTTTGGCATCATCCCCATTGCCATAATCAGCTTTATCACCTGGAAGGAGGGGCTCAAGGCCGCAGCCTACATATCCGCCTCTCACAATCCGCCGGAGTACAACGGCGTGCGATTCAGAACCTGTGACGGTTATGGCCTGCTCTATCAGGAGTCCTCCATAATGAAGTACTATCGGGAGGGGGGCTTTCTCGCTGGCCAGGGGATCAAGACCGATCGCGATCCAGGGGAGGCGATCGAGAGATACAGGGAGTATGTGCAAGGGAAGCTGAACCTCAAGCGTCCCCTCAAGCTGGTTTTAGACATGGGAAATGGTGCAGCCTGCACAATGGCCTCCTTCTACCAGCAGCTGGGTTTTAATCCTTTGATTTTAAACGGAACCACGGACGGCCTGTTTCCCGGCCGAGGTCCCGCTCCCAATGAGGAATCTTTGCGCCCTGCCTGCCAGATGCTAAAGAAAAAAGAGGCAGATTTCGGCGTGGGATTTGATCCGGATGCTGACAGGGGAATCGTCATCGATGATAAAGGAGCTGTCCTGCCCCCGGAGAAGGTGGCGATCATCATCACCCGGGCAAGGTACAAGCCCGGTGACCTGGTCATATCCGGCTTCGACTGTTCAATGATCCTGGAGCGAGAGCTGGAAAAGGATGGCATAAAGGTTCTGCGAGAGAGGGTGGGCGATGTCTTCGTGGCAAACCGGGTGAAAAACTCAAAAGCGGTTCTGGGCGTAGAACGAAGCGGCCACTTCTTCCTGCCCGAGTTCCAGTATTCTGATGATCCCTTCGCCATGAGCCTCGCCCTGGCTGAGATCGTGTCCAGTGGAGAGAAGCTCTCAGATCTGGCAGGCATGATCCCTGATTATCCCTATAAACAGATGAGCGTCCACCTCAATGAAGACCCGGCAGCGGTTATGCTCCGCCTGGCCGATTCACTGGCTTTCTTTGAGCCGGACACAACAGATGGCTTGAAGATCACCACCGAAAGCTACAGCGTTCTCATCCGGCCGAGCAACACCGAGCCCATCATCCGGCTGTATATCGAGACCACCAAAGGGGATATGAAAGAGCTGGAGGAGCAATACAAAAAGATCATCCACCAGGCGATGAAAGCCTGAAAATTTCGCCAGAGCTGATTTAAGCGTGAGCCATAAAGACATCTGCATTCTCATACCGACCCTCAACGAAGAGAAATCCATCCAGCCCGTCATCCGCGAATTCCAGGAGCTGGGCTATGATAACATCCTGGTCGTGGACGGCCATAGCACCGACAAGACCGTGGAGAAAGCCAGAGCTTCCGGCGCAAAAGTTTTCATTCAGTCGGGATCGGGCAAAGGCCAGGCTCTAAAGGAGGTCTTCGGCCATATAAAGGAGAGGTACATCCTCTTAATCGACGGGGACGGCACCTACCTCCCCCACGATGCTGCCCGGATCCTGGAGCCCATCTTAGAGGGACAGGCAGATCACGTGGTGGGAAACAGGCTGGAGAACATTCAGGGAGGAGCCATCAAAAGGCTGAATATGTTCGGCAATAAGATGATCAACCGCTTCTTTGCGGCAATCTACCGAGTCCAGCTGCACGATATCCTGTCCGGCTACAGAGCCTTCACCACGGAAGGAATAAGGATGCTCGATCTATCCATGCCTGGCTTTGAGATCGAGTCGGAGATGACCATTGAGAGCGTAAAGAAAGGCCTGAGGATAATCGAGGTTCCCATCACCTACCAGCCCCGGTCCGCCGGAACCAAGACAAAGCTGCATCCGTTCCGGGACGGTCTGAAGATCATTCTCACCATCTTCCGCATGGCCAAGACGGAGAACCCCATGTTCTACTTTGGCCTGATGGGCTCATTCGTGGGATTGCTCGGCTTTCTGGTAGGGGTCTATGTGGCCAGAGACTGGTTATTGTGGAGAATAGAGCATGTTCCCTTAACTATATTGACGGCGATTCTGATCATAGTCGGCATCCAATTGTTCATGATCGGCATGCAGGGAGATATGATGGCCTCCATGCACCGGGAGATGATGAGAGAGCTGTACCGGAAAAAAAGATAAGGCGTTCCGCTAAAAGCTCTTATTAGCGGAACTCGAGCTTGGCCTCCCTCTTCGCCTCGAAGAGATATGCCCTTCCTGGCTCCAGAGTCTCGTTCTCTCCTAGATTGGTCCAGTCCCCGCCCTCATGCTTCCAGACGAATGCTGAGACCAGGCCCTTTTCTACTGCCTCCGGGTACCTGTACCTCTTATGCTCGGCATTGATGGTGATGTTAGCCAGATCAACGGTCTGATTCACCGGCAGTCCGATCATATTCCAGCCCACATGCAGATCCAGTCGGCAGGGGAGGTCGACCGGCTTTCCCGGTATCTCCATTGTGAAGTTCCCGGTGCTGTCTATGAGATATCCCTCACCTGCTTTGAATTGAGTCACATTGAGCTTGCCTGCCTCTTTCATGCCGAAATTCCATCCATCTTCGGCAATGGTGAATATGCTCCTGTAGGGTTTGTTCTTCAGGTATCTCTCCGCAGATGCATCCCGCGGGTTCAGATAGATGGACACAGCATTCCAGCCGGCAGTGACATTGATCCTTTGAACCTGACCGGGTATCAGCTCGTACTCGACAATAAAGCTCCTCTTCTCCCCAAGCTTCGGCCTGATGATGGGCCACATCACCCTCTTCTCCAAGCCCCGGGAATATTCATCATGCCAGAGGGATAACCCCTCCTCCTTTACCACGATCTTCTCTGCGTCCTTGGGCAAGAGCACCTCACCTATGATGGCGGGAGTGGCATCGAGGTTTAGAAGTCCGCTGGAGCTCTTTGACTCAATCCAGTATACCCAATCGGTAGCGCTCTCGTTAAGCGGAATCACTGCCACATTTAAAATCGTCTGATTCAGATCGGTTTCGTTCTCCGCCGAGAGAACGGTGGCATAAGGAAGAGAAGGAGATTTTGGCAAAGCGGGCTTGAAGCTCGGATCGCCCAGGATTACGTTCATGTAAGAGGTCTGGTTGAGCATCTCATGAACGGAGATATCCCAGGCAGGCAGGACCTCATCGTAATCTGAGTTCGGCTTTAGGCTTTCAGTGCCTCTGGACTTCAGCCGGAAGAGGTTGTCCGCATCCAGCTGGGCCTGACCCACTGTGGAATTCCTGAAGATCAGGGACTGATAGAAGCTCTTGTAGTAATCGTCTGAGAGGAAGATATAGGATAAGGCTGAGCCTCCAATGTAGTTTACCGCTCCCGCCCTTATGAATGCCAGAGCGATGGAATCCTCCAGGTTTCCGGGTACATACATCCTCGTGCCGGTCACATTCAGATAGTATCCCTTCAGGTTGGTGGTAACACAGGCAGAAGCAGTGGTTGTCTGAGGAGGCAAACTCAGCTCTTTTACCTGCGACCCGGTAAGAGCTGAATCCGTCATTGACCAGGCAGACAGCCCCCATGAATCCTCGCTTCCGTGATGATCGAAATGAGCGATATTCTGGCCGTTGTTCAATTGCGATATCGTCTGCTGATAAGTAGCCTCTTCATGACGCAGATCCTTGACCATGAGACCTGCCTCCTCCAGATACTCCTTTATGCGTATTCCCACAGGAGCCTGAGGAAATGAGAGAGCAGGAGAGGATACAACCAGCCCATTATTCTTCCAGCTTCCATTTAGCCGATCATAAGCCATTGTGCGGGCCATGAGCTGGGAGGCATCGTAAACCGATAGCCCCATGATCCTTCCCACAGCCACCGTGCTGTAGTTGTTCAAATCCGGCTTGATCTGATAGTCTCTGTAGACCTCATATTCCATAACCTCCGAAAGCTTCTGGATGAGCCCGGTGGATATGAAAGGAATAGAGCCGGGATCGCCCACCACCATGAGATACTCCGGATCCAGGTTAAGCTCCGCTACCTTTTGATTTAGCGTCTCCTCCACCACCAGGGGATCGATCTTTTGGGGATCACAGGCCACGTCAATCAGGATGGCTTTATGAGATGATGCCGCCCCCGCTGCCACCATAGAGAGCCTGGGGACCTTGGTATGGCTGAATGCTGTGATATTCAAGACCTTGACATTGGAGCGAACCTCTATGGTGTAGTTTTCAGTCCGGGCCTCATCCGTCTCGATATTGAAGAGCCAGTTGCCCGGAGTTTGAAGGGAGACTCTCACATCATAGAGCCCATCCCTGGTTATGTTTGTCAGCTTCAGGCGGCCAGATCTCTCGTCCGGGCTGTAAAGGTTTAAAGCGAGATAACTGCTGTTCCGCTCAATGTTCCAGGAGATATTGGTGCTGCCTGAGTAGATCCATTTGGGATAGGTTAGATTGATTATAGGCGGATCGTCCACATTTCTGAGAGTATGGTTGTAAGAGAAGCCTTCATAGGCGGCAGTAGCTCCAGTGTCCAGGCGCTGCGACCAGCCGGCATCCATGGGATATAGCAGCTCTACCTCAACATTCAGGCTGGCGGACTCTCCAGGCTCGAGCCGGCCGAAATCCCAGCGGATCAGAGATCCATTAAGAAAAGCGGAGGTCTCTGTAACCGGCTTTCTGCTGTAGGGGTCGGTCACATTGACCTCCCCGTATGCGGTGCTCGCCAGCCTTATGAGCCGCCCCATGGGAAAGATATCTCGTAGCTGCACCCCCCTGAGCACCTCATCTCCACTATTGGTGAGGGTAAAATTGAGCCTGACCACCTCTCCATCTTCCTCTGCAGGAACCTGGTCAGGGGATAGCTCCGTTCTCACCAGCAGATCTCCAACCAACGAACGCTCAACCGCCTTGCTCGACGCCGGCGGCAGGAGGGATAGATCATGGGAGTTGGTCAAGACAACCATTGATGGACTCTCGTTCCTTCTTTCCATCTCCTCGACCAGCAGATCACCGCTGCCCTCGATAAGGGTGATATTCATCTGGCTCAGGTTTTGTCTCACCCTCTCCCCTGTCGGACCTGCCAAGATCACATCCTTTGCCCCCAGCCGGACGAGAGCCGATCGGGTCTCCTCCGGCAGCGCCTCATTCACAAACAACAGCGGCCAGTTCAGATAGGATGCAATAGTGGCCGCCTGGAGAGCAGCAGTATAATTCTCACCCACAATTACTGCTCCTGGAGAGCTCGCCCAGCGGCGACTTATCTGCTCACTCAGATCAAAGCTGTTGTTGACCCTTATGTTCGAGTCGCTCCTCCAGGAGATATTTCCCACCGCAAGAACCTCTCCATTAAGCTGCCGCAGCAGCCAACTGGCCGCCGAGGAGGGAGGCTCAAGCTCAGACCAGAGGGGTGTATGGACCACATCATACTCGAAGACGACTCCCGAGGCACCAGATCCCACCAGATCCTCGATATAGCTTACAGCTCCCTTCACATTCTGGGTGGAGAGGACATAGCCCACATAATCATCGTTAAGGCGAACATAAACGGGATTCGTGCTCTCTCTGCTGGCCAGCTTGACATCCTGGGGAGAAACAGGAGATATAAAGGCAAAGTCTGCCACCCCAGTCATCCGGGCAAAGTTGTATCCCTTGCTTCGGTCAAATGGGCTGTCCAGTGCCACTCCGAGCAGCACAGGGCCCAGGTCAGATGTGATGTTCCGGGCATCCATAACGATATCCATGAGCTGGTCCTGCTTCCATTCAGCCCACTTCTCCCGGTTGTAGCTATTGGCATTGACCTTGCTGATATCTATTCCCGTGTCCTGATAGAACTTCTCTTTGCATACATCGCAGTAGCAGTGATTCTCATCCTGGAATCCGAACCGATATAGGACGACTCCATCGACATGATAGTCATCGATCAGCATCTCAATTTGGTTATAAAGACGGTCTTTTACCTCTGGGTTCATCGGGCAGTAATAGCTGCTGTTTCCCCCGATCTCTGGATTTGGCTCCTGCAGCATAGAGCGATCGATGGTGGACCGATCCGGCTCTGTTGTGGCGAGGCCAACCTCAGCCATCATTGCCATCTCTTTGCTGTCCAGACCTTCCAGCGCCTCCGATGAAGCCTGGGATTCAGGAATCTCTAAAGTGACGGCAACATAAGCTTCGATTCCGTCCTTTTGAGCCGCCTTCACCAGCGCACCGACCTTCTCGCCGGAACCATGTATGGTTATAGCGCTGACGTTTGCTCCTTTGAGGGTATCCAGGATTGCCGAAGCACCGTATCGCTCCAGATCGCTCTCCTCAATCCAGCCATTTCTCTCTCCAGCATGCACCTCTTTGGGGAGGATTAGCATAGGCTTGATGACGGTCTCGTTCTCCTGAGAATAGATGGCGAGGGGAGTAGCAGCAACAGATGCATGCCAGTCGTCTGCTCCCACCAGGATGATATCCTCGACCTCGCCTTTCACTCCTCTCGCCAGTGGTTTATCGTCTGCGGCGGAGAGCAGAGTGGCGGACAGTATTGCCACGAATAATAATAAATAAAGACGTCTCAAGCGCTCACCTCCTCTAATAAGACACCCGCTTCGCTAAGTGCCTCTGTATAATCCTCTCCCACTCTGCCCACGACCATCGCCCGAGAGAGGGTTGTATTGCGTCTGGTCATATCCTCAATAGCTTCTATGGAGGCACCAGTGACGTTGCCTCTGCACACCACCATCGGTAATCCCTCGTTCATCGCTATCTTATAGGCTCTGAATATGTCTGCCTCCCTGGGGGTGGTCAAGACAACCTCGGATGTGCCATTATCCCACATCAGTTTCGTGAACAGCCAGCACTCTTCAAAGAGGCTATCGCTTTGAATGCGCTTGAGTTCAATATCTTTCAGTTTCTCCTCAACACCAGAGGGGATCACAGAATCATTGCCCAGGATCACGATTTCCAGATAGCTCTGCAGCTTCTGCAGGTAATCATCGGAGATCTCATCCGCAGGAACCATAAATATGGATGGGCTCCTATTGCCAAATAAGGCCAGGGTACCAATAGTGCCATAGATGATGTCATCTCCGGTGAGCACCGCCAATCCCTCTGGAGGCGCAGCCACAATAGTGACGGTCTCCTCAGGCATGGGAATGCCGTGGGAATCCAATAGCTGGAAGGTAAGCGGATACTCGCCCCCTTTTGATGCCAGGAAGGTGAAGTTGGCCAACCCAGGCACCTCTGGTGTGACCGTTACCATTTGTGACTGGGGGATGACTATAAGCTCATCCGGAGATTGCATCGAGACCCATATGTCCTCTTTGACGTCCAGAATTACCTTGAATTTGCCCTCATAGCTCTTATTGGTGGCGATCTTCTCCGGGACCAGGATATCGGTATCGTAGCCTCTGACCACCATTCCGAACTCGACCTCTGCCTGGATTGAGGAGTTCATGGACCGGTTGCCCAGGGATGTGGCAGTGATGGTGACATTCTCCCGAGATCCGGGCTTGTCTGTCTGTATCTGCAGTTTGATCTCATGAGTTGCCCCGGGATTCAGGGGCAGGTCATAGGGCATGCTCATGGGCTCGTCATCGTCCATCAGCACGACGCTCCAGCCCTCGGGCACAGCTCCCGCGTCAATCGAGGCGATATCTCTGAATGAGCCCAGATTCTTGACTGCCAGATTGAACTGGGCAATATCTTTAGCGCTTGCCCGGAGATAGGCTGATTTGGCATCATCCACGGTCATAGCAATGCCGTAGCTCTCCTGCACAACGACATTAATATGAAAGTCTATTCGCACCGGAATGGAGGGAGGAGCGCTCTCCATCAAGTATACGAATCCGGTGTAGACTCCAGGCTTGGTCTCCGGGGGTATACCGATATAGATCTTGATCTCCGCCTCCTCTCCAGGAGAAAGAGGCTTATCCTCTGGAACGTCGATGAAGATAAAATCCCTGGCATTTCCGATCATTTCGGTTTTAGCGATATTGAAGATGGTTGAGTCCCCATTATTCATCACCTTAAGAATCCTCTCATCTCCATCCCCTGGATGAAGAACGATGTCAAATCTTTCCTTGTCTGGTGCCAGCTGGGCGGCGCCGGCGCCGATCAGCAGGAACAGTATTATAATCGGGTATATCAGCCTCATCTTGCCCCACTTGTCATATACTGGATCTTTGCACAGTGAAATATCACATCTGCTCGCTTTAAATCCTTTGCCCAGAGGATTGCGGGAATTCATTCACCCTCTAATTTGATTGGTCTTTCTGGACAGACTGGTTTATATCTGTTATGTGCGAGAACAGATCTGGTGTGTTTCTTTGGACCGTGAGAAAGAAATCCTCGTGGCCACGCCCTTTAAGAAGCGGGGCAAGAAAAGCCTGAAGATCAGCGATTTCATATTTGCCCTCTCTTTAGACCTGAAATGGGGATCTCCAGAGAAGGTGCGCGCTCTACTCAGAGAAGCGGAAGCTGAGGGGATGGTGAAGATGGATGGAGAGATAGTGTCAGCGGCGTTTGATATCGATGCGGTGGATGTACCCCTGGGATTTAAACCCTCGACGGAAGAGGCCATACTTGACCAGGGAATTAGGCTGATCACCTCCCAGACGGGCATGAGCAGAAAGGAGGTCATAGCCCTCGCTAATGATAAGCAGGATTCGCTGAAAAAGCTGGTGGAGATGGATGCAGTGGTACTCCTGCTAGCGAGAGAGATGGGGCTAGATGTTCATGATCTGGCAGCAAAGGCCTATGAGAATCTCCTTGCCCGCGCCCGGGAAGTTCAGCCGAGCTGAAGAGAGGCGGAATCGGAAAAAAGGCAGGACGATATGGCGAGAATAGCGCTCTATGAGCTGTTGGGAATTACCAAGGAGCGGGCCGATGAAATCGCCAGGAAGGTGAGAGACTCCTTTGCGCAATCGGATACTCCCGAGGAATGGATTGGAAGGCTGATAGAGGAGTCTGGAGTGGACAGGAGTAATGCGGATATCTTTGCCTGCGGGTGGTTTGCCGGAAAGTACGCCGGAGTTTCAGAGGTCTTCAATGTGGTGCAAAATGAGATGGACAGCATGGAGAAGGATAAAGCAGAAAAGCGAGAACTGGAGAGCCGACATCCTGGACAGAATGGATATGCTTAGGCTGCCAGTATCATTTTATTCTGAGCGGCAAAATTCTGTTGGAATTTATATGGAATTAACAAGTGCAATCAGTAATCGTAACCTTAATCTTCCATGGGAGCGATCTTGGGAGTTATGACTCATCGAGTCCTCTTTACAACCGCTTACCGAAATAGCTCTGAGCCATACGACTACATCGGGGCCAACACCCGGTCATGGTTCAGATTTTACTGGCCGCGCATTCAATCCTTCGGCCTGAGATTCCTGAAGCAGAACATTCCGGAGATTGAGATACTGGAGTTCCCCACCTGGGATGAATATGAAAAGAAGCTCCAAGAGGGCTGGGATGTTGTTGGCCTCTCCTTTTACCTTAGCGAGACCCACGAAGCAGTAGAGATGGCAGAGGCGGCACGCAGTGCGGGCGCAGGAGAGGTCTGGGCAGGAAACTATGGAGCCCTAACCACCGCCGTGCAGGACAGGTTCGACAAGGTCTTTGTGGGATATGCAGAGCATCAACTGGCGCCCTATTTCGGCAGGCAGATAAAGGATGTCATCCATCCGCCGCTTATCGAGTATCTGAATACGCCCTTCAATATCAAGGTGAACATCTATGGGGTCCTTTTCACTACCCGGGGCTGCCCAGTGGGATGCAAGTTCTGCCAGACTCCGGTTTTCTGCAATAAACCCAATATAATCTCCCTGGAGAGCATCGAGAGGGTTCTTGCCTACTACAAAAAAATGGGAATAAATGTGGTGATAATCGAGGATGAGAACTTCGGTTGCAACCGCCGCCATGCGGATGAGGTTGTGAAGCTCCTGGACAAGTATGGGATGGTCTGGGGGTGCATGGCCCGGGCTGATTATCTGAGAAAGAAGATCGATGATTGGGCTGACGCCCGGATGAAGAACGGCAAACAGGTATCCGGCTTTGCCGGGGCGGCTATCGGCATTGAGAACCTGCATCAAGAGCGTCTGGACGAAATCAAGAAGAAGGAAGGCACCGAGGATATTCTGGAGACGCTGAGAATGCTGCAGGCTCGAGGCCTGGGGACGATTGGCTACTATATGATCGGATTTGAGGAGGATACAAAAGAGTCGCTAAAGGTGGACATAAAGAAGCTGGCTGCCCTCAAGCTGGACATAACTCAGATATGCGTCATTACTCCTTTGCCCCAGACCCCATTGTGGAGAGAGATCGAGGAGAAGTATGGCATATTCGACCAGGACTATCATCATTATGATGGAAAGCATCTGGTCTGGAACCACCCCCATATAAAACCGGATGAGATGCAGGAGATATTAGACCGGTCGCTCCGCCAGGTCCATTCCTGGTATGTGCCCCTGCGCATCTCTGGAAGGGTGTGGTACAATGCTTATCGCTATGGAGGATGGGATGGGATAAAAGAGGTTGCCGGTTACATCTCCCGGGCAAACAAGTTCGACTGGAATCAGGGGCCCAGGTTCCTCCCCTTGCCGGGAAATAAAGGATCATCCGCATGAATATGAACGCAAAAACCTGAATAAACGAAGGCTCTGGATGAAGATACTCCTCCTATCCTCCCCTGTGGTTCAGCTGGACTTCGACCGCATAGCCCGCCTGCCCAATCTGGGGCTGGCCAGCCTGGCGGCGCATGTGGATGACCTGTGCACAGTTCATGTGGCAGACATTCACGGACTGAAAGACCATCGAGAATATGTGAAAAAACAGGTTCAAGATTACGATCTCGTCGGCCTGACCGCTATGAGCTTCCAGTATCAAGAGGCACTAGCTCTGGCCAGGATTGCCAAAGAGGCAGGGGCTCAGACGGTCTTTGGCGGCTATCATCCCACTCTCGCGGCAGAGGAGATCGGCCAGAGCGATGACAGCCAGCTCATCGACTATATCGTGCGGGGTGAAGGCGAGGCCACCTTCCGGGAGCTCACTGAGTCCCTGCTGGCAGGAAAAGAGCTGAAGGAGGTCCTGGGCCTGTCCTACCATGATCCGGGCAGCAATAGAATGGTTCACAATCCGGCCAGGCCTCTCTTGGATGTATCGGATATCAGGATGCCCAACAGAGACGCCCGGCTCATCACCCGCGGCTTTCTGACCTTTGATGTGCCCATCGATTCAGTGGAGACCAGCCGGGGATGCACTCAGGGCTGCAAGTTCTGTTCCATCAATCTCATGTACGGCCGCCACTTCCGTACCTTCCCCATCGAGAGAGTAGTCGAGGATATCCGGGATGCGGAGGAGCATGGTGCCGGCTCGATTTTTTTCCCAGATGACAACATCACATTGAACCCCAAGAGGCTGGAGAGGCTCTGCCAGGCGATAATCGATGCCGGGCTCACTCACCTCCGTTACAAGACCCAGGCCTCCGCTTCCGGCATTGCCTCGAGCAAGAGGCTTGTCGACAAGATGGGCGAGGCGGGTTTTGACGGCGTCTTTTTGGGGGTGGAGAGCATCAATAAGAGGAACCTGGAGTTCTTGGGCAAGGGCAAGATGTCAAATGATGCCGAGATCGCGGTGCAGTACCTGCATGACAACAACATCATCGTCTCCACTGGCCTCATCGGCGGGAACCCGGATGACGATGAGGAGGACCTGTGGGAGAACTTCCATCTGGCCCGCAGGCTGAAGGTGGACTTTCCCATCTTCTATATCTCCACTCCCTATCCGAAGACCCAGATGAGAGCGGAGCTGGAGGAGATGGGCCTTGTGACCAGGAACGACTTCAACAAGTACGATGGCATGCATGCCAACCTGAAGACGAAGCACCTCTCAGACGAAGAGGTGCAGTACATCACCTGGGAGATGAATGCCCGCTACTATGACCTGGACTGGATCAGGTATAATAAAGTCAAGAAGATCTACCCCAAGTGGTTTGCGGGAGAGATCAAGAGGCTGGTTCCCTTTTATGCTAAAAGAAAGCTGGACCTGGCCACTGGGAGGAAGACGCCCCGTGATTTCTTCCAGGAGGATTTAGAGAGCGGGGAGCTGTGCAAAGGAGTGGTCTAGGATATCGGCATCTGGCTATTTCGAGCCGGATTTCCCACCGCTACGATCCTCTTTCAGCTTGTTTTCAATTTTGATCGAATGCCACCAAATAATTAAAGACCTATCCGCATAAGTCTCTCTTGGATTTGAGGGGATGGCAGGAAAGTGGCGAGGAGAAAAAGGAACAACAATACCATTGGACTGAATTCAACAGGGCAGGTGGCCCCCGCCCTGGCGGAGGACGCCCATCTGGATATTTCAATGCTCGAGACCTGGCTGTGGGATGCGGCCTGCGCTATCCGCGGGGCAACGGACGCGCCCAAGTTCAAGGACTTCATCCTGCCTTTGGTCTTCTTCAAGCGCCTCTCCGACGTCTTCGAGGATGAGTTTGCCGCTCACGTCCGGGAATACGGGGACGAAGAGCTAGCCAGGACTATTGTTGAAGAGGACCTGGCCCACTCTCTGAAGACGGGGAGCACTCCCATAATCAGATTCTACGTTCCCGGGGACTATAACTGGAGGGCCATTCGCAATCACGGTGCAGATGGCCGGCTGGGGGAGTTCGTGACGGAATCCCTGCGGGAGGTTGCCAGGCTTAATCCCGACCTGCAGGGCGTCCTGGATATCAAGGACTACAATGAGCGCCAGTCAGGGCAGCGCACTTTAGACGACGACCGGCTGGGGGCACTAATCGAGGTCTTGAGCCGGCATAGGCTTGGGCTGGAGAATGCAGAGCCCGATATCTTAGGAAGGGCATATGAGTATCTGCTGCGCAAGTTCGCCGAGGGGCAGGGGCAGTCTGCGGGTGAGTTTTACACCCCGAAAGAGGTAGGGGACCTCATTGCCGAGCTGATCGATCCCGTGCCCTACAGCACCATTTACGATCCGGCCTGCGGCTCGGGTGGCCTCTTGATCAAGGCCCGGCTGCTGTATGAGCGTCGTCATCCGGATGAGCGGTCACGGGCGCCAAGGCTGTGGGGCCAGGAGCTGAATCCGGTCACCTTCGCCATGGCCAAGATGAACATGTTCCTGCATGACTACACCGATTCGAGCTTTGCCATTGGCGACACCTTCAGAAAGCCGGGATTCGGCCCGGAGGGCTCGCTCATGCAGTTCGATTACGTGGTCGCCAATCCGATGTGGAACCAGGACAACTATGATGATGCATTTTACGAGAACGACTCCTTCAACCGCTTCTGCTCAGGCACGCCGCCCCGCTCCTCGGCGGACTGGGGATGGGTGCAGCACATGTTCGCCTCCCTGAAAGAGGGCGGGAGGACGGCTGTAGTCCTGGACACGGGTGCCGTCTCCCGTGGTTCGGGGTCTAGGTCCTCGAACCGGGAGAAGGCCATCCGGCAGGCTTTTGTCGAAGCGGACGCCATCGAGGGGGTGGTGCTCCTGCCTGAGAACCTGTTCTACAACACCACCGCACCCGGAATCATATTGCTTTTGAGAAAGGGCAAGCCAGAGGAGCGAGCCGGGCAGATTTTGCTGGTCAATGCCTCCAACTACTTTGTGAAGGAGAAGCCCAAGAACGCTCTCACCCCGGAGGGAATTGCAGCGGTGGCGGAGGTCTACCAGAAATGGGAGACGCGAGAGAAGCTCAGCCGGGTGATCACCCTGGACGAGGTGAGGGAGGCGGACTACAACCTCAGCCCGTCGCAGTTTGTGGAGATAAACGAGCGGGAGAAGCATCGGCCCATTGCGGAGATTCTGGCGGATTTGGAAGAGGCAAGGGCGGAGAGGGAGAGGGCGGATGGGGAGCTGGCGGAAATTCTTAATACGCTCAAGCTTGAGGCGTATTAAAATGGATTATGTGGACACCCCTTCTAGTTGGAAAATGATATCACTGGATGAAGTGTGTGAATTACGTAAAGAAGCAATACATCCCAACAAATACCCTGATCTGCCTTATGTTGGTTTAGAACATATTGATTCTAGCAATTCAATACTAAAAAGGAGTGGGAGCAGCTTTGAGGTAAACAGCTCTAAATCAAAGTTTCATTCAGGAGATATTCTTTACGGAAAACTGAGACCATACCTTGATAAATCGGTGTTAGTTGATTTTGATGGTATGTGCTCTACCGATATTCTCGTTTTGAAGACCAAAGAATCAATTGTCCCTCAATTCTTGGTTAATATTATTCATACCAGCCAATTCATAAATTATGCTGTAAATTCATCTAAGGGCTTGAATCATCCTAGAACTTCTTGGTCTTCTATATCTGCGTTTAAGTTTCTGCTCCCACCTCTTCCCGAGCAGCGCGCCATCGCCCGTGCCATGCGCGCGGTGCAGGCGGCGCGGGAGGCCCGGTTGCGGGAGATTGCGCTGGAGAGGGAGCGAAAGGCGGCATTGATGGAGCACCTCTTCACGCATGGAACCAGAGGCGAGCCGACCAAGATGACGGAGATCGGGGAGATGCCGGAGAGCTGGTCCATGATTCAATTAGAGGAGGCATGTATAAAAATTGTCGATTGCCCCCATAGTACGCCTCACTTTTCGCCTGCAGGAGTTCTTGTTGTAAGAAATTTCAATATCAGAAATGGACGATTGGATTTAAAGTTTCCCTCTTATACAACAGAAGAAGAATATTCTGAGAGGGTCAAACGTTGTGAACCTACTGAAGGCGATGTTTTATTCAGTCGAGAAGCACCAGTTGGAGAAGCATGTCTTGTTCCTCCAGATGTAAGATTGTGCTTAGGACAGAGGATGATGCTGCTAAGAGTTGACACCTCAAAATTGAATAGATTTTTCTTGGTTCAGGTGTTTTATTCCAATGCAATAAGATCCATCATGATGGCAATCTCAAGCGGTGTAACAGCCAAACATTTAAACGTGGCAGATGTTAAAAGACTTAGAATTCCGTTTTCATCGATGGAAGAACAGAAACAAATTAGTGATATTCTAAGCGCCTGCGATTCAAAGATCACCGCCTTGGAGCATGAGGCCAGTCTGCATGATGAGCTTTTCCGAGCTATGCTGGAGGAGCTGATGAATGGGAGACTCTTGACCAGATATTTGATCGAATCCGGATCAGATTCTTCCGTACTCAACGATATCTAATTTGGATGAAGGAGGGAGATAAATATGTATTTAAGCAAAATCAGCGTGCACAACTTTCGAAATTTAGAGTCGCTGGAAGCAAATCTTTCTCCAGGCCTCAATGTTATAGTAGGAGAAAATAATGTTGGGAAGACAAATCTCTTGGATGCACTACGTGTTGCATTAGGTTCTGCATGGAATAATTCGGAGCCGATTCATCTTTCAAAAGAAGATCTTCATCGTAGCTCTGATGGCAATATGATAGATAAATCGATAATAGTAGATTTAATATTTTCAGAGCTTTCAGAAGAAGAACAAGCTCAGTTTTTAGAAATACTGAATTATAATCCTAAATTTCCCGAAAAATCAACCGCTAGCATCCACTTTGAGTGGTCATGGAATGAAACTAATGACCGTGGATATTATCGACGTTGGGGGGGCGAAAGGTCAAATTCAGAAACATCGATCTCAGAGGATATACTACAAATGCTCTCAATAACACTACTCGGTGCATTGAGAGATGCGTCCAGCGGTCTAGCGCCCGGTAGACAAAATCGTTTAGGACGTCTTTTAAGAGTATCTGCAAATGCACACGATAAAGCTCAATTGGAGGAAGTAATCTCTAAAGCCAACAACGATTTAGAACAGAATCCATTTGTAAGAAGTGCTGAGGAAAAAATAAGCATGGCTCTAGAAGGTGCTTCTGGGCCGGAGTTCAAACAAGAAGCAATTATCAGATCATCCGAGCCAGAATTTGACCGAATTGCTAATAATTTACGCCTAGTGCTGAAGATTAGCGATTTGGATTTGGCCACAGGTAAGCCGATAACTCGGGAACTAAGATCAAATGGGTTGGGATATAATAATCTAATTTATATTGCTACTGTGCTCAGCGAACTTGAAACTGTAGCACAGGCTGCACTTCCACTTCTACTTGTCGAAGAGCCCGAGGCGCATTTACATCCACAATTACAGATCTTGCTTATAAATTTCCTTCTGAAACGCGGTGCAGGAAGCAGTGAGACTCATGGCGTCCAGGTAATTGTAACTGCTCACTCTCCAACAATAGCGTCATACGTTCCCATCGAAATACTCAGAGTTCTCCATAGAGATCCTTCTGGAAAGCTCCGTTGTATGTGCCTACGTGAATGCGGATTAACGAAAAAAGAGGCTTACCAGCTCAGAAGAATGTTCGATGTTACGAGAGCTACACTTCTATTTGCACGGGGAATAATTTTAGTCGAAGGCGTTACAGAGGCTATTCTTATTCCCGCGCTATCCAGGAGATTAGACATTAAACTTGAGGAGAAAGGGATTTCCGTAATCCCTATTTGCGGTGTACAATTTTCAACTATTGCTAAACTATTTGGAGAAAATAAATTAAAAATACCTCTTTCAATTATAACTGACGGAGATCCTAGTATTCAATACGAAAATGATGGCGAAAAAAATTGGACCAATGAGATTCCAAAAAAAGACGATGAAGGGAATATAGAAGTCTGCGATAGGGTAATCAAGCTCTTAGCCGAATTTATAGACAACCCAGTTGCAAGCGTATTTCCTTCAAAAGTTACATTGGAATATGATTTGGCTGATGCCGGTGAGAAAAACCCCGAGATGATATGTCGGGCCTGGGAAAGTTGTTCGAATCGGCCGAGAACTTTTAATCTAGACAGACTTAAGGCATGTGGTAATGATCATGAGAAGCGTGTACTTGCAGTTTGGCGCGGGATCTGTCGGGCTAATCCAAGCAGTGGGAAAGGCGATCTGGCTCAAGAGCTAGCAGAAATGCTTGAATCCAATGATGAGTATTTCATTGTTCCTGATTATATTAAACGCGCCATCTATCACGCAACCGGGTGTCCCCATGAAGACCTGTGCCGATAATTTTCCAACGCCGGAGCAAAAAGCTGTAATTGACAGCAATTCACGCATAACAGTTGTTCGTGCGTGTCCCGGTAGCGGCAAAACACGTGTATTTGTAGAGTCCTTGAAAATGCGTATCGATTCGTGGACAAAGAAAAATGCTGGCATAGCTTCAATTTCTTTTACGAATGTGGCTCAGGAGCAAATTGCTGAAGGCATCGGCAAACACCTGCCTTACCCTCACTTTATCGGAACACTTGATGCGTTTGCGTTAAGATACGTCGTTCGTCCATTTGGTCACCTTGTAGGATTACCTAAAGAAGGCCATCGTCTCATACCGTCTCCTTTGGATGAAGCAATTGAATATCCGGAAGTAGAGATTGACTCCAGTGGTCAAAAAATTAGTTTATTCAGCATCAGATTTGCAGATGGCCCACTCCATAAACCAAACATGAAAGCAAAGACATTTCGAGGTCAGATTGATATTGAGCCTGATTATACATCGAATATTTTAAAGAAGAAGAAAGCAGAATGGAGAAAGCGAGGCAGAATTACTCACTCAGACTGCCAATATATATCTTCCTTAATTTTGTGTCATCCGGAATTCGGGAAAAAAGTCTCGGAACTGGTTACTCGTAGATTTCCTATGATACTTGTTGATGAATTTCAGGACACTAATTGGTTTCTTGGACTTGCTTTAATAGAATTATTGCGTTCTCCTTTCCTGGAGTCTGGATTAGTTGTGGGAGATCCAGATCAAGCAATTTTTGAATTCGGAGGTGCCAATCCTGATCTATTTAAAGATATTGAAAATTTACCTGGTGCCAAGTCTTTGCCTTTGAATCAAACACATCGTTGCCCGAAGAAGATTGCTGCTATCGCAACTGCACTTTCCGATACCGGCAAACAAGTCTTGCCAAGAGATAACGCAGATCAAGGATCGGCAATAATTTTGGTGCACGATATGGAAAAAATAGATAGAAACAAAAAAGTTATAGCGAATATAAGCAAATTTTGTGAAGAAGAAGATCAGCTGGCTATCATATCGAGACGCGAATTAACCTTAAGAACTTTTTTGGGTGAATCAATCTCTAGCTTTAGAGGGGTTTCTCATTCAGGAAAGAATATCGAAAACGCTGTGCAAATGCTTCGTTCTGACCAATCAAAAGTCGCTTCGCATATAGTGGAAAGAGAACTCGCTTGGATTCTGTTTAAAAATGATTCACCTTCCATGAACGACCTTCGTGATCTTGATGTTGATCTAATTAAATGGCGAAGGATCATTTATCAAATACTTAAAGAAGCCAGCATCGATAAGAAAGATGAGACATGGAATGAGTGGCTGTTGAGAATAAGGAAGCTAATTCTAGATTCCGCGCTCGATCTCAATTGCGAATTTGATAAAAGAAGGATTTCGGATAATTTGAAGCAAAATCTAAAAGGTAATGTACTTCGAAAGATGGCTGAACACCTGGAATCAAGTGATAGTTTAATTGAAAGGGCAACCATAAAAACCATTCACCAAGTTAAAGGCGACGAGTTTGAATGCGTCGTTATATTGGTCCCTAAACCCAGCCCTAATAATTCGCCTTGTCCTTCTGTTGAATGGTGGCCAGATGGTCCTTCAGAAGAACGCCGCGTTGCCTTTGTGGCCGCATCTAGAGCTAAGAAGACTCTAATTCTTTGCATTCATCGCGACACATATAACGCTTTAAGAACATTGAGATCAGATTTTGTCGACAATTTTGAGCAAATTTTTCTATTCGAGAGACAACATTCATTGATGGAATTTTTATGATATGAATTTTTGAAATCAAACATTCCAGGATCTTCGCTTCGATCACGAGGCCCGCCTGCACGACGAGCTCTTCTCTTCCGGGCCAGGCAAAAGGAGCTGATGACGGGCAGGCTGCGGGCGGGGGCGCTTGTGTCTGATAAGTCATAGGTCAATCTATTTATTACGGATTTTATCTTTTTATTATCTTAATCCCTTCCACAAACCTCTCTTTCCTCTTGTTGAGGTATTCCTCAATAGTAAGAGGGCACCTCACTAAATCCACAAAGTCTTTTATGTTTATTCCCAGCTCTTTTGCCATTGGACCTAACAATCTGGGACCGATCTCTTGATTCTTCCCATGACTTACATGAGTCCCAGCTTCCTTTTTCCCATTGATATATAAATGATAGTATTTATGTTTATTATTACTTTGCTGAAAGCCCTTTCGTTTTAGTCCTGCTTCGACCTCATCCTGGTTGAGCGAGGTCATTAATTCACCTCAAAGAGTCCTAACAGGACTTCTCGCAACAGCTTTCCGGTCTCACCTAGATCATCCTCGGGACAGAGTGCATATTCCGTCCATAGTTCATCTATGAAGTCGTGGAGTTGATTTTCTGCCTCGTAATAATCTGTGGAATACCCAACGGCGTCGACGTAGGGTATGCTCAGAACCCAGAGACCTTCATCGTATTCAACGCTCACTTCAATGGGAATTCGGGGGACAAAGATACGATCTCCTGCCTCAAATTCTTCCAGCTGATAGCTCTCATAAGGCTCAATTTTATCCACATAAAAATTCTTGATCTTTGGACTGCCGCTAATGCGCTCGGCACGTCCGGTTAATTTAACCGGATGTCCCAGTAGATCCCTGGCCCTGGCCTCCAAATCGCCGGGGTATACCGCCTGGAATTTCTCGCCTATTCTTTCGATCTTCATTACCTTCTCAGGGTCAACTCGCAAGTCTGCTAAGAGCCCTATTCGGACTTCCTGGCCCAAATGTCGCTGACGTTGAGAAATCAATCCTTCAATGCGGCCCCGATTAGCGGCTTTCATTTCAAAGCTTCTGCCGCCCTGGCCCTCAAAGTGCAATGCATAATTGGGCTTCTTCGGGTATAGATTAAGTAGATCCAGGAGCAAACGCGATCTGTAAGCATGATCGGGGACAACATCGTCCACTTCTCGACCCTCTTCGCCCTCAACTGAAGCAATAAAATCTGTGATTTTAGTGATCACTCTCGGCCCGGGCGGTTGATACTTTTGAAAATTATCGATCTCGGGCTGTCCATATTTAACTGCCGACTCAACTTCAACTACGACGCTGCCTGAACTGATTGATTTAATTAGAAGACAATAGTCATCCAAAATCTGCTTTTTAAGTCGGCCGCCCTCACTGAATGGTTGGCCTTCCAGAAAACTGCCCATGTGCCAGGCAATCTCTTGCAGGGATATCAACAATTTTCCAGCATCCTCCAATCCGACTTTTTCCCCCTCAGAGGTGCATAATCTTAATATCAAAGTCGATTGCCCTGAATCCATTATGATCAATTTTCTTTCCCATTCTATTTCAATTTAACTGGATTTGGACACTAACATCAAATATTATCTTTGGAGCCTTGACTTCGATTTTCTCAGATAAACAAGAGATGAGCTTTCCCGTCGCTTCGATCACTGGCCCGCCTTCACGACGAGCTTTTCCAGGCTATGACAGAGGAGCTGATGACTGGCAGGCTGCGGGCGGGAGGCACTGGTGGAGGCATAGAGATCCGCTTGGAGACGGTGGTTGGAGGCAGGCGGTCAGCTGGCCAGACGTAGATATATTTGTATAATTATAATATTCGGGGCTTCGCTCAATTCCCATTTCCAAAAAAATCGATATCGCAGGTGCTGCACCATCCAGCAACCTTTGCCGCCACTGTATCCAAGCCTCCCCGGCGCTGAGGGGGGGCAGGGCACTTCCGCGCGTTTAACCGCGCGCGTCGCCCACTAAAAAAACAGATTTGAAGGATTAATATTAACCTCAATATATCAAGAACAATCGACAGCCCACATGTATTTCCTGGCTCTGATAGTCGCCGGCCTCTATCACGCGCAACAACCGCGCGCTGCGCCCCACTGAAAAGAGGCATAAGAAGCCACAACGCAATCATAATGAAATCATCATTATAATTCCAGGATGTCTCTGAGCTAACTCATGATAACAGTTAAATCCCATACTGGAATAGAATCCATTATGTTCTCAGAGTACATCAGAGCAGCTTTGAGTCGGGCCAAATACGAATCCCTGGAGGATGGCTCTTACATGGCTACGGTAGCCGGCCTTCCGGGAGTGATCGCTACCGGAGAGACGATCGAAACTTGTCGGGACGATCTCATTGAAGTAATTGAAGAGTGGGTTGCCATACGCCTGCAAAGAGGCTTTGCTATACCGGCCATCGATGGTCATACGATAGACGTCTCTGGGGAGCCGATGGCTATTGTGTAAATTGACTCCGGTCCCTTACCGCGTCCTCATAAAAAAGCTCAAAAATCTGGGCCTGGAGGGACCACACTCTGGCAACAAGCACCCTTACATGATCATTGGAGAGACGGTTATCATATTGCCAAATCCTCATCAGGGCAGGGATGTGGATGTTCGCCTGATCAAGACCATTCTGAAAGATGCCGGTATATCTCGAGAAGAATGGCTTTCAGCTTAGTGAAAATTGCAGGTCACAATCGACTGATCCAACCTGCAAGGTGAGTTCTCCCGAGTCATGCGAGAGGGGCTGATGGCCGGCAGGCTGCGGGTGGGGGCGCTGGTGGAGGCATAGGAGGCTAGCGGTCATCTGGCCCGCGCAGTGTATATTTTGCTAATTATAAATGCGCGCGCTCTTTTTGGGCGGCGGGTTCCGGGTGCAACCAGCTGATAAAAACGTCAAATGAATGGAAAATATCTATATCGCTTTTTCATCACCACCACTCATCATCACCAATAGCCCCACTGCTGCTAAAGCCGCAGCTGCAGCACCATATAGAAACGAAGCCTCTGCCCCCCACAGAGACCATATGGCTCCAGCAACTAGGCTGGAGATGATGGAGGCCACTCCCACTGCCCCGTAGTATATGCCCAGAGAGCTGCCCCGAAGTCCGGCCGGACAGAGGTCGGAGACATAAGCCCTCTCCGAGCCGTCCACCAGGGCATAGACCAGGCCGTACATAGCAAAAAGGGCAATCAAGCCCCAGAGGCTGGAGACGGCGGCAAATCCAACTGCCGTCAGGGCAAAAAGAGAATATCCCAGGAAGAGAACCCTCTTTCTTCCCACCCGGTCAGACCAAATGCCCACCGGCATGGCCAGGAGGGCATAGACCAGATTGAAGAGCAGATAGAGAAGAAGGGGCGCTGCCACTGCCATCGATCCGGAGAAATGGTCCTGGGCGCGGAGGATGAAGAACATATAGCTGAAGTTGCCCAGGGCGAAGAGGCAAGCGATGAATAGAAAGCGCTTCAGCTCCGGCGATAGAGAGGAGAGATTCAATCTGATGCTGCTAGTGCAGCAATCTGGAGCGCGAGAGCTCTCTTTTACCCAGTAGAAGGGAAGCAACGCCGCCACTGAGAGGATCCCCGCCAGCATCAGAATGGAAGGGTAGCCAAAGCCGCCCTGCCAGAGGAGATAGGCCAGCATCGAGCCGACGACCGCACCCGCTGAGTCCATGGCCCGGTGCAGGCCAAACCCCCGTCCTCTGTGGCCCTGATCAGTGGACTCGGATATCATGGCGTCTCTGGGAGCGGACCTCACTCCTTTGCCGCTTCTCTCCAGGGTCTTGAGGAGGAAGACATGCTGCCAGGCAGAGGCAAAAGGCAGGAAGAGCTTGCCCATTGCCGATATGGCATATCCGGCCACCACCAGCGGCTTTCTCCTGCCCAGGCGATCAGACCAGCATCCCGAGAGGACCTTGAGGATGCTGGGCAGGCCGTCGCTCACCCCGCCGATGAGGCCCACCGCCATGCTGCCTCCACCAAGTTGAGCGATGAAAAGAGGGAGGATGGGCTGGATGATCTCGCTGCTGATGTCGTTGAGAAAGCTGACAACGCCCAGCAAGAGGACGTTCATCCTCGTCTTTGCATCCGTCCGCTGATCGGGCTTTGGGCCTGTGGCAGGAGTCGCCATTTAGTTCTTCTTTGGGCTTGGCTTTTTTGCTTTTTTAGTGAAAAAAATGGGTCTCGATATCATTCCACCTGAATTCTCTGGGAGTCTACTACCATTAGCTTGGGAAGATGAACCTCCAGGATGCCATTATTGAAGCTGGCTTTAACCTGCTCCGGCTTGACCTCAAGAGGCAGCTTGATCTCACGTTCTACATTTCGGTTCTCTATCTCCTGATGCAGGTATTTTCCCTCACGGGCCGCTGCTTTGGCGCTTATGGTGAGGGTGTCCTCCGTCACTCGGAGATCGATCATATCCTTGCTCCTTCCCGGCAGGGATACGAGAGCGACCAGCTCGTCCTTTCCGTCCATGAGATCTATAGCAGGCTGATCCTGGCTCTTCTCCATAGAGATATCGCTTGGCAGGTCACCCAGTATCTTCTTCGCCGCCTGAATTGATATGCGAGCAACTTCAACCGCTGCATTGCCTATCATCTGCTCCAGATCGCTGCTTCCAGATGGATATGATTTCATATACAAAAATAGGTCGTTGTATCATAAAATCCTTTGCTTCCTTGCCGCGGGGAGAGCAAATTACTTAAACGCCTCTTTCGAGTGGAATGCTGTGAAGGACGGGGAAGCACTGAAACTGAAAAAGCCAGTAATAGAGGCGTGCATCAAATCAGCTCGGAAATATGGAAAGAGCGATGCAATAGGACTTCTGCGAGGCACCCTCTTCCTAGAGAGTGAACCCATGTCCCTGGATATGCTAGCAGAGAGGACCGGCTACAGCAAAACCACCGTCCGTTCCAGCATGAACCTGCTGGAGAGCCTGGGGATAGCTCGCCGAGTGGTCGACCCCCAGGATGTGCATCATAACATCAAGCAGCATCGCTACGCCCTGGTGAACGATGCCGAGGCAAAAAGGCAGGTCATTCTCTCAGCAGCCAAAGAGGAGGTTGATCTGATTCTGCAAGCCCTTCTTCAGGTGAGAGATAACCTGGAAAGAGAAGAGGATGAAGGTTGTAATAGAGCAAGGGATAAAGGGTACAAGCCAGAGAAGGATGAAGGGTACAGGAGAGACGATAAGCTAAAAGCCCTTTTAGCGGAATCCTTGCAGTTTTATGAGGAGATGAAAAGGACGCTGGATCTGATAAGCCGGTTCACCTCAAAGGAGCTGATAGAGATTCTGGAAGAACATGATAGATAAAAGAGCAATCTCTCTGTCGCTCTCTAGCCGGCCAGCTATCGTCGATTAAGATCTCATCTCAAAGCCCGACCTTTAGGATTTATGCTCTGGTCGTTCTTCTTGGCCAGGCAAGAATCCAAGCCGCCAGCAGCCACAAGAGAAGGAATGCAATGACGAGCCTTATCATGATCAATCACAATCATTAATAGTTATGTTTTGGTATATCTATGTTTTCCTCAGTCGAAGCTAGATGAGGGATTGGAGAAAATAAGCTGCAAATGGCATAGCCTGATATATGTTGCAGCCCAAATATCTTGAAATGGTGTTTGGATATGAGAGCGATCAATGCTGTTTTGCTCCTGGCTCTGCTGCTGACCTTTTCTGGCTGCGTTGAGCGGCCAGAGGCCCCGGCGGTCTCAGAGCAGCAGGCTACAGAGGAATGGAAGGCCGATGGGATAGTTAGCGAGGGGGAATACACCCGCAGCATGCTCCTTCAGGCCCCGACCAGGCAGGGCTATAGCGGCGGAGACATGCAGATCTCCTGGAGAAATGACGAAGAAGATCTCTATCTAGCCCTGAATGGCAGCACCCTTGGCTGGCTGGCGCTGGGCTTTGAGCCTCTGGAGTGGATGAAGGACTCCGATATAATCCTGGCCTCGGTGGACAAAGGCACTGCTGTAGTATTAGATGAGTACTGCACAGGCAACTACGGCCCGCATATCGAGGATACCATGTTGGGTGGTACAGACGATATCCAGGAGTTTTCTGGAAGCGAATCAGCTGGCAGGACCACAATAGAGCTGAAGAGATCGCTCCAGTCCCATGACCGGTTTGACAAGTCCTTCACCCCTGGACAGGCGGTCTCCATCATCTGGGCGCTGTCAGACAATCCCGACATCAGCCAGAAGCACGATGTGGCCTATGGCGAGGGCATCCTCTCCTTGACCCGCGCTGGTGGTGTGGCGTCCGCTTCCCTCCCAGGATCGCTGACCCCGATAGAGAAGGATGGTCTCATCTTCATCTGGGAGGAGGAGAAGGCAGCCCGAGACATCTACTCATCGCTATATGAAAAGAACAATCTCACCATCTTCCTGGATCTGACCAGATCAGAGGAGAGCCACATGGACCAGGCAAAGGCAGTGATCGATAAGTACGGCCTTGTCCTTCCGGCGGATGTGCCAGGAGTGTTCGAAAACCAGACACTGCAGGATATCCACGACCGCCTCCTGGCAGAGGGATTGGAGTCCGATGAACAGGCCCTGAAGGTGGCGGCTGAATTCGAGGAGATAAGCATCATGGACCTGGAGGCTGAGCTGGCGGCGGCGGAGAACGAGGATGTCAGGACCATGTATCAGGGACTCCTGGCCGGCTCAAGAAAGCACCTTCGCTCTTATGTCGCCGACCTAAAAGAGCAGGGAATAGAATACGAGCCGCGCCATCTTCTGAGGAGCGAGTTTGAAGAGACCGTACGAGTATAAATGGGATGGAGAGGAGTCTTGAAAAAAGCTCCTCTGACAGAGAGATGGCAGAAACCAAAAGATCTCTCTGTGAAAGCCACGATCACTGCCATACTGGAAAGACTGGAAATGCAGATAAAAAGCGGCCCTGACGCGTCATCCTTAAGCACCCAGCGGCCGTATAGTAACCCATGCTCCAGGACCTTTGTCTGACCATTGTGGTTGAAAACTCCTCTTCCCTTGAAAACGACCATCTGCAGGCCCAGCACGGCCTATCCATTCTGCTGGATCTGGATATGAATCTGGGATCAGAGAACATGAAGCTTCTCTGGGACACCGGGGCCACGCCGGAGGTGATGCTCCATAATCTCGATGCTCTGCATATAGATCCAGAAGAGATCGATCTGATCTGCCTCAGCCACGGCCACTACGATCACACTGGGGGACTGATGGGCGTGCTGCAGAGGAGGAGGGCACCGGTTCCGATCGTTGCCCATCCTGATATCTTCGCCCCCAAGCTGAAGGTCCGGCCCTTTTTAAAGTACATAGGCGCCCCCTTCACCCGGGACCAGCTGGAGGCTGCTGGAGGGATAATGCTTCCCTGCCGGGGCCCGGTAACGCTGGCTCCAGGGGTCATGACCACCGGAGAGGTGCCCCGGATGGAGGCCTTGGAGACGGTTGAGGGATTCTGGACCATGAAAAATGACCAGTATACTCCCGACGCCATGCCTGATGATCAATCACTGGCCATACATCTGCCTGGAAAGGGGCTGGTTGTGATCAGCGGCTGCGCCCACAGCGGCATCATCAACACCATAAGATATGCCCAGAGGATAACGGGAGAGGAAAGGCTGTATGCGGTGATAGGCGGATTCCACCTCATGGGTGCAGACAATAAGCGCATAGATGCCACCGCCCGCGCCCTGCTCGACCTGGACTCGGCAGTTGTCCGGCCGGGTCACTGCACCGGTCAGAAGGCCCTCTCCCGGCTACAGGATATACTGGGGGAAAGCTGCCAGCCTCTGGCGGTGGGAGATTCAATCGAGTTTTAAGGATAATGGAGATGGGGGGATGGAGAGATTGATAGCTTTTGGGCCTGTGCCTTCCCGCAGGCTGGGACGATCCCTGGGGATCAACAACATTCCTGCCAAGATCTGCAGCTATTCCTGCGCCTACTGCCAGGTGGGCAGGACTCTGCAGATGTCGGCAGAGCGCCGCTCCTACTATCTACCCCAGCAGATCTTCGACCAGGTGGCCCAGAAGGTGGCAGAGGCAAGAGATCTAGGCCTGACTATAGATTACTTATCTTTTGTTCCTGACGGCGAGCCCACGTTGGACAGCAACCTGGGCGAAGAGATCGATATGCTCAAAACACTCGGCATAAAAATAGCGGTGATCAGCAATGCCTCCCTGATCTGGGATGAAAAGGTTCGAGAGGATCTATTCAAAGCGGACTGGGTGTCGGTCAAGGTGGATTCTCTGGAGGATAAAGCCTGGCGGCGAATAGACCGGCCCCACCGCAGTCTCAGGCTCGATACGATCCTTCAGGGAATCAAAGATTTCGCCCGGGAATATAGTGGCATCCTGGCCACGGAGAGCATGCTCTTAGCCGGCATAAACGATTGTAAGGCCAGCCTCCTGGCCCTAGCTGAGTTCCTGGAGGGGATCGATCCTGAAGTATCCTATATCTCCGTTCCCATCCGTCCTCCAACAGAATCATGGGTACAGATGCCCTCCCCGGAGAACCTGTGCCTGGCTTATCAGATATTCAGCCAGAGGCTGAAGAGGGTCGAGCTCCTGGTCGGATATGAGGGAGACAGCTTCGACTTCACCGGCGAAGCTAAAGAGGATATCCTGGCGATCGCCTCCGTTCACCCCATGAGAGAAGCTGCCTTGAGAAGATTTTTAGAAAAATCTGGAAATAGCTGGGATATAATAGAAGAGCTGCTGGAAAAAAAAGAGCTCCTCCGAATTGAATACCAGGGCAATAGCTTCTACTTAAGGCGCCCTGAGAGACAGGATAAGATAGGAGCCGAATAAGAGTGTTGCGGGATATTTTGCGAAGCCCATCCTGCCCCAAAATCCGCTGTGAGATCCCGATCAAGGAATCTCGATAAGCGATCCTGACCGGTGATCTTGGGAGCGGAATTCTGTTCAGTCTTATCCCATCTGGGCAAATTTCTTGCCCATAATTTTTGGCCTATTCGATCTATGCCTGGCGGCTTCCCTGTATGGTTCCCGACCAGGCCCCTCCCTGAGCATCATAAGCATTGAAGCTGCCGGAGAGATTATCTTTGCTCATGGTTAGAGTGCACCGGTAGAGCATCATGTTCTGCATATCGACCATATCCAGATAGAGCACATCCTTCGCCGTCCATCCGCTGGCAGACAGGTCTTTTGTCGTTCCGAACGAGGTGAGCATGCCCCGGCCAAAGACTGCATCCTTGTTCTGCACGAGCGTAAGATCAACCGTGCCCGGCAAGCTGCCATATAGATTCAGCCTCCAGTTGCCCCGCAGATCCTGAGTGATCTGAACGAAGGGACTCAAATACTCCCGGCCGCTGATCTTATCCAGGTACTCCGCCGAATGCTGTGGATCGATCGGACGCATCAACGGGTCAATGCTCAGTGGATCGGCATTTGGATCGATATAGGTCTTAATATTGTCCTGGCCAGAGATTGCTCTCGACTCGCCTGGCATGAGGAAGATATCGCTTCCCAGTGGATCATAAGCCTGGGCCAGCATGAAGAGGCTGGCCATCAGACAGATCATCAAGGCCCCACGGGCCAGAGGATATTTTGCTTTCATCTTGATCAAAACCCCCAATTCATCTTCGTCGTCTTATTAATAAAAAATTCGCCTTCTAAAGCTGCCCCTCCAGGCCCTTGTACATATCTTCTATAGCCTCAGCCACCGGTCCTCCGATCTCCACCACCGCCTGCGCCTTGACCATTGCCTCGATGACCGAGGTATGATAGGGCAGCCTTCCCGCGATCTTCACCCCTCTCTTACCGCACAGCTCCTCGATCTTTCTTGCCGCCTCAGGGTTGAGGTCATACTTGTTGATGCAGACGGTCGTCTTTATGCCGAAGTGGTCGGCCACATCCAAGAGCCTCACCAGATCGTGCTCTCCAGTGACTGTGGGCTCCGTCACCACCAGCGCCAGGTCGACTCCGGTCAATGATGCGATCACCGGACAGCCTATGCCCGGAGAGCCATCTATGAGGATTAGATCAAGATTCTTCTCTGCCGCCAGGTCGCGAGCCATCTCCCTGACCATGGCCACCAGCTTTCCCGATGCCTCCTCACCTGGATACAGCTCGGCATGGACCATGGGACCGAATCTGGTCTGGGAAATGTAAGCCTCCCCGGCCTGGACGTCTCTCATATCGACCGCATCCTCAGGACAGACCAGCTGGCATACCCCACAGCCCTCGCAGAGGGGAGTTTCAACCTCAAAATCAGCGATAGCACCAAACCTGCAGGAATCCTGGCAGATCCCGCATTGAATGCACTTTTCTTTATCTATGAATGCCCTCTTGATGCCATAGAACTCCCGCCTTTCCAGGATCTCGGGCTGGAGGATGAGGTGCAGGTCGGGTGCGTCCACATCGCAATCGGCAAAGACTGCTTTTCCTCGGGCGAGAGCTGCCAGTGAGGCGATGATCGAGGTCTTGCCGGTTCCCCCTTTTCCGCTCACTATAGCGACCTGCAACATGCTATCATCTCCTCAATCCTATTTGCCAATTCAACAAACCTCTCCTTCCACTCTGGCATACGCAGGACGAATATCTCTCCCTGGGAGTAGATCTCAGCTATCTTTCGGTCCAGGGGAATCTCCATTAAAAGGGGTATCTTCTTCTCCTCCAGGTAGTGATAGAGCTTCCGGTCACCCACGCCGCTCTTGTTGACCAGAACCGCCTGGGGGATTTTCATCTTGTCCAGCACCTTCAAGGCGATGTCCAGGTCGTACAGGCCAAAGGGAGTGGGCTCGGTGACCAGCAGGCAGAAGTCGCTCCCTCGCACCGACTCCACCATAGAACAAGAGGTGCCGGGCGGGCAATCGACGATCACCGTATCGCCCTGGGCCCTCTGTTTTACTGCTTTGATGAGAGGAGTGGTCCTGGCCTCGCCAAGGGCCAGCTCTCCCCAGACGATATCCATGCCACCGGAACGGGCGTGAAATATCTCCCCTATCGATCGAGAGCCTTCGCTTATGGCCTTCTCCGGGCAGATGATGCTACAGGCCCCACAACCGTGGCAGAGCTCGGGAAAGATCAGCACCGTCCCAGGGAGCACGGCCAGAGCATGATAAGCGCAGACTTCACTGCATTTGCCGCAATGGGTGCACAACTCCTCATCTATCACCGGCACAGCAACCTGGCAGCTCTCTTTCTCCAGAAGGGTTCTGTCCGGAAAGAAAAGGTGAGAATTGGGCTCTTCAACATCACAATCTGCGATTGCAATCCGCCCATCACCCAGGGAATAAAGAGAGGCAGCAAGCGAGGTGGAGACCAGAGTCTTGCCAGTGCCGCCCTTGCCGCTAGCTATGGATAGCTTCAACTCATCCCCTCTAATTCAAAGACTAATGCTTATGATCCTGACAGGCGTTATCAGGGCTGGCTCGGCTCAGCACATCCTCTCTCCAGTCATCGATGGCATCCTTGACTGTGCCTGTAGCACCTACGAACACGTCTATGCCCGCCTCGCTGAAGGCCATGACCGCCTTAGGACCCAGGCCGCCTACAATCAGCACCTGCACGCCCTCGGCAAATATGGTCTCTGTGGGCAGGCCCGTCCCACCCATGTGCTCCGATACATTGGGCAGTACGCAGATCTCATTGTCATTCAGGTCCACCACGGTGAAGGTGGGAGCCCGTCCGAAGTGCTGGCAGATGGCCTCATCCAGGCCGGAATTGCCCATGGTGGGGACGCAGATCTTCATTAAAACTGCCCTCCTCTGCCAGCTCCCCGGCCACCGCCTCGTCCCATGCCCTGGCCGCCGCCCCTTCCAGCGCCGCCACCTCGCCCCATGCCCTGACCGCCCTGACCACCCGGGCCCATGCCGGCATGAGCAGGTACGGATGCACCAGCGATCTTTTGAAGCTCGCCACGCTTGAACTTCTCCACCACGTCTCTGACGCTACCTGCTCCCTGATACTGATAAACATCGATATTGGCTGCGGAGAGGGTCTGCATGGCATTGGGGCCGACGTTTCCGGTGATAAGAGCTGCTGCTCCCTGCCTGGCTATCTCCTGGGCAGCCTGTATGCCAGCGCCGCTGGTTGCATTGACATTAGAGTTAGCAATGGATATCTCGCTCATGCTTTCTGTATCTACTATCACAAAAAAGGGACAACGCCCAAACCTGGGATCCATGGGAGCATCAAGGCCCGATGCTCCTGCAGTAACACTTACCTTCATTAAACCTCACTGATTCTGATTTTTCGAACACATCATGCTCTTGTTCTGGCCGTTCTGCTCCTGCCGACAAATGTCGATGAGATGGAAAGAGCAATTACGCTTATATGCGATATTGTATTTAAAGATTTGTACGATTCCTTTCCGCCTCCAATAGATCTGCCATCAGCTCCTCCAGGGTTTCGGCATCCGTCTGCACCGTCTCTACACCCGCTTCCGCAAAGGCATAGCCAGGTCCTTTGCCCTCCAGGCCCTCTATAGAGAAGACGACATCTGGCTTGAAGCCTAGAAGGAACTGGGCCACCTTCAGGCCCTTGCCCTTGCTCAGATCCTTATGGGGATTGGCTATGATCTCTTGCCGGACAAGTTTCATCTCCTCAAAATCCATCTCTACTAGGGCGAAATAACTGGATTCACCAAAATGCCTGCTCAGCCTTCCACCCATATCTGCCAGAGGAGCCGCGTATCTGCGCCGGCTCTCTACAATGGGCTCATAATGAATCTGCACCCGATCCACCTGCGGTAGCTCTCTTTTAATCCTTGACTCGATCCTCTCGCTGGCCAGGTGGGCCCTCTTCAGATCGACCAGCCTTAGGATTAGATCGGCCTGGACAAAGAGATAACGTCCGGAGTTCCTGGCCACCAGCTCTTTGATGGATACAACCTCAGGAGCCTCCAGAATCAGGGCCCGGATCCTCTTCAGAGTCTGTGCGTCCACTGAGGCATCCAGCAGGACCCGCATGCCGTCGACCAGAATTCCCCAACCCTCCTTGACGATCACCAATGCGATTATCACCGCCGCAATCCTGTCCAAAGGAAGAGAGATGCTCTGAGCGATCAGAGCGAGGAAGACCAGGGAGGAGGTGAGGACATCGGCCTTATGCTGCACCCCATCGGCAATCAGGCTGGGCGATCCGGTCCTCTCTCCAACTTTGATCTGGAAGCTGCCGAATAGATAGGGAAGAGGAATTATCGCTGCCACGGCATAGAGCACCCATCCCTGATAATTGATGGGCAGAGCTTCCCCTCGCACCGCCTCCAGGACGATCTCATAAGCGGTAAGAAACAGCAAGAAGGATATGGCGATGGATGCCAGGTTCTCCACCTTATAAAGCCCCAGAGGAAAACTTTCGCTCTTCCTCTCGGAGATCTTCACCCCCAGGATCAGGGCCAGCGAGGCCATAACATCCACCGTGGAGTGAATGGCATCCGCTCGCAAGGCCAGGCTCCCGGATAGGGCGGAGAGAGTGAGCTTGGCCGCCACCAGGGCCAGGTTGAAGAGCAGAGAGTAGAGGGCTACTCTCAGCACGGAAGGGGCCTGGACGGGATCTATTTCGCGGCTAGCTTGCCCAGATGCCATAGATCCTTTGCAGTAGCTTCAGGCTTCCATTATGCTGCGGTACTCCTCCTCCGATAGGTACTGAGGAGTGTACTCGACCCTCTGCCTTTCCAGGTTATTGACAAATGCCCGGAGATGGTTCTCCGATCCGCGCAATAAATTGGCATACACGAGAAGTATGTCCTCTTTATCCGTTTGCGCCATATATTCCTCCAAATCGAGGATATCTATCTCCTCTATGGCCGCTCCCGCCATGAGGGCGTCACTGACCGAAGTGCTTCCCTTGGCCAATAGATCATTGTAGAGATCCTGCAGGGTTTCATTGGCAAACTCGCCCTCTCCCATCCTGGGATCAGGCAGGGAATACCTATCAAGAAGCCTTTTTACCGCCGCCTGATGAGTTAGCTCTGCCCTTCCGATGTTCTCGAAGACGCGCATATCCCACATTTCATCCAGTGCCGAATAGACGTCGCCCGCCAGCTTCTCCTCCTCAATCATAAATAGAAGGCCATCGACCTCTGCCTGGGTAAGCTCTCCGGATGGCTCTCCAGCCAGGGCCAGCACCAAAGCACTCTCATTTATCTCACCGTTCGATATCTCATCATCAGGAATCAAAAGATTCTGATCGGACGCATTTGCCCAATTCGAGGCTGCCAGGAGCAGCAGAAATAGGCTGCACAGGAATATCCGTTTCATTTCCATTCTCCATCCTTTCGTATTCATTATAATTCCAATAGGATTTATAGTGATTCCATCAAGACCAATCCCGCCATCATCACCAAAAACCCGGCGATAAGGCCTATGTTTGTGGTATGCTCGCCACCATATCGGTTGGCTATGGGAATGAGCTCGTCAAAGCTGAGGAATACCATGATTCCCGCGACCATTGAGGTGGCGGCAGCCAGTAGCCAGTCGTTTAGGAATGGATAGAGGATCAGGATGGCCAGAACCGCTCCCAGGGGCTCAGTCATTCCCGCAGCAAAGGAGATCAGACAGGATTTCCTCCGGTCGGATGTGGCGCAGTAAAGGGGAATGCTGCAGGCCAGGCCCTCAGGGATGTTATGGATGGCTATGGCAATGGCCACAGGCACGCCCAGCCGCAGGTCGGCCAGGGAGACCAGGGCCACAGTCATTCCCTCAGGCAGGTTATGGATGGCGATGCCGATGGTGGTCATGATCCCGCTCCGGTAGAGCCTGTCGCATTGGGAGTCCACCTGGCCATCCATGTGAATATGGGGAATGAGGTGGTCGAGCAGATAGATCAGCACCAAACCCATCAGAAAGAAGAGATTGGCATAGCCGAAGCCCAGGACGATCCTGGAGCTGCAGAAGAGGTCCACAAATCCCACGTAGACCATCACTCCGGCAGCAAAGCCCAGGCTCAGCGAGAGATAGCGCATGTCTGGCCGGGGAATGAAATAAGAGATCAGACTTCCTATTCCCGTGGCCAGGCCGGCAAAGAGGCTCAGAGCCAGGGCGATGAGGATATTACCTTCCACAGTAGATCTATGGCGAGAATATATTTCAATTTGCTGCCTGGACCGAATGGAGGTTTCCTCCAAAAGGATTGAGCTGGTCCAAGGCTGCTGTAAAGGGGGTTTGGAAAGAGGCGATATCATCTGCTGCTGCCCCATCTGGAGCGATGACCGGACCAAACATGTTGGTGGTGTTGCAGAGAAGGGGGAGACAGAAAAGGGTGACTAGCATCGCCTTTTTCATTGATCTTGAGGAATGGATTGTCGCCCGGATACCGTGGGGGTATCCGATTCCACCTATTGCTGGCCACACCATAGAATCCTCAAAGGAGACAATCGCTGTTTTCGACTAAAATCTCAATTTGCAATAATCAAACTGCCCGCCGCCACCCGCCCTGTGAATATGGTGTAGGTGATAAAACCATAGTAGTATTGGTTAGCGGCGATGAAATCAGCTGAGCAATTCGAGCATAAAACCCGAAAGTTCTCTCTTTCCTTTTCAGGCAGCTCCTCCGCCGCCCTTCCCCATAGCATCTGAAAGCACAGCTGTAGATCATCCTGGGCCTGATCGCTTAGGGGCCCCTGAATATCGGCCACGAACGTCCGGCCTCTGATATCCATTAATCCCGCCTCATTCATCCAGAGGGGGGCAGAGAGGATATGAGCTCTCGGGTCCCAGCCCTCCTGGAAGGGATAGCATGCCACAAGGGTGGCATTAAGCCTGGCCTCCAGCAAAGGGTGGCCAGGAAGGAGCTTTTGAGATGACCAGAAGAGGAGGGCAACTGTTCCCCCGGGCCTTGTCACCCGCACCAACTCCTCCAGGGCTGGTAAAGGATTCATTCCCAGGAATCCCTGCGACCTGGGGCCGGGCCACAGGCAGTCGGCGCACCAGACCCAGTCGAAGATATGATCGGGGAAGGGTATGGAGCACACATCTCCCTGCAGGAAAGCCAGCTCGCCCTTCAGCCCTGCACTCTTCGAGGATTCAATTGCCCTGACCAAGCCCTCCTTGCAGATGTCAATGCCAAATACACATCCATCTGGCTTTGCCGCCCTGGCGAGCCACAGGCTGTGATCTCCATTTCCACAAGCGACATCAAGCCCCCGGCTGCCAGGGACCAGCGGGAGAAGAGATATGGCAGAACTTACCGCCGGCTCGGTTAGGCGGTGCATGGCCGAGGCTAGGCTCAGATAGTCCAGATCCGTCATCAAAGGACTGTTGCCGCCTCAAATGTTAAAGCTATTCCATACTTCATACTATTATGGATAGCATAGAGGTCTTTGAAGAAAATGCGGCAGAGTATGATGAATGGTATGATGAGAACCCAGCCGCCTACATTTCCGAGATCCAGGCCTTGAGATCGCTCATCCCATCTTCTGGAACCGGCTTGGAGGTTGGGGCGGGAACAGGCAGATTCGCCGCTCCTCTGGGCATCAAGATCGGTGTGGAGCCCGCGCAGGCGATGGCGAAGAGGGCAAGAGCAAGGGGGATCGAGGTCATCTATGCGCTGGCAGAAGCGCTTCCTTTTCGGGATGAGTCCTTCGATTTCGTCTTGATGGTGACCACCGTATGCTTTCTTGATGATCCCCTCCTTGCCTGTCAGGAGGCGAAGAGGACTCTTGTGCCCGGCGGCAGTCTCATAATAGGGATGATCGACCGGGATAGCCCGGCGGGAAGGGATTATGATAGAAAGAAAACCACCAGCAAATTCTACAAATTCGCCCGATTTCGTTCTGCCGATGAGGTCATGAGCTGGCTGAAGGATCTCGATTTCTATGATATTCTAACCCGTCAGACCATATTTAAAAATTCAAAGACGGGTGCAGTTGACGCAGAGCCGTTTACAGAGGGGCATGGCAGAGGGGCCTTCCTGGCCCTCTCCGCCCGGAAGAGGGACAGGCCTCAGAAGTGACAGAATGAGATGGCCTAATTCTTCCATTGCTATTGTGCCCATTGCTAATGCGTCCACTCGATTATCTTCACCTCAGGACCGATCTTTTTAGCGATGCACTCCTTGATCTCCTCGAAGTGAGGGCAGGGAAAGCCGATCGGATTGCCCTTGCTGATGCAGGAGGCAATGACTATCGCCTCTGCTCCCCGATCAACCATCATCTTCGCCCTGGGAACTGCTCTCTTTCCCGGACATCCGCCGCAGGAAAGAAAGCCGACGATCTCAACCGGCCCCGTATCCGCAAAGGCCATCTTCCCCTCTGATGCTACCACAAAGTCCATCGTCCCCGGACACATATCCTCAGTCTGCTGACATCTTATGACGCCCACCTTAATCATTTCATTCACCTCATTCGCGCAATTAATAGGCTCTGCATTTTGCTACCGAAACCTCCTGTGCAGCAGGCTGATTGCTGGAAGCAGAAACAGAATCATAAAAACGAGAAGGGCTGCAAAGTCCTGCCACAAAAGAGAATCCCCATGCTCAAAGAAAGAAATCCTCAGTCCCTGCACAGTGTATGTCAGAGGCAGGAGCCTTGCCAAGAGCTGCAGCCCATCGGGCAGAGCGGAGATCGGATACACCACCCCGCAGAGGAAGACCATGAGGAATCTGGGAAGATTGAGCAACGTCTGAGCCTCAAATACCTCCTTGACAGAGACGCTGAAGAGAGCCCCCATGGAGGAGAAGACCATCAGAGATGGGACTGCTATTATGGTCAGTCCCAGGATGTCAGGATGAAGATCCATATAGAGAATAGATGCCGCTGCCACGATCGCCGTGGTAAAGAGGCCGAAGAGAAAGCCGCCCAACACCTTTCCTAATAGGACTGAGGTTATGCCTATCGGTGCTAAAAGCAGCCTCTCCAGGGTGCCCAGACGCAGCTCGAAGTTGATGACCACGGCCTCAGCGGCCGTAGTGCTGAATACGATGGTCATGGCCAACAGGCCTGGCACCAGCTCGGCAAAGTCCCCTGGGCTGCGCAGATAGAAGGCTAGGGTCCAAGCTAGTGGAAAGACCATTCCCCAGCTCAGCGCTGGCGGCTTGAGGTAATAGGTTCTCATATCCTTGATGGCGATATGATAGATTCCTCGCAACTCATCCTGCCAGGCCACCGCCCTCACCCCCTCCCCTTGCCAGGGCTCTTCTCTGCCGCCATAACCTGAGGAGAAAGGCCAGCGACTTTGATGAAGGCGTCCTCCAGGCTGGGCCGGATGGTAGATGCAGCCTCAATGCCGATGCCGATGTCTCTTGAGAACTGGAATATGGTATCGAATATCTGGGCCGGATCGCCCCCGTAAATCCGGATCCTGCGGGGGTCCAAAAAGGCGGCCTTTGCCTTCCCCAGTCTGCTTTCCAACTCTTTTGCCAGGGGCAAGATATCTCCCCGGAAGGTGAACTCGACCAGCGACTCCGTCTGCACCAGGCGCTTGAGCCCGGCAGGGGTATCGATCCTCACGATCCTGCCCCGAACCAGTATGGCTATGCGATCGCATAGGAGGTCTGCCTCCTCCAGATAGTGCGTGGTGAGAAAGATGGTCAGGCCCTTATCACTCAATCCGGAGATGAGAGCACGCAAGGACCTGGCTGCGGCCGCATCCAGGCCGGTGGTAGGCTCATCCAAGAAGAGTAGACGGGGCTGGTGTATCAGGGCGGCAGCAATGGTAAGAGCCCTCTTCATTCCCCGAGAGAAGGCAGAAAACCGATCGTTTCTTCTCTCATAAAGGCCGAAGTCTCGAAGTAGCTGCTCTGCCCTCGGCTTTTGCTCCTCATGCGGCACACCGTAGAGCTGGGCCATGAAGAGGAGATTATCAAGAGCTGACAGCTCATCGTAGAGGTTTGATACATCCGGCACCACGCCCATGTATCTCTTGGCCTGGTTGATTCCAGCTGGAAGATGGTAGCCCAGAAGGCTGGCACTGCCCTCATCGGGCTGGGCGAGGCCGACCAGCATGCGAATGGTGGTGGTCTTTCCCGAGCCGTTGGGGCCCAGAAAGCCGTAGATCTCTCCCTCAGTTACCTGGAAGCTGATATGATCTACTGCCAGCAGCTCTCCATAGCGCTTAACAAGTCCATCCACCAGTATGGCCGGCTCTTCTCTCGACATTCAGGATCAACCCTTTTGCTCTTGCCAAGCTTTTAGCTCAGGACTCTTCTCTTGAACTCCTCAAAGCCGATGGAGTTTATGAACTCCCTCATCCTCATGCCCGGCTTCGCCCCCTCCTTGTAGACCTGCAGTATTCGCTCTATGAGAGGAATGATCCTTTCTCTAGGCACCATATCGCAAAGGACCCAGCCCTCATGAGGTGGCCAGCTTCCTCTCCCGCCCACGAGCATGATGTACCCCTTCTCTGCCGAGTACTTGGCCGCCTCGGGGCAAACGGCCACACACCGACCACACCGGACGCACTTGTCGTAATCGATGATTGCCTTTTCCTCGACTATCTTCGTTGCTCCCACCTTGCAGACCTCAACGCATTTGCCGCAGCCGGTGCATTTCTCCAGGTCGATCTGGGGCAGGACTCTGCCCATCAGGCCGATCTCATTGAACTGCGGCCTGGTGCAGGGGAATGCACAGCCCCCGATGGCTACCTTCAGTGGCCCCGGTGTCTTCTCGCCGGTGAAGCGGTCGCCGATCTCCCTTGCCAGGCCGATGGTCTCTGCCACTGCTTTATAGCAGTAATCGGTGCCAAGACATGAGACCACATTGCGAAAGACCATGCCTGCCGATCCGGGATTCAAGCCCACCTCTTTAAGCTCAGCCAGGGCGGGTTCCAGATTCTCCTCCTGGATTCCCAGGATCAGAACCTCCTGGCGCACAGTGAAATGGACGCGCGAGCCGTACTTGGAAGCAACCTCGCCAATCCTCTGCACCTGCTGAGCAGTGAGCAATCCACCCGTTACCTGCAGCTTTATCTCGAACTTTCCGTCCCTTCTCTGAAAGACCGCCGGCATGTTTTTGTATATTACCGGCTTTGGAATTCCTCGCCCTTGGACCATCTTGATCTCCTCCTTTGTAAAAATGCGCTCACCTCTCACAGCGGTGGACGCTTTTATAGGTTAATAAATGCGTTAATAAATATAGCTGCTGGCCAAAACCAGAACCCTTAGAGCCTGAACCCAGGAATAGAATTAAGTATATATTCGCATCAGCTACAAACATGCTATATGGGTCGCTGGTAAGCTCATAAACAGGATGATCTGATAGATGCTCCTTCAGAGGTCTAACGAGATCGATATTGTGAAGACCGACCAGGAAGGGGCGCCCTTGAGGAGATCGACAATGGAGTGCCCAGACCGGGAGAGACAGGATCTGGTGAGACCAGCGCTGAAAAGACTGGTCCCGAAAAGACCGGTACTGGAAGGGTTTATTCTGGAAAGATCGGCCCTGGAGAGAATGGCCCTGGACAGGAGCCTGGACCACCGCATTCGTTACAGAGCAGTGAGAGCTTTGGGCCAGTTGAAGGATCCTCTATCAGAGGAAGTGCTGATCAAGGCTCTCGATGACGATTATCCCATCGTAAGGCATATGGCAGTCTCCGCTCTGGTCGGGATGAGGACGGACAGAGCTGCATACGAGCTGGGAAGACTGCTGAGCAGCAATAGCAATTACGTTAAAAGCATGGCCTCACGGGCGCTGATAAAGATAGCTGGCGTTCCTGATAGCCGCCTGGAGAACCTGGAGCTGCTATTCAAGCTGCTCAGCTCGGGAGACGAACGGGTGGAGAAGGCGATCCTGCAGATAGGAGATGAAGCCATCCCCTTTTTACTATCCAGGCTCGATCTTGGCTCCACTATCGTGCGCCAGCATGCAGCCCTCGTTTTGGCATTACGCATCAGAAGAGCAATCGATCATCTTCCACCTGGATGGGATCCATTTCCCTGGCTGGCCAGCCACGATATAGCCCCGCAGTCGATATCCGACCTCTACCGCTTCGACATCATCCGCGAGGGAGCTCTCGCCTATCAGGTGGTGAACACGGGATTCGATGGCATCTCCAGTGCCCTATGCCAGGGCAGTGAGATTCATTTTGCCCGGAGAAGGAGTGCAGAAATAGATAGGGAAATAGAATATCATGGTTATAATCTTACAGAATTTTTCGATAAAGCGGGTATAATCGATATCAACCTGAATGATATTATCCGCCAATATAAAGCCGGCCAGCCGCATAGAATGGGAAGAACCCTCATCGCCCCAATAAATAGAGGATTTTTAGCCCTGAAGATGTGCGTCAATCCAGGAGACGAGAGCCGACTCCTACATGAGATCTGCATGCAAGAGTATCTGAAGAAGCTGCCCGGTCTGCAGGGATTGTCTGTGGAGAGCACACTCCCCTGTCCCCTGAAGGGAATCTATAGAATTAGAGAGATCCCCCGCCACCTGAGAGAAGGGATATGCGCAGCCGAGCCCCATGCCATCGGCTATATTGCAGGCCGGGAGTACTTTGCCTATGTCAATGAGCCGCAGCACTCCATTCAGGTGATGCGCCGGAGCCTCTTGGTCTGTGCGCGGGATCTGGCTCGATTGACCGGCATGGGCTTGATTCATGCCTCATTGATGCCGCTCTATCATAGGAGAGGAGATGGCTCAGAGGAGGACGACGGTTATTGCTGGCAGAGAAAGGTCGCCGGCAGGCTGGAGAAGTGGCTTGAATCATGCCGTTATCCTAACCTCCGTCTATCCGGACTAGCCGATTATGAGCATCTAGAGGTTCATCAGGATATCCAGCCCCAGAGGCTGCAATCGCACATAGGAAGGCACCTCTTCTCCTTGAGCCTGCTACTGGCCAGCTACCTCAAAAACAGCGGCCAGCTGGAGGAGAATACATTGAAAAGCATCCTTGAAGAGTGCTTTATCCAGTATTATAGCACACTGGCAAGAGATCCGCCCGGTCTGGATGAAGCTGTTGATTGGGATCTTCTGGCCGGTCAGATGGTCGAGGAGATGGGATCGAACAAATACAGCGACGGAGATTCAGACAGCCAGCACCTCGGCAGGCCGAGAGGGCCATTCCCCATACCGGCACTGATTAGAGCCATTCATATCATATCCGCCTTTCTGGTGATCCAGATGCAGGCGGGCTCTCATTCCCTGATTTGCCACAGGGGCATTGATCGCAGTCCTCCACCCTCCCGGTCTCGCAGTACTTCTGGAAGCACTCCATCCACCCTGGCCGATCGGGGAAGTGGCCCGCAAACTCCACAAACCTCTCCAGCCGCTCCATGGTCTCCCGGCCCACATGGTGCTCGATCTGGCAGGCATCCCGCTCTGCTACCGCTCGGTCAACGCCGATGATCGCCAGGAAATCGGCAATGGCCTCATGCTTACCATTCAGCTCCAAAGCCAGCCTCCGGCCCGATTCGGTCAGTGTAGCTCCAGCATAGCTCTCATACTGCAGGAATCCTTCCTTTTGCAGCTTCTGGAGCATCTCCGTGGCCGAGGAGGGCTTCACATTCATCTCCGATGCGATCCTGCCGGTCGTCGCCCTCCCTTCCTCCCTTTCCAGGGCAAAGATGACCTCGATGTACTCCTCTACAGTCTTCTTTCTCATTGCACCCCCAACCCCGAGAGAGTCCAGCGCATCGCTCCCCCGGCCAATAGAGCGGTGGCCAGCATAATGGCAGTGGATTTTGCCGTATCCCTCATCCCCAGCTCCCGGATCAGCACAGCAAAGGTGGCCACGCAGGGGAAATAAAGGGAGAGCACTAACGTTGCCACCACCATCTGCTGGGCGCTCAATCCCAGGGGCAAGAGCATTCCCACCGCCAGGTCCTTCCTGAAAAAACCAACCAGAAGAGCAGCTACAGCCTCGCCGGGAATATTCAGCCACCCCTCCATGAAAGGAGCGAATATGGCCCCGATCCACTCTATGAAGCCCACTGTGTAGAGCACATTGACCAGCAGCACCCCCAGAAAGAGGAATGGTATGGCCTCAGAGAGAAACCAGCGAATGCGCATCCAGGTCTTCTTCAGGATCATACCCAGTTCAGGCCTTCGGTAGGGCGGTATCTCCAGAAAGATCTCCGGGCTCTCTCCTTTCACCATCCGGTTCAATATCAGCCCTGCTGCGATATAAACAAGTGCCAGGGTTGCAAAGACCAGGAATACGTATCTCTGGCCATAGGAGCCCAACACTCCGAAGATCATGGCCGATTTGGCAGTGCAGGGCACAGCCAGGCCCAGGAGGGTGGCAGAGATGAAACGCTGCTTTCTGGTCTCCAGGGTCCTGATGGCCAGTGCTCCCGGCACATTGCAGCCCAGCCCAAGGAAGAGGGGTATGATGGCATGGCCGTGCATGCCCAATCGATGGAAGAGGTTATCGGATAAGGTCGCCAGCCTGGGCAAATACCCCGAATCCTCCAGGATGGATAAGACCAGATAGAACCCCACGATATAGGGGAGGACCATGGCCAAAGGAACATAGATGCCCGTGGTCAGAATCCCCATGGACTGGACATAATCGATCTCGCCATCCAACAGCTTGCCGATGATAAAATCATGCAGCATCCCCGGGCCAAGCCCAGAGCTGATGGACATGGCTAGGGGGCGGTAGAGCTCAAAGAGCGGCTCGAAGAGGTGGGAGATCAAGCCCTCGCCGATGAACCTCACCGTGCCGAAGGTGGCGATCAATATCAACAGAGCGATGGGCATTCCCGTCGCCGGCTTGATGGTGGCCTCGCTGATCTTGCTTCCGATTCCAGGATGGCGGTGGGTGACCTTCTGCACCTCTCTGGTTATGCGGCCAATCTGGGTCCACATCTCCTCCTCGCTCAGTGCTTCATCATCCGCAGGGTACCTGGCCTGGTCCAGCCGTCGTACCAGCTCCGCGATCCCCTCTCCAGTGAGGGCAGTGGTGGCAACAACCGGCACCTGCAAGCGGGCCTCCAGCCCATCCAGATCGATCTGTACTCCCGATCTCTTCGCCTCATCCCACATGTTCAGGACGACGATCATCGGCTTCTTGCTCTCCAGCAGCTCCAGGGTGAGGAAGAGGTTTCTCTCCAGGTTGGTGGAATCAACCACATTGACGATCAGATCCGCCCAGCGCAATACCTCTACAGCCACTTCCTCCACCGGACTGGTGGGCTGCAGAGAATAGGTTCCAGGGGCATCTATCAGCTCCACCGGCTCCCCTTGAATGCGAGCCTTGCCACGGGAGAAGTCCACTGTGGTGCCCGGATAGTTGGATGTGATCACCTCTGCCCCGGTCAGACGGGAGAAGACCACGCTCTTTCCGATGTTCGGATTGCCCATCAGAACTATTCGCTTCAATCCTCCACCCTCACCATCACTCTCTGGGCGATGCTCCTGCCCAACGTTATCTGTCTGCCATCTATATCCAGAACCAGAGGTCCGGCAAAGGGATGGATCGCCACCACCCTCAGCCTTTTGCCCTCCCTGATCCCCATGGTCCGAAGCTTTCTCTGAAAAGAGCCGCCCTGGCCCAGCAGTGCCGTAACCTGGGCCACTGCCCCCGCTCTCAGGCTAGTAATTGGCATTTGCATTGTGTATCCCTGTTCTCCCTGACTTTAGGCAAGCCTAAAATAAGTGCATGGCAGATAAACATTTCGGCTTACCTAAAATATGTGGAGTCCCGAAATTAATTTGCAGCCCATCTAAGCCAGGGCACATAGTCCAGAATATGAAGTTGAAAAAGAAGAAGGTCCGTTACATTCTTCGTCAACTCAGGAGTATTGCCTGGAAGGGTAAGGCACTTCAATGGATTCCAGTGGTCGAGGAGATAGGATGGGACAATACTGCTACGGAGATGCCAGCTTTCGGCATCTCTGCATGTCGAGATAAGAGCCCATTCACATTGCCCCGTGCCCGCCACTTAGCTTCTCTTATGGCCGATACTGAAGATGCGAGGGTATCATCTATCGTAGACCTTGTTTCGAGGCCCAATTCTTAAAATAAGTACACCATCTCCGGTTTTTGAGTAAATGACACGATAATCATCAATGCACAGCTTTAAGAGGCCCTTGAACTGTCCTGTAAGGGGGATTCCCGCAGCAGGGTCAGACGCTAGCGTCCCTTCCGTATCCTTGAGAATTCGCTTAGCTATATTTTTATCCAGATGCCTCAGGTCTCGCGAGACCGAAGATTTATATTCAATCTTGCAGGCCAAGAAGCTCCCTCATCTCTCCAGCAGAGACGATCCTGTCGTCCTTGTCATTCATTCGTTCCAGAGCGATGAAGTAATCTGCATACTCTTCCAGATAAGCCTCGATCGCCTTTCGGATGATGTAAGTCTTGGGACGATCGAGCGCACTGGCAAGGTCTTCAAGGCCGCGGGCGATGTCATCGGGAAGCCGAACTGAGGCGGATGTGGAGATTTGAATCACCAGGATAATATTCGTATTACAAGTATATCAATGTATTACATGAGATTGATAGAGGTGGGAGAGTTTTAATATATTGGCGCTCTTCGCCGTATTTATATCTCTTGAAGATCCAAGGTCCAGCAGTTTGACTCAGAGTGGGCAGATGTCGAAGTCCTTCTCAAAGGCGAAAAAGCATGAGTGTTAAGAAGACCACCGAAAGTGAAGAATAAAATACGGCCCTTCTAGCTTCTATTGCAGAAGGCAGTTCTTTGCGCTTTTTTCATCAGGCTCTGATCTGAATGTCGGTGTGCAACCAGAAATCCAGTGAAAGGTTTTGCGGATCATACTTCCCAGGCTGCAACCACCTTTTCCACATTTACGTAATCCCTTCTATCATTATTCTCCAAGACAATGACTCCATCAGCGCTGCCCACCAGTTTGCCACGCATCCTCTCCTTCTCATCTCCCCCGAAGTAGACTTCAATGCTCTTGCCAAATAGATGTTCAGACATAAACTTGTCCAGCATACAAAACTCCTCACGCTCTAAATAGCTCAGCTTCATTGAAATAGTTTGTGGTCTTTTTTGCGAAAAATCACTAATTAAAGAAAATTTAATGAAACTATAATTTACTTGATTAAGCAAATTTGACTGCAATCAATTATTCTTTACAGTGAACTCGACCAAATACTATTTAAGCCGATATCGAATTCAATTATGCTTGAAAAAAGAAAAAATAATTTAATCAGATGAGATCAATCAGAAATATATGAATGGGGTTACCGAATGAGAGCAATCGCTTTATTGATCATAATCGCTGTTATGCTTGTACCTGCATTGGCAGCGGATGAGATGATCGCCATCACCGACGAAGAGGGCAGAAATGTGACTGTGCCCTTCAATCCAAGCAGCATCATATGCCTATCCCCAGGAGCGGCAGAGGTGATCTATGCTCTGGGAGAATCAGATCGGATAATTGCCGTTACCGACGACTGCGATATGCCCCCTGCACTGCTGGAAAAAGAGAGCATCGGGAAGTCCAGTCGAAATGCAGACCTGGAGAGGATAATCGAGCTGAACCCCGATCTGGTGATTGCCAAGACAGGAGGCCTCTTCCCTGAGGAGGACGAGCAAAAGCTGACAGACTATGGAATTCCTGTGCTCAGATACCGCCTTTTGCACATCAACGCCTTGATTCCGATGATCGAGGACCTGGGCAGGATCCTAGGAGAAGAGGAAGATGCCCGAGATATGGCCAATGACATCTCCGGATACTATGATTCCGTCCTGGATCGAACGGGGACGATGCCCGATGAAGATCGGCCTTCGGTCTATTTCATGTCCATGGGCCACTTTGATTGGACGGGCAACCGGGATTCGACGGGACATGTCAGGATAGCAGAGGCAGGGGGCAAAAATATAGCAGCTGACCTGCAAACTAAAGTGCCTCATGTCGATATGGAATGGGTTATCGAGGAAGATCCAGAGGTGATAGTCTACTCCATGACCTCTGAGCAGTACGATGGCACAACTCCTACCATCGAAGAGATGAAGGCCAAGCGAATGGAGATCATCTCCCTGCCTGGGTTTGAGAGCATCGATGCAGTCAAGACGGGACGGGTCTATATCACCGACATTAAGATGGCCAGCGGCCTGTCCGAGATGGCTGCTATGCTCTATTATGCCAAGTGGCTGCATCCCGATCTATTCCAGGATATCGATCCGAGAGCTGTTCATGGAGAGCTGCTGCAGAAGTACTTAAACATGGATATCGAGGACATATACCAGGTCTATCCCGATGCGCCAGTAAAATAGGAAGGGTGATCTATTCCAAAACACCCCCCTCTAATTTTTAAAACAGATACAGAAATAATGGCGCTCCCATGAAGGCGGTCATCGTATCCACCGGAAAATTGGCTGGAGCCATGATGGTCCTGGCCACCCGGTCCTCTCCCAATAGCAGCAGGGCTCCGAAAAGCCCTGGCGCCGGCAAAGCTGATCACGCTGGCGGCGATAAGAGCGGCCAGCATCATTCCTGATATCCTCACCGGCATAGCATGGATTTTAAATGCTGATCCTCCTCAAGACCACCATCCCTCCCGCCAGAAACGCTGCAAAGAAGACCAGAAGTATTAACAAAGAGGTCCAGGGCAGGGGCTGGTCTAGGGCTGCGGCTCGCAGAAACAGGCTGGAATGGGTTAGCGGCAGAGCATAGAGAGCATACTTCAGCCCGGATGGGACCTGGGATAGAGAGAAGAAGGTTCCGCCCAGAAAGGTCATGGGCATCAAGATCAAGCTTGCGAAGGTAGCCATGTCCTCATGAGACCTCGCCAGCAGAGCCGCCAGAACTCCCAGAAAGGCGAATGTAAGGCAGGTCAGAAGAAGACCAACCAGAAAAGGCGAACCGATATGAATGGTAGGTGCGATGAGAAAGGCTACAGCGATAAATACGAAGGAACTCATTAAGCCCCTCACCACCCCGATCATCGCCTTTCCCATGAGCATGGAGGGCAGTCCGATTGGGGCCATGAGACATTCATCAAAGCTCTTGTAGTAGAGACGATCGACGTTGAGCCTCGTGCTTGCGCCGTTGAAGCTGGTGGTCATGGCGGTGAGAGCGATGATTCCCGGTATCACGAACTCGAGATAGCTTGTTCCATTGAGATTTATGCTTCGCCCCAGTCCCCAGCCAAATGCCACCAGATAAAGCAGTGGGCTCATCAAAGTGGTGATGAGGTATCTGGACCAGTGGCGCTTCAGGGTCACAAGGTCCGCCCAAAGTATGTTATAAGCATCCATATTAACTCTCCATGACCTTCTGACCGGTCAGTTCAACAAAGACATCCTCCAGGTTCGACTCTCGCATGGCCAGCTTATTGGTTCCTGGCAGTCCCTGAACGAACTGGGCAGCGAGCGACCTATCGGGAAAATATCTATACTGCGTGCCGTTTCCATTAGTCTGCATCTCGACTGCTACCATTCCCAGCTTCTGGCGGAGACCCAAAGGAGACCCAATGGCAATCATCTTTCCTTTATGAAGGATGCCCACTCTTTCGCATAAGGCCTCAGCCTCCTCGATATAGTGGGTGGTTAAGAAGACCGTTGTACCATCTGAGTTCATTTTCCGAATGAGATCCCAGACCTTTCGACGGGTTTGAGCATCCAATCCCACCGTCGGCTCATCCAGAACTAGCAGCTTCGGCCTGTGGATAAGAGCCCTGGCGATCATGGCTCTCCTCTTCATGCCGCCTGAGACATCATCTATGAGATAGTCTGCGTGCTCGGACAGCTCCACATAATCGAGCAGTTCAGATATCCTTTTCGTTCTCTGTGCTTTGGGCAGATGATGAAGCCTTGCATGAAGCTCCAAGTTCTCAGCGATTGTCAGGTCTTTGTTCAGGCTCAGGTGCTGCTGAACTATGCCGAACTCCAGCTTTACCTTGGATAGGTCCCTGACCACATCAGAGCCGTTGATGAGCGCTCTCCCGGAGGTGGGCTTTGTAAGCGTGGTGAGAATTCGGATTGTAGTAGTCTTTCCGGCACCATTCGGCCCCAGAAATCCGAAGAGCTCTCCGGGATCAACCTGAAGGCTTTGGATATCAACTACCCTTTTTCCGGAGTACTCTTTAATTAGATTCGATATTTCTATCATCCCAATCACAACGCCCAAAAGATCAAGTGTTGGCCTCGAGGAGCAGCTTCTGCTCATCATCCACAATGCTGTAGAGCGCCTCGGAGCTCAAGCCCGATATCGGATAATATTTTCCGCCGGTCATCTCTGCGATCTCCCGGCAGTAGCCGAGCCTCATCTCCATGAATGACGAATCCACCACCTCGGTATCTATGACAATGGTGTGGACTCCGAGCTGCTTTGTCCTTTCCGAGATTTCCATCAGCTCGTCTTTGATCTTTCCGCCCATTCCCACATTGGCCCTGCCATCGGATACGAGGACCATCATGAGCTTTGTCTCTGCATCTTTCCTCATCTCGCCCTGCAACAGCTGCAATCCGCGGGACAGACCTGCAGAAAGCGGCGTCTTGCCGCCAGTGGGTAGCTCCTTTAGCCTGCTTAAGGCCAGATCCACGCTGGAAGAGGGAGGAAGTATCAGCTCTGCCTCCGTTCCCCTAAAGGCCACCATCCCAATCTTGTCCCTTTTCTGGTAGGATTCCATGAGCAAGGAGAGGACTGCTCCCTTGGCGCTTTCCATCCTCTGCATGGCACCCATTGAGCCACTGCCATCTACCACAAAGAGCAGCATGGCCGACGTCTTTCGCACCCGCTCCTTCTCTCGAATGTCCTCGCTCTTCACTTTAATGGCATTGGGTCCTGATCTGGCCTTTTGATATGGAGCTGCAGCACGAATGGTGGCATCGATGGCGATATCTTTTCCCTCTTTAGGCATCCTCTGTCTCAGGTACCTTCCGGAGTTTTGCAGTGCAAGGGTGTTTATCCTCCTGCCACTGGTTTTTCTGCGAAAAATCTTGTCCCTCTTTCGAGGCATATTGATCTGCCGCACATCTATTGGCGCTCCGATCTCGAAGATCTGCTCTTGCGGTGATGCAGCCTGAGCCTGATCAGAGTCCTCCTGTTGATCGGAACTCTCGGGCTGTTGCTCCTGTTTTTTCTGCTGGGGAGGCTGCTTTGGTTGCTGCTCTTGCGGCTGTTGCTCTTGTTGCTGTTGCTTTTGTTGCTGCTGGTCTTGCTGCTGCTTTTCCATGGACTTTTCCAGCTTATCTTTGTTAAGGGTCGGCGGCTCAAAGGGCCTGCTCCTCATCCTGTGAGCCAGCGCCAGCTCCATGGCCTTCTTCACATCCTCCTGGTTCGCCTCCGTCCTTCCTTCAAAAGCAGCTATGGTCTTGGCCGTTCTGGAGATCACTATCTCTGCCCTGTGGGTCTTGACCCCCAGGTCGATGCAGGTAGAGGCTATGATTCTCAGAAGATCATCGCTCATAGTCACCCTGCCAAGGATCTCCCTGGCAGCAGAGATCTTCCCCTTAAGACCATCCTGAAGAGCCTGCTGCTCTTTTGAGAAGCCCTCAGGGTCGGCATCAAACCGTTCCGCCGTCTTGGCAATCAGCATTCTCTGATCTACATCCTCGATGCCGACAACATTTACCTGCAGCCCGAATCTGTCCAGCAGCTGCGGTCTCAGCTCTCCCTCCTCGGGATTCATGGTGCCCACAAGGATAAACTTAGACGGATGGGCAACGGACACGCCCTCGCGTTCCACGATGTTCACCCCCATGGCAGCGGAGTCCAGCAGCACGTCTGCCACGTGATCATCCAGGAGATTCACCTCGTCGATGTACAGTATACCCCTGTTGGCAGCAGCCAGAATTCCCGGCTCCAGGGCCCGGATTCCCTCTTTGATTGCCCTTTCTACATTCAACGATCCCACAACCCGATCCTCTGTTGCACCCAGGGGAAGGTCGATCACCGGGGTCTTGCGTGAAGCTTCTTTAATCTGGCCTCTCTGACTCCTGTCAAAGCAAAGGTCGCACATCTCCTCCACATTTCTGGGATTGCAGTTGAAAGGGCAGTCCTCTACCACAACAATATCCTCAAGGAGGTCAGCTAGGGCTCGCACAGCGGTTGATTTAGCGGTTCCTTTATCACCTCTTATCAGCACGCCGCCTATGCGCGGATTGATCGCATTCAGGATTAATGCAAACTTCATGTCCTCCTGGCCCACAATGGATGTAAAAGGAATGGTCCTTCTTTTGATATGATGCATTTCTTCACCTTATGCTACGCCTTCGTTAAGTGATCGCAAAGGAACGATGTACGGCCTGTCGAGGTTATTCATCACCACGGCCTCGACTCCGTACACATCCCGGATATTCTTGGCATTTAAAAGATCAATAGGTTCTCCTGCTGCGTAGATCTTTCCGCCTTTCAGGATCGCCAGCTTGTCCACGAACATGGAGGCCAGATTCAGATCATGAAGTGCCATGACCGCAGAGATCTTCTTCTCTTTGACCAGGGACGATATCGTCTCCATGACCTCGAGCTGGTGTTTCATGTCCAGACTTGAGGTGGGCTCATCCAGTAGCAGCACCTCCGGCTCCTGGGCCAGAGCCCTGGCAATCAGAACCTTCTGCTTCTGACCCCCGGATAGCTGGGAGAAGTCCCTCATGGCCAAATATTCCAAATGCAAAAGCCCCAGGATATCTGCTACCTTATCGAGATCGGAGTCTGATACGCGCCAGCTTATATGCGGCCTCCTGCCCATGAGAACTGTATCAAAAACGGTAGTGGCCAGAGGAGTCGAGCTGGACTGAGGAACATACCCCAGGCGTTTGGCAAGCTCAGTTCTGCTTACAGTATCGATATCTCTGCCATCGATTAATATGCTTCCTTTGGGCTTGAGTATTTTATCCATGCATTTGATCAGAGTGGTCTTGCCCGAGCCGTTTGGGCCGACCAGCCCCAGCACTTCCGAATCCTCGACCACCAGATTGAGGTTGTCCAGGATCATGGAGCCATTGTAGCCGAATGTCAGGCTCTTTATAGTGATATTTACCAAAACACCTTCCTCCTTTTCATGAAGAGATAAACGAAGAACGGGACACCCAAAAACGATGTCATTATGCCCACAGGAAGTATTACCGGCGCGAGGATCGTCCTGGCAAGGGTGTCAGCACCGAGGAGAAGCAGAGCGCCCACCAGGGCCGAGCCCGGCAGAAGAAACCGGTGATCTCCCCCTATGATCATCCTGGTGATATGAGGAGCCACCAATCCCACAAAGCCGATGGTTCCAGTAAAGCAGATTATGCTGGCAGTTATGAGCGAGACCAGCACCATGCTGATAACGCGTGTCCTCTCGACGTTCACTCCCAGGCTCTTGGCAGTCTCGTCACCTGCCCCCATGGCATTGATGTCCCATGACTTGATGATCAGATAAGGTAGACAGACTGCCAGAATTGCTGAAATTATTCCGGCCTTTTCCCAGGAGGATTTGCCCAGGGAGCCCATCATCCAAAAAACGACCTCCTGCACCTGTTCTGCATGTCCAACATACTGCAGAAACGATGTCATGGCACTGAACAGGTACATGATGGCGATTCCTGCCAGGATCAGAGTTTCTGGAGTTATGCCTTTGTACTTGGCAAGGCCGTAGACGGTGAAGGATGCGATCAATGTGAAGATGAACGCATTGCCGATTACCAGGTACTCTCCTCCCACAAATCCGGCACCGAGCACTATGGCCAGGGCTGCACCGAAGCCGGCTGCTGAAGATACGCCCAGGGTGAATTCGCTGGCCAGTGGATTCTTCAAGATGCCCTGCATGGCTGCGCCTGCGATCGCCAATCCCATGCCTGACAGTATGCCCATGAGGATCCGATCGAGGCGGAGGCCCCAGACGATGGTGTTTGCATATGACGTTGATTCAAAGTAGTCGGGAAGAAACCTGGCCATGATGGCAACATAGACCTCCTTAATGCTGAGACTTGCAGAACCGAGGGTGACGGCCATGCTCGCCAGCAATGCGGTCCCCAGCAGCAGTATCAGGAAGAAGAGCGCCCTCTTGCCCATATAGCTCTGGTATTCGCCCATCACCTCAGTCTTTGATAGAGACATAGGCCTCCAGAACGATGCCCAAGCAGATCAAAACCCAGAATTTGTTATCTATCATGCCATTCTTCCATAGTAAACAAAATTGGATTTAATACAAATTAGATTGTATTTAAGCGTTTCGGGAAATTTCGAAAACCTAACCGACTCGAAACCACAACTGCTTCTGTACATGATAATCAGGTTGATAGTAATCGTTGACAGCAGGGTTTACGCCGAATTATTAATGATTTGGGCGCATCGCTGCTGGTTACGCTGAACGGGATGCGGCTGCTGAAGAACGGCCACTGGCGGCAGATCCAAATATCTGTGCATGCATAAACTCCTTCGATGTCCTGATCGCCGGAATCGCCGAGGCGAACGAGGCTGAGGCACAGATCGCAATAAAGAGCAGAGGGTAAAATGGCGGAATACGGTGAATGGAACCGAAAGGGCGCGAGCCTCAGCGATGTGACGGCAAAGAAGGAGTATGGCGTGGACCGGGAGTTCATAATCAAGGGAATCAACGCAGGAAAGCTTGAGTTCCGCGAGGGAAGCATCTATGGAAATCCTTACATCAAGGTCTTGAGACGCCAGCTCGAGGAGTACATCGCCGAAGAGCTAGGGAAAGAGTACCTGAACAAGGCCAAGAACAGGACCGAACTCCGAAAGATCAAGAAGGAGATCGCTGAGGTCGAGTGTAGGTTGGCCTCGCTTAAGCTGGAAAAGACCGCGCTTGAGAGATTGCTGGAAAAATAAGGAGAGATGAAGAGGGCCCTTCGCCAGTGGTGCCTCGATAAGGAGATTGTGCGCCCGGGCCTACCGGGCCGCCTACGAGCGTGAGTGCACGGTCATCGCGGAGAGAGTGCCCAGGATGGCCTCTGGAATCAGAGAGCCGGCAGGCCTGTGGCGGATTCATAACTTTCTGACCGAGAAGCGAAATGAGACTGACGAGAAGTATGACTGCAGCTACTCACTACTGCTCTGGGTCTTTAGCAGGCTGATGGTGGAGGGAGGGATCAGCGAGGATGATCTGAGGTGCCTCATGAAGGCCCTCTTGACGGCGCATTCGATGGCCAAGTTCGATTCAGGAACACAATGTGCCAGGCAAGGCCCGCCGCAAAGCCAGCGATCCCGGCAGGTCCGGCATTCCTGAGGGTCCTGCACAGATCTTCGTGCCCGAACCATTCGCCCTATCAGCCTCTTTGCGAAATCCGGCTCCTCAATATTACCCAGCCGAAGCTCCGGACGGAGCATGGAAGGACAGGCAAAGGCCTCGCCGCCGGGCATTACAACAACAGACCGACAGGCATCAAAGTAGCAATGATGAAGCCTCTCTCTTCCTTCTTCTACAGTATTGCGCATTCTCTCCAGTTCCCTGAATCGCACCAGGCTTCCGCCCATTTGGGCCAGGCCTTCTGCACGCTCTATGGCTGCCTCAATGCCTCTGGAAGCGACGACTGCATCTGGCTGCATTGAGTTATCGCCCCGGCCCGCTTGCCTTAGGAAGTCGATTGCGATTCCCTCAATGTTGCCAAGGTAGCTGCACAGCTCCACGAGCCCCGCAAGCGCCCCAGCATTGGCCCTGGTGAGAACACAGGTCGCGCCGACCCGAATTCCTGCCTCTCTAAGGGCCATAATTCCATTCAGTGCAGATTTGGCGGAGCCGCCACGTCCGCTGGAAAAGGGTCGGATACGATCGTTCACTGATGGAGGGCCATCCAGGCTCACGCCTATTCCGATTTTAAGATCATTCAGCCTTCCGGCAACATCGGAAGTGATGAGGGTGGCGTTGGTCTGAACCTGGCAGGGAACGTGCAGGCCCAGCTCGCTGAGATAATCTACCGCCCACTCTATGAGGTTGAGATTAAGTAGGGGCTCGCCGCCTGTGAACTGGATCTTAAAGCCATCGAAGCATTCCGCCATCACGTCGATGGCCCGCCTGGCAGTGATCCAGTTCATCGAGGCGCTCGACTCGCCGCCGCGGGCATAGCAGTAGCGGCAGCGGAGGTTGCAGTCACTTGTTACGGATAAAGCCAGAAGGCCGGGGCTTTCCTCGGGCATTTTACCAGTTTTAATTCTTAGCTTCCCGAACTTGCATCGGTTTGTGGTTGATCGTCCTCGATCCACCCCTCGATATCCAGATAGACGTCCCGAAGCTCCTCCTTCATCTCCTCAGTTGCCTGCCACATCCCCCTCTCCACTGCCTCGAGCAGCCTCTCGGCGATGTTCTGCAGAGCATGGGGGTTCACTTTTTTCAGCCACTCCTGCATATCCTTATCCAGAGCGTACTTGTTCGCCAGCTCCTCGTACATCCAGTCCTCAAGAACCTCGGCAGTGGCATCCCAGCCGAAGGCGATGTCCACCATCCTGGATATGTCGCCAGCGCCCTTGTAACCGTGACGCTTCATGCTCTCGATCCATTTGGGATTGAGGATGCGGGCCCGGAAGATATGCTTGGTCTCCTCAACAGTGCTCCTGGTCTTCACCCTGTCAGGATCTGAGCTGTCGCCGCAGTACGAACGGGGAAGCTCGCCTTTCAATGCCTTGACCGCTGCGATCATCCCGCCATGATAGGAGTAGAAATCATCGCCGTCCAGCATGTCGTACTCCCGGGTGTCCTCGTTCTTGACAGTCAGGTCGAGACGGCTGAGGCGCCTTCGGAACTCATCGGGAACGGTCGCTCCGAAGTTTTTGCGACCGTAAGCATAACCGCCCCATTTTACGTAGATCTCGGCCAGGTCTTTCTCATCCTTCCAGTTCTTGGAGTCGATGGCATCTGAGACGCCTGCACCGTAGGCTCCGGGGCGGCAGCCGAATATGCGGTAGCAGGCCAGTGTCTTGGCCTGTTCTCCATCGATTCCAGCGGCCGTCTTCTCAGAAATGTCTGCAGATACATGCTTTGCCAGGAAGTTCTGCTCCGGCGGCTCCTTCTGCTCTGCCACCAGCTCTACTGCTCTATCAACAAGATGCACGATATTTGGAAATGCATCCCTGAAAAAACCGCTGATGCGCAGCATAACGTCTATCCGAGGACGCTGCAGCTCCTCTATGGGAATGAGCTCTATCCCTGTTACTCTGCCGCTCCTCTCCTCCCAGACCGGCCGAACCCCCATGAGGCAGAGGACCTCGGCAATGTCGTCTCCCTTGGTTCGCATGGTGGGACTGCCCCAGATGACCATTCCCAGGGATTCCGGATAGCAGCCCTCGTCCTCCAGATAGCGCTCAAGCAGGGCGTCTGCCTGGGCGACGCCCACCTTCCAGGCCGCCTGAGATGGTATGGCCTGGGGATCGACGGAGTAGAAATTTCTTCCCGTGGGCAGAATGTCTGCCATTCCCCGGGTGGGAGCCCCGGAAGGTCCGGGCGAGACGAATCCTCCATCTGAGGCGCAAAGGATGGCTGAAAGCTCGTCCACTGTCGCATCTATGTTGGGCGCGAGCGTCGTGGCTATGTAATCCAGCACCTTTTCAATCTTGGGATTTCTCTTTCCCAGGATCTCTTCCACCAGTTCTGGAATCGTCCCAACGGCAAACCCCTGCTCATGGAGACCGGACACCAGCCGCAGGGCGAGAGAGTTCAGATCATCAATCACCTGCCCGCAGGTCTTCGACCCGGAAACGATCTTCCCCCTATTGTCCAGAAGATAATCATAATCATAGCCCATGGCCTCTGCCAGAGACTGCCGGAGAGAGGGTACCTGACCGTTGGCAAGCCTGGTGAGCGCAACCAGGAACTCGTCCAGGCGCGAGCCCTCGGGCGGCTCGCCAAGGATATGGAGGCCGTCCCTGATCTGAGTGTCCGCCATCTCGTGCAGATACTCATGCAGCTTTTCCAGGAATTTATCGAAATCCGAGAACGCTTCTTCCTCTTCAACCTCCAGGTCATGGTCCAGCTTTGCCTCGCAGACCTTCTCCCAGATCATCTTCTTCTGTGTGGGCAGTTTGGATTGGTCCTCGGAGGCGGCCTGGTAGTAATCGGCGAGCATCACCTCCAGCTCCGCCATCTCATCATAAGCATCGGCATTGTGCATGACAGGAACCAGATGGTCGATGATGCAGCAGTAGCTCCTCCTCTTGGCTTGAGTCCCCTCGCCAGGATTGTTGATGATGTAGGGATAGATGTTGGGCAGATCGGATATGGCGATGTCCGGGAAACATGAATCCGAAAGCCCAACCGACTTTCCCGGAAGCCATTCCAAGGACCCATGCTTTCCGATGTGCATCACGAGATCAGCCCGGAAGACATCTCTAATCCAGCGATAGTAGGCATAATAGTGGTGAGGAATGGGATGATCGGGGCTGTGGTAGATGGCGGCCGGGTCCTCCAGAAAGCCGCGCGAGGGCTGAAGGCCGATGAAGATATTGCCGTTGATGACTCCTGGAATTATCAGGTTTTTCTTATGAACAAAAAGCTTTCCCGGCGCCTCTCCCCAGGCGGAGGTCATCTTCTCCTGTACGGCCACGGGAAGCTGCTCGAACCAGTCTTTGTAATCACCCTCAGTAACGGAGTCTATTGCCCTCTTAGCCAGCTCTTCCGGGCTTCTCCAGCGCCGGTCGAGGGTAAGCCTGCTCTTCACATCCTCGATCAGGGCCTGGCCATTCTCGGGCATTCTCTCGATCGTATATCCCGCATCATCCATGGCCTTCATGATGTTCAAGACCGATACGGGCGAGTCCAGGCCGAATGCGGTGCCTATGCGGTCGTCTCGGGGAGGGTAGTTGTGGAAGATGATTGCCACCTTCTTTTGGGAATTGGGAATATGCCGGAGCTTTGCCCAGTTAAGGCTCAGGCGTACGATCTTGTTCGTGCGCTCGGGAAGCGGCTCGAACCGGATGACCCTCGCCCCGGTCAGTGGATCTATGTCCGTTCTCTCCCTGGCCGCTACAGGGACGGTGATCAGCATTCCGTCGAACTCCGGCATGGCGATTCCCATGGAGATGTCCATGGGGCTGCAGCCCTGAAGCGACTCATTCCAGTCAGCAAGAGTGTTGTAGGTCACAATGGCCTTAAGCACAGGCACATTCAGCCTTTTTATGAACCACTCCTCAGATCTGGCGACCTCCTGCCCCTCGCCGGTGTCCGATCCTTCCCAGGGTTTGATGGAGAGCGAGAACATGAGGGTGCTGATCAAGACGTCTATTATAGGCCGGCCGTCCTTCATGAAGAGGTTTTCCACCACCCACTCTGCTCCCTTCGTCCCCCGCTCGACGTCCTTTGCGGCATGAAGGAAGACGGGAATGACATTTGCGCCTTGCCTCTCGATCTCCTCAATCAGCCTGTCGATGAAGAGTGTGTTTCCCGCCTGCCAGAGGCTCTGGTAAAACCACAGGCCCACAGTCGGCCTGCCGGCAACGCACTTGCTCTGCAGATACTCCTTCAGCGTTGGTACGTGGTCGAAATCCGGATGATAGATGCCTTCCCAGATGGGCCTTGCGGGCTCGGAGAATTCATAATTCGATCCTATGAAATAGTTGGCCAGGTAGAGGATGAGGCTATAGAAGTTCTTCCGTCCACCATAATCAAGATACTGAGATACTTTCCTGTAGATGGCATCGTCTACTGTTGACAGCTTCATTAGCTCAATCTCAGGCTCATTTGAAGCAGACTGCGCATAGATGGAGACACTGCTATCTTGCAAGCTCTGGACCAATTCGTCAAAGGAGGAAAGGCTCTTCTTCCCCCCGTGCAGATTGAAGATGGCTATATGGCAGCTTCTGGCAAAATGCTCGAACTCTTCCCATTGATCGACGTCTTTTAAGTCTTCCCCGGATCTGACGGCCACCTCCGCTACCTCTCCATGCTGGCGGATCAGCTCTTTTAAGGCAGATATGAGAGGGAAGACGTCGCTTGCTTCCTGTGTGGTGACATAGGCAATCTTGACCTTCTTCGTAATAATCCATCCCGTAATCTCATTAGCATAACGAAACATTTTTTTAGTTAGAGCTAGTTGAATTGATTAAATAAAGCTTTCGAGAGACATCAAATAATTCAGCGAGAATGAATCAAATGACTCCAAATTGCAGTGAAGCCGCTAATAAAATGCCCTGTGAAGAGCTGAAAGTTGCCCTCGTTCATGCATCAATTTCCTGGAAGGAGAAAGATAAAAATATTGCCAGACTATTGGCTTTGAACAGAGAGGCGGCTCAAAATGGCGCCCGTCTCATCGTGAATACCGAGCTTGCCACTACCGGCTATGCCTTTCTAAGCAGAAAGGAGATTGCTCCTCTCACAGAGAGCATTCCCGGGCCCACTACTGAGGCCTTCGGCCTAATTGCGAATGAGTTTGGCTGCTATATCTGCATTGGCCTGGCTGAGCACGACATGAGAACGGGCATATTCTACAATTCAGCGGCCTTGCTGGGGCCAACCAAAGGTGTAGCGGCCAGATACCGCAAATTATCCCCCGCCTTTCGGGAGAATCTATGGGCCGCTAAGGGCAACCTCCCAGTTCCCGTGGTTCAGACCGAATTTGGCGCGCTCGGTATGGTGATCTGCGCCGACTCATACTCATATAGACCGGCGAGGATTGCTGCCCTGCAGGGAGCTAGGGTCCTGCTGGTTCCGGCTAACTGGCCTCCTGAGCACCATAATCCTGAAAGATTCTGGCGGGCCAGATCCCTGGAAAACGGCATTTACGTCCTGGCATGCAACCGAACGGGAATGGACAAGACGATGGACTGTAATGGTGCACAATCCTTCATAGTAAATCCTCAGGGAGAGACGGTAGCTCAGATGAGCTCTCCTGATGATACCATCATATACGGCTCTTTGCCGCTAAATGGCGTCACGACGCAAAATGCTTTGAGCGGGAGAAGGCCTCAATGCTATGGAAACATAACCCTGGATCCATACTCTCACATCAGCATCGATTTCCTTCTCGGTTTGCCGCAAGCCGCCGATTTTACAGCCGCGACACTGCAGTTATGCTCTGAGCCCCGGAATGTAGTAGAAAATACAAAAAGGGCGATTAGGCTCATAGATGATGCCCTGGCCAAGGCTGCCAGGGAGAAGGGAACGACGATCAACCTGGTCGTCCTGCCGGAGCTCTCCACCTCGGGGGCGATCTTCGGTGCAGAGGTGGCAGAGATCTGCTCGGAGGAGATACCAGGCAAAGTCACCGATCTATTTTCCCAAAAGGCAGGTGAAAGAGATCTCTTCATCGTTCTGGGCATGCCTGAGAGGGATGAATTGGGATTCTACAACAGCTCCGTCCTGATCGGTCCCGATGGAATTGTGGGCAAGTACAGGGCGGTCCACCTCTCTTGGCGCGATAGGAACTGGGCCTCCCCCGGCGACGGCGGTTTTGCAGCATATGATCTCCCCTTTGCCAGGATAGGAATGCTCATAGGCCATGACCTCCTGTTTCCGGAGGCTGCAGACTCGCTGGCAAAGCTTGGCGCCGACGTGCTCTGTGTGCCTGCCCTCTGGGACGATGCTAAATCCAGATTCATATGGGAGGCGAGGCTGAGCGAGCAGATGCATCTGGCCGTCGCCAATCAATGGGGAGACTGCGCCGGGCTCCAGGCCATTGGAGAGAGCCTTTTATGCAGCTACTCCCGATTTCAGGAAAAGGTCATCCGTCTCTCTTCTCCGCCGACTGGAGATGCCATCAATATCGCAAGGCTCGGAACGAAGGACTCCAGAGAGAAGAGGTTCCTGGAGAACATAGACTACGACGTGCTTTTGGATTTATCAAATGCTGGAAAATCCAGTAATGGTTCACAAAGGAGGCCAAAAAAATGAAGCTTGCACAGTTCTATGATGGAATTGAGCTATATCGAGAGGAGAAGATAGTCTATGCCAGGCTCATGACTCCTCACCGGGTCCTGTCCACCTGTCGCAGTTCCGCTGGCGGGATGCATGACGACCTCATGTATCTTTACAACCACCAGTCCTGTGAGCCGGCAGGAGGGCACATGAACGCCAGGATGTACCGGCTGGCGGTTGACAGTCCGGAGGATTACAAGAGAGAAGTGGCCGACCGCCACAACCTGCCTTTCCAAAGGTGTGCCACGCTTGGAACTGCAGCCAATATGAACAACGCCGCCATCTGCATCGAGAGGTTTTGCGATCTTGAGGTCGTGACAGTATGTACCGGTGGCGTGGAGGGAAATGCAGGCAGGGCAGGGGATCCGGCCACCTATTACGAGCCGCAGGATGATAGCGCAAAAGGACAAATAGATCTGGAATGCGAAAGAAGACCGGGAACAATAAACGCCATGATCTTCCTCAACCGGGAGCTGACACCGGGCGCCATGGTCACCGCAGTCATCACCGCCACTGAGGCCAAGACTGCTGCCCTTCAGGAGCTAGCGGTTGGATCCAAATATTCAGAGGGTCTTGCTACGGGCACTGGAACAGACCAGATTGCAGTGGCATCAAAACTTGGGGGAAAAGCAATATCGTTTGCCGGCAAGCACTCGAAGGTGGGCGAGCTCATCGGTCGCACCATGCACGACGCCGTCTTAGAGACGCTCGCCCTTCAAAACGGCCTGACGGCTGCAGGCCAGTGCTCCTCACTGGCCCATCTGGAGAGGCTGGGAACTGACAGCAGAGAGATGTGCCAGGGAATTGGAGAGTCTCTGTCCAGGGACAACGCCGACCTCTTCGAGAAGAGCTTCTCGAATATAATCAAGGATCCTCTCACGGTAGCAGCCGTGGCGGCTCTCGTCCATCTGCGGGACAAGTTCGTATGGGGCACTCTTCCCAAAAGCTGTATGCCAGAGGTCATGGCCCTTTACGGCGCACAGATTTCTGCGGCCGTTTCGGGAAAAAGCCACCGAATTCACGATTACATGCAGGTGCTCTCCTCTTTGCACAAGTCACTTGATAAGCATGTGTTCCTGGAGTTCGTATACCAGGCATTTGCTCTTGGTTTTAGCGAGAAATGGACCGATCCGAAGAGCGAGATATGCGAAGGGACCGGGCTTCGGGATGAAGAGGCAGCAACAATGCGCTAGTAGCAACATTTTTTTCATTTTATAAAATCTCGCCTTTGGCAATAGACTCCAAAGCTCTGGAGATCAAGGGCAGCATCTTCGACTCGGCCTCGATCATGTAGCTGCCTGGCCTGACGCTTCCGCTCCGTCTGCCAGATGTTATCCAGAGCAATTTGCACGGAGATCCGGAGGCATCCCCTCGGCAGCGCCTGGGATCTCCCAGAAGGAATCCTCGGTCCTTAATAAAAATCCCTGCTGGGTCAAGGGCCCTGATCTCCTTGATCAGCGACTCGATAGCGTCCTCCTCGCCTTCGATGATGGCTCCAAAGCAAGTCTCTTTTACCTCTATGCCATGCTTTGATTCGTAGATCATCGTGGATACGTCACAAGGTAGGACGTCAGTGCATTCAGGGGATAGTATCACGTACTTTGTAACTCTCATGTTCGTGGTCAACAGCATCCTTTTTCCTTTTTTCATCCATATATATGGCGCGAGGGAAATCCGGTCTTCAGGCCGGAGAAGCTGACATCCATAACATTGGCGAAGCCCTCGCAATAATTTGCGAGGTTCGCCGCAGTTTGACTTGGACCCATTTCGGGTGTCTATGCTGGCATTCTCCGGGTCCTTCTCGCAGCTCTGGTTCAGGATCTCCCATGCCCTCTCATTGGCCGCTACAGCCTCTTCTTCATTGCCCAGGAAATAAAGAGCCATGCACCAGCGTTTTTCTCAACTAAACGCCCTTCATGGATAGACGTACACGCCGTCCGGCTCCTGGCCGAAGAACTTTTGGAGAAGCTCTCTATGCACTGCCTCGGGATCGATATCTTTGAAGAGGTCGGGATGGAACCATTTGGCAAGGTAAAGATCTCCGACTACCGAGCGTATGCCGCTTGCCACAGGATTGCCGAGGATATAGACCCGGCCATCTACGATCGCCTTCACATCGCCAAGTTCGGGCCGGGAGAGGATCTCATCTCTCGTCTTCTCCATGTTATCGGTCAAATTTCCTTTTTCAGTGGAATAGTCGTAACGAATGATTATATCAGGGTCCTTCTCGACGAGCCATTCTGGATCCATTGTGGGATACTTGACTGGCTCATCGGCAACTATGTTTATCCCACCTGCAGCAACTGTGAGGTTGTGGAAGAGCGTTCCGTTGCCCATGCTATAGTAAGGCCTGGACCACTCGAAGAAGACCGCAGGCTTATCCTCCTCCTCGAGACCAGCAGTGCGTTCCTCGATGATGCCCTGATACCTTTCTATAAAGCCGATGATCTCCTCTGCCCGATCAGCTTTATCCAGCAAAACCCCAATATGTCTCACAGGAGTGGCCACCGTTTTTGAATCCCAGGTGGTCTCTACAATCACGGGTATGCCCGCAGACTCTATCTTCTTCCGATCGTCGTTGGACAGCATGCTGTCGGCTATTACCAGATCAGGATCTAGTTTATGGATGAGTTCTATGTTTGGCGTATAGGAGCTTTCTGCCACCACCTGCACATCCGCAAGAGCTGGTGGAAAGAACGAGTATGAGTCGCGCCCAACGATCTTATCGCAGGCGCCAAGGGCACATATGATCTCTGAGGCACGAGAGCTGATCGAGGCTATCCGTTCCACAGGAGTCGGTACATCGACAGACTGCCCCCTGCCGTCGACGATGGTTATCATCTCTGCCTTTGCGTCCTCACATGCCCCCAGGAAGCTCAAAAGCATAAGGGCTATGAAAAGGCCAGTTAAAACTTTGCCAGTCACCTATTTCAACTCCACTAAAGTTATCTTGAATATCATGGATAGACGCACTTCTCCGTTAGATCTTCACCGAAAAATTCATCGAGAAGCTCTCTATCCACTGTCTCTGGATCGATATCCTCGAAGAGATCCGGATGGAGCCATTTAGCGAGCCAAAGCTCTCCGACTATTGAGCGAATGCCCCATGCTACGGGATTTCCCAGGACATAAACCCGGCCCTCCTTGACCGCCTTGACATCGCTCAATTCGGGCCTGGAGAGAATTTCGTCATGAATTTCCTTCATCTTGTCAGTCAAGTTCTCTTCAGCGGTGTTAGTAGCATAGCTGAAAATTATATCAGGATCTCTCTCGACGATCCATTCAGGGTCCATAATTGGATATTTGATAGGCTGGTCGGCAGCGATGTTTATACCACCGGCAGCGATTGTGAGATTGTGGAATGTCGTTGCTGAAGCCATGGTGCTATATGGATATCCGATCTCAATATATACTGCAGGCTTATCCTCGGACTTCAGATCTTCAGTACGCTCTTTTATGATATCCTGATATTTTTTGATGAAGTTTATGAGCTCTTGTGCCTGTTCTTCTTTATCAAGCAAAATCCCAAGATGGCTCACAAATGCCTCTATGGTGGTGGAGTCCAAGGCAGTCTCTACGATTACCGGTATGCCCGCAGCCTCTATCTTCTTTCGATCGTCTTCAGAGAGCATACTGTCCGCAATCACCAGGTCGGGATCGATCTTATGGATAAGCTCTATATTTGGACTGTAGGAGCTCTCAGCAACTACAGGAACATCTTTCAGAGATGAAGGAAAGAAGGAATACGAGTCGCGCCCAACTATCCTATCTTCAGAGCCAAGCACAGAGATGATCTCAGATGCACGTGATGTGATTGAGACTATTCTCTCCACGGGAAGCGATATGTTTGCTGATTTTCCGGTTCCGTCCACTATGGTAATGATATCATCTGTCCCCTCACCCGTGCCCACACAGGCCCCCAAGAGGCAAAAAAGGATGAGGGCCAGGAGAGCGCCTCCCAAAAGTTTGCCATTCATGTTTACCAGCTCCTTAAATGTGAATCTTCATACCTCTGGATAGGCCCATGCCCCTTCCAGATTGAGCCCGTAAAACTTCTGCAGCATATCCTTTTCCACCGCTGCCGGATCGATATCCTGGAACAGTTCGGGATGGAACCATTTTGCCAAATAAAGCAGATATCCAACCATTCGAGGCCCTCTTCTGATAGAGAGATGGCTTATGTAGACCCGTCCGTTTCTGATGGCGTTGGTTCCTTTCAGCTCCGGCCGTGACAGAATCTCATCCCTCTTTGAGAGCAGCATCTCGACAGTTGCTGGAGAAGTAGAGGAGACCTGAGAGATGATTATATCCGGGTTATTCCCAATCAGCCATTCTTCGCTCACTGCCAGCCTGCCCAGATCCTCACCGTGGGCTATATTTGCGCCCCCGGCAAGAGCTATACCCTCATCCGCGGCTGTGCAGGCTTTGGTCATATATTTTCTAAAGGCGCATTCGTTGTAGACAAGGGGTCTGCTCTCGATATTCAGGCTCCCGATCCTATCTCTGATAAGGTTCGCATATCTCTCCAAAAAATCTACGAGCTCTCCCGTCTTCTTCTCAGTAGCAAGCATCCTGCCCAGGTTCCAAGAGTTGCTTATGAGAGCCTCCAGCTCGCAGCCAGTCCCAATGACGACTACAGGGATGCCTGCAGACCCTATCTTTTCAAACTCCTCCTGCGGGACGCGCCTGCCTGTGACCACGATATCGGGGTCCAGATCCAGCACCCGCTTTGCGCTGATCGTCCTGTAAACGCCGCTCCCAACCGCCGGTTTCTCACCAAGCGCAGGAGGAAATGTGGAATGATCATCCCGTCCCACGATCCTGTCGATGCAGCCGAAGATGCAGATAAGCTCTGATGCTATGGGCGTCAGGGAGACAATTCGGCCGGGTGGAGATGGTGCTGCTCTGCTAATTTCCCTATCCTCCAAATCTTTTGGGTGATAGATGCCCTCATCGATCCTATGCGCTGTCATCCTCAATCATCCCCTCTATCTCCAGATACACCTCTCTCAGTTTCTGTTTCATCTCGTCTGTTGCATTCCACATATTCCGGTCTATTGCCTCCAGGAGACGCTCAGATATATTCAGTAGAGCATGAGGATTCACATCCTTGAGCCACTCCTGCATCTTTTCGTCCAGGGCGTACCTGTTGGCAAGCTCCTCGTACATCCAGTCCTCCAGAACCTCAGCTGTGGCATCCCAGCCAAAAGCAATGTCCACCATCCTTGACATGTCACCAGCGCCCTTGTAGCCGTGGCGTTTCATGCTCTCGATCCATTTGGGATTGAGAATCCTGGCCCGGAAGATGTGCTTGGTCTCTTCAACGGTATTCCTTATCTTCACCCGCTCCGGGTCTGAGCTGTCACCGCAGTACGACTTGGGCAGCTCCCCCTTGATTGATTTGACTGCAGCGATCATGCCCCCATGGAAGGAATAGAAATCGTCGCCATCAAGCATGTCCCACTCTCTGGAGTCCTCGTTCTTCACAGTCAGATCCAGCTGGCCAAGCCTCCTCCTGAACTGCTCGGGCACAGTTATGCCGTAGTTCTTCTTCCCGTAGGCGTAGCCCCCCCAGGTGATGTAAATCTCTGCCAGATCGTGCTCGTCCTTCCAGTTCTTGGAGTCGATGGCATCGCACACTCCTGCACCGTAAGCGCCGGGGCGGCAGCCAAAGATCCTGTAGCATGCCTCCTCTTTTGCCTTCTCAAAGTCGATTCCCTGGCCGACCTTCTCAGCGATCTCTTCTGCCACATGCCTGGCCAAATAGTTGGATTCAGGCGGCTCCCTCAAGCTGGCCACCAGCTCCACTGCCTCGTCGAGGAGGGTCACGATGTTCGGAAAAGCGTCCCGGAAGAAGCCGCTTATTCTGAGGGTGACATCTATGCGGGGTCGGTTCAGGTCCTGCAGGGGTATGAGTTCCAGGCCGGTTACTCTTCCGCTGCGCGGCTCCCATACGGGCCGAACTCCCATGAGATAGAGGATCTCGGCCACGTCATCTCCCTTGGTGCGCATGATGGGAGTGCCCCAAACTATGATTCCAACGTTCTCGGGATACTTGCCTTCCTCTTTCAGATATCTATCAAGCAAAGCCTCTGCCTGAGCAATGCCTACCTTCCAGGCGGCCTGTGATGGTATCGCCAGCGGATCGACCGAGTAGAAGTTCCTGCCCGTGGGAAGGATGTCGGCCATTCCTCTGGTAGGAGCCCCCGAAGGTCCCGGCGGCACAAATCCGCCTCTGCAGGCGACCAGCGTATTGGTCAGCTCGTTTGTCGTGGAGGCGATATTGGGCACAAGGGTCATGCCGATATACCTTAACACCGCCTCAACATCAGGGTCTGTGCGGCCCACAATCTCTAATAGGACTGACGGGATATCGTCGACGGAGAATCCCGCCTCGTGAAACCGCTTCATGATCTTAAGCGAGAGCTCGTGAACCTCCTCGATGATATGGCCTCCGCTTCTTTCCCCGTCCAAAAGCTTTCCCCGGCACTCCAGCAGATGGTCGTAGTCAAATCCCTGAAGATGAACCAGAGCTTCTCTCAAAGACGGCACCTTTCCGTTCTTCAATCTGGTCAAGGCCACCAGAAATTCTTCCAGCCTGGAGCCCTCTGGAGGTTCGCCAAAGATGTGCAGGCCGTCTCTGATCTGAGTGTCTGCTATCTCATGAAGATATCCGTGCAGTCTCTCCAGGAAACTGTCAAAGTCGCTGAAGGCGGTCTCTTCATCTGTCTCCAGGTCGTGGTCAAGCTTCGCCTCGCAAACCTTCTCCCAGATCATCTTTCTCTGAGTCGGCAACTTTGCCGGATCTTCGGATGCCGCATGAGTATAATCGTGAAGCATCACCTCGATCTGCGCCATCTCATCATAAATGTCGGCATTGTGCATCACCGGAATCAGGTGGTCGATGATGCAGCAGTAGCTCCTCCTCTTGGCCTGGGTTCCCTCCCCGGGGTTGTTTATGATGTATGGATAGATGTTAGGCAGATCGGATATGGCGATGTCTGGGAAGCATGATTCTGAAAGCCCCACCGACTTTCCGGGAAGCCATTCCAGGGAGCCATGTTTTCCGATGTGCATGACCAGGTCAGCCCGGAAGACGTCCCGGATCCAGCGGTAATAGGCATAATAGTGGTGCGGTATGGGAAGGTCCGGGCTGTGATAAATGGCTTCAGGGTTTTCCAGGAAACCACGTGGCGGCTGAAGTCCAATGAAGATATTGCCGTTGCTGATTCCGGGGATTATGAGCTCTCCCTGGTGGACGAAGAGTTCGCCTGGCGGCTCTCCCCAAGACATGACCATCTTCTCCTGTATGGCCCCGGGAAGCTCTTCAAACCATTTTCTGTACTGCTCTGCAGGGACGAGGTCGATCGCCTTCTCAGCCATCATCTCAGGGCTCGACCAGCGTCTGTCGTTGGTGACCCTGGAGATCATGCTCTCGATCAGAACCTGGCCGCTCTCAGGAAGGCTCTCCAGCCCGTATCCTTCCCCTTCAAGGTCACGCAGGATGTTGTATACGGATACAGGCGAATCAAGGCCGAAGGCGGTGCCAATCCGGTCGTTTCTGGGAGGGTAGTTGTGGAAGATTATGGCTACCCTTTTCTCCTGATTCGAGATATGCCTCAGTTTTGCCCAGTTCAAGGTGAGACTGACGATCTTTCGCACCCTCTCATCGATCGGCTCAAATCTGGTTAGCTTGGCTCCGGTAAGCGTGTCAGTCTCTGTCATCTTTTTGGCGGCTACGGGCACCGCTATCAGCATTCCGTCGAATTCGGGCATGGCAATGCTCATGCTCACATCCATCGGATTCAAACCCTGAAATGACTCCCTCCACTCCTCCTCGGTGTTGTAGGT
>Ga0265295_1000656_pt1 | contig 67255 bp, 59 predicted proteins | sample Munlansysbiofilm_FD_192503 | JGI IMG/M metagenome (GOLD analysis project Ga0265295, IMG submission 192503) | Leachate microbial communities from a municipal landfill in Southern Ontario, Canada - Methane capture system biofilm | ecosystem: Engineered > Solid waste > Landfill > Unclassified ...
ATTTCTGTTGCTGAATGTCAGGACCGCGCATATTTCCACCTGTTTGTCAGTTATTCCAATTGGTTGGATAATACACGGTATTGTTTTACATGTCCCGTTGTTTATGAGTTTTTCAACAGCCTGCTAGTGTTCTGTTTGGTTCATATCGTCTTTTAATTTTCAAGGAACTTCTGAAGCCATATGTCAGAACTGTGAGGTCAGAAAAAGGAAGGCTGCACCTGAAACCCTTGAAATTGCATGACTGAACTAACCGCACGGGACACTAGCTCAGACATCACCCTGTCACCCTGCAACGGTCATTCTGCGCGAAGGGCGCGCAGCGGCCGTAGTCGCAGAATCCATCATCCTTGATGTGCCAAACGTGGACTCCACAACTGCACCGCATTCTGCGCGAAATGACATCATTTTTTTTTACAATTTTGTATACCGGAAGCAGCCGTACTTATGGTATTGGCTGTCACAGTCTTTTCTTTGCAGTTTAAAAGGTCCATTGCGGGGTATGATAGGCCATACATGCGAAACACATGCTTATCGGCGGGTTGTCTGTGCAGGGGACCGTTGATGGCACTTGATTGTCTCTGCAAACATCTCCCGTTGTACACACCCCCATTGTCCAGAAACATCAGCTAAAAGCAGGTTGTCTACAGGTACCATGCACATGTATGCAAACACTATTGCCAGGGAACTTGGCATCCGGACTTCTCAGGTAAAAGTCGTCTCTGCCCTTCTTGATGACGGCGCCACCATCCCCTTTGTCGCCCGTTATCGGAAGGAGGCCACGGGCTCTCTTGATGAGACACAGATTACAGCTATCCGTGACAGAAGCGCCGACCTCCTCAATCTGGACAAACGCCGCTCCGCCATCCTTGCCTCACTTGCTGAGCGAGACCTCTTAACCAAGGATGTGCAGCAAGCAATCGAGGCTGCGGCCGATCTGACCACGCTTGAAGACATCTATCTGCCTTACCGGCCCAAGCGAAAAACCAGGGCATCCATTGCCAAAGAAAAAGGCCTGGAGCCGCTGGCAACCGTGTTGTATGGCCAGAGTAAACAACAGGTCGAGGCTGAATCTTTTGTGGATGCGGAAAAGGGCGTGGCCACGGTTGAAGAGGCCCTGGAAGGTGCCCGTGATATCATGGCCGAATGGATCAGTGAGGATGCCTCGATCCGTGCCGGTCTGCGGGATCTTTTTCAGCGCCGATCCACCATCACCTCAACTGTTATCAAAGATCAGGAAGAGAAGGGCAGTAAGTTCAGCGATTATTTTGATTGGCAGGAGCCTGTCACCAAGGTGGCTGGTCATCGCCTGCTGGCCATGTTCCGCGGTGAGCAGGAAAAAGTTCTCAGCCTTTTGTTTCGACCGTCTGAAGCCGACTCATTGGCTTTTCTGCATCGTTACCTGGTCCGTTCCACAGGTTTTGCCGGACAGCAGGTGGCGCTTTCCCTTGAAGACAGCTACAAACGACTGCTGGCGCCTTCTCTTGAAAATGAGCTGCGCCGAAACCTGAAAACACAGGCAGACCAGGAGGCCATTGCCGTGTTTGCCGAAAACCTGCGTGAACTGCTGCTGGCCGCACCGCTTGGGCAGAAGCGGACCATGGCTCTTGACCCTGGATTTCGAACCGGGGCAAAGCTGGTCTGTCTTGGTGAGCAGGGAGAACTGCTCCATTCCACAACCATTTATCCGGTGTTCTCCGGAAGACAGCAGGAAGAGGCAGCCCAGACAGTCCTGCAGCTCTGCCGGCAGTACCGCATTGAGGCCATTGCCATTGGCAACGGTACCGCCAGCCGGGAGACCGAAGCCTTTGTGCGGGGTTTGCCGCTTGCACCGGAGGTGATTGTCACCATGGTCGATGAAAGCGGTGCCTCCATCTATTCGGCCTCAGAGGTGGCACGTGCGGAATTTCCCGACCATGACATCACGGTGCGCGGCGCTGTCTCCATTGGTCGGCGACTGCAGGATCCACTGGCCGAACTGGTCAAGCTCGATCCCAAGGTCATCGGCGTTGGTCAGTATCAGCATGATGTCAATCAAAAGGCATTGAAACAGAGCCTGGATGACGTGGTGATCAGTTGCGTGAACAAGGTTGGTGTCGAGGTCAACAGCGCCAGCAGGGAACTGCTGACCTATGTGTCAGGACTGGGCGAAACACTGGCAGCCAACATCCTGGCCCATCGCAGCGAGCACGGCGCCTTTACCACCAGAAGACAGCTGTTAAAGGTGCCCCGTCTCGGGAAGAAGGCATTTGAACAGTGCGCCGGTTTTTTACGTATCCACGACGGTAAAAACCCGTTGGATCGTTCAGGTGTGCATCCCGAACGCTACGACATTGTCGAGCAGATGGCAAAGGACTGCGGCTGCACCGTGGCAGCGCTCATCGAACAGGAACACCTGCGGCAACAGATTGATCTTACGCAATATGTAGACGATGAGGTCGGGCTGCCGACCCTGCAGGATATCATGGCCGAACTTGCCAAACCGGGTCGCGATCCACGACAGTCATTTACTGCCTTTGCCTTTGCCCCGGGGATTGAAAAGCTGGAGGATCTGCAGGAGGGCATGGTGCTGCCGGGTATTGTCACCAATGTGACCAGATTCGGGGCGTTTGTTGATGTCGGCGTGCACCAGGACGGTCTTGTGCATATCAGCCAGCTTGCTGATCGCTTTGTAAAGGATCCCGCCGAGGTGGTCAAGGTACGGCAGCAGGTGCAGGTGCGCGTTCTGGAGGTGGATACAAAGAGAAAACGCATTGCACTTTCCCTGCGCAACACCTAAGGCCTTGCGGCTACATCGCAGATGTTGCTGTTACGGTGCAGTCTGTGGTGTGGCCGCACTGATAAGCTGGTGGTCATAGCTGTCCGTGGTCGCCGCCTCAAGCAGCACCCAGGCAGCATCTTCGTAGGAGACAAAAGGCCCGGCATCCCGGTTAATCCGTATCGTTGCCTGCACGTCCGGGCTGCGGCGTCCGGTTCCCTGCATACGGCCCGGACAGAAGATAACATAGTTGATACCTGCCTTGCGGATGATATCAATACATGCACCATGAAGGGCGTAGGCCTGTTCAACCCAGCTGCCCAGGTGCTGCAGCTCTTTGTAATTCGGCGTGATACCGTCTTCAGCCATGACATTGGTTGTACCACCGGGCCAGCAGAGTTTTTTAACACCGTTGCGCTTCACAGCTGCTGCTAACTCACGGGCCAGATCAGGAGCCGCCCCTCGTCCTGAAAGAACAACATCAATATCCTGCATTGCTTTATCAAGCACCTGTGCATCTGTGCCATCACCAACATGGATGTTTTCCAGTTTGGCAAGGGTGGCTTCTCCAAGGTCATCCCGAAGCTTTTCCTGATTTCTCACCAGAACAGATACAGGCAGGTCGCGTTCCAACGCCTCCAGAACCAGGCATTTACCCAGACCCCCCACACCAACAATTAAAACACGCAAAGGCTTCATACTTCTCTCCGGATAAAAAGATATGGCGGCCTCTGGTTGCAGCCGCAAATCCGGAGTGCAGGCTGCGTTTGCAAGGCCAGGGAACGAACAGACCAGACAACAACTATACCTGGGCAACCAGTACCATACAAGCACCATGGTATGGAAAGTGCGATGTGTTGATTGTGGCCACTGCAGCGTGTTAACGGCGTTTTTGTGTCAAAGGCAGATCACCTGCCATCAGTCAGCCTGTCAGCAGCTTTACAATCAGAAAGAACAACGAGACAAACAGGTTTGTCACGGCCACGGGTTTTTTGCTCAGGCTTGCACTCCACCAGCCTTCCGGCAGTTGTGCGGCCTTGTCAATCTCGCTGATTTCCAGCCAGGTACCAATAAACCGGGCAATCGGCTGTTTTTCCGAACGTGACAACACCCGGGCCGGTGCACCGCATATCAGAAACAAGAAGTACTGAAACGGCACAACCACCACAAGCCAGATCGCCATAACTGCCACAACAACCAACAAAAAGGGGATGGCCATGTATGTGTCAAAGGTTGATCGTGTTGCTGGTTCGCTGCTCTTGCTTCTTACATTTGTGCCCAGTGCATAGATAGGCAGACCAATCAGTTGGAGGCATGAACCAAGGTAGTCAAGTGGATGTGACGATATCAGCCCTGCATGCTTGTTGATGTCACCCCAGGCCAGCGAGGCCATGGTGGAGACAAGGCCGATGAGCGCGCCGTTTGCCAGATACCATTTCAGGTGGGTGGTACTGAACCAGGTTAAAAAGATCCAGTGATCAATGGCAAGCAGGGCCAGCAGTATGCCAAGACCAACAAAAAAGGCAGGTACGCGTTGTTTTTTCACGGCTCTTCTTGGCTGATGAAAGGTATCGTGTGAGCTGCCTGACGGCAAGCACCAGCAGCCCCTGCTTTGTGTGGTCTGTTACATGTCCTGGGGGGCAAAACATATTGACAATCCATTTCCATTATGTACAATATCCTGTACAGGAGGTGATGAAATGGAGGCCATAACCTATACAGCAACAAGACAGAACCTGGCAAAAATAATAGAAAAAGTTTGCAGAGACCGTGCTCCGGTAATTGTAACACGTAAATCTTCAGAATCTGTAGTTATTATGTCTCTTGAGGATTTTGAAGCTCTTGAAGAGACAGCATATCTTTTACGGTCACCGAAAAATACGAGACGACTCGTTGAATCTATTCTCCAACTGGAAAATGGCAAAGGAAAAGAAAAGGAACTTATGGAGTGAAGCTCATTTTTTCCGACCATGCCTGGGACGATTACCTTTACTGGCAAAAAACTGACAAGAAAACTCTTCACCGTATCAACACCTTAATCAAGGAAACCAGGCGCAATCCTTTTGAAGGCATCGGCAAACCTGAACCTTTGAAACATGCGCTTTCCGGTTACTGGTCCAGGCGAATCAACGAGGAACATAGATTCATTTATACAGTTTCTGATGACGCAATTTTGATTGCTCAATTACGATATCACTACTGACTGTTTTCAGATGCAGACCGGTGGAGCAAGATTAATTTTCCGAAGAAGCGCGTTACCGGTTGTAACAAGGTCAGCCGCCAGTGTCTGATTATCGTTTATGCCGCCAGGCTATTATAAGAATTTTGATGCAAACATCACCATCATGGCTACGCTTTGCCCTGTTCAGGGCTCAAGGAGAGATTCTGGATCAGAGCACTGCACTCTGATTGGCATTATTGCAAAGACGATGATCCATTGTCTTTGGATCATTGAACATCCATGACGTAATATTTGAATGCAGTCGATACGATGGCCGGCTGTGATGCATTGTCAGCTGTTTTTTAATGATGCTTTCAATTTTTTCATGAAGTCAAATAAATGCGGTTTGATTTCTGAGAAAAGTTCAGATTCTTTATTCTGCAACATTGTTTCACCAAAAAGCTTAAGGCCTACAGCAAATGACGTTGATTCATCTTTTGAAAACTGTCCGGAATTTTGTATGCGGTGAATAATCTCAATGAGTTCGTCGTGATTGTAGGTGTCAAATGAGATTGAATGCCCATTAATCAAGTTGCCATCCTTGTCTTCGAGGTGCGTTATGGAAATGTTGTACTTATGGTTTTTAATGAAACCTCCTGTTTTACAATAAGATATAAAAAAAGATTATTGCATAGATTCCAGCACAATGGCTGTCGCTTTACCCTTGCTTCAGCGTCTGTTCAACACACATTATACAATGTCAGGTTTATGTTGATACAAAGAGACATTGTACAAATTAGATGACTTTTTTCCCTCGGAGTAACAATCTGGAAGTTTTTATCTTGTACGGTGATGGCAATTTTTACGACCATGATGACCAGTTTTTCTGATCCATCCGGATACGGGTCATCGGCCAGTTTTCAATGTTTTGTTTATCTGGCTGCCCTATAAGATCAGAAACTATTTCTCTCACTCAATATCCAGAAAATCAGAACGGCCAAGCCGTAGCAGGTTGTCTTGGGCACGTTTAGCATTTTCAAGGACCTGAGGGTCTTCAGCGGTCAGGCCTGCCTTCAAAATTGGCTTGGCCTCATCGTCTGAAATATACATCTGCGTGCCTTGGTCCAGGGCATCCGTGATTTTGGCAAAGCATTCGACAACCAATGCCAGGTGATTCGGGAGCAGTTTATTCAGGACTCTCACCTCAAGCGAAAGTCCAACATCTTTTCCCCGGCCAAGATAGAGAATTTTCGAGTATGATCGCAAACGCCAGTCAGGGTTAAGGCATTCAGCTTCCAACCAAAAGGTAAATTTCTGCAGCTCCAGCGGCTCAGCGGCTTCAAAGCGCCAATCGAAAAAAGCGATAATGCGGTCGGTCAGTGTTTTATCCAGATGCCTGCCGCTATTTCTCAATGACCGGCCAACATGGTCGAAGAGTTGCCCCCAACGTTTCGGGTCATTTTTGGTCTTTTCATAAAAGCGCTCAAGCAGGCTTTCATCACCTGTTAGGGGGTATACTCCCCATAGGTAGTAGGTGAAAAGGTGCTGTCCCAGTCTGTCGATAAGCTCTTTACCGTCGCCCTTTTCTGGCGCCAAGATGTTCAGGTTCTCTATTGCATATTCAAACTCACTCCGGAGAATTTCAAACGTGAGTTTGGCCGGACGGTTAAAGCGGATATAGCTACCGAAAGCATCCCGCCAAACAGCTTTATCTGCCTGTGGGAAAAAGATTTCCCGTTGCTGGGCGGCCCAGTCCTGATTGAGGACGCGGAGGTTTCTGAAGTGCATACCCAGCAACGCATACTCAGGTCGGGTTAGAGGAATTTTAGCATCCTTGGATAGCCGTTTTTCGAGGATTTCAGTCACTTCCGGCAACGGATCTTCAGGCACGTGACGATGAACCCAGAAACCGAAATTGACAAGGGATTCGAGTGCCCGACTGCGGGTATTGTTGATGGCCTCGGTAATAGGATCGTCACGGTTTAGCAGCACCGGGTGATCATGGTCGAGCCGCCGGTCAGGCTGAGTACACACCTGATTGAGCAAAGCATAAAGACCATCTCTTGCAGTTATCGGCGCATCCGTATCCTTGTTCACACAGGCGTCAATAAAATCAACCACGGCCCGGCGTGATCTGCCCCAGTCTGGATGGTCGCGGAATTTTTCTTGCGGCTCAGGTTGTCCTTCCTTTCGCGGTGTGTCCGGATGCGACGAGACCCATGCAGAGAACTTCAGCCACTGGCCCAGATTCTTGAAATTCTTTTCCTTGACGAGTTCGAGCATGGCTTTGAGCATGGCCACGACATAGACCGGCCGAGCAATCCTGTTACGATGCGTCAGCCAGAATTTCAAACGTGTGTCATCCGGCACAATCCTTTTTTTAAACACTGATTGGAAAACGCCAGCCAGTGCGGAGATATTGATCTCAACTAACCTGTTGTTGTCATGATCTCGGCGCTCGTCATCCCAGTGGTTTAAGTAGGTCAAAAGTTCTTCGTCCGTCAATTTTTCAAGGTCCTCAGCGGATTGCGGGCTCTGATAGCTGACAACACCACCTGTCATACTGATGGGAGAATAACTCTCATCTGTAATATCTCCTGCTGTGGCCTCCTTCGCAAGTTCATCAAAATATTGCCAAACCTCCCCTCGTAGCAGTGCAGCGAATGGGCGTAATTGCCGGCGATGGAAGTTCCGCTGACGTTGCTGAAAAGCCTCCTCACTGTACTGCTCACCCATCCATTCACGAAAATCCTCTTTGGAAGGGCCGCTGAGAATGGTATTGAAAATCCCTTTTTGTTCCTCTTCACTGAGCAGGCGGGGCCCGAAGTGTTCACTGGCCTTGCGGATCATCAATTGGAATTCGTAGTGGTGCTCCCATTTGGGATAGTCATTGTGCCCAAGAATCTCTTCACGTATCCATGGAAGGGTCTGGTCATTGGGATGCAATGCGTAAAGGTGCTGCCGCAGCCGCTTGAACACCCTCCAACGATGGTTTCGTAGTGCCTGATCCAGAGCATCAATGGATTCCGGGACGTTCTCATAGACCTGCTCACAGGCATAGGTCAGCGTCTGCACCAGAATTTCTTTCTCATCCTGATAATTAGGATCTGGCCTATCAAGCCTCAGACACCAGTAATGAGAATAGTCCTGGTCGTTTCTTTTTTCTAAATCTTCCGGGTGTATTCCCATCCTGATCATGCTTGCCACCGCATCGATCAGGATGCGGGATACCTGATAGGGCTCATGCTCAGCCAAGGGACGAACACCTTTTTCCAGGATTTGCTGATACCTCCATTCATTGAAACGCGGAGTCGGCTTTAATGAAGTGCTCCAGTTTTCCGGGTTATCTTTGCGCCGGGACTGCTTTTCATCTTCTTCCGGATCCGGTTGAAAGGCGACTACATATTGAATTATTTTATATGCTGCATCGCGAGAATCCCCTTGCTCTTTTCCCCACTTCTTGAGAATTTTGATGATGAGGTCCTCTTTGCCCCATTCATAAGGTGATTTGAGAAATTCTTTGATCAAGGGTGTGAGGCGGAGTGAAAGCGCAGTATCTTCTAAATCACAAGCGATTACAAAGGCTTCTCTTAAGATACGAGGGTTATCAGTGGTTTTTAAAGTGAGAAGAATATCAACGACTTCTTTTGGAGATTGTTGTGAAATTCTTTGCAAATAAAAAATTGGCCACCATACCGAAATAGTAATCTGATCGTCTATCCTCTCTACATCAGGAGGATTCTTGAAAAAACCATTGTCCAATAATGGCTTGATCCATGCAGGGCTGTTGGCCTCCTTGAAAAAGTACACATAATTGGCGCCACGCCGTTTGATCAATTCAAGCAATTTTTTAATATCGTCTTGTTCAGGTTGTGGCTTTTTTAAAATCGCTCGGATAGCACCTTGATCCTGGGCGGTGATCGGGGCCAACAAGTCAAGGATTATACGCTCGACCAGAGAAAGATTTTGCCAGAATAACTCTTCCGTAGCGTCTGAGTTGTGATGGGCCAGTCCCTCAAAAAAATTCCATACATTCTGAAATTGTTTAGATTTTTCAGATCTTATCCTTTGATCCAGAGTGTCGTGCATTGGATCAATCTTACTCATTGTATAATCAATTTTTTCTCTTCTCGTAGGCTTCTGAGCCAATTCAAAGTATTCAATGGCGTTTAGTATGGTTTTTTCCAGGTCAGTATCAATAGTCTCGTCCTTCCATGTCTCCTGATAACGGGTTTTGTCAGAGCGCAACCGTGAATACAGTTTTCTTCTCATTTCTAGAAAGTTAGGTCGTCTCAGCTCTGGAATGTCGCTTTCAACAAATACGCGGGGAAGTTTTTCAAGAAGTTCTCGCAAAGACTGCGCTGCCTGACAAAACCGATCGGGGTTGTGTTTATTTTTGGCTGCATAAAGAGCTCCATGGTACCAATCGGCCAGCGAGTATTTTTGAGACTTTGCAGTATTGAGAATTTCGAGAACTTGTTTTTGTCTAGAGGTAAGCACTATAGGGTTTGACTCACGAAAATCTAATTGGTTATTTTTTATAGGTTCAGCCATAGTTTATTTTCCACCTTCTGCATTAGCTCCGCATTTCGATCCGATGAACTCGAAAACTGTATGAAAAGTTTATAAACAGGTCGAGCTGATCGCAAAGGTTCATGATCTGGTCGATTTTGGCGACAATGCGTTGTTGTTCGGGAAGTGGAGGGATTGGTATAGGGTTGTTGCTTAGCTGCACCAGCAAAATAATCTCTTGATACAGGAGAGTTTAGATACTGTTCTAACCAATGCGGTCAGTCGTATTTTTGTCAGACTGCAGGCAACGACATCTTCCAATCCGTACTTTGGCAGCTGTTCAACTGCAACCGGCAATCTTTAGGCAGTGCAACATACCTTCGTGAGCCTGTCCTGTTCGGGACAGTTAATCTTTGCTCAGCACTTCCCAAAACGTATCACCCGTGCCTGGGCCGGGCCAAAGCACGGGTGCATTCTTTTACCAATACCTGCCCGGATCAATGTGCAGATCTTCCGGGGCCTCAAAGGTCAAGGCAACGCTTACCTTCTGCGTTGCGCCGGCGTTCACACTGCCTTCCCAGATCAGGATATTGGGATCATCCTCCTGGATGGCAGGGGGGGTGGAGGTCAGGTTGAGCTTAATACGTTCATCCCGAGACAACGGCTTTGGTTCTTCCAGACGATAGGTCAGGACATGGGGTGCTGCATTGGTAATGAGCAAATCCCAATGACGTGCAAAGGTTTGCTTGCTCTTAAACAACCCCTTGTCCCCGGTTTTTTTATCCCGCAGGGTGGTTTTGCAGGTCAGGAAAGGATCCACACCAAAGAACAGGGTGCTTTTGGTATCAGATAAGGCAAACGGCCTCTGATCCACTGTGGCCCCGTCAATGAGAAAAAAGGCTGAGCCTTTGGGAAAGTCCTTGGGTTCGTCAAAACTGATCTTGGCCTGCACATAGGCTTTGGCATCGACACTGGGGCGAAGCAGATGCACAAACTCTGCCAGCCAGCTCTCTTTTTTAAGACTGAAAACCCGTATTTCTCCGGCAGGCAGGCTGCGCTTGCCCATATCCCAGGCCGCATAGGTGGTGTAGCGTACTTCCTGGGGCACAGCAGGTGCAGCAGACACAGCTGCTTCCTCCGGGGTACTGCGCATGCGCATGGCTCCGGCGGTTGCATCCATTGCAGCTGCTTTACGCACCACACGGGGCTGGATTTCCCATGGCCTCAGCTTCCCGGGTTCTCCGCGGAAATCCGGCTGCATGGTGGCGAGGTGCAAGGCGACCTGGGACCAGTTCTGACCCGAGCGTTGCCACACCCTGGCCTGCCAGGAAAAATCAATGATCTTTTCCTGCGGCCTGGCTTCCAGGCGATACAGCGGTGTCCATCCACAGTCAGCCATGGTGTAGTCAAAGGAAAGCTCCTGCACTGCCGGTCCATGGGACAGTACAGTGACCTCCCACACACGGCGATTCTGCCCCGCAGCCTGATTTATTTCCTCTTCCACTCTGGTTATGGCCTGATTCACTTCCGCAAGTTGCTGATCTAAAATCAACAGCTTCTGCGTATTTGCTTCTACAGCCTGCCCTGTTTCAGTGGCCAGCTGCTGCAGGGCGGCTATGCTCTGTTCCACAGGTTTATTTTGCGCTTCCCAAAAAGATATCCGCCCCCGAATCCCGGCTTGTGCCGCCAAAAGAGTATTGCGTTGGGCTTTGAGTGCAGCCAGACGGGAGTTTAAAGTGGTTAAGGCTTCCTGGTTTGGTTCTTGACGTGAAATCCACGTCACATCAGCAATGGTTGTCTCCCTGGGTAATGCTCCAAAACGCAGGGTTGCCGGGTCGGCCTGGTCAGGCAAGGTCAAAATATAGGACGTAAAACCGTCCTCACCAGCCACAGGGGTAACCCGGGTAACTTCTTCCACCACTGCTGAGGCGGGAAAAAGAGTCACCTGGACCGGTGCTGCCCAGGCTGTCAGGGGCATCAGAAGTAACACAAACACAGATACAGGAATCATACATCCTCCTTTGCTGTTGTTCTTTCAAGCCCAACGCCTGCATTAAGCCGTACCTTGAAGCGGCGTTGGTGAAGTGAGCGGTTGGGGAACTACTGCTTACGTTTGCGGGGTATCACGGCGGAAGAGTTCCCACTCCTCCACAACGGAGCCGTCAGGCAGATGGCACATGCCCTTTTCGCCGGACGCATCTTTGACAATTTCGAGCTTGCCGCCTTTTTGCACACAGTGCTCGGAAGCAGGATTGGCGATTGCCGCATCCGGGTCAGGCTCTTTGGAGCTGCACGCCATGAGCAACGGCAGAATAAAGAAGCTGGAGACAAGGGCACGGTTGCTTAAAAAACTCTTCATACAGCCTCTCTTTTGGTTGGTGGCCGAGTGTTGCTATTGAGCCGTGGTGCAAAGCAGCGTCGGCTTGAATGAACTGTCAGCACCGTTATCCAGGAAGTGAGTAGGTGACTTTTGTGTCATTGATGATGACAAGTCCTTGCTTCTCCATGAGCTTAAGAAGGGCGGCAAGTTCTTCCTCTACAAGTGCCTTCTGAAACAGCGAGCTGATCGTGCTGGACAGAGTCTTGACTGTACGGGGTTTGGAAGCGCCGCGTTGTTTGAGGTTGGCGACAACCACGGCGATCTTTTCCGATGGTATTCTGGAGTTCGCTGCTTTGACTATAGGCATGTCGGTAATGTCTTGAGAACGGCATGCTAAGATTTTTTTGGCTTTTAGGTGAGCAATGAGAGGGTCAAAGCCTGTGTCCTTTGAAATGATGTGGAAGTAAGCGTCAGGATCTGTGGCAGCCAGATGGCCGATGTAGTAAGCGATATGGAAGTCTAGGGCATTAGGTCCATTGCCTGAAATTTTGATGTAGCTGGCGCTTGATCCCAGTCGTTGAAGCTGTGCTGCCACATCAAAGGTAATCTTGGCTTGATTGGAACCTACAAAGACAATGACCTTGAAATGCTCTTTTTCAAGAACGGAGAGTGCAGAAGGCTGCACGTTCTCGTAGTCAATGAGTACATAGTTTGTCCGCATCCAGTCCCCTCAATATGCGTTGCCGGCAGTATAACAGGTGGAAACAGCTCCACCTTTTTTAATCAGATAGATGAAGTACAGGTCATAGACGAAATGACAGTTCAATACACTGATTATACGCCAAACCTAAATTCCACCAACTCTAAAATTCAGATGAATAGAGCAGTATTTGAGAGGCTTTGCAGAGTATCACGATACCAGTCGCAGCGGGCAGGTGGGGTGATGTGAATTTTTTGTTCCGGCTGTTCTCCGGGCGGTACGATCCATCCTGTCCGTTTTGGTTTTTGGGCAGGATGGCTGTGTAAGGTGGCAGCATCGGCTATATCGACAGCCGTCTAAAAGTATGTTCCCACACCAATACCAAAGTGGAAGCGCGGCTCGGTCGATTCAGCGGGCGGCCACTTCTTTATTTCGATCAGCCTGATAACCGGGTACTCGTAATCCATCTGCCCGATGGTGCGATGCTCACTGCCGGTCACCGTGCCCACCACCGAGATCAGTGTCCCCTGCGGGTAGATCGCCGGATCGGTAAACTGATCTGTCTGAATGATAAAGCGACCTTCAGAACTGATCTCGTCGCGCGGTCGGCCGCTGTTGTCCAGGGCCAGGTGCAGTACCAGCAGACGGGTGTCCGCCGCACTCACCTCGGAGGAGATGATCTTACCGCCCAGCATCACCACCGTGCTTGTATGGAGATAGGATTGTTGCTGCAGGGCTTGAAACGTACCGCTGTAGGTGACCTGCGAACGTGCCTTTTGCGACAGGCCACCGGCACAGGCTGAAAGGAACAAAATCGCTGCCAGCAGCGCAACAAACCTGATTGATTGAGCCATGCCACGCCTCCGTGTTGTAGGCATTGCCTGTTTTTTTGTTTTACCGCCAGCGGTGGTAGCGATGACGCCAGTGCCAGGGGTAGGGGCCCCACCAGGGGTCGTAGTAGTAGGGGTGGTGCCAGTAATCGTAAGGCCGGTAGGGCTGTATCGTTGGTTTGGGCCACAGGTACAGCTGCTCGATCTGTAAGCGCAGAAAGGGATACTCTGTTTCGGTGTGGCGTTCTGTGGTTGAGCTGCCTGCAATGGTACCGGCAACCGTGATCTTGCGCTCTTTGGTGTAGACTTCAGGATCGAGAAAACCATTGTACAGCAGAATCAGGCGTCCTTGAGACAGGTCCTTTGATTGGGGCTCCTGCCCCGAGCTCAGAGGTGTTTGCAGGGCCACTATACGGGTGTGATCAGCTTTGTTTTCAATAGAGAGCACATAGCCGCCCAGAATGACTGTTTTGCCGATGTGCTGTTGCGCTGCAGCAACCAGATCGGCAAAGGAGCTCTTCCTGAGTGTTGGATCGGCAACAGTTGTCAGCGGCAGATCAGCACAGCCGTACAGCAAAAAGATAACGATTGGTAAGACAGCTATCCATTTCAGTTGCATGGCAATCGACCTCCTCTTTGTGCGGAAACATTACCACAGCAGCCAGCACACATTCAATGAGAGCTGTCAGCCACGAAGATGATTTTGCTGTGAGGTAACCAGGGTTTTTCCACACCTCTTTTATAACCAATGAGTTCTTGACGCTGTTTTTGCAAGTTTTATGAGAGAGTAGGGGACCGTTCTGTGCAATTAAAATAACCGGTTGGCTTGACTGTCAAACCAACCAGTATGATTTTAAAAGGAATTGAATGGAAACAGGTTCCGTTCATTTTTATTTATATATCCTGTGGAGGTTTGTCATGGCATTGAGCGCAAGGAACCAGATAAAAGGCAAGGTCAAAGATGTGAAGAAAGGTATGGTTATGGCTGAGGTCACTGTGGAGGTAGCGCCAGGCGTTGAAATTGTGGCAGCCATCACCACCAGCTCTGTGGAGCGGCTTGGTCTTGCTGTTGGAAAAGAAGCTCAAGTGGCTATCAAGGCGACAAGTGTCATGCTGAATGCCTGAACCCCTCCTGACCGCTGACTCTCTTTCCTGACTGCGTCAGGAATCTTCCTCTTTCCGTGTTTATTCTCCTGCGCCATTGATCCTTGGCATAACGCAGGAGAACGCTTTTCCGGCATTGAGACGATCAAAAATGGTCGTCTGATCGTCCACTATCAGACAGCTCTTTGATTGAGCTGTTTTTTTATTGAAATACCCGGTTTATAAGGCCTTAGAAGTGGAACCGAGGCAGGATACCGCACGGGTGATTACCCTTTAAAAATATTCTCACGATGGTAGTTGAGATAATGTCGATGGGGTCGTACCATGGTTCATGGTGGTAAAATAAGTCTGCGATTTTCATTTAAAAGCCGCATGACGGCCGTTGCAGGCTGCTTGTATAAAATGCCCTTCTTTGAAAGGGACGGCGTGATCGCGTTCAATGCCCAATAAACGGACAGTGGTGAAATACGACTGTCTTCCACTGGATTCCGCGACTACGCGCGGAATGACATCAATCTGACTGAGACATTCCCCCACGTCACCTACAACAGTCATTCTGCGCGAAGGACGCGCAGCGGCCGTAGTCGCAGAATCCATAAAGTCCAGGCTCAGATCTTTCCAATTCGGATTGTTTTTCTCAATCAAAGCAATTTTCCAGGCTCTACTTCTGTTTTTAATTTTCTTCTCCAATTCAATGGCAGCATGGATATCTTCTCCAGATTCGTCCCAAACCAGTATGTTTACAGTATATTTTACGCTGAAGCTTTCAGTGTGTGTTTTGTTTTTATGTTCATACAGACGGCACTTCAGGTTACTGGTCACCCCGGTGTAAAGCGTTCCATTTCGTTTGCTGGCAAGAATATAGGTATAGGCGTGTTTCTCTTCCATGTGGCGTTTCTGTTTTCAACTGGATTTTGCGACTGTCGCACGGAATGACATCAATCTGACTGAGACATTCCCCCACGTCACCTACAACAGTCATTCTGCGCGAAGGACGCACAGCGGCCGTAGTCGCAGAATCCATCATCCTTGATGCGCCAAACCTTGATTGGTAAAACAGCCTTTGTCATAAAAAATATCTCCTCGTTCTTCGCCAGCTGAAGATATCCTGGATTCGTTCATCCCAAATAGCTTTCAACAGCCTGTTCTCACATATTCCAAGAAGAGCCACTCCGTGGCGAGCTTGAGGGATGCCATCACAACCATACCCTCGTCCGCCATCATGCTCAGAAAGCGCCGATAGTCTGCCGCTTATTTTAATGCAAGCGGTGAACAATCTACTTTTATCTGCAGGGTGTAAAAAATCATTGACAATAAAATAGATATTTGAAATATTCATTTCAAATATCTATTTGAAAAGTGAGGCTGCTATGACGAAGGGCAGATCAAGAGTAACAAAGAAAAAACTGCTGGCTGCTGCCGGTGAGATCTTTACTGAAAAAGGGTTTCGTGACGCTACTGTGGCTGAAATTTGTGCGCGAGCCAAGGCAAACATTTCTGCCGTCAATTATCACTTCGGCAGCAAGAAAGCCCTCTATCAGGAGACATGGCGTCACTCTTTGGCTGAGTCGCTCAAGAAGTACCCGATGGATGGGGGCGTAAGTGCATCTGCATCAGCAGAAGAGAGGCTGCGGGGCCAGCTTACATCTCTCATTTATAGAATCTCCGACGAAAACAACAAGGAGTTGTTCATTACCCAAATGGAGATTATCAACCCGACCGGCCTGTTGAATGAAGTCATGGAGGCCGAACTCATCCCCATGCGAAAGCAGACACTTGCTCTCGTCCGCGAGCTCCTTGGTCCGGAGGCCACCGAGCAACAGGTTCATTACTGTGAAATCAGTATTGTCAGCATGTGCGTTCGTCCCTTAGTCATGCAGCGGATAGCCCGGCGAATCAAGAACAAGCACATGCCGGCCATCATCGAAGACATCGAGGCATTTGCCGACCATGTGGTCGAGTTCGCCTTGGCAGGCATCAACGTTATCCGCAACAAGGAAAGTAAGTCATGAAATCACGCACAAAGAAGCCCCTCATCATCGGGCTTATCGTTGTTTTTCTGGTGATGGCCGGGGCGGTTGCCGCCAAGATGCTCTTTCAAACTCCAAAGATCACGTACATCACCGCACCCGTTGCCCGTATGGACCTGGAAGAAAGCGTGCTCGCCACCGGCATTATGAAGGCTTTCAAGACCGTTGAGGTGGGTGCACAGGTCAACGGGCAACTCAAAAACCTCCATTTCGAATTGGGAGACAAGGTGAAGAAGGGGCAATTGCTGGCTGAAATTGACCCCGTTCTCGCTCAGAACACTCTCAGGGATGCCGAGGCCCAGGTTGAAAATCTCAAGGCGCAGAAACGATCGAAACAGGCGCTGTTAAAGCAGTATGAATCGGACTATCAACGCCAGCGTGAGATGAATGCCAAAGATGCGGCCTCGCGGGCCGACCTGGAAAGTGCACAAGCCCAAGAGGGAACCACTCGCTACGACATCTCCGCCCTGGATGCCCAGATTAAACAGGCGATTATTGCGGTCGATACCGCCAAGGCAAACCTGGGCTACACACAGATCCATGCTCCCATCGATGGCACCATTATTTCCATCGATACCGAAGAGGGACAGACTGTGGTGTCGAGCCAGACGGCCACAACGATTCTGACCTTGGCGACCCTGGACACAATGACGGTCAAGGCCAAGATTTCCGAGGCGGATGTGACGCGGGTCACACTCGGACTGCCGACCTACTTCACCCTTCTGGGGGACAGCGAAACCCGGTATTACGGAACCTTGCGGGCCATAGAGCCGGGGCCGGTGTCGTCGAGCGGGATAAGCACCACCGAAAGCAGCAGTTCCTCCAGTTCGGCCATCTACTATTACGGACTTTTCGAAGTGGACAATCCCGACAACAAATTCAAGGTCTCAATGACGGCACAGGTTGGAATTGTGCTCAATCAGGCCAAAGATGCGCTCTGCATCCCGACTTCAGCCATCGTGTCAAAGCCAATGGATGGAAAGGCGATTGTCAGAGTGTTGACGGGAGAGCAGGTCGAAACCAGAACGATCGATACCGGCATCTCCAACAACATTCAAATTCAGGTTCTGGACGGGTTGAGTGAGGGTGAAAAAATCATTATCGGCGATAGTTCTGAAGTATCGGAAGCCGATTCGAACAATCCGCCACCGCGACCGGGGAGACGGTAACCATGGGTAAGCCGTTACTGGAAGTTCACGGTCTGGTGCGACGCTTCCTCGCCGGCGACCAGCAGATCGAGGTTCTTAAAGGAATCGACCTGGTCATCCAGGCCGGAGAGATGGTCGCCATTGTCGGTGCGTCCGGATCGGGGAAGTCCACACTGATGAATATCCTCGGCTGCCTGGATCGCCCCAGCGAGGGCAGCTACCGGATCAACGGCCGGGAGACCAGTAGTCTCTCTGATGACGAATTGGCGGGTTTCAGGCGGGATTACTTCGGCTTCATCTTCCAGCGTTACCACCTGCTGCCCCACCTGACCGCAACTCAAAACGCCGAGATTCCGGCAATCTATGCCGGAGTCAACAAGCATTCCCGCCAGGAGCGGGCACGTCAACTTTTGGGACGGCTTGGCCTTGCCGACCGTTGCGAATATCGTCCCAGTCAGCTTTCAGGCGGCCAGCAACAGCGAGTCAGTGTGGCCAGAGCGTTGATGAATGGCGGTGACGTCATCCTGGCGGATGAACCCACCGGTGCCCTGGACAGCCAAAGCGGCAAAGAGATGATGGCTGTGCTGCATGAATTGCACACCAATGGTCACACCATCATCCTTGTCACCCACGATCAGCAGGTTGCAAGCCATGCCGACCGGATCATCGAGATCAGCGACGGCATGATCATCCGAGATGAGGCGAACTTGAAAGGGGAGGCTGCAGTAACAGCCACCCTGCCGACCAAAACTTCAGCCGAGCAGCCCGCTAAATTCCTCCAGGCGAACTGGGGACGTTTTGCCGAAGCCTTCAAAATGGCACTTATCGCCATGATGTCGCATCGTATGCGGACCCTGCTGACCATGCTTGGGATCATCATCGGCATCACCTCGGTGGTTTCGGTGGTCGCGCTGGGACAGGGGGCGCAGCAGAAGGTTATCAATGATATCAGCGCTATGGGGACGAATGTGATCGACGTCAACCCCGGCAAGGACTGGGGAGACGAGGATGCCGCCGACATCCAGACCCTTGTGCCGTCCGATTTGGAAGCGTTAAATGCTCAGGTGTATGTGGACAGTGCCTCACCGGCAACCGGGGGGACCCAGTTGCTTCGCTATCAGAACCTGACCGCCAATGCGTCGGTGAACGGCGTGAGTGAGCAGTATTTCCGGGTCAAGGGGTATGAGATCGACGATGGTATCGCGTTTACTGCTGCTGACGTGAAACGGCAGACTCAGGTGGTGGTGATTGACCAGAATACCCGCAAGAAGTTTTTCATCACTGAAGATCCGATCGGTAAGATCCTCTTTATCGGTGAACTCCCCTGCCGGGTTATCGGTATCACCAAGGAAAAGGACGGCCCCATGGGGAGCAGCTCGAACCTCCAGGTCTGGATTCCTTACAGCTCAGCCATGAATCGGCTTCTTGGGCAGCAGTATTTCGATTCCATCACCGTGCGGGTCAAAGACGGTGTCTCCAACCAGATTGCAGAAATGAGCATGACGAAAATGCTCACCCAGCGGCATGGTCGCAAGGACTTCTTTACCAACAGCAGCGACAGTATCATGAAGACCATCACCAAGACCACCACCACCATGAAGCTGATGATATCGGCGATTGCCGTTGTCTCTCTCATTGTCGGCGGCATTGGCGTCATGAACATCATGCTGGTGTCGGTTACGGAACGAACCCACGAGATCGGCATCCGCATGGCGGTCGGGGCACGTCAGGAGGATATCATGCAGCAGTTCCTCATTGAATCAGTTCTGGTCTGCCTGTTGGGTGGAATGATCGGCATCCTCTGTTCCTGGGGAGTCGGCTGGATATTCTCCATGTTTGTGAGCAGTTTCTCCATGCAGTTTTCACCATTGTCGATCGTTTTGGCATTTCTCTGTTCAACCCTGATCGGCGTTATTTTCGGCTTCCTGCCGGCACGCAGCGCGGCGCGGCTGGACCCCATCGAAGCGTTGGCACGGGAGTAGTTTTCTCATGAGACAATATTCCATTTTCAGCTGCACCATCCTTTTGACGACCGCTTTCCTGCTGGGAGGATGCAGTGGTTCGCTTTTCCGCAGCCAGTACACCCGACCAGACGTATCCGTGCCGCAGCAGTGGCAGGAGACACACGTCACCGGCGAAACCATTGCCGCGAAGGAGCAGTGGTGGCGAGCTTACAACGATCCGATTTTGAGCGAGCTGATCGAGCAGGCTCTCATAACCAATAACGACCTTGCCGCTGCCACGATCCGGGTGAAGCGAGCCTGGCTTTCTTCCAGACTGACCAATACCAATCGGACCCCAACTGTTGCGGCCGATGTCGACAGCACGCTGAATCGAGACCTTTCTGAAAACAGAAGCACGGAGTCGAGTGGGGGCTCGGTATCGGCAAGCTATGAACTGGACCTCTGGGGTAAACTGGCGAGTGCCCGTGATGCCGACAGTTGGGAAGCTGAAGCCACGGAGTTTGATCGCCGGAGCACTGCCTTGACTTTAGTCGGCACGGTCGCAACCAACTACTGGACCATCGCTTCTCTGAATGACCGTATCATCTTGACACAGGCAAGCATTGCCAATGCCGAGAGGATCCTTGAACTGGTGGAAGTGAAGTATGCATCCGGTTCTGTTTCGGTCCTGGACAAGGTGCAGGCACAGCAGACTATTGTCAGCCAAAAGGCGCAGTTAACGCAATTGCAGCAACAGAGAATCGAAGCCCGCAACGCCCTGGCGATTCTGTTCAACCAGGCACCTGAAAACACGCTACCTGAACGGCAGCGTCTGCCGGACGGATCTCTTCCGGAAATTGAAGCAGGTCTTCCTGCAGGTCTTCTTGCCCAGCGCCCCGACCTGCAGGCAGCTGAGCTGCGGCTGAAGAAATACCTGGCCAGTGTCGATACTACCCGCGCCGGTTATTATCCCAGCTTCACTCTTACCGGGGCACTCGGCACGAGCAGCACAAGTCTGGTCGAAGTCATCAGGAATCCGTATTCAATTCTCGGCGCCGGCCTGTCGTTGCCGTTCATCCAGTGGAATACGATGCAATTGAATGTTGAGATTGCGAAAGCCGACTACGAGGAAGCTGTCGTCAACTTCAGAGAGACCCTCTACTCCGCCCTGAGCGACGTTGAAAATGCCCTGTCCGCCCGCATGAATTATGCAGAGGAGGTCAGGCAGTTGGAGGCGTCTCTGGCTCTATCCGAAGAGGTTGAGCAGTTGACGGAAATCCGTTATCGCGCAGGGTCAACCGAACTGCAGCCGTGGCTGGACGCCCAGGATAATCGACGGGAGGCTGAAAGAGAGCTTGCGGTAGCCCGGTTGTCGGAACTCCAGAACAGTATGGCGTTATATCAGGCGCTTGGTGGTTCGATGCATATGTAAAAGAGTCAGCCACGCAATTTGTTAACTTTTGTCAAGCCCCTCATTTATTGCCGCGTTCCGACAGGCAACGACCATGCATGATTGCCTGCCGCCGGCATTGGACGCATAGAGTCCCGCTTCCAAAATCTGCTTCTATACCGGCTATTTTTCAGGGTGCATCAACTGCTACAGCATCTCGAATAGCTTGAATCTCCGGCCACAGACGAAATGCGTTCTCGCGTTGATAGACAAAGACAACGCCAAAGTGTCCTGTCTTACGCTCCACCCAGGGGTAGACCCCGAATGCGCCGATGCTGGAACTGCGCAGACAGACACCGGCCTCATCCCAGGACTCACACCAGTTGCCCAGGCTGTAGTGTCCGCCCTTGATGGGGTTTTCAGGTGCCGGGGTCATGAACGCTTTAGCTGTCTGGTCTTTCAGCAGCTCATCGACGCTGTTTTTTGAGAGCACGCGTTTGCCTTCAAACACACCTTCATTGGCCATCATGCTTAAAAAGCGCAGATAGTCTGCCGCTGTGCTGACCGCGCCGCCCTGCAGCACGGGATTAAGCGTTTCAGCTACCGGCAATTCTGTGGCTGAATCCAGGCGCAGATGTGTCCAGTAGGTGTGGCTCATGCCTAAGGGGGTGGCGATCTTTTCCTGAAAGACCTGAATCCAGTGCTGCCCAGTTGCCGCTTCCACCACCGCACCCGCCACCTGGAATCCCGGCGCGCCGTAGGCAAAAACTTCGCCCGGCACACTGACCAGCGGTCGCTGGGCCACGTCCAGAGCTGATTGCTCCAGCGTTATGCGGTGGTCCTGAGCCAGGTCGTAATACTCGCCCTTGGCGCCTGCCAGCCCGGAGGTTTGCGACAGCAGTTGGCGCAGCGTCAGCTTACCGGCAGCAGGCGGCAATTTCGGCAGCCAGGTGGCAATGGGTGCATCCAGTTGCAGCTTGCCCTCATCGACCACAGCCATGACCGTTGCCGCGGTCAGGAACTTTGATGCCGAAGCAATGGGGTATTGAGTATCAGCTTTGATGTCGCCGAAGCTGGTCAATGAAATAACCTTGTCCCTTATGCCGATGCCAACGCTGAAGCCCCCGGATCCCTTGGCGATCATGGCCTCGGCTGCCTGCACTGCTTTCGGCGGAAGTACTGCACCTTGTGCAATGGTGCTGTTTCCGGTGACTTCCGTTGTTTGTGCCCCAACGGTTGAACCCAGCACAAGGCTCAGGGACAAAAAGAAAATACTAAGCATGTTCATAGGCCTTCTCCTTAAACACGTTTATTGTTCAACATAAGCAGCAGATGGTAGAGGCCACTGCTTTTACAGCTGCACAAGGGCCAGGCGTACCGGTACTGTGCCTGCGTTCCAGCTGTTATGGCCTTTTCCGCGGATGTCAGTGGTCAGGATACAGGTCCCGGGATGCAGCGTGAACACGGTGCCGTCGCCGGCTTCATAGCCCATTTCTCCGGCAAGGCAGATGACCCACTGCTTTCTGGGGCTGGGATGCCAGCCACCCTGCCAGCCCACCGGCAACTCGATCATTGCCAGTGATTGCACATCCATAGGATGGGAGACAAACATGGGCGGTGCCGGTGGCGCAAACTCGATTGCCGTCAGTTCCTGGGTAAAGTGAGGATCAACGCGGGAAACATCGTCCTCGTCAACAAACAGATGTAAAAAGGTCCAGTTGTGCATGGTCACTCCTCTTTGAGGTTCTGTTATATCAGGCAATCAGCTTGACCCTGTTTTCTTTGCGGGGTTTGCCGGCAGGCACAGTACCAGCCGGATAACCCAGGGTCACAAAAGCCTTGGCCTCAAAATTTTCGTCAATACCCCATTCTCTTTGCAGCCTTTGGCCGGGCTCACCGGCAAAGGTGGCTTCAGCGCGCATGACCATGCAGGAGCCAATGTTCAGCGAGTATGCCGCCAGCATCATGTTTTCGGCCATCATGCAGCAGTCAGCCACAGAGTAGATAAAATCTTTCGGGCCGAAAAAAATCAGCACTGTGGGCGCCCCATAAAACCCGCTGGCAATCTGCGGATCATCTATAATACTCGGCTGCTCTTTGGATACATGCCTGCCGGGTTTTGGTGTGCCGAAAGCCTGTTTGTTAATTTTGCCAAGCTCATCATTTATGGCCGCATTCTGACAGGCAACGACCAGACAGGATTGCCTGCCGCCCGCATTGGGCGCATAGAGTCCTGCTTCCAGAATCGTGTTGAGTTCGTCTTTGCTAATCTGATCGGGACGATACCTGCGGATAGCGCGACGTCCCAGAATGGTTCTCATAGTCTCGTTCATGGTCTTTCCTTATTTTTATCTGATTGGTTCAATAGTGATACTTTTCCAGCATTGCGGATCAGCACTGTAGTGGCTGCCGGTGTAGCCGTAGGCCACGGCCGGACATCCCCTGCAAAAACGCATGAGTTCGCACTGTGCACATTTTTCAAACCTGGCATAATTACGGTAGGCATCCATACGGTTTCCCAGGAAAATTTCCGTCAGTTTGTTGTTGAAGACGTTGCCGACAGCGCTTTCCATGCGACGGCAGGCGTACACCGTGCCGTCCGGTAAGATGGTCAGATGGGAGATGCCGCAGTTGCAGCCGTCGTAAATGGTGGCAGCGTCCAGGCCTTCCGGAATTTGGAATAAGCCCTTTTCGTACAAAAACAGGGTCCACAGGTGATCCTTGAGATTGAATATTGTGCCGGAGTCCTTGTGCTTTTGAAATTTTCCCCAGCAAACCTCCAGCAGAGCACGATAATCTTTCGGGGTGATATGAGTGCTTTTATCAGGACTTGTCGGGCAATACCGGGTAAAGGCGAAAACATCGGCACGGTGCTTAACAACAAGATCAATGATCTCCGGAAGTTCACTGCTGTTCAGGCCGGAAACGGTTGTCATCACAACGCTTCTGATACCAGCCGTGCGGAGGCAGGCTATTTTTTCCAGGGTGGTTGCAAAAGAGCCGGGTTTCCTGATGGTGTCGTGGGTCTGCTCCAAGCCGTCAATGGAGAGCTGGTAACGCTCACAGCCGAAAGAGCGCAGTCTGTGACAGACAGCGTCATCCAGGTGAAAGGGGTTGCCCATCAGCTCAAAGGAAATGTTCTTTTCCTTGAGCACGGTCAGCAGGCGCCAAAAGTCTTTATGCAGAAGAGGGTCACCGCCGGTTATGTAAAAATGCGGAATACGGTTCATCTGGGCGCACATCTCCAGACAGCTTTCCAGCGTTTTTTCCATGGCCTCCCATGGCATGGTCCGGATGGGAATGTGGTTATCTTTGGCAAAGATATAACAGTGCGCACAGCGCTGGTCGCAATTGTCTGTAATATGCCACTGAAAAGAAAAATATCTGTCCATCTGGAGTTCCCTCAATACATCCGGAAGATGCGCTGCCCCGGTTGCAGAAGACAGGGCCGGGGCAACGCATCTTCCCACTTGCCTACTTGTCGTCACCGGCTCCGCAGGCGGCGGCTGTAGACGCTTTTGGCTTGTCATCACCCGCGCCGCAGGAAGAACCGCAGGACGCTCGGGCAGCCATACAGGCTGTTTTGCCGTTCAGATAGCCCTGGGCGCTCTTGGGAGAAGAAAAGCCGCCTTTGTTGTTCCATACATTCAGTTGTGCAAGTTTGTTCATGTGATTACCTCACTGATTCAGGGTTTATGGATATGCCGCCGCAACAGGAGCGGCTGGCCTGGTTGGGTGATTAAAGTCGTTGCCGCATCTTTTTTCCTGTTGCTTTCTGTTTACAGACCGTGCACCTGGCTCCGATAGTTGCGCAGCCAGGCCTCTCCACGGTCTATAAGCTGCTGTAACTCGTTGATCATACGATCGAGGTCTTCTGGAAGGCTGCCGCGGACAGGCGACGGCATGGTCACATGTTCCGCCTTGAAGACGGTCGGTACGGTGATACAGCGCAGAAATTCCTGCATCTCCTCAAACCGCTCGACTTCGGTGGCTTCTGCAAACTTGTCTGCCCAGACATCCTGCATCAGCGGCGTGTCCGGAAAGAGCGTCAGCTGTGAGGCGTAAATCATCGTCGGCCGGATGATGTTGCTCACACGAGCCGTCTCACGGGCATGGCTTGGTCCGTATCCCCGGCCTCCCAGTCCACCGAGAAAGTTGCCGACAAAGTCCATGCCTGCTTCGCCCAGCTTGGACATCTGCTCAATGATCACATCAGAGGTGTAGCCCTTGTTCATGCGCTTGAGCAGAAAATCATCACCGGTTTCTATGCCGAAGTAAAAGCCTCCGTAACCCGTCTTGGCCAGCTCACGGAGTTGTTCCACGCTCTTGTTCGCAAGATTGTCCACCCGGGCATAGCCGCCGATGGTTTTGACCCAGGGCAGATGTTCGTGAATGAGATCGGCAATCTCTTGCAGCCTCTTGGACGACAGAATGAACGGGTCGGCTCCCTGGAGAAAAATACGGTTGTATCTGGCTCCATGTATTGCCAGTTCCCTGATATCGGACACTATCTCTTCCATGGGCGAGGCTTTGAAGGGGGCATCTTTGTAAAAGGTACAGAAGACACAGGCGTCGTGACTGCAGCCGCTGGTCACCTGAAGATACGCATCGTCAGCCTCGTAGGGCGGACGGTTGATATCACTTGAAAAATGCATCTCTTGACTCCTTATCTTTCTCCGGATTGGATGAATATTTGCCATGGTGGCAAACGTGGGGCCATCTTCCTGCCTCTGTACGGTAATGCATTGCAAAGGCTTTGAAAGTACGCACTTTTTTATCCGGTTAGTTACCTTTAGGTTAGAATTGTGTGAATCCAGCAGGTTGGCGAGGAAAACTTTTTTTGGACAAAATCAGCGGATTGAAGGCGGTATTTTGGTGTGGTATATTGTGCGGGACGTGCGGCATCCATTGCTGTATGCAGCATCACCTCACAAGCTTCGGAGGAGTAATGATTGTCAAAAAAGACTTGCCGGCCTGTCCTGTGGCAACAACGGTTGGACTGATCGGCAACAAGTGGAAACTGCTCATCCTGCGGGATGTGCTTGGCGGTGCAAAACGCTTTGGCGAACTGCATAGAAGCCTGGAAGGCATCAGCCAGAAAGTACTGACAGATAACCTGCGCTCCATGGAAGAAGACGGCCTGCTGACGCGCACGGTATTCCCGGAAGTACCGCCCCGCGTGGAATACAGCCTGAGCAGGCTTGGCGACAGCATGCGGCCGATTATCAAACATATGGAAGAGTGGGGATTAAAGTATAAGGAGCTGGCCGCAAAGACGACGAGGAGTAAAAAACGGGCAGGGCATCTGTCCCGCCTATCTTCATTTCCCGCTCAATCAAGAGTGCGGCGGAAGAACCGGGCGGACAAAAGCATGATTACAATGCCGAACAGGGCCACGGGCCAGATTGAAGGCCAAAGGTCGGCCCAGTCACTGCCTTTGAGGAAAACGCCCCGCACGGAGCGGTTAAAACAGGTCAGAAACAATACACTCCCAAGGCCCGGCTATCTCTTTTTATTTTGTGGTCGTACCCCTGTTCTCGAAATTCGCCCAGCATTTAAGCCCGAAGAGCGGGGCGGCATTCTTTACAGCAGAGACAATGGCTTTCTCCACTACTCTTGCCGCCAGCAGACCAAGCGTGCTCAGATCCGCATCAACCTGTCCAGTCGCCATGGTGAAGACAGTGTCTCCATCGAACATGGAATGTGCGGGTCGCATCGTTCTCGCATAGCCGTCATGGGACATGGACGCCAGTTTGGTTGCCTGTGATTTGGTCAGTATGGCGTTTGTGACGACAACCCCGATTGTTGTGTTCCCGGCAAAGAGGTCTCTTTTTGAGGCATAAGACCGGATCATTACTGTTTCTGTGTCGGCAGGCCCATTCAGATCCTCGTTCAGCAGGCCGGCCAGCCGCTCGCCTATTTCCGGATCAATCACATCTCCAAGACAGTTGACCACCACAAGCGCCCCGATCTTCAATGCATCCACCTGCATGGCATAACACCCAAGCCCGCTCTTCATGGCCCTTTTCATGCCCAGTATTTTTCCCACTGTTGCGCCTGTACCGGCACCAATACTGCCATTCGCACAGGTCCGGTCTGCAGCGTTCCGACACGCCTGATACCCCATCTCCCTGTCCGGCCTTACTCTATGATCGCCCACTGCCAGGTCGAACAAGGCTGCTCCGCATACAATCGGGACTCTGGTGACCTGCACGTCAAAACCGATGTCTCTTTCTTCCAGGTACTGCATCACGCCAGAGGCCGCATCGAGGCCGAACGCACTGCCTCCTGTCAGGATGATTGCATGTACCTTCTCCACCAGGTTGACGGGATGCAGCAGGTCGCTTTCCCGGGTCGCCGGAGCGCCTCCCCTGACATCGATCCCAGCGGTTACGCCTTTTTCAGAGATGAGCACAGTGCACCCTGTGCCGGCATCCAGATTGTGGGCATGACCTGTTTGTATATCTTCTATTTCGGAAAAATCTATTTCCTGCATATTGATTCTCTCCCTGTCTCTGACATACATGTAACGCGCTTCATGCCGAATGCCCGAGATCAGCCGCTGCCATAAACGGCCGGTTGGGTTGAACCGTTTGGCACGCAGCTCATTTCTTGCATTCCGGCACTGGAGTCGCCCACACAACAAATTGTTCGAGCGGTTCTAGTTTGTACGGTAGCGCCTCAATATCAAACGGCAATGATTTTTCCGAGACTGCGGCCAGGGTTTCATCCATGAGGCCATGTTTTTCGCAAAAGAAAGAAACCAGTTTAAGGTATCTGCGTAAAAGTAGAATTGATGGACGCCTGTTTTTTTCTTCCAGCCAGCGAAGAACATCCCGATCTCGTTTGGAGCTGTTGCAGGATTTGCATGCCCACACCAGGTTGTCCGAACTGTTCCATCCACCTTTGCTTTTCGGAAGCAGATGATCCATGTGGAGATCATCAATAGCTCCGCAGTAACAGCAGGACATTGGGTAATCGTACTTCACTCTTTCGTCATCAAAGAGGGAGCGCATGCTCATGGTTCCGGAAGTCAGACCTTTGTAGAGTTTGGCGCGAATCATGTAGTTGACTCTGCTGTATTTCTTTGCGCCGCTTTGTATGGCGGAGTGTGCGCAGGCGAGGTTTGCGTATGACCAGGCAATGTGTTCCCTGACTGTTTTGTCTTCTGTCCTGTTCATGAAGTGCCTCTGATGCAGAAATTCTCGGACCAGCAAAAACGAAGTGTCTGCCGGTGCGGTGCACTGACGGGGTCAGCTGTGGTCAATTGATGTAGTAACCGGATACCAGCAAGGTCCCGTCCTTTTCTTTCAACAGTGTCACTGTTTCCACGGCAGCAGCCTTGTGCGCAAACTGTGTTTTAAACCGGGTGATCACATACTCCCCGTCCGGGGCTCCAGGCAGAGTGTCCGTGAACTGGGCTGACTTGAGCCTCCGCGACTCGACTGCTCCGAGAGGAGTCCTCACACCCTGAAGTGTACTCACCCAGCTCTCTTTGGAGACTGCAGCCTTGAACAATCCGGCAGACTGCTCCCAGGTCGCAGCGTAATCAGCCGAGTCAACCAGTTTGAGCCACTGGAGTGCCACGATCTCCGCCTCGGAGGCAGCATCTGTATTTTGTGCGTATGCAGTCGCACTTCCGAAGAAAAAGACAAGTACGAGCGTCAGCATGGCAAGTGGTTTCATAGATGTCTCCTGAGGTGAAAAAGTGGATGTTGAGGGATGATACGTGAATCAAACCGATGCCGTTTCACAGCATCGGTTGCATGAATTGTCGAACAACTACCTGTGGCTTTAGCAGGCATGCAGATGTGATCAAAGGAGAAAACGCCCTGGCGGCAACGATTTTATAGCCATGCCGCTATGTTTCGATTCCCAGTGGTACAAAGTACCCATAAAGGCGAACAAGTCGCTCATCGTGGCTTGCAGAAAATCCTCGATCCGGGCAATGAGCGTCCGCTTATAGGTCACCTCATTCACTGCATTGATAAACAGCATCTTGTTCCTGTGCTTGCTGGGGTTAATCGCGCGACAAATGACTGAATGAGTTGAAGGAAACAATGTAACTTTGGAGTTTATCCAGCCAGGGAAGCCAACTTAGGAACGCGTTCATCGAACGTTTTAACAAGATCTATCAAAACGAAGTGCTTGACTTGTACCTGTTTCGGAACCTGAGCGAGGTCCGGGAAGCCACCCGCTGGTGGAATATCGAGTATCATGAACAACGGTCACACGATTTTCTGAGGGATATGACACCAGCAGAATATCGGTCAAAAAATGCCGAAAACTCTATTTTTCAACTGTCTACTTGACGGGGAAGCTTACGGCACGACCTTGGCCCGTAATTGAGCGTCCGCGTACATCTTTTTCAAACGAGCGTTTTCCTGCTCCTGTTCCTTCATTCGGACCATCAGCGAGGCGTCCATGTCGCCATATTTTGATCGCCATTTATAGAAAGCCACGCTGCTCATTCCGTGCCGGCGACAGAGTTCCGTTACCGGTACGTCGTTTTCGGCCTGCTTCAAAAGAAGCCTGGATCCGGCTGTCCGCAAATCGTGACTTTTTTATGTAAAATCTCCCGCTTGATGAGTATGGGAAATTCTACTTTCAGATACTACTATTTTTCGGGGGAATTACCGTCATGGACACCTCCCTTTTTAAAGATAATAAACGATCTGAACCGGGAGTATATGCCATGCGTTTTGTAGAGTACTGTCTGGTTCGGAACGATTTATTGTACTGTTTTGTGGCAACCCCCAAAAACACGGAACAGGTGCTTTCAGGGGCAAAACATTTAGATGGTGTCGTAAATCCGTATTTCAGGATCAGCGTCAAGATGCGGCGCCAGTCCCTTTACCACATCCTGATTGAACAGGTCGCTTTTAAGGTAGGCATTGGCATCCGCGACACTGGAAAATCCGTGTAGAACCTGCACATCTTCATCACGAACAAGCAATTCTTTGGATTGTGCGCCTTTGATCTGTTTCAGAAAGCGTTCCTTGTAGTCTGTATAGACCTTGGCAGCAGCAGGTCTGTTGGCAGTGGAAATTTTCAGGGTGATTTCGAGGTAAGCCATTGTTCTTCTCCTGGTATGAGGTTTGTTCAAAAATATTAATTACGCCCGGCCATAACACCGCCATCAACGTCCCAGACCACTCCCGTTACCCAGGCAGCTTTGTCAGAGAGTAAAAAGATGATCACCTCCGCAACATCTTGCGGGGTGCCGATGCGACCAATAGGGTGGAAGGAGTTGAATCCCTGCAATGCACCGGCAACTTGATCTTTGGGTATGAATCCTTCGTAAATCGGGGTTTGCACAACAGCAGGTGACACCGCATTGACACGGATACCCTTCGGGGCCAATTCCATTGCCAGGTGTTGTGTCAATGAGTGGAGTCCGGCTTTGGCCATTGAGTAGGCTGAGGACGGAGTCGCTGCAATGGCTTGCTTGGCCCACATGGAGCCGATGTTTACGATTGCCCCATGTCGATTCCCGGCAATGATGTTGATGGCGACCTTCTGGCTGATGAAAAAGAACGCCTTGTTCAGATCCATATACAGATCGTAGTCTGCCGCCTGATATTCCAGAAAAGGCTTGGGGATAAACACGCCCGCAGCATTGACCAGCAGGTCAATGTCCGAATGCTGTTCATCAAGAACCTTGAGCAGAGCGGACAGTCCCTCTGCACTGGACAAGTCAGCCTTTATCCCTGCCACCCGGCCGATGCCTGCCAGCTCCTGTCGTGCTTGCTCAAGTTTATCCGGGCGATTGCCCACAATAACCACGCTGCCGCCTTCCTCAAGAACCATCCGGGCTGTCTGAAAACCCATTCCGCTGGTGCCGCCCACTACCAATAATTTTTTGCCACTGAATTGCCTGCTCATGATCCATCCTGTTTGAGATGATTTTTGTACAACAAGTGTCCTGTCCACTCCATGGTCACTCACCTGTTGGAACAATAGTGATAAAGGCAGGTTATGAAAAATTGTCTTTTCACATGACATTTATTTGGAGCGACTATAAATATCGAACGAGGTGCTGTGTTTGGCGGGCGCCGATCGGCTGACCGGGCTGAAAAAAGATTTTTCGTCTACTGGGACACTGCGGGATGCAGGTATTGTCATTCTACCGGCAAGGCCTTATTTTTGACTGCATGAAGCAGAATGTACTGCGTGCCCTGCACACTCATAACGGCTAAACGAGATAGAACATGAATGTTAACCAATTACGGTATGTGAAGGCTGTTGCTGCAACAGGCAGCTTCACCCTTGCCGCTGAACACTGCCATGTAACTCAACCAACACTGTCCAATGGTATCCGCCAGTTGGAGAGCGAACTGGAAGAGCGTCTTTTTAAGCGCACCACGCGTTCCGTTTCCCTGACGCCTTTTGGGGAACATATCATGCCTTTCATCGACAAGATTCTGAACGCAAACGATGAACTTGTTCGTGAAACACGCAATTTCGTCCATCCTTCGCGCACAGCGATCAGAATCGGTACGTCACCGCTGGTTAATCCCATCTGGCTTTCTTCTTTACTGGAAAGATACAGGACAACCTGTTCCGAGGTTGAAATTATTCTGCATGAGCAAAACATGGCCGATTTATACCGGATGCTCGATGACGGCCTTGTAGATTTTGTTTTCGGGGTTGCCGACACTCATAAGCCATCGTGGCAAGCAGTGTTCCTTTATAGTGAGCCACTTTATTTTATCCCGCGCGGAATCAATCATCCTGACAATGGCGATACCGTGGCTTTTGAACAGATTGCCGGTGAAATCTTTGTCATGGTGCCCAGTGGCTGCGGGCTTTCCAGAGCCACCCGCGCTTTGTTCAGAAGGCATCGGCGGAAATTGACGGAGTATTCCGGCGAAGCCATAAGTTATCAGATCCTGGAAGACTGGGCCTCTTTAGGCCTTGGTGCAGCTATCTTGCCCAAATCTAAATTAGCTGCATCAGAACGAAAATCCTACCTGCTGACCAATAAAAGTAAAAAAGCGTTTACCCTTGACTTTGAGGCGGTCTGGCTGAAGAGCATCCATCACCCATTCGGAGCATTTACAGCGGTTCAGCCAATTTCTTACAACATACCGGGAAGATTCATAGAAACGGCCAGTGAAAACGGCTGCCCGCTCTTTTCTTTTGCTTTGAAGACTCTTTGTCCGGCAGAAGCACAAAGCAGTAGCGCCATGTTTTCCTGTCACTGATAGCAACGTGCAGGAAGAGCTTCGTACCATTGTTGAGCTGGTATGTTTTATTCTTAGGTTTTGGGTTGCGCACCTGAATTGCCGTTAACATGGGCCGTTGCCTCTCAGGACAGGTGTTTGGTTACAGTCAATCTGTGTCCGATTGTATACCCGGTTCTTGATACGGATGTCGATAGGCCAAAACAGAGGGCCGTGGGCAAAGGGCATAGAAAAACCCCGTTAATTCCAAGAATTAACGGGGTTATAAGGATTCCGGTGAACTGTACCGGATTATATTTCTGGTGCCGAAGAGAAGACTCGAACTTCCACTGGGTAACCCCAACTAGACCCTGAACCTAGCGCGTCTACCAATTCCGCCACTTCGGCATTGCGGCAGGAAATATGCTCGTCTCTGATCCGTTTGTCAAGCAATTCTTGTGAGATTGTTACTGATAATAAATGTGACACCACTTTAAGCCGGCGTAAGTGGCCGAAAGTTACTGACAGGAAGGTGCGAAAAAGGGTGCAACAGATGGCTGGAGCCTTTACCCGGCATGCTTTTGCCGTTGATTGCAGGAAGGGTCGAAGGGCTCGGTACTGAGGGAAGACAACCTGTGTTGTGCCGGGGGTGTTCGGGTTGCTGTGGTGCTATGAACTGTTTGCGTGTTTTCCGGATTTGGAGTACATATCCTCTCTTTAATGTTTGCGATAATATCTTTTTCAATTGTCTGGCTCATAGCCATGCAGAAAGGCTATTCGATGCCGCCTGGTTTCCATGGAAATTTTCACCGATCTCAACGAGATACACACGCCTTTTCGGCAAGCGCACGTAACTGTCGGCAACTTTGACGGTGTTCATTTAGGTCACCAGAAACTGTTTGACCAGGTAGTGGCGCGGGCGCATCAGAACAACGGGACCAGCGTTGCCGTGACGTTTGATCCGCACCCGTTGAAAGTCTTGAGTCCGCATGGCATCCGTCTGATTTCAACGACTGCACAAAAAATTGAACTGATCAGGCGGGCCGGTATAGATGTGCTGGTCATTGTTCCGTTCACCGTTGAGATGGCAAACACCACTGCTGTCGAGTTTGTTGATCAGATTCTGCTCGGTCGGCTGGGGATGCGCGACCTGGTGGTGGGCTATGATTATGCCATGGGCAAACAGCGTCTGGGTGATACTGTTTTTCTGCAGCAGCAGGGAGAAGAAAAAGGGTTCACTGTTATGGTGATGCCTGCCCATTATGAGCAGGGCATGCTGGTGTCGAGCAGCAGAATCAGGAAGCTGGTGGCTGCCGGAAAGATGGGGGATGTCCGTCGTCTTCTCGGTCGATACTACCAGATCCGGGGTATTGTCCAGCTCGGCCGGCAGCGGGGAGGCAAGCAACTCGGATTTCCTACGGCCAATCTCTATCTTTCAGAAGAAGATCTCTGCCCGAAGCGCGGTGTCTATGTAACGCAGGTGATCTATGATGGCCGGCAGTACGGCGGAGTTTCAAACATCGGATACAATCCGACGTTCGGCGATACAAGCCTGGTCGCAGAAACACATATCTTTGACTTTAGCAGAGATATTTACGGACGCCCGTTAAAGATTAATTTGCTGCGTCATCTTCGCAGTGAAGTTAAATTTGCTGGATCGGACGCCCTGATCCGGCAGATCCGCCGTGATATCGAGGTGGCGCGGAAGGTGCTCGTCAAGGAGCAGCAGAGACGACTGATCGCCTATCATGACAAGTCGCTGCCGGGGGCGGCATAAAGTGTCTGCTGCAGACAGCCGGGTCTTGCGTCTGTCCCGATCGTGCCTATACTTAAAAACAATTTTCTGAAATCACGTCCGAACGTCTATCGGACAGAACGAGCGCATTTAGCCGCGGAATACAGGTTGCCATTATGACAGAAGTGCAGAAGCAGGAGCAGAAGGTAAGTGATTTGACAGAGGTTATTGCCGAGCTTGAAAAGATTGTGGAGGAAAAGCCCAACAACGTCATGGCCCGGCATCATCTTGGGTTGGTGTACAGAAAGGCCGGCAGAGTGGAAGATGCCATAAAGCAGCTTGAAAAGACGATTGAGCTGGACAATCAGTCCATGGAGAGCATGATCAACCTCGGGGCCATTTATTTTGACCAGGGTGATACTGACCGGGCTCTGGAATTAAATGAACAGGCGTTGGGTATCAGTCCGACCATGGCGGAGGCACATGTCAACATCGGGCTTATCCGCCAGCATCGTGGTGAAGTTGAGCAGGCCATTGAGTGTTATTCCCGTGCTGTACAGATCGATCCCAAGCTTATCACCGCGTGGATCAATCTGACTTCGGCCTATACCATGAACGAAGAAGATGCCAAAGCCGTGGATGCGGCACGTCAGGCGGTTACCCTTGAGCCTGATTCACCCATGGCGCGTAACAATTTGGCTGTGGCCCTCTATTTCAACGACGAGTTTCAGGAGGCACAGCGTAACATGGAGAAGGCAGAGGAGTTGGGGTACAGTGTTGATCCCAGGTTCCGCGATGCCTTGCAAGCTAAGTTAGGATAAGAGATGCGCAGTAGACCCGAACTGATCAGCAAACCCTGGTGCCCTTTTTGCGGTATGGATGTTGCCCGTCCATCCTTTGGTACCCAGCGTAAAATGCTGGAGTTTCCCATGGGAACCTGTGAGTGTGGGGCTGTGTATGTTGCCGAAGCCACAGGTCACAACATCGGTGCAGCCATGGTCGAGTGTCTTGTCAACGCCTGTAATGAGCAGTGGGAGTTGGCCTGGGAGCTTGATCCTGAGGAAGATTACCTGACCGGCCTTCTTGAAGATTATGACGAGGTGAGCCATCAGGTGGTACCGACACGCAACCTTGATGGTCGTGCCGTGCGTGGTGTGCTGTACTTTGTTCGCATGAATCAGGAACCTGCAGAACTGGTGCAACGCTACGAGCAAAAGACAAAAGCAGCACCGACAGCTGGTCGTCAGGAAGGTGCCGGACAGGGCGAACCGGTTAAACCGTCCACCAGCCCGACCCGTCATGAAAAACGAGATAAGCAGAAAGCCGACAAGAAGCTGGTCCGTGAGCTGGCCCAACGGGTTGATATTGATGCGCTGGTTGCACTCTACTTTGATGATCGCAGGGTGTTACGTTACCTGCAACGGCTTTTATATGAACCAAACCCGGATGTCCGCTATCGGACAGCCTGGGTGATCGGTCAGGTCAGCGGCCGAGTGGCTGATCATGAACCCGGCGCCATTGCCGACCTGTTGCATCGTTTGTTTGCAGCCTGTGCTGATTCAGCAGCCACTTCTTGGGGAATGCTTGAGACCATCGGTGCTGTCATTGCGGCGCGGCCGGATATCTACGGGGCCTTTACCAGGCACCTCTATAGCTATATGGGGGACCCGGCCCGTCGAGAGGCTGTACTTTGGGGGTTGGGTGAGATCGCAGATGCGAAACCTGAACTTATCCGGACTATACCGTTTTATTCTCTGTTTCCGGTGCTGAATCACCCCAATCCGGTTTTACGCGGATTAACGCTGCGAATGCTTGGTCGGATACGGGCCAAAGAGGCCGGGTTTCAGATCATGGGATTGCAGCATGATACCACCCCCATCACCATTTATGAAAAGGGGCAACCTCTGGAAACAACAGTGGCCGATTTGTCTGTCCAGGCCACCGAAATCATTCATAAGGAAGATGCTGATGAGCAATGAGTTTATTCAACCTTTAAACACCATCGGCCCGATGAAAGAGGGGAGCGAGATTGATAAGCTTGATGATAATCCTGCCCGACAGGACTATCGCGGGGGACGTAAATTACTCACCGAAGGTAATTATGTCCAGGCAGCACTCGCCTTTCACAATGCTTTGCTGGGATTTGAAGAGCAGGGTGATCAGGTTGGGGTGGCTAACGCCTCCGATCGACTCGGTGACACCTGTCTGGCCCGTGGTGAGTATGCCATGGCGATTGCCAATTACCAGCGTACTGCTTCCATTTGCGAAACACAGGATGATAGCTTCTCTCTCCTGGCGGTGAACAAGAAGATGGCGACCGCCTACCGGAAGCTTGGTGACGGGGAAAAGGCTTTGGAGTTGTTGTATGACATGCTGGAGCATTACCGTCTTATCCACAATCCTGAAGGAGCGGTGGCAACACTTACTCTGATTGGAGAGACCTATGAAGAGCTGGGTGAGCTGCCCAAGGCAGCGGACGCCTATCGTTCCATAGCCGGTATTCACAGTCGGTTTAAACATGATCGCCTGGCAAAAGAATTTGCTGAACGGGCCGACGCTCTTGAACAGGATCGGTAAATGTTCACCGGAATCATTCAGGGATTAGGGATTCTCTACGAAAAACGTCCGGCAGGCGGCGGGATGATTTTTGGTTTAGAGACCGAATTCGACCTGATCGATCCTGAAGAAGGAGAGTCCATTGCCGTCAACGGTGTATGTTTAACCGCGCGCAATATCAGAGGGAACCGGTTTTATGCTGATGTCTCGCCGGAGAGCCTGCGACGAACAGGGCTTGGACGGTTGCAGGCCGGCGGCAAGGTTAACCTGGAAAGAGCACTGCGGCTGTGTGATCGCCTGGGCGGACATCTTGTCAGTGGGCATATTGATGCCCAGGGGCAGATAAAGGAGCGGAGAGAGGTTGGTGACTTTACCCTGTTCACCTTTAGTCTGGATACCGGTTTCACCAGATATGTTGTTGAAAAAGGCTCGATCGCCATCGATGGTGTGAGTCTGACAGTGAATGAGTGCGGGCACGATAGATTTTCAGTGTCGATCATTCCCCACACCCTTGCCGTCACCTCCCTTGGCAGGCTGCGGGAGGGCGACTGGGTCAATATTGAAGTTGATATGATTGGCAAATATGTGGAAAAGCTGTTGACGGGAAAGGCGGCTGACAGCGGATCCGGCAGAATAAATTCTGCTTTTTTGATTGAACATGGTTTTATATGACACTTTGCAAGTGCTCTGTAGTCAGCCATGGGTGGTGAGATAACTAAGGGGATGACCAAGACAGATGTCTCCCGTGAAAGAGGGCATTATGGCAGTCAGTTCGATTGAAGAGGTTGTAGAGGATATAAAAGCCGGAAAAATGATTATCCTGGTGGACGATGAAGACCGGGAAAATGAAGGTGACCTGTGCATGGCTGCAGAACTGGTGACTCCGGAAGCAGTCAATTTTATGGCGACTCATGGACGGGGACTGATCTGTCTGGCATTGAGCCCGGATATTGTTGATCAGCTGGATCTGCCGATGATGGTTCCTAACAACCAGTCACCTTTTGGTACCGGGTTTACCATCAGCATCGAGGCGCGCACCGGTGTCAGCACCGGTATATCCGCAGCAGATCGGGCCCGGACCATTGAGGCGGCGGTCCATCCCCAGGCCACCCCGCGTGATATTATCAGCCCCGGCCATATCTTTCCTTTGCGGGCCCGGGGTGGTGGAGTTCTGGTCCGTACCGGGCAGACCGAGGGTTCCGTTGATTTGGCCCGGATTGCCGGTTTACGTACCGCAGGCATTATCTGTGAGGTTATGAAAGAAGACGGCACCATGGCCAGGATGCCTGATCTGGAGATTTTCGCTGAAGAGCACGGCCTGAAGATCGCTACCATCGCTGATCTGGTTGCCTATCGGCTTCGCAAGGATATGCTGGTGCGCCGGGCAGCGGAGGCGCGGCTGCCTACTTCTCATGCCGGTGAATTTCGGGTGATTGTCTATCAGAACGATGTGGACAGGCAGGAGCATGTTGCCCTGATCAAGGGGGAGATCACCCCGGATAAACCGATAATGGTGCGGGTTCATTCCGAATGCCTGACTGGAGACATCTTCGGTTCAGTCCGTTGCGACTGCGGATTTCAGTTGCATGCCGCCATGCGGATGGTTGAACAGGAAGGTGCAGGTGTGGTGCTGTATATGCGCCAGGAAGGGCGGGGGATAGGTCTGGTCAATAAGCTGAAGGCGTATAAGTTGCAGGACAGCGACGGCCTGGACACTGTTGAGGCCAACCTGCGGCTCGGGTTTAAGCCTGATCTGCGGGATTATGGGATCGGCGCTCAGATCCTGCGTGATCTGGGTGTGCGCAAGATGCGACTTTTAACGAATAATCCCAAGAAAATTATCGGGCTGGAAGGATACGGGCTGGAGGTGGTGGATCGTCTTCCCATCGAGATCCTCGGAGAAGAGGAAAACAGGGACTACCTGCGGACAAAGCGTGATAAAATGGGGCATATTTTGGAACTGTACGGCGACATGCCGATAGGGTCTGTCACCAGAGATCCGTAATTCAGCAACAGGAAGAACAGTATGGCACACTATCTTGAAGGGCACCTGCAAGGTACAGGACGGAAGATCGGCATTGTCGTTGCCCGTTTCAACTCGTTCATCTCTGAAAAATTACTGGAAGGGGCGATTGACAGCCTGGTACGTTCCGGTGTGAATAGTGACGATATCGTGGTCGCCCGGGTTCCCGGCGCGTTTGAGATTCCTCTGGCTGCCCAGAAGATGGCCCGTTCAGGGAAACACGACGCTGTTATCTGCTTGGGAGCGGTCATACGGGGGGCAACGCCGCACTTTGATTATGTTGCCGGTGAAGTGGCAAAGGGCACTGCACAGGTCATGCTTGATACCGGTATTCCGGTATTGTTTGGTGTGTTAACCACGGAAACCATTGAACAGGCCATTGAACGGGCAGGTACCAAGGCCGGTAACAAGGGGTCGGACGTGGCGGTTGCAGCTCTGGAAATGGTCAACCTGTTCGATGCGATTGGTTGATTTGCCTCATCTGTTTTTTTAAATATCAGCCGGTGACGGGTAGCTGGGGTACGGAAGATGGGCCTGCGTCGTAAGTCCAGGGAGTTAGCTCTGCAGTTTTTGTTCAGCCATGATTTTCAAAAGCGTGTGCTTGTTGCCGAGTCGTTGGCCTCTGATCTGGATTTTTTTTGCCGAAGTTTTGATATTACGCAAAAAGCCGTACCCTATGGCCGTCAGCTGATTGAAGGGATCAGTGCTCACCTTGAGGATATCGATAAGCTGCTGGCCGAGCATTCCCATAATTGGAGGATCGAGCGCATGTCCTCGGTGGATCGGAATATTCTCAGAATTGCGATCTTCGAGATGCGCTACGGTCCGGAAATTCCAGTGCAGATCGTTATCAACGAAGCCCTGGAAGTTGCCAAACGTTACTCCATCCACGAATCAGTTGCCTTTATTAACGGTATCCTTGATGCAATCCAGGCTGCCGTGCCTCAATAGCCGCCGGCGTATCGCCGCTTTGGTAGCAGCACTGTCAACACTCATGGTACGTTTGTCTGTCTGCGTTTCTTTCCCGATTCATCCGGGACAGGCGTATGAACACGAAGGATGCGTCCGACTGAAGACGGGCCTGCTGCAGTGGGGTTCGCTCTTTGCGGTCCATATCAGAGGGTCAGTCGATATCGCTCCTTCAGCAGCCGATGTGATGGAAGGTGTGCAGACAGTGCTGCCCCACGTTTTTCCAGCCTGCTCTTCTGTCCCGGTTACTGCATAGATGTCTGTAAGCCTGCCGATGCTTTAATTTAGACCCGGACTGCCTGGTCCTTCAGTTTTTTGTCCTGTTTTTTTTGCCTGCTCCAGGCATCTCTCCTGGCAGTGTGTATGGAATTTCCTGATCTGCTGGATGGATCTTTCCGGTGCCTGTGCACGCTGCGTTTTGCTCTTTTGTGGCAAATGAGGTAAAAACACGCGACCCTCTGCCTCTGGAGACATCAGCTGATCCCGCCTGTGGCTGATGTGATAGCAAAAAAGAGGTGTGTCTGTACAAAACGGAAAATAAAAAACAGCGAACATCATTCGGGAAAGGGAGATGGACGACATTCAGACAGGTGCAGGAAGCAGAAGAAGACAGGATGTAAAAGTTCTTGTGCTGCTGTTTCTCGCACTTTTTTTATTGATTGCTTTGGGGAGTTATCTGGTGCCGTTGCTGGACGCCGAACCGGTGCGGCAACAACCTTCCGCTAACTTATGTGGTGTGCTGGGGTTTTATACAGCGCACTATCTGTTTTCATTCTTTGGGATTATTGCCTTTTTCCCGATTTTGTTATTGGGATATGCGCTCATTCGCGTCCTGTTTATACGAACGATCCACCATCGGCTGCCATCTATTGTGGCCGGTGTGTCCGGTATTTTGTTGAGCACCTCCGGTCTGTTCGGGGGAGTTGAACAGCTGTTTGTACCAGCCTCCCTCATTGTTCCCGGCGGTTATGTGGGATCTTTGCTGTGGCATTTCCTGAACAGTGTGATCGGTACGGCCGGGACAGTGCTGTCATTGGCACTGCTGTTCTTGTTTTCCCTCATGGTTACCCTGCATTTCTCTCCGTTTGGTTTTATGCGGCGATCTCCAACAGAAATAACGGAACATGACGATCTTCTCGAGGCTGAACCAGAGGTTCAATCACCGCCGAACAAACCACGGTACAGACTGCCATCGCTGAAGACCCGGAAAGAGACACCGCCCATTGAGGAGGAAGAGGCGGTGTCTTTGCCTCCCGTACACACCGCACCAAGCTCTCCAGGGAAAACAGACAGGGTCCGGGAGGCTCTACCGGTCACCTCATCCCTGGTCGATTTTCAGCGGCCGCCGCTCTCTTTGCTGGACCAGACAACAGCCGGTAAGGTGGAGCTCAGCCGGGAGCACTACTATGAGGTGAGTTCCACGCTGCTTGCAAAGCTGCAGGATTTTGGAGTGCAGGGAACCATTGCCGGCATTTCTCCGGGACCGGTTGTCACCACCTACGAGTTTTCACCCGCACCCGGTGTCAAGATTAACCGTATCGTCACCCTGGCAGACGATCTGGCCATGGTACTCAAGGTTGATCGGGTACGCATTGTCGGCTCCATTCCAGGTAAGGCGGCGATCGGCATCGAAATCCCCAACCCTGTCCGGGACACTGTCTACATACACGATATTTTAGAATCTAAGGAATATCGGGAGGCGCGATCCGTCCTCAGCCTGGCATTGGGATTTGATGTTGTAGGACAACCGGTTGTTGCTGATCTGGCCCGCATGCCGCACTTGCTTATTGCCGGTGCAACCGGTGCCGGTAAATCTGTGGCCATCAACGCTTTTATAGCCTCCATACTCTATAAAGCCACGCCGGCTGAGGTTAGACTGTTGATGATTGACCCCAAGCGTATAGAGTTATCCGTCTATGAGGATATCCCGCACCTTCTTCACCCGGTGGTAGTGGAGGCGAAACTAGCCTCGCGGGCTCTGCTGTGGGCGGTACGGGAGATGGAACGGCGGTATCGTCTGCTTGAAGAGCGCCGGGTGAAATCGTTTACCCGCTACAACCAGGTATCGGACGATAAATTACCCTATGTTGTCATTATTGTGGATGAACTGGCTGACCTCATGATGGTGGCATCAAAAGATGTTGAAACCTCAATCGCCCGTTTGGCTCAAATGGCCAGAGCCGCGGGGATGCATATTATATTGGCAACTCAAAGACCGTCGGTCGATGTCCTGACAGGCCTGATCAAGGCGAATTTTCCAACCCGCATCTCGTTTAAAGTTTCTTCCAAGGTCGATTCCCGGACAATTCTCGATGGCTCAGGTGCAGAACATCTGCTGGGCATGGGTGACATGCTGTTTCTGCCGCCCGGGGCAGCAAAGCTGCAACGTATTCACGGGGCCTACATATCTGAACAAGAAACAGACAGATTGGTGGGCTATCTTAAGGATCAGGGGGTGGCAGACTATGACGAGGCTGTCCTGCAGGACATTGAAGAGGACACCTCGGCAATGGATGAGACCGAAGAGCTTTACGATGAAAAGTATGATGAGGCAGTCGCCATTGTCACCGAGACCGGACAGGCATCGATTTCCATGGTACAGCGGCGGTTGCGGGTGGGATATAATCGCGCCGCCCGAATCATTGAAGTGATGGAAAAGGAGGGGATAGTCGGCCCGGCGGATGGCTCGCGGCCGCGTGAAGTGCTGGTTCGACCTTCGTATGGTGATATGGAGTAGTCATTGTCAGTAAAGTTTTGCCGTATGAAAGGGGGAATGGACGATTTGTGCAGGGTAATAAATACTGCTGTCAAATATGATCAAAGCATCCATCCATAATTCTGATACTTTTGATAAATTTTGCTGTTCAGCCTTGTTTTGACGATTTTTCTTGACATCGGGAAGGTAACAAATTAAAAATGTGCATGCGTAAAATGAGTGACCGTTCATTTTTGTTCTGCATGTCAAACCAACTGAAATGCGTTGAAAATCGGGTTGGTCATTTGTTTGGTCGAGGTAGAAAAACGGATGGCTGCGCAACAGTGCTTGCTCTTGTTGATGCAAGAGGCTTTTGGCAGCTCAAATTGGGTGTCATAACGGAAAATCCTAGTGAGGAGGTAGTTTAATGCCAAGTTACGTAGATCCTTCGAAATGTGACGGTTGCAAGGGTGGAGATAAAACCGCCTGCATGTATATCTGTCCTAATAACCTGATGGTTCTCAACGTTGAGTCTATGAAGGCGTACAATCAGGAGCCTGATGCATGTTGGGAGTGCTACTCATGCGTGAAGATCTGCCCGCAGGGTGCAATTTTTGTTCGTGGTTACGATGACTTTGTTCCAATGGGCGGACAGGTTCATCCGATGCGTTCTTCTGATTCCATCATGTGGACTGTGAAGTTCCGCAATGGTAATATCAAGCGCTTCAAGTTCCCGATCCGGACCACTGCTGAGGGTGCTGCTAATGAGTATCCCGGCGAAAGGGGTGCAAGCCTGGATGATGAGTGCTTGCTGCTGGAGAGCAACTTGCCGACCCCTACCAAACTGGCAAAGTAGTCTGCGCCAGACAGAGATAAAACGTGCTATTCTGAAAATACTACTGAGGAGATATTAGTATGGCATTACCAAATAAGCCGAAAGGTGAGCTTCCTGTCGTTGACAATCCTGAGGTTGCAGAACATACATGTGACGTGTTGATTGTTGGTGGTGGTATGGCTGCATGCGGCACGGCATTTGAGATTACTAAGTGGATGCCCGAAGGCATGAAGGTGCTCCTGGTTGACAAGGCTGCTCTCGAGCGTTCCGGAGCTGTTGCTCAGGGACTTTCCGCTATCAACACCTACATCGGCGAGAACCCGATTGAAGACTATGTCAAGATGGTTCGTAACGACCTGATGGGCGTTGTTCGTGAGGACCTGATCTATGACCTCGGTCGCCACGTTGACGAGTCTGTCATGCTGTTTGAAGAGTGGGGTCTGCCGATCTGGAAGCGTGCGGAGGACGGTGGTAACATGCCTGGTGACAGGCCGGCAAAGAGCCTGCGCGAAGGTGGTACCCCTGTTCGTACCGGTCGATGGCAGATCATGATCAACGGTGAGTCCTATAAGCCCGTTGTTGCAGAGCCTGCCAAGAAGGCACTGGGCGAAGAGAACGTCATGGAGCGTGTCTTTATCGTCAAGATGCTGCTTGACAAGAATAAAGAAAACACCATTGCCGGTGCTGTAGGTTTCTCCACCCGTGAAAATAAAGTTCACATCTTCAAGTGTAAGGCCGCCATGGTTGCCTGTGGTGGTGCGGTAAACATCTTCCGTCCGCGTTCAACCGGTGAAGGAAAGGGGCGTGCCTGGTATCCGATCTGGAACGCCGGCTCCACCTACACGATGTGCGCTCAGGTCGGTGCTACTCTGACCATGATGGAAAACCGTTTCACCCCGTCGCGTTTTAAAGATGGTTACGGCCCGGTTGGCGCTTGGTTCCTCCTGTTCAAGGCCAAAGTGCAGAACGGTCTGGGTGAGTTCTATGCGAACAGCCCTGAGGTTAAGGATGAGCTGTCGAAGTTCATGCCCTATGGTCAATCTGCAGTTACCCCGACCTGTCTGCGTAACCACCTGATGCTCAACGAGCTGAAGGCCGGACGTGGCCCGATTTACATGGCAACAGACGTGGCAATCAACGCGTTTGTCGATGCTCAACGTGCTGCCGGTAAAGACGAGAAAGAGCTGAAGAGATACTGGAAGGCCCTTGAGTCTGAGGCCTGGGAGAACTTCCTGGATATGTCCGTTGGTCAGGCCGGTCTGTGGGCAGGTATGAATATCGAGCCTGAGAAGGTCGGCTCTGAGATTATGCCGACAGAACCCTACATGCTGGGCAGCCACTCCGGTTGTTGCGGTATCTGGACCTCCGGTCCGATGGAAGACTGGGTGCCTGAGGTTGACGGTCCGCGGTCCCATCAGTACAAGTGGGGTTATAACCGCATGACCACGGTGAACGGCCTGTTCACAGCAGGAGACGGTGTTGGGGCTTCCGGCCATAAGTTCTCTTCCGGTTCCCACGCTGAAGGTCGTATCTGTGCTAAGCAGATGGTGAAGTATTGCCGCGACAATGCTGATTTCACCCCGGAGCTGGCGCAGACTGCTCAGGAGTTGGTTGATGAGATCTATGCACCGGTGCGTTTGTACAACAAGCATGTAGACGCATCAACTGCCGCAGATGTCAACCCGAATTACTGCAAGCCCGCCGGTATGATGATGCGGCTTATGAAGGCCACTGATGAGTATGGCGGAGGAGTTGCCACCTATTACATGACCTCTGGCAAGCTGCTGAACATCTGTCTCGACCTTCTTGCGCTGATGCGTGAAGATGCTGAGAAGATGGCAGCAGGTGACCTGCACGAGCTGATGCGTGCATGGGAAAATTATCATCGCATCTGGTGTGTCGAGACGCATATCCGCCATATCGAGTTCCGTAAGGAGTCCCGTTATCCTGGATTCTACTATCGGTCTGATTATCCGACCTGTGATGATGAGAACTGGAAATGCTTTGTTAACTCCACCTTTGATCCAAAGACCAAAGAGTGGAAGTGCGAAAAGGTTCCATGCATCAACATTATTGAGACCGAGCCTTGGATTTAATTAGACCGCGGTCTTGATAGTAGATAAGTAAGATGATCTCCAGACTCTCCTGTAGGGTCTGGAGATTTTTTGTGTGAGCTTGTTATTTTGTTTGAGTTGATACGAAAGATGAAGTAGTTTCCTGTCTTTCGTATCAATTGAGCCAGAAATCACCTTTCATGAATACCAGCAGTAATGGAGGCTTGGCATGAGTAACACTGCAGGCAATGGTGCGATACTGGTTGTTGGTGGCGGTATGAGTGGTTTAACCGCTGCGCTCGAAGCTGCCGAAGTCGGTAAAGATGTTTTTATCATCGAAAAGACCGCTTCTTTTGGTGGCCGGGTTGCCCAGCTCCATCAGTATTTCCCAAAACTCTGTCCCCCGATCTGTGGACTCGAGATTAATTACAGACGGATTAAGGACAATCGGAAGATCCGGACCTACACGCTGACAACTGTCAAGTCGATCAGCGGCGGCCCGGGTAACTATGAGGTACAGCTGGAAACAGCACCGCGATACATTAATTCCAACTGCACAGCATGTGGTGATTGCGCCCTTGTCTGTGCTGAAGAAGTTGATGACGATTTTAACTTTGGCATGAAAAAAATCAAGGCGGTCCACTTGCCTCATGAAATGGCGTTCCCGCGGCGGTTCGTGTTGGATAAGGAGGCCTGTTCGGCTGAATCCCTGGCCGCTATCAAGGGTGCATGTAAGTACAACGCGGTTGATTTGGACATGCAGCCTCAGACCTTCACCCTGCAGGTAGGGGCTATTATCTGGTCGACAGGATGGAATCCTTACGATGCCAACAAGATAACCAACCTGAATTACGGTTCCTCCAAGGCCATTATCACCAACATGATGATGGAGCGTCTTGCCGCAGAGAACGGTCCCACTAAAGGAAAGATTCTCCGTCCGGGTGATGGTGCAGAGCCGGCATCCTTTGCCTTTGTCCAGTGTGCGGGGTCGCGGGATGAAAATCACCTGGAGTACTGTTCTTCTATCTGCTGTCTGGCAACTTTCAAACACATCTCCTATATACGCGCCCAGTACCCGGAGGCAAAGATCTATGTTTTCTACATAGATTTACGTACACCTGGACGGTATGAGAAGTTTCGGGGCAAATTTATTGATGATCCGAATACTGTTTTTATCAAGGGTAAGGTGGCAGATATCACCGCTGAGCGAGATGGTGGTGTCACTGTAACGGCTGAAAATGCGGTCGATGGAGGGAAAATCCACCAGAAAGTTGACATGTGTGTACTGGCCACAGGTATGCAGCCGGCAATTGGCGAGCAGGGGAAGGCGCTCGGCCTGACCATGGACGGCAACGGTTTTATTGTGTCTGAGGCAGCGAAAGGTATGTTCTCTGCCGGTTGTGCGAAGGGTGCGGTCGAGGTGTACACAAGTGGACAGTCCTCCACGGCAGCTGCTCTTCAAGCCATTCAGATCGGACGGTAGGAGGGAAGTCAATGAAGAAAGTGTATGGTGCATATCTTTGTACTGGTTGTGGCATTGGCGAGGTCCTCGATGTTGATGGGTTGAAGGATGCCGCCTCAGATGCCGGAATTCCTATGAAGGAGCACGACTGTCTGTGTGGTGCTGATGGACGTGCTTTTATTGAAAAAGACATCGCAGATCAAGGTGTCAATGCCATTGTTGTCTGTGCATGTTCACCGCGCGTGATGCAGCAGGAGTTTGATTTCGGCGAGCAGACGATCACCGTTCGAGGTAATCTGCGTGAGCATGTGGCCTGGACCGGATCTCTTACTGAAGAGGGGAATGTCGACGAGTTCCTTCAGGAAATGGGAACCGACTATGTCCGTATGGCCGTAACCCGTGCCCAGAAGACTGAGCTGCCGGAGCCGTACAAACTGGAAAGTATCAGTAAACGGATTCTTGTGATGGGCGGCGGTATTGCTGGGCTTACCGCAGCAAAAGAAGCGGCAAAGGCCGGCTACGAAGTTACCCTTGTTGAAAAGGAGGCAGAACTTGGCGGCAAGGCGCTGGGTTGGCGGAAGATGTTCCCTACAACCTATCCTTATGCCGAACTCGAGGCTTCTAATATCGCAGACCTCATCGCTGCTGTGCAGGGGGATGGTAAGATCACGGTGAAGACAAACTGTGAGGTTGCCCGTATCAGCGGTGCTCCTGGTGAATTTAATGTTACTTTTAAAGAAGCGGGCACAAAAACCGAGTGGGATGCTCCTGCTAAAGTGACGGCAGAGGATCAGGATCGTATCACCAAAGGTGAGATGGAGGATCCAAATAAGGACTTTCAGAAGTATACGAATAAAAATCCTGACGGCGAGTTGTTTGGTGCTGTTGTTTTGGCAACCGGCTGGAAACCGGCTGATGTTTCTGAGTATGATCACCTGGGCTACGGTAAACTCACTAACGTCGTGACCAATGCCGAGTTTGAAAAATTAGCCAAAAACGGTAAGGTCCCGGCTCGGGTTGCCTTCATACAGAGCCCGGGCGGTAAGGATAGTGATGCCGATTTCCCCTACTGCGGTTCGGTTACCTCAATGGTTGCTCTGAAGCAGGCGAATTATGTTGTTGAGGACAATCCGGTTGACGGGAAAGCCTATATCCTCTATCAGCACATGCGCACACCTGGAAACGCTGAACTTTTTTATAAGAACATGCAGGCACGTGATAATGTTTTTATGACAAAAGCAGCGGTCACGAAGGTTGCGTCTGCAGGTAATGCGCTGCTTGTTGATGTTGAGGACAATCTGATCGGTGAGGATCTGCAGCTCGAAGTCGACATGGTTGTGCTTGCCGCCGGAATGGTACCAACGACTGCAGGCGAGAATGTCATCAACCTTGCTTATCGGCAAGGCCCGGCATTCAGTGATCTGGGACTGTTTGAAGGGTATGCCGACTCCAATTTCATCTGCTTTCCCTACGAGACCAGACGCACAGGTGTTTACAACTGTGGTGGAGTGCGCAGGGCGGAAACCATGGAAGAGACCATTGATGACGCCATGGGTGCAGCGTTGAAGGCGATTCAATGTATTGAGTCCGCAAACAGGGGTGTTTCTGTTCATCCACGTTCAGGCGACCAGACTTATCCGGATTTCTTCTTCCAGCGCTGTACCCAGTGCAAACGCTGTACAGAGGAGTGTCCATTTGGTGCCCTGGATGATGATGATAAGGGGACACCGCTGCCTAACCATACCCGCTGCCGCCGTTGCGGTACTTGCATGGGAGCCTGTCCGGAACGGATCATCAACTTTGCCGATTACAGTATCGACATGATAGGTTCGATGGTAAAGACGATCGAAGTTCCTGATGACGATGAAGATAAACTGCGGGTTGCGGTCTTTGTCTGCGAAAATGACGCTTATCCGGCTATTGATATGTCCGGCATGCACCGGAACAAGATAAATCGATTGGTACGGTTTATTCCGGTTCGTTGTCTGGGTTCAGTGAACATGGTCTGGATTAAAGACGCGATGTCTTCCGGTATGGATGGCGCTCTTCTGCTCGGGTGTAAGTATGGTGACGATTACCAGTGTCACTTTGCCAAGGGATCTGAGATCGCTACCAAGCGTATGGAGAACATCGGTGAAACCCTTGGTTCGCTTGGTCTTGAACCTGAGCGTTGCGGGGTGCGTGAAATTGCGATTTCCGACTATGACAAGCTTCCGGCAATAATAGATGAGTTTGTTGAGGAAATTATCGCCATGGGACCGAATCCGTTCAAGGGATTCTAAGTGGAACAGGCACCGTAGCCGTCATCTTATCTGTCGAAGATGACGGCTGCCCCATTCTGCCGTAATCGGCTCAATGACGAGTTGTGGTGATTTTTATAGTTTTCGACAGGAGGAACTCATGTCTATGCACGTGCAACCTGATATTGAATTTATTAAAGCTTTAAAAGAGGTTGGTGGCGACACGTTAAAACAGTGCTACCAGTGCGCAAGCTGTTCAGTTGCTTGTCAGGTTTGTACTGACAGCCATCCATTTCCCCGTAAACAGATGGTCCTTGCCAACTGGGGTCTTGCTGAAAAAGCCATGATGGATCCCGGCGTGTACCTCTGCCACCTGTGTGGCGATTGTACCGAGATATGTCCTCGTGGGGCAAGGCCTGGCGATGTAATGGCCGCTATCCGCGCCTATGCGTATCGCGCACTGGGTTGGCCTAAGGCGCTGGCTGATCTCTGCAGTTCTGCCAAAAATCTTCCCATGCTCATTGGGATACCCTCAATTGTGATTTTTGTTTTATGGCTTATCTCCGGCGGGATGCACATTCCATCGGGGGAGCAGTTCGCCAAAGTCGGCTACACTCATTTTTTTGGTCATTGGGATTTTAAATGGCTTTCTAAGAACGTACTGTTCATCGACATTATTTTTCTGACAGCGGCTGGTATTGCTGTAACCTCCGTCTACAAGGGGGTCTCGCGCCTGTGGAGGGGAATGTCGGAGGCAACCGGTCTGACTGAGGTGCCATACCGGCCTTCAGTGATCCAGTTTGTCAAGCAGTTCTTGTGGCCGTCTATTGTTGAAATCCTTGAGCATTCACGCTTTAAAAAATGCACGGCCCACTCAGACCGGGTAAGAGGGCATCTGCCTTTGGTTTTTGCATTTATTGGCCTGTTTTTTGTTACGTGCTATTCCATGTTTACTCAGGATGTGATCGGTATCTTCATACCATCGATGCACGGTCCGATTTCCATGTGGAATCCTGTTAAATGGCTGGCTAACGTTGCGGCGGTGGCCATGATTGTTGGTATAGGCATTCTTTGGATGAACAGAAGCCGGATGGAGGCCACCGGTAAAGCAAAAAACACCTTTTACGATTGGTTTTTGATCTGGATCATAATGGGTGTGGGGGTAACCGGCTTAGGTGCGGAACTGTTACGGTTGGTCGGGATCCCCTCTCTGGGATACATTGTTTATTATCTTCACCTTATCTCCGTTGCCATGCTCTTTCTTTATATGCCGTACACGAAGTTTGCCCATATAGTGTACCGCACTTTTGCTATGGCGTTTGAACGTTACCGTGATTCATCCTTTATTAAGGATCCGTTGAACGCCTGAATCGCAGATCTCTAAGCAGAAAAACCGGGGGTTTGGCCCCCGGTTTTTTTATTTGTATGAAAAAATATATTGATTTATTGTTTTTACGGAGTATATTTGTCGGGCTAAAGCTGGCGTAGCTCAATTGGCAGAGCACCTGATTTGTAATCAGGGGGTTGCGGGTTCAAGTCCCATCGCCAGCTCCAGAGATTCAGCAGTGCAAAATAAACGAGTATAGTGAGTGGCGGGTTTGTGTTATGCCTGCCTTTTTTGCATGTTACAGCGGAGGGGTTCCCGAGCGGCCAAAGGGAGCAGACTGTAAATCTGCCGGCGGAGCCTTCGGAGGTTCGAATCCTCCCCCCTCCACCAGTTTTAAGACAGATGTGCTGCAGTTTAAGATGTCGGGTGTCTGGCGGGAATAGCTCAATGGTAGAGCATCAGCCTTCCAAGCTGAGGGTTGCGGGTTCGAGTCTCGTTTCCCGCTCCACACTTCCTTTTTAGGTGTACTGCACAGGGTGTTTTGCAGTTTGATTTGTGATCTCCGCCCACGTAACTCAGTGGTAGAGTACCTCCTTGGTAAGGAGGAAGCCATCGGTTCAAGTCCGATCGTGGGCTCCAGGTATTAATTACGCATATACTTTTTTTGATTGAATCTGTACGAATTTTTGTCCAAGGAGACCTGAGATGGCGAAAGAGAAATTTACCCGGACGAAGCCGCATGTCAATGTCGGAACGATTGGTCATATTGATCATGGTAAAACTACCACGACTGCTGCGATAACCCGTGTTTTGTCCACCAAGGGTATGGCTAAGTTCACGGAGTTTAACGAGATTGACAAGGCTCCTGAGGAGAAGGAACGTGGAATAACCATCGCCACCTCGCATGTTGAATATGAGACCGAGAGTCGTCATTACGCTCACGTTGATTGTCCGGGCCATGCTGACTACATCAAGAACATGATCACCGGTGCTGCCCAGATGGATGGTGCGATTCTTGTGGTTGCGGCGACCGACGGTCCTATGCCTCAGACACGGGAGCACATTTTGCTTGCCCGTCAGGTTGGTGTTCCGGCGATAGTTGTCTTTTTGAACAAGTGCGACATGGTTGATGATCCCGAGCTGATCGAGCTTGTGGAGATGGAGCTTCGTGAGCTGCTTGACAAGTATGATTTTCCTGGTGACGAGATTCCGATCATCCAGGGTTCAGCTTTGCTGGCGCTTGAGAATCCTGAGGATGAAGAGAAGGCGAAGTGCATCTGGGATCTGATGGCAGCTGTTGACAGTTATGTACCTCAGCCTGAGCGTGCGATTGACAAGCCGTTTTTAATGCCTGTTGAGGATGTTTTTTCAATCTCTGGTCGTGGTACGGTTGCGACCGGTCGAATTGAGCGCGGTGTTGTCCACGTTGGGGACGAGGTTGAGATCGTTGGCATTCGGCCGACAGTGAAGACCACCTGTACCGGTGTGGAGATGTTCCGCAAGTTGCTTGATGAGGGTCAGGCCGGTGACAATATTGGTGCATTGTTGCGTGGTGTTAAGCGTGAGGAGATAGTTCGCGGTCAGGTTTTAGCGAAGCCGGGTTCGATCAAGCCGTACAAGAAGTTCAAGGCTGAGTGTTATATATTGACCAAGGAAGAGGGTGGTCGCCACACGCCGTTTTTTAACGGTTATCGTCCTCAGTTTTATTTTCGGACCACCGATGTCACGGGTGTCTGCACCCTGGATGAGGGTGTAGAGATGGTTATGCCTGGTGACAACATTCATATTACTGGTGAGCTGATCACCCCGATCGCCATGGAGGCTGGCCTTCGTTTTGCGATTCGGGAAGGCGGTCGTACTGTAGGCGCCGGCGTTATTAGCGAAATTATTGGATAAACCTTTCCTTGCTCTAAGAACATTGAGATCGCAGGTATAAAGCAGCCGGGCTCGTCCCGGCTGCTTTGCTCTGGTGAGGCAAATCATGAGAGATATAATCACGCTGGCATGTCAGACATGCAAGCAACGTAATTACACGACAACCAAAAATAAGAAAACGATCCCGCACAAGCTGGAGCTGAAGAAGTTCTGTCCTTTTTGCAAAACACACACCTTGCATAAGGAAGGGAAATAGCAGGTCAGTAGCTCGAATGGTAGAGCACCGGACTCCAAATCCGGGGGCTGGGGGTTCGAATCCCTCCTGACCTGCCATCTGATATCGAAGAGATGTCTTTTTATTTTTCAAGAAGTGTGGCGTTAAAGGAACACAGGGTATGAGCAAGGCGGAGATTGAGGCCAAGAAAGGTGGAGGGGATCTCAAAGTTAGATCACCTTTCCATCCATTTCGGATCAAGCAATTTTTGCAGGAAGTTTATGCGGAATTTCGAAAGATAGTTTGGCCTGCAAAAAAAACAACCGCCGGTTTGACAGGCTTTGTCATCTTGCTCGTTGTCATTATCTCGCTGTATCTTGGTTCTGTTGACCTGTTGTTGGGAAAGCTTGTGGCCACCGTTCTTAATTGACAGGAGAGCAGGCAGATATATGGCAAAGAAGTGGTATATCGTTCATACGCATACCGGGTTTGAGGATAAAGTTAAAGCATCGTTAGAGGAGCGGATAAAGACCGGTAATCTTGAGGACAGTTTTGGTGAAATTCTTGTTCCAACGGAGCAGGTCGTCGAGATGGTAAAGGGAGTACGCAAAACCTCTGCACGAAAGTTCTTTCCCGGGTACCTCTTGGTGAATATGGAGATGGATGAGAGCACGTGGCATCTGGTGCAGGGGACGCCGCGGGTCACAGGATTTGTTGGAATAAATTTGAGCCAAACAGGAGGAGACAGGGATATTTATAAGAAAATCCCATCTCTTTCCGAAGACGAGGCTCGCAAGATTATAGGCCGTATCGAAGATGGGGCGAGTAAACCCAAACCAAAGATAATCTTTGAAGAGGGAGATGCTGTCCGCGTCGTTGATGGGCCGTTTGCTAATTTCCAGGGCGTGGTTGAAGAGGTTTTTCCGGAGAAAGGAAGGGTGAAGGTGATGGTCTCGATTTTTGGTCGATCCACACCTGTGGAACTCGAATATATTCAGGTGAGTAAAGGGTAACACCTGGTTTTGTGGAGAGCGTTTGTAATGGCAAAAAAGATACAGGCATATATAAAGTTGCAAATCCCGGCAGGGAAAGCTAATCCATCTCCACCTGTTGGTCCGGCACTTGGCCAGCACGGGGTAAATATAATGGATTTCTGTAAAGCTTTTAACGCCCAAACCCAGGCTGCAGGCGACACTATCGTTCCTGTGGTCATTACGGTTTACGCCGACAGGTCATTTAGCTTTATCACCAAGACCCCGCCGGCATCTGTACTGTTAAAAAAAGCTGCGGGTGTTGCAAAAGGCTCGAGTGACCCCAAGAAAAATCGTGTTGCTGAATTGGATAAGGCCAAGATCCGGGAGATAGCGGAGATTAAGATGCCTGATCTCAACGCATATGATCTTGACCATGCTGTCCGTATTGTTGAAGGGACCGCACGTAGTTGTGGAATTACTGTGGTTAAATAACTCGTAAAAAGTTCCGTTTATTCGTTTACCTGTGTCTTTTTTGGACACCAGGGAGAGTAAAGAGGGTGCTATGCCGAAACGTGGGAAAAAATACAAAAACGCTGTCAACGATATGGATCGACTAAAGATGTTTGATCTAAGCGAAGCGTTGGAAAATGTTTTAAAGGTAAAGTTTGCTAATTTTGATGAATCCGTTGAGGTCGCAGTCCGCCTGGGGGTCGACCCCCGTCATGCCGACCAGATGGTACGATCCAGTGTGATTTTGCCAAATGGCACTGGTAAGACTGCCCGGGTGCTTGTTTTTGCTAAAGGCGAGAAAGAAAAAGAAGCACTTGCCGCTGGTGCTGACTTTGCTGGTTCTGATGAGCTGATCGAAAAGATCAAAGGTGGTTGGCTCGAGTTTGATAGAACTGTAGCCACCCCGGATATGATGGGCGAAGTAGGGAAAATCGGCCGTATTTTAGGCCCGCGTAACCTTATGCCCAATGCCAAACTCGGTACCGTTACCTTTGACGTGGAACGGGTTGTAAATGAGATTAAAAAAGGGAAGGTTGATTTCAGGGTTGATAAGGCCGGCGTTGTGCATGCTGCCATAGGAAAATGCTCCTTTGGAGTCGACAAACTTGCTGACAACATCCTCACATTTGTTGATCGTCTTGTCCAGCTGAAGCCTTCGACCAGCAAGGGTGTTTATTTGAGGTCAATCTCAATTTCCAGCACCATGGGACCAGGTTTTAAAGTGGATCCTTTGCAAGTTCGTACCTTAATAAAAACCACATAGGAATGTGTGTGTTTGTTGTTTGAATGTAGATTGTTTTAGGCCAGGTGTTATTCTTATCATCTAGGGGCGGTCAGAGACAGCAGGGGCAACTGTTTAATAACGCGATGATTACGCGTTCCCTGCCGAGACCAGGCAGTATTCCATGCTGCGGATGAGAGAAATTCATTCCTCTTTCTGTTTTTTGACAGTCCCCCATTGCAACGAAAGGAGGTATCGACGTTGAATCGCGATCAGAAGACCGCTATAGTCAGTGAACTCAACAAGACTTTTTCTGAAGCTAAGTTTGCTGTGGTCGCTGATTACCGCGGCTTGAAAGTGACTGAGTTGGAGAAGTTGAGAAAGGACCTTCGTGCTAATGACGCAAAGGTACGGATTGCTAAAAACACATTGCTTCGACGCGCTGTTGTCGGGACACCGTATGAGGTGCTGAGCGATTCGTTCAGTGAGAGTACTGTTGTCGCTGTTGGATTTAATGAACCTGTTGCGCCGTCTAAGGTGCTGACCGCCTTTGCTGCAGAGTTCAAGGCGTTTTCAATCCGTACAGCTGCCCTGGAAGGAACGCTGATAAACGCCGATGATGTGGTTGCCTTATCGAAGTTGCCGGGAAGAGAAGAGCTGCTCGCTAAGCTCTTGGGTACGATGTCTGCTGTTCCGACAGGTTTTGTCCGTGTGCTCAGTGCAGTTCCGCAAAAACTACTCTATGCGCTTTCCGCTGTTAAAGACCAGAAAGAAAACTAAAATCAAAGATCGCCAAATGTAATTTGACGAAAGATCTTGCTGTTATTTTCCAGTAAGGAGGAATGAAAATGGCTGTAACAAAAGAAGATGTTATTGATTTCATTGCAAACATGACCGTTCTTGAGCTTTCTGAACTTATCAAGGAGCTGGAGGATAAGTTTGGGGTTTCAGCAGCTGCTCCCGTAGCTGTTGCAGCTGCAGCAGGGCCTGGTGAAGCCGGTCCTGTAGCTGAAGAAAAAACTGAGTTTGATGTCATCCTGACAGGTGCAGGCGATCAAAAAATCAAAGTTATCAAAGAGGTCCGTGCCCTGACCTCACTGGGCCTTAAAGAGGCTAAAGATCTGGTTGAGGGTGTGCCTGCTCCCATTAAAGAGGGTGTTAATAAAGAAGAGGCCGAAGCTATCAAGACACAGATTGAAGCGGCTGGCGGTTCGGTCGAAATCAAATAACTATTTCTCTCTCAGCAATCGGGTTTTTCCGATAGCGATCCTAATCGCAAGGTAACGCTATAGGGGCATCTCGCCCCGTAGCGTTACTTCGTTTGTAGGAATTGACTTTTTTTACTTCCTATTCGTTGTTCTGTATACGTACAAAAATAACTGTCCATGAATAACACAATCTGTATCACGCGAAATTTTTTGAGGGGACTATGAGAAGAGTACGCAAAAGTTTTGCCAAAACACATCAAGTTATAGAGCCACCCCATCTCATAGCAATGCAGCGGGAGTCGTATGAGAGTTTCCTTCAGCGTGATGTTGCGCCTGAGCAACGACGTGACCAGGGATTACAGGCCATCTTTCAAAGTGTCTTTCCCATTACTGATTTTAATGGTCTCTGCTCGTTACAGTTTGTACGATACTCCTTTGGGGAACCTAAATATACGGTCTCTGAATGCGTAGTTCGCGGGATGACCTATGAAGCGCCGCTTAAAATTACAGTACGGCTCATCACCTTTGATGTTGACGAGGAGACCGGGGCTCAGTCGGTTCGCGATATCAAAGAGCAGGAAGTTTTTCTTGGCGCGCTGCCGCTCATGACTCAGGATGGAGTTTTTGTCATTAACGGCACTGAGCGGGTTATTGTTAATCAGCTGCAACGCTCTCCTGGTCTTTTTTATACACACGATGATGGGAAATCCCATGCTTCCGGAAAGCGTCTCTATTCAGCTCGTATTATTCCGGTTCGCGGTTCATGGCTGGACTTTGAGTTTGATATCAAAGATATACTGTATGTCCGCATCGACCGTCGCAGGAAACTGCCGGTCACTGTACTTCTCAAGGCATTGGGCTACAGTGATGAGGAGCTCCTCAATGATTTTTACTATTCGGACGAGATTCATTTTGATGGCCAGAATTATTCGATAGCCTTCAACACTGTCACCTTTGTTAACCAACGCCTGACAACCGATATTATCGATCCTGCCGACGGTTCTGTCATTGCCAAAACAGGCAAAAAGATAACCAAAACCCTTGCCAAAAAGATTGAAAATCTTGGCGACTGTTTTCTGCCGATCACCCTTGAAAATCTGTGCAGTCGAGTTTTTTCTCACGATGTGGTGAGTGAACAGACCGGTGAAGTCCTCGCAAAGTGTAATGAGCCTGTTACTGAGACTGCGCTGCAAGCCATTGCCGAAGCCGGGATTACTCAATTTTCTCTGCTTTATATCGATGGTACACACTTTAGCAGCTCATTTCGCGAAACACTGCTGGCTGATAAGATAAAAGACACTGATGACGCTCTTGTCGAAATATACCGGCGTTTACGTCCATCCAGCCCGCCTACTCTGGAAGTTGCTAAATCATTTTTTGAGAATCTTTTTTTTAACCCTGCCACCTATGATTTGTCTGAGGTCGGGCGATACAAGATAAATTCGAGGTTAGGGCTCAACACCGCAATTGAGGTGCGGGCTTTAACCAGGGAAGACATCGTTGAGAGTGTTCGGCACTTGGTACGTATTAAAGATGAGTTGAAAGATGGGGACGACATTGACCATCTTGGCAATCGTCGGGTACGAACAGTCGGTGAGTTGTGCGAAAATCAATTTCGCATGGGATTGGTCAGAATGGAGAGGGCAATCAAGGAGCGGATGACCCTTCAGGAAATTGAGACTTTAATGCCGCATGACCTGGTAAATCCTAAGCCGGTCACCTCTGCAATCAAAGAGTTTTTCGGCACCAGTCAGCTCTCTCAATTTATGGATCAGACTAATCCACTTTCAGAAGTGACCCATAAAAGAAGACTTTCCGCACTTGGACCGGGAGGTCTGTCCCGGGAACGAGCCGGTTTCGAGGTGCGGGACGTCCATCCAACCCATTATGGACGTATTTGTCCTGTTGAGACGCCGGAAGGACCGAATATCGGTCTTATCGTCAGTCTTGCCACCTATGCGACAGTCAATCCCTATGGCTTTATCGAGACCCCTTATCGACATGTTACAGATCGAACGGTCTCTGAAGACTACACCTACCTTTCCGCCTTACAGGAAGAGGAGCATATTATAGCCCCGGCCAATGTGGCCATGGCCGATGGTCGACTGGCCGATGATTATCTGATCGCTCGCCATGAAAGCGAGGTGTCCACAGTGGCGGCCGAAGAGGTAACCATGATGGATATTGCGCCTAATCAGATGGTTTCAATCGCTGCATCGCTGATACCGTTCCTCGAAAATGATGATGCTAACCGGGCCTTAATGGGCGCGAATATGCAACGTCAGGCAGTACCGTTGATCAAACCGACGGCTCCGGTCGTCGGGACCGGTGTTGAGCAGTATGTGGCGAGGGATTCCGGTGTGTGCCTGCTTGCCGGCGGTGACGGTGTGGTCGAGGAAGCTGATGCCAACAGAGTTGTTGTCCGTTACGATGAGCCGGGTGTTGATGGATTTGAGACCGGTGTCGGTGTTTATCATCTGTCTAAATATAAAAAATCAAATCAGAATACCTGTTTTAACCAAAGGGCCCTGGTGTACCCCGGTGATCGCGTTGTAAAAGGAACTGTTCTTGCCGATGGCCCATCTACCGAGAGTGGGGAGCTTGCACTCGGCAGAAATGTGACGGTTGCGTTCATGCCCTGGCGAGGTTACAACTTTGAGGACTCTATCCTGATTAATGAGCGGTTGCTGAAGGAGGATACCTTCACCTCGGTTCACATTGAAATTTTTGAGATCATGGCCCGGGATACCAAACTGGGCAAGGAAGAAATTACACGTGACATCCCAAATGTTGGTGAAGAGGGGTTGCGCAATCTTGATGACTCAGGGATCGTCCGTATAGGTGCTGAAGTTCGTTCCGGAGACATGCTGGTTGGCAAAGTCACGCCAAAGGGTGAGACCATGCTTTCTCCGGAAGAGAAGTTGTTGCGTGCAATCTTTGGCGAAAAGGCAAGTGATGTTAAAGACTCTTCCCTGCGCGTTCCTCCTGGTGTTGAAGGTGTGGTTATTGATGCCAAGGTGTTTTCCAGAAAGGGTGTTGATAAGGATGACCGCACTTTAATGATTGAGGAGATAGAAATTGATCGTCTCAATCGTGACATGGAAGATGAGCTGAGAAGCTTGAGGAAAGGCGTACGCAGTGCGTTTGTCCATCTGCTTGATGGCCGTACTGTGAAGAGTGATGTCAAGAACAAGAAGGGGAAGATTCTGCTCAAACTGGGCAAGCAGTTGACTGCGGATATTCTCAACCAGGTGAGCTTTGACGAGTTACAGGAGCTTGATTTTGCTGAGAAAGCAAAGTTTGCCGATGAAATTGAGACGATTTTTCACCGGTACGCGAGTCAGTCAATTCTTGTCCGCAACCGCTACCAGGGAATTGTGGAGCGAATGGAAAAGGGCGATGACCTTCCCCCGGGCGTTGCCAAAATGGTTAAAATATACGTGGCAACAAAGCGCAAACTGGCTGTTGGTGATAAAATGGCCGGCCGGCATGGCAACAAGGGTGTTGTTTCCCGGTTGTTACCTGAAGAGGATATGCCGTTTTTTGCCGATGGCACCTCTGTTGACCTTGTTCTCAATCCATTGGGTGTGCCCTCCCGAATGAACGTCGGCCAGGTACTTGAGTGCCATCTTGGCTATGCTGCAAAGAAACTTGGCGAAGAGTTGTCGGCAATTGCAAGACGAAACGAGATCGGGCTTTTGAAACAACGTTTGCAATTCCTTTATTCTCCTGAGGAGTACGCCAAAATTACCGAGGGGATGAGTGATGCTGAGCTGCTGGATTATATGGCAAAGCATATGCACGGTATTCTTGTCGCCACACCGGTTTTCGACGGTGCTTCAGAAATGGAGATCAGAAAGTTGCTGGTGGAAGCCAGTGGCAGCGAGGATGGTCAGGTAACGCTTTATGATGGTTTAACCGGTGAACCTTTTGATAACCAGGTAACGGTTGGGACCATGTATATGTTGAAATTGCATCATTTGGTTGACAATAAAATTCATGCCCGTTCAACAGGTCCTTACTCTTTGGTTACCCAGCAACCTCTCGGCGGGAAGGCTCAGTTCGGGGGACAGCGACTTGGTGAGATGGAAGTGTGGGCAATGGAGGCGTATGGCGCGGCCTATACGCTCAAAGAGTTCCTCACCGTAAAGTCTGATGATGTTGAAGGACGAACGACAATGTACGAGAAAATTGTCAAAGGCAACAACTTTCTGGAAACAGGCATGCCGGAATCTTTCCATGTTCTTGTAAAGGAGCTCAAAGGGCTTTGTTTAGATATTGAATTGCAAGAATAGTCTGAGAGTGCTGAACATTGTGAGTAAATTTATGGCGGCATCGGGTCGCAAAATTTAACGCAACCGGATCGATTTGAACTGTAAATAGGTGATTACGTGGAAGAACTGTTTAGTTTTTTTGCAAAGCCAAAGGGTCCTGTCACTTTCAACAAAGTGAGGATTTCTCTCGCTTCTCCGGAAAAGATCAGAGAGTGGTCCCATGGAGAAGTAAAAAAACCTGAAACAATTAATTATCGTACCTTTAAACCGGAGCGTGATGGGCTCTTCTGTGCCAAAATCTTTGGCCCGGTTAAGGACTATGAGTGTAATTGCGGTAAGTATAAACGGATGAAACACCGTGGTGTTGTTTGTGAAAAATGCGGTGTTGAGGTTATCCAGTCAAAGGTTCGTCGAGAAAGATTAGGACATATCGAACTCGCTGCGCCAGTCGCACATATCTGGTTTCTCAAGAGTTTGCCATCGAAAATCGGGGCTATTCTTGACATGACCCTGAAACAGCTGGAGCGTATTCTTTACTTTGAGGCATATGTTGTTGTTGCCTCCGAGGTTGACGAGTTACCCGCCAGCACGCTGCTGAATGAAGAGCAGTACCGAGTTGCCCTTGAGGAGCATCCCGGTAAATTTAGAGTAGGCATTGGTGCTGAGGCTATTCGCGAGCTGCTTGTATCGTTAGATTTGAAGCAGTTGTCCGACACCTTGCGTCAGGAAATGAAAGAAACCGGTTCGGTAACCAAACGTACTAAATTCGGAAAACGGCTCAATGTAGTCGAGGCATTTCGTGACTCCGGCAATCGTCCGGAATGGATGATCCTTGAGGTTATTCCCGTCTTACCACCGGATTTACGGCCACTTGTCCCTTTGGAGGGCGGTCGTTTTGCAACCTCGGATCTCAACGATCTGTACCGACGGGTTATTAATCGGAATAACCGTTTGAAAAGGCTGCTCGAACTTGATGCCCCCGATATCATCATTCGCAACGAGAAGCGGATGTTGCAAGAGGCGGTGGATGTTCTGTTCGACAACGGTCGCCGCGGGCGAACCATTACCGGACCGAACAAGAGACCCCTTAAGTCGCTTTCAGACATGTTGAAGGGTAAGCAGGGGCGGTTCCGACAGAATCTGCTGGGCAAGCGTGTCGATTATTCCGGTCGTTCAGTTATTGTTGTTGGACCACATCTTCGGCTTCACCAGTGTGGACTGCCCAAGAGGATGGCTTTAGAGCTGTTTAAGCCCTTCATTTACAACAAATTAGAGCGGGAAGGTTATGTAACGACCATTAAAAGCGCTCGAAAAATGGTGGAAAAGGGCGTCAAGGAAGTATGGGATGTGCTTGATGATATTGTGCAGGAATACCCGGTTATCCTCAACCGTGCTCCAACTCTGCACCGCTTGGGCATGCAGGCGTTTGAGGTTGTCCTCATCGAAGGCAAGGCTATACAGCTGCATCCGTTGGTGTGCGCTGCGTTTAATGCCGACTTCGACGGTGATCAGATGGCCGTTCATGTTCCTCTTTCAGTTGAGGCACAGGTCGAAGCACGCGTCCTGATGATGTCCACTAACAATATTTTATCCCCGGCAAACGGTGTCCCTATCATAATTCCAAGTCAGGACATCGTTCTTGGATTGTACTATATGACCCGTGAGCGTGTCGGTATGAAAGGCGAAGGTTCAATTTTCGGATCTCCTGCCGAAGCCCGCGTAGCGTATGATCACGGGGCCGTCCACATGCAGGCCATGGTTAAAGTCCGGGTTAGGGATACCCTTGTTGATACCACCGTCGGTCGGATTCTGGTGGGAGAGCTGTTGCCCCATAAAGTCCCGTACTCACTGGTTAATAAAGAGTTGGTCAAAAAAGAATTATCTTTTCTGATCGACTATGTGTATCGGCACTGTGGAACCAAGGACACCGTTATTCTCGCCGATCGATTGAAAGATCTGGGGTATGAACATGCAACTCGGGCCGGTATTTCAATTTGTATAAATGACATGAAGATTCCTGTCCGCAAAGAGGAGTTTGTGGAGGATGCGGAACGTGAGGCCGCTGATGTTGACCAGCAATATGCGGATGGTCTGATCACTGATGGAGAGAAATATAACAAGATTATCGATATCTGGTCGAAAGCCACGGATAAGATCACCAAGGAGATGATGGATGAAATGGCCGTGGAGTACGTGGCCGATTCTTCAGGAGTGGTACGCGATATAAAGAGTTTTAACACCGTGTATATCATGGCTGATTCCGGTGCCCGCGGTTCCAAAGATCAGATTCGACAGCTGGCGGGTATGCGAGGACTCATGGCAAAACCGTCCGGTGAGATTATCGAAACACCGATTAAGGCCAATTTTCGGGAAGGATTAAGTGTCCTTGAGTACTTTATCTCAACTCATGGAGCTCGTAAGGGACTGGCGGATACGGCACTGAAAACGGCCAACTCCGGTTATTTAACCCGAAGGCTTGTTGATGTTGCCCAGGACACGACCATTGTGATGAAAGATTGCCAGACAATGCGCGGTACTTTGGCAGAACCTCTGATTGAGGGTGGCGAGGTTATAGTGCGCATCGGTGAACGTATTCTTGGTCGTGTAGCTCTGGAAGACGTTGTCGACCCGCACACCGGCGAGATGCTGGTGGAAATGGATGAGGAGATCACTGAGGATCGGGTTGAGGCCATTGAAGCGGCGGGTATTGATCGGGTTTATATCCGATCTGTACTGACCTGTGAGGCTAAGCGTGGAATTTGTGCCATGTGCTATGGTCGTGATCTTGGACGTGGGCACATGGTTAACATCGGTGAAGCGGTGGGCATTATAGCTGCTCAGTCCATTGGCGAGCCGGGCACACAGCTGACCATGCGTACATTCCATATCGGTGGCACGGCCCGAGGAGCAGTGGAGCAGGCAGAGGTCCGTACGCAACGAGGAGGACAGATCTGCTATAAGAATCTGCATGCAATTGTCAATGATGAGGGGTTTCAGGTGGCGATGAGCCGTAATGCCGAAATCACCGTGCTGGACGATTTGGGTGTGGATAGGGAACGATTCCCAGTCCCCTATGGGGCAACACTCCGGATTCGTGAGGGCCAATCAGTCGATCCGGGTACTGTCATAGCTGATTGGGATGCCTTTTCCATTCCCATTGTCGCCGAAGTCGGCGGTAAGATAAAGTATGGTGATGTGGTTGAAGGTGATACCATGCAGGAGCGTGTCGATCAGATCACTGGAAAGGCAAGCAAGGTGATTACACCGGGTACGTCAGCCAAGCAGATGAACCCTCGCATTTCACTCAAGGATGAGCGCGGTAGAACTGTCAAGCTGCCCGGGGAGGAGGTAGCAGCCCGTTATCCCCTTCCTATTGGTTCGATTATCACGGTCAATGAGCATGACATGGTTTCTCCGGGAACGGTTATTGCCAAGATTCCACGTGAGACAACCAAAACAAAAGACATCACCGGTGGTCTGCCTCGGGTTGCCGAGTTGTTTGAAGTTCGTAAACCAAAGGAGCCGGCAATTATATCGGAGGTTGACGGGAGGGTCAGTTTCGGCAAGGACCTCAAAGGTAAACGTCGGGTGATCGTGACTCCTGAAATTGGCGAGCCTAAGGAGTATTTGATACCAAAGTCGAAGCACATCACTGTCCATGAGAATGATAGAGTGGAAGCGGGTGATCCTCTAATGGAAGGAATTCGTCTGCCCGCCGATATCCTGCAGGTGAAAGGTGCAGAGGAACTGGCGCGCTTTTTAGTGAATGAGATTCAAGAGGTCTATCGTCTCCAGGGAGTAAAAATAAACGATAAACATATCGAGACAATTGTGCGGCAAATGCTGAAAAGAGTACGGATTTCTGATGCTGGAGATTCACGATTCGTGCTTGATCAGCAAATTGAGTGGTGGAAATTCCAGGAGGAAAACGAGCGTTTACTGCGTGAAGGGCTGCAGCCCGCTTCGGCGGAACCACTACTGTTGGGTGTGACTAAGGCTTCTCTGTCAACAGATTCATTTATATCTGCCGCTTCTTTCCAGGAGACAACCAAGGTGTTGACGAATGCGGCAATGGCGGGAAAAGTTGATGATCTTTCCGGATTAAAAGAGAATGTGATCATGGGGAGGTTGATAACCGCTGGGACAGGGTTGACGCGGTACAGGTTGCATGAGGAGAAAGAAGAGTGACGAATATAGACGTTGATTTTCCATTTACATTGTATTATAATTATTCCTTTATATATTTTTGTTTAGCAAAAGAGCACTGTGCTACTTTCTGAGGAGCTGACTGCATGCCTACGATTAACCAATTGGTCAGAAATCGACGCAAGAAGATAACCAAAAACACCAACACTCCCGCCTTGCAGAGTTGTCCGCAAAAGCGCGGGGTCTGTGTCCGGGTGTATACGACGACTCCCAAGAAGCCGAACTCGGCTTTGCGAAAAGTTGCAAGGGTTCGTCTGACAAACGGAATTGAGGTTGCTTCTTATATACCAGGGATTGGACACAACCTGCAGGAGCACTCGGTTGTGCTCATTCGAGGTGGTCGTGTTAAGGACTTGCCGGGTGTTCGGTATCATATTGTACGTGGAACCCTGGATACACTCGGGGTTAACGAGCGGCGGCAGGGTCGATCAAAATATGGGGCTAAGCGCCCTAAATAAATTTCGTCACATGATGTGGGGCGGGTGAAGGTATGCCTAGAAAGAAGATGTTGGAAAAGCGGTCGGTTGCTCCTGATCCAAGGTATAATTCGGTGTTGGTGGCAAAATTTACTAACGGGCTGATGGTTGCGGGTAAAAAGACCGTTGCCAGGCGGCTCTTTTATGATGCCATGAGTATCGTCGGCAACAAGCTGCCCGATCAGGAGCCGCTCGTTGTTTTTGAAGAGGCCATGGAAAATGTCAGGCCACGGGTTGAGGTGAAGAGCCGGCGTGTTGGTGGGGCGACTTATCAGGTGCCCGTAGAGGTACGTCCGGAGCGAAGAAATGCGCTGGCCATCAGATGGATTATAAATAATTCAAAAGGGCGATCCGGTCAAACCATGTCGGAGCGACTGGCTGCCGAATTGCTGGATGCTTTTAATAATCGAGGTGCCTCGGTTAAGAAAAAAGATGATACGCATAAAATGGCTGAGGCAAACAAGGCTTTCGCACATTACCGTTGGTAACAGGATTTTAGCTGCGTGTGCAGGAAAGTGGATTGACAAAGAGAGGGTTCTGGGTTAAAAACAACGGCATTTTTCTGAAGCTTTAAGCTGGAGGATGTTGTTTACGTAGAGCAGGGTGAAGGTAGTGGCAGGGGGAGAACCATTAGCCAGTGTGCGCAATATAGGCATAATGGCCCATATCGATGCGGGAAAGACAACCACTACCGAGCGTATCCTGTTTTACACTGGTCGCTCTCATAAGTATGGAGAAGTTCATGATGGTGCGGCGATCATGGACTGGATGGAGCAGGAGCAGGAGAGAGGGATAACGATCACTTCAGCCGCCACGACCTGCAATTGGCGAAACCACCGGATCAACATTATTGACACTCCCGGTCATGTTGATTTTACAGTCGAAGTTGAACGCAGCTTGCGTGTGCTGGATGGGGTTGTTGCTGTTTTTTGTGCTGTTGGTGGTGTGGAGCCGCAATCTGAAACTGTTTGGAGGCAGGCGGACCGCTATAAGATTCCGCGAATTGCCTTTGTTAATAAGATGGATAGGGTCGGGGCATCGTTTCACGGGTGCCTCGAGGAAATTGAAGATCGATTGGGCGCTAATCCAGTGGCGGTCAACCTCCCGATCGGTTGTGAAGAGACCTTCTCCGGGGTCATCGATTTGGTGGAGATGCAGGCACTCCGATTCGATGAGGCGTCCCTGGGGCAGGTGGTTATCAGTGAACCTATACCAGATTCACTAGTTGGCGAATCATCGGCTGCCCGAATGACACTCCTCGAGAAGTTGGCCGACTTCGATGAGGGGGTCATGGAAAAATATTTAAATGATCAAGAGATCCCTTCTGACGAGCTTCGTGCAGCTTTGCGTAAAGCAACGCTTGCTCTTGAGGTCGTGCCGGTGCTTTGCGGGTCTGCATTCAAGAATAAAGGGGTGCAGCCCCTGCTTGATGCCATAACAGCTTATCTGCCGTCACCTGTTGATATTCCGCCGGTTGAAGGGCTGGATAAAAAAGGGGAGACGCTGGTACGTAAGGCTGGTGCGGATGAACGGTTATGCGGGTTGGTTTTTAAACTGCAAACAGATCCCTATGTAGGAAACCTGGCCTTTATTCGTATCTATTCCGGGGTGCTGAGGGTGGGTGACAGGGTAACAAACCCTCGTAACGGAAAGACTGAAAAGATTCCGAAACTTTTAAAGCTTCATGCCAATAAACGCGAAGAGGTTGATTGTATATCAGCAGGCGATATCGGCGCTGTGGCGGGTCTGAAGTTTACCGGCACCGGAGATACTCTTTGCGCTTTGGGCGATTATATACTGTTGGAGCGGATACAGTTTCCTGAGCCGGTAATAGGCATTGCCATTGAACCGAAGACAAAGGCGGATGAAAAGCATCTTGCTGAAAGTCTGTCTAAGATCGCCCAGGAAGACCCAAGTTTCAAGATTACAGTCAGTGACGAAACTGGGCAGACAATAATAGCAGGCATGGGGGAGCTGCACCTGGATATTATTGTCGAGCGACTTGTGCGTGACTTTAAGGTGGCCGCTAATATTGGTAAGCCGCAGGTTGCCTATCGAGAGAAAATCACACAGCCATGCAGGGCTGAGGGTCGGTTTGAATCGATGGGGACTGGCAAGGAACAGTTCGGTCATGTTGAAATAGAACTGTTGCCCGGGGAAAAAGGATCAGGGAATCAATTTTACTGCTGCGTTGATGAGGATGTTATACCCTCTGCCTTTGTTGAGACAATACGTAAAGGGGTATTGGGTAGCTTTGATTCCGGGCCACTGGTCGGTTATCCGATGATTGATGTTGTTGCAAGGTTGGTTGGTGGTTCGTACGATGAAAACAAGTCGACGGACATGGCCTTCGGCGTTGCCGCTACAGTGGCTTCCCGAAAGGCTGCGGTGCAGGGGCATCCTGTGTTGCTGGAGCCGGTGATGGATCTCCAGATTGTGTCTCCTGAAGAGTATTTGGGTGATGTGCTGAACGACCTGAATAAAAAAGGTGCTCAGGTGCAGGGCGTGGAAGTCGAACGCGGTAGACAGCTTATATTTGCTAAGGCACCACTGGCAGAGTTGTTTGGATATTCGACGGATTTACGTTCAGCCACCCAGGGCAGAGCGACGTTTACAATGATTTTCAGTGAATTTGCAGTGGTCCCTGATAGGCGAGCTGAAGTCACTCTGCAGAAAATAAAAGGGGTCTAACTGCAAAATTTAAGATCAAGGTGTATGAGATGGCGAAAGAGAAATTTACCCGGACGAAGCCGCATGTCAATGTCGGAACGATTGGTCATATTGATCATGGTAAAACTACCACGACTGCTGCGATAACCCGTGTTTTGTCCACCAAGGGTATG
>Ga0265295_1000657_pt1 | contig 67218 bp, 76 predicted proteins | sample Munlansysbiofilm_FD_192503 | JGI IMG/M metagenome (GOLD analysis project Ga0265295, IMG submission 192503) | Leachate microbial communities from a municipal landfill in Southern Ontario, Canada - Methane capture system biofilm | ecosystem: Engineered > Solid waste > Landfill > Unclassified ...
GTTTGTCCGATGGGAGTCTGTTGTTAAAAGACTCGAACACGAATTAACCAGCAAGGGCGACAAGGCTGGTGCATAACGATTGGAGGACTGTAAATGAATCAAATACGGTTGAATGGCCCGGAAACACTACCGACAAACGGTCAGCAGATATTGTTGTTTTTGCATGACGGAACAGTTTGTAGTGCGTGGTTTTCTAATGTTGCTCCGGAGAACGACGCGAAAGACGACGGCGAGTATGATTGGATATGTTGTGAAGATAGGTTCTTGATAGATGGTCACGACACGCACCTTATTCGTGGTTGGCTACCGTTATGCTATTTTGAGGGGTTTGTATGATAACGTCCTGTAACCACAGCGAGAATATTATTTGCGGTTCTTGCCTGATGAAAAACCACCAAGAGAAGCAGGTTGCTGAAAATTTGTTGCGCGGCGAACTACTAAGACGGACGTTGCCGTATCTGGAAGCGTCTTTGCTCGGGAGGTTATATTCTGAGATGCAATATACGCACAAGAATAAAGCCTTACACAAAGCACTTGAGCAAGAATGCGGAGAATTGGAAACACTAATTGAAGAGATAAGGGGGACAATATGAGTGACAACAAAACAGTCTACAGAGGAAAAGATTACCCGGTGCATAGTTCCGGCCCCTGGTCTGTGTCTGCCGGAATCGCGCCAGACACAAAAGGGCGGCTGATTGTCGAGGACTGCCACGGCAACCCGGTATGCGCCACATCTGCACGTGGTGTGCAAGGGCGAGTGCCGATCATGGAGGTAAACGCAAAATTGATTACCGCCGCACCTGAAATGCTGGAAGTGTTGCGCTGGCTGGATGCTGAGATGGACTGCCGAGACAACGAATACGGCGGGGTGCTGTTTTCGATTCACGACTTTGAAAGAGTGCGCCGGGCTATCAAGCTGGCGATGGAAGGGTGATAGCCAACAAATACCAGTGGTTTTTACGCCAGAAGAAAGCAAAACAATATCCAGATCTTACCTGTAACCCACCCGGCCCATATCCGCCGGCAATCAAGGAGAACCCAATGAAACGTCTGAACGAGTATACCGACGCCGAACTGTTGGAACTGGAACAAAAGGGAGACATCGAATTGCTAGTCGACCAGGAATGCGCTCACGAAGGCATCCCCCTGCTTCCGACACTTCCGCTGCTGAAGAAGAAGGAGGTCCATCAGGACCAGCGCGTTTACAAAATTGCCGGGCTCTACTTTGAATCGATGAAGGACGCGCAGAAGGTGTTGAACTTGCTGGAAACAATGCCGTTGCTAAAAACGACTTATGCCCCCCGCAGCAACTATTCAACCCTGATAGTGTCGCCGCTGGAACCTGACGATTACAACTGGCCCAAAATTGAGCAGGAAATGCACTTTTCCGAAGAACGCTGGGGAGAAGTCAAGAAAGCTGTAGCGTCGCAGGAAGAAGCCAAGAAGACCTATGAAGAAGCCAAAAAAGAATATGACCGCATCGAAGAAAGCCGGCAAACAATCCGAGACGAAATTACCGAACGAATCACAGCTTTCCAAAACTATCTGTTTCGCCGAGATCAAGCACACGAGCTGTTTCAGAGGTATTTACGGTTGGCGGAAAACGATGCCAAAATTGCCGGCAATTTCATGTCTAATGCGAACAATACGTTGTGGGAAGAATTCGAGGAAGAACTGATTCACACCTCGTGCGGGCGCGTGGATTGAAAACTGTTCTGTGCTCTATACACTTATAGAGACACGTCCGATTGACATTTTAGTTTGCGCAAAGGAGAGTATCTTATATGGAAAAAGAAATTAAAGACTTATTCAAAGATGTAGAACCAGGATAATCAGTCTATGATATTTTTTATGATCCAGGTATTATAACCTGCCAGAGATAGCATTAAAGAACAAATCTCAGCATCGTAAACATATTTGTGTCTCTCCAATCGCTGTTTGTAAATCCTTTAACCCTATGTATATCACAACTGACTCTACGGAGGATAATGATGAAAAAGTAGAAGCATGGTAAGTCTGAATTTTAAAGAAATATGCACCCTGAGTTTCGCTCTAGAGCTACGCCTCCCCTCTCGTGAGTCACTTCCCTGAACTCAAAAATGGACTACTTAGATGTCTAGTATGGCACACTCCTGAGCGAAATTCAAGGGAAGACAATCAGGCAGCAACCCGCAACGGCCAACCCGTTGAATTAACCCTTAATCTTGAAAGTTACGAATTTCATCATCTGGTAGAATATCCTACCTCAATAATCTAAAGGATTACATTAAATGAATACTCCTCAAATTCAGCAGGTATTTACGGTAGAAGGTTGCGACAAACAATTCACCTCCAAAGCAGAACTCATGGATTACCTTCGTCGTCCTAAGATTCTGGAAGCTCTCAAAGGGCTTACTAATGGAGATGCTGAATTGGCTAATTGGCTTTTGAACCATGAAGAACTCATTAAAGAGTCTTTCGAGGTTGGAACCATTCGGCGCGTAACCAAATCTGACCGTAAGAAACTTGATAAAGCACTGGAAGCTATTAAGGAAGCAAAGAATCCTGCCTTTGCCTTTGTTGCTGAGAATTCGGACGCTATTTCCGAGAGTTTCCGTTGGCCTTCCGTAAAACGAATGGACGATGACGAAAAGACCCGTATTGCCGTCGACAGCCTCGCTGCTGCCGCTGATGGCAATAAAGAAGTAGCTGAATGGATCTTTGCTAATAAAGATGAAATCCTTGAAGCTTTCAAAGCTGGTAAGCCTAAGCGTGTAGCACCTGCCGCCGCTCTGGACGCTCTTGCCGCTTATCGCGCGAAGCAAGCTGCCGAGAAAGCCGCTAAGCAAGCTGCCGCCGCTGAAGAAGCTGCCGAGTAAGGCTTTATCGAGTAATGGCCTAAGTATGCCAACCAAATATGCTTAAATCGTACAGCTCCGGCTGTACTCCCCAAAACCCCTCTTGGATATATTCTGAGAGGGGTTTTATTTTGCAACACTGTATTTAATAAGTATGAGCCCCTCTTGGATATATTCTGAGAGGGGCTTAAAATCTAACTCTATAAGGGGGTAATAATGTTAAGGTTCGAAGATATGGTTGAGATGAGCTATGAAGTGATTCGCATATTGGAGACCAAGCTTGGTGAAGATTTGTTACCACCTTGGAGGTATGCACCAGATCATTTAAAGAAATTAGTTGCTGAGCACTTCGTCTTTTTCCACAGCAATCCTTGTAAAGGAGGTGACGAATTACATGAGATGTGGCAAAAAGAATTAAGAGAAAAAGGATGGGTTTATGGGGAGACAATAGATTTTGAAAATAAAACTCATCCTTTCATTGATACCTCTTTTCTTAACTTGCCGTTGTTACAACAAGCTATTTTAGTTGTACTGCCTAATTTCATTTTTGCATCAAGTATACTTTCTATTTCCGGTACCTATGATGATTTCATAGCAGGCCTTAAAAATGTCTAGATCGATTCGTAATATCTACGGTATTACTGTCACGGAAGAAGGCGCAAGTATCGATAGCGCGTTATCTGACTTTGGCTTATCAAATTATATAAGGGGAGCGCTGCAAAAGGGTTTATTAAATCTAGAATTGGAGCAAATACAAGAAATGTCGGGTTGTTATTTATGTTGGCCATATTTAATTGGCGATGAGAAAAATGATTGGATGCTATACAGCTAAGGAGGGTAAAAGAGAGGATGAGATGCCCGCTAAATCAAAACATCAACGTAGATTCATGGGATACCTCTTAGGTTTATTGCGTGCTGGAGCAAAACTTCCTAACAACATTACAATGTCAGAGAAACAATTGAGAGACTTTGCAGGAACACCTGATAAGAAACTCCCTGAGAAGCTGCAGAGTCGCCTAAAAAGAAGGTCAACATCTTACAAGAAAAAGAGGTAACTATGGACGATATGCATAAGGTTAATGAAGAGCTCCTTCAATATTTTAAGAATGTATACATGGAACGCTTAGATAATCTCAAAGCAAGTGTCCATAGTACAATATTTCAAGATTCCATGTTGATTAAACCTGAGCCAGTAGCATTGGCGAATTTCTTGATTGATAAAATGAAACGCTTCACTGAACAAACAGTGAGTGATTGTACACCCTTTCTGCACAATGATAAAGGGACAGTTCCACATGAATGCTTTGAAAAAGTAACAATGAAGTATATTCTTGATTATGTTCAACACGAACGATTCAGCAAAATCATTATTTACGCTTTTAACATTGCAACGGAGAATAATTAATGTATTATATTGATCATTCTGGTATTTGTAAACGTAATGGAATTAACATTGAAATAGTAATCAAACGTCAAGGTGGGAGCTCTATTTCAAGTTGGTTGAAAATGGGTAATGATGCAGTACAACTCTTGAACAGTGGTCTCGATATTAACCCGCAGGATATTGTATTCAAATACGATACAGCACTGCTACTCGTTAAGCCTACCGCTCCATTATACCATTCTACAATGGTTCAAGAGGTTGCTAGAAAGAAAAACTCATTTGCAATTAATCCTTTTACTCGACAATTCACGATTGTAACTAAAACTGATATCGAAAAAACAAAGACATTGGTTAACGAAGAGATTACATGTCAATTTAAGTTTTTTGATATTACGTCTGAAGCAAATATCAGTGTACAAGTTAGTCTTCGAACTGCAAATGAGTTTGCCATGCAGCTGAGTGCCATAACAACGAATATCTTATACGGGATATTGAAATTTAGTAATTCTCCTGATTTTATTGTCTATAATAATAGTCTTCCAGAATTCATGTCCAAGGCGTTTGCCGCATATTCTAAGTTAAAACTCTAAAATCTAATTAAACTCTATAGCTAAAAGGAGGTACAGAAATGCATAAGAGATGTGCTAAGTGTAACCATCACATTTGGCTGAAAGAGTCTGTAGAAAGGGGGATGGGACCGGTATGCGCTAAGAAGGACACTTCACAAAAACTTGTGTGGAATTTTAATCGTATACAATTCGAAATCAAGAGAAAGGAGTGTTCAAATGCATCACAATTTGATCTGTCGAAATTGCGGTCTGACTTTCTCAAGTCACAAACAGAACAGTCCATTTGGTTTCCAGTGTCCTCTTCATGAGGGTTTCGAGGATTGGCCAGATCCTGAAACTGAAATGACGACTTACTTCAGTGCCACAGATAATTACCGAGATATCCCTCTGGGCACACCTTCAAAAAGGCTCACAAATGGCTGAATGGACAAATGTACCTGTAAAACAATTATCGGACACTGATGCAGAAAGGAAGGTAAAAGACTCAATAATTTTATTATCCACCGAGCCATACCTTCTGGATGACCCGGTGTTAGCTAGCAGTTTAAAAGGATTGGCAATTAAATTAGAATCTATTAAACCTAACACTAACCTGGAGTAGAACATGGATTGGTTAAATAGGCTACATGGTCGTACACTGAAAAATGCAATCGATGATGTACATTGTAAGCTATGTGCAAACCCCTCTAATGAAAGATGTCTAAAGGCCTTGAGGGATCATTGCAATGCATGTAGGGAATGTATTGAAATTGCGTATTCATTGGATGTTATTGACCCTGTAGCCCACTTTCAATTACTATATACTGTGCCTTTATTTAAACTTATCCTACAGGGTAGGATTAAGATTAATCACGGGGGATTGCAAATTGCACCATTATCAACATTTATCAAAAGTCAGGAGCCATTCAATTACGATTATAAATATATTGGCACATGTGGAGGGTGCGGTCAGAAGCGGGTAAAAATAGTTGAACTAGACTTTTGTTGGAACTGTTTCGATCTTTGGCAAGCAGGAAGGCTGTAGCCAAAGGATACGCCAGATCTATCGATGTATATTATATTATTTTCTAATACGGAGTGGATTGAAAGCATGAAGAGTAATAGTGGTATTTCTAAACCTAAACATGGAAACAGCGATCTGAGCGTAAAAAGTAATGCACCACCGTAGTATCCTTTAAGGTTTCTTATTGGGCGGTGGTGTATTAGAGGGCAGCTTTTTCGATTTTAGGAGTGAAGATGTTAAAGATTATTATTGATTATGAAAATATGCTTTATCCTCAAAATAAAGAAATGTTTAATAAGACAATTCCAGAAAAGGTCTGGTTCAAACTACGTGAAGAGGCTCAGCGACTTCTTGATATCGGTACAGGCTCTCAAGAAGTTAAAGATCATTGGCGATCTATTGTTAAGGGGACGGTCCCATTTAATTACTCAGTGTTGCCGGAGGATTAATGCTTAAGATTGGCGATTTTATTTACGGTCTAAGGAGTGCAGCTGCACTTTAATGATATTTTAATAAATAAATGCAATAAACTCTTAACATTTACAGTTACATATAAGGAAGATTGGTATATTTATGACAGCTAGAAATCAACTCAAGATAGGTGATCGTATTGTCGTAAAAGATTATGGACTTCTTGAGCTTGTCCCTGAGATAGATGACTGTGAGGGTTGCGTCTTTCTTGATAAAGATGGTTATCAATGTCTGGACCCGATGTATCTTAATTGTGGACTTGGTCATTTTATTGTCGTGAGGAGATCAGATGGGGACTCTAAATGATACTGAGCGAAATACTTATTTAAGTCGTATTAGTGCATTGGAAAAAGAAATACGTATCTTAAGACGTCAGATGAAAAAGATCCGTAAATATGGTAAAGCTCAGCATTGATCTTATTGAGAAACAAATTCGATAAAGTCAAGTAATACTCATTAAAAAGCGTTCCTTTAAATGGCTTAAATCTAAAATTACCAAAGATTTTTATGTGAACCTATTCAGATACTTAACAGAGATTAGAGGAGAAATTAACATGCAAGAAAATTTAACGCCTATAGGTGAAATCATAGTTGGATATAAAGCAACTGATGCTAACATGCAATGCCGTGGTTTTAAATATGAACTCGGTAAATGGTATGAACATGATGGAGAAATAGTACCATGTAAATCTGGTTTTCACTTTTGTGAACATATGCCTGGTCCTTTGTGTTATTACAATCAAGGGCGATTATTTAAGTGTGAAGCTGAGCTTGTTTTGAAATCTTATTCACCTGGCGTCGGTAGAAAACATGTTGCAAAACGTATAAGACTGATCCAAGAAATCGCGATTTTGGAAAGATATACCACTGGAAATGGAAACTCCGGAGATGAAAACACCGGATGGAGAAACGACGGAGATAACAACACTGGACATGAAAACTTCGGAAATTTCAACACTGGAAATGAAAACTCCGGAAATAGAAACACCGGAAACTGTAACATTGGAAACAGAAACTCCGGGAATGATAACGTTGGAAATGGGAATACCGGAAATGGTAATGTCGGCAATTATCATAGTGGATGTTTAAATTTTGGCGAAGCACCTTTTTATATCTTCAATAAGCCGACCAAACGAGAATACGTTGATTTCGAGCTTGTCTATCAGCTGTCAAGAGAACTTAGGAGAGACGTAGATATAGACCCGTCTCCGTATTTATCTTTGCCTAATGCGAATGCAAAAATAATCAAAGTGTTACATGAGGCATACAAAGAAGCCCGTAGAAAAATTGAAAATAACTCATAATTATCCATCATGCAATACCTTTAGAGTACAAGATAAAGGTTGTGCGTCTAGAAAGAATGTAGCATCTAACCGATATATTGTCCGGTATGCGATGAAAAGATTGGTAAATAATTTAAATAACCCTCCGGTGCTGCCCTTATGGGTGGTGCTGGAGGGTTCCCTTATTTTTTTTTTCGCATACAACTTGGGTACTTCTAAGCGGGTGTCCCCATAACACCCTTTTCATCGTTCTAAGCGAGGACACACAAACCTTTGACGAACCCGTTAAATTAACCTAAGAGCTGTACCCCTGAGTTACCTAGAATATCCTTTATTTAGGTAGTATTTATTAATATATTTAAATATAAGTATATATAAGGATATAGATATAGATATCTATGTAGACCTCCTCTCTAGGGACTTTAGAAGAACCACTTCGAATGGCAGGGCTTCTAAGCAAATTGCCGGATACTTCAACCTGAATGATACATTGAGGGAGTACCACAAAACGATTACTCCGAAGTTGTATTCTTGGGGGAGAATATCATTGAGCTTTGAATGAGCTATGAGAGGGCGACCCAAGAGGTCGTAACCCCTCGAGATTTTAAACTTATGTGTCCAGAAAGGATGCTCTATTATGGGTAAGTTGAAAGTACCTGAGCAACCAGGTATGCGCCAAGGAATGACCAAACCGGAAAGACTTCATAGAGGTTCAATTAGAAGTCAAAAGAGATTAAATGCATTAAAGTTTGACCCTATAGGGGAGCTAGTAAAGCAATATCGTAATCTAGAAGAGGTAGTTGCTTTCTGGGTAAGAATAAGAGATGGTGTTCAAGTAGAACTGACCCAAAAGGGTCGTGTCAAAGCTTATAATGCCAAAGCTCATATGGATGCTCATAACGCTCTCATTAATATAGGGGAAAAGTTACTTAGATATAATTATGGTCGTGTTCCTGAAGTTAATGAGGTTCAGATTACACAACCTACACCTATGTTTGTTCAGTTAACAGATCAGTGTACAGATGTTGTTACCATAAACCCTCCTATTCCCATTGAGTTTGATGTGGATAAAGATGACGACGAAGAGGACTTCTAAATGGATATCTCTAAGAAGATTTGTGACGCTACAGATGAAGAATTGTTGATGGCTTTAATGAAGAGGAATGAACTCCATGTGGCACCTGCAAGGACAGAACGCTTTGGACTTCATTATGCATCTATTGTAGGGATAGGAAACGATCATACTGCTTTTATTACTGTGTATTGCGAAGACTTAGCCAAACTTAAAGAGATCACTAAGGAGTTTCATTTCGATGACTGAAGAATACAATCTAGGTAAAACAGCTTATGAAGCTTATTGTGTTTCCGTAGGTGGTGTAAGTGCTGTATCAGGCGCTCCCCTTCCTTTGTTTCATAAAACAACTAAATCGATCCAAGAAGGTTGGATTGCCGCCGCTAATGCAGTCAAGAAAGTGTGCAATGAGTGAACTTCTGATCAGACAAGTTGAGAATGGATATGATATCAATAACCCTGTGTCTTTAGGTAGTTTCATTGCTAATTGGGCAGCCAATAAAAGCAAAGAAAGGTCTAATAATGGAGAAAAATGAAGACTTAAAGGACTTCACAGATGAGGAATTGCTTAAAGAACTTCTTTGTAGAAACAAGCTTGTTACTGCTCCAAATAAGCCGGTATTGTGTCTTATCAATATTAGTGAGAACTTCTCTTCTGTCATCCATATTAACCCGCATGCTTTTAGGGCTTTGAGAGAGTTAACATGAGCATATTACTCCATCCGGGACAATCTACGGTTTTTCGAGCAATGTTCATAGAGCGTCTTTATCGATTTATTGTGGTATGCTGCTCTCGTGGTTGGGGCAAATCCTATATGGCTGCTGTTGCTGCATGTACCGCTTTATACGAACTATTTGAACTTGACGAAAGTGTCCCGAATAAGGTGGTGTATATTATTGCTCCAACATATGATCAGGTAACAGAGATTTACTACCCTCTACTTGCCTATGACTTAGGTCTAGAGAGTATCGCATTAAAGTCCTCTAGAGACTTAGGTAGATTTGTGTTTCCAGGTCGTGTAGAACTCAGACTTGTTTCCTATGAAGCTGTAGAACGATTGCGTGGTAAAGGTGCTTACTTTGTAGTATGGGATGAGGTTACATCTTGTAAGAAAGGTATCTCAGCAAAGAAGGCATGGCAGGGTGTTATCCAACCCTGTATAATCACGCGTTGGTCTGAACAGAATGCTAAAAGGTTTGATGCTAAGAACCCAGGTAGGGGACTTATTATTAGTACACCTAAGGGTTATGACTTTTTTCATGAATTATATAGTCTGAGAGAATTAAACCCTCTCTGGGGTAGTTATCATTATGACTATACGCAGTCACCATATCTTGATATCAATGAGATTGAATCAATCAAGAATGACCTTGACCCTATCGAGTTCGCCTCAGAGTATCTAGCTTCCTTCAAGGAGTCTGGTAATAGTGTCTTTTATATGTTCGATAGAGATAGACATGTAACCTCTCAGATACCTGATTTCGTCACTTCTAAGAAAAGTAATGATCTCGGTGAAGATGTCCATGCATGTATTGACTTTAACGTTGGTCTCCAGTGTACTTCTCTATTTGCCCTTAGGGGTGGTCAGGCACAATTCATCGATGAGATAAAGGGACATCCTGATACGGAATCCTTAGCTAAAGATCTTAGAAACCGTTTTAAGAATCATCGTATATTTGCTTATCCTGACCCTTCAGGTAAAGCCAGAAAAACATCTGCACCAGTAGGTGTTACCGACTTTAGTATCTTAAAGTCACAAGGTATTCAAGTGAATGCCAGAAAGAAAGCACCACCAATTGTTGATAGTGTAGCTGCTGTCAATCGAATGTTGGTTAATGCAAATAATAACACAAATCTATATATTCATCCCAGATGTAAAGGCTTGATATTGTCCTTAGAGAGAACCAAATGGGTGGATGGAAACCCAAATACAGCTACTATTGATAAATCAGAGAACCTTGAACACTTCTCTGATGGCATTAGATATGGTCTCGAATATTTATTTCCTATTCAATCACATACTACACCCGTTAAACGTGGATTTAATTTCTAAAGGACAATTCAATGACATCTCTTCGTAAACGTATAAACCCTGGTAACTGGAACATAACTGCCAATGATGGCACAACCTTGGTTGCAGTTAATGTTGTAACGGGTGAAGCATTTAGTGGAACTCCTCAAGCATTTGCAGCCCTTCTAAGGACACCTGTAAGTGAGACAGACCCTGTCAAGGTTTATCCTATTGTTAAAATTCTAGGTAATGAGAACCTAACTGCAGGTATTGCCCATGTAGAATCTTTGGCTATTGACGCCGAAACAGTCAGAATAGTGACACAAGAGGATATATTCGTTGAAATCGGTGAAAACCCTGTAGCTACAGTAGATTCAACAATTATGTTGGCTAATTCGTTGGAATATTTTCAGATTACTCGTGGTGATAAAGTGTCTGTCCTCCAAGTAAATGTCGGCGGTATTGTTTCTGTAGCTCCCGTTCAGATGTAAGGAGGATTCCATGGCTTTTAGTCTTGGTTCAATATTTAAACAAGGTAGGGTTTCTCCTCCAAGAGCTGCAAAGCCGTTCTTTAATGGGATGAATCCTAGTAGTGATTTTACAATAACAGGAGGTGCATGCTCAACTGTCGATAAGGATGGTATTTTGAGGCCGTCCTATATTAATTATCCTGCCATTAAAGGTGGTCGATGGGCGACAACAGTTGCGGAAGGGGCGCTATTGGGGCCGGAGTTGGCGCCACAGCCATTAGACCTGCAGCCATCCTCTTGGATAGCCTATGACGCGACAAAATTATCTGCCACATCTTATAAAATAACAGCCACAGATGGACGGCTTGTTCGTGCCCTGACAACAGCTGGTAAGCGTTATTTGATTACAGCAGAAGCATCCGGGCCTTTCAGACTACGCAATAGCAATACCTCCGGTGATTTATTGGTGGGGAGTGGCTCTGTGGAAATTGTGGCGGTGGGTGCTTATGAGACGCAATTATCGGCTACGGAGTTAAATACGGTTGTTACCGTTAACTCTCTTTCCGTCCGCGAAGTCATCCCTCAATGGCTTTCCACAGACATCTATGGAAATGACCTCCAGCCCTCTAAAGTCATTCGTACAGCCAAGGGTCTCCTCAAGGAACATGTCCTCTATGACACCCTTGACCATGAATCTGACTCAGATTATAGCATAGGTGATAAAGTCCTGATTCAGACTACAGAGGGTCCTATGTGGATGGAATGTATAGGGGTATCTGAAGCGGGTGATCTTGAAGAAGAAGGTAGTGAATACTTCACCGCTTTCAATGGGTTCGAGGATACTGACTACACGTACACCGGTGGCCCCGTCGTTACCGAGGACAACACTGGCGCACTTGTCACTTCCCCCGCAGGTGTGCTGCCGATTACCGGGATGCGTAACACGGAAAACGGGTGGGTGGATTACACGCTTGATATGGCCAGTATCTACACCACGGACAGCGACTTTATCGGCGTGATGTACGACACTGCTACGGATACATGGGAGCGCGTAGGGGCGAGTCGTGGAGAGGCCGTCGGGCAACTTCCCCCAGGGTTTATGTCTCATCAGATATTCAATAAGCTACGGCGTGTAGTGCTGGCCGACGATGGCACGGTTTACAAGGGTATTAGTTGGGCAGACTTTACCAAGCACGACGATGGTACGGATGTAGACCTGACTGGCGGCAACGGGCAGATAATGATGGAATATCTGCCTGCTTACTATCTATCGGTAGTCGATGGCACTAAGTACGGAATACTTCTCAGTGAACAAGCCCTTCCCGGATTCCACTTGCACCCGGTGTTTCAGGATTCATCGGCGGTGTATCTCGGAGCCTACGAAGCATCACTGGTGCCAGGACAAACAAAACTGTCGTCTATCGCGTTGGACCCACGCGACGGCACATCGCCGGTCTGGCCGGTGACAACCCGCTCCGGCGATTGGGGTCATACAAATCTGACCACGGAGGCAACCGATACGCTGGCTGAGGCCCGGGGAGCTGGCTGGCAGCAGTATGATTACCTGACTCTCCACTGGCAATGGATGCTGGGACTGGTGGGGTTCGCGGGGTGGAATTTTCAGGCTATGGTGGGTTATGGTCGGTCCTCGTTGTCCGGTGGTGCCTGGGAAAATGATTCATACATCGGCAGATGCGGCTTGGGCGACGCCAAGGCGGGGATGTACAGTGCGGTGCAGGTGGGCGGCAGCGGCGGCTATCTGACCGACTACTCAACGCTGATGGGGATCGAAAACCTCTGGGGCAATGTTTGGAAGCGCAACGTTGCGCTATTTAGCAATAACGCCGTGTATTATAAGCCAGAGCCTCCGTATGACTACACGACCGTTGTGGGCTGGACACGGCTGCTCGATGCTGCTGGAGCGGGCGTTACCCTGCCTGCCGTATCCGGTTACGGCAGGGTGCCCTTCTCTGGCCTGGGTTTCGGGTTGCCGGTCGACGTGACAGTGACGTCATCAACCAGGCTGACAGACTATTTCTATGCCGATACCGGAGGACTTAGCCTCCGCGTCCCTCTGGTGGGCGGTGCTGCGGATAGCGGTACGGCTGCGGGTCCGTTCTGCGTGAGTGCGAATATCGCGGTGGCGTCTACGATTGCGTATGTCGGCGGGCGATTAGTTTATAAAGGAGGTGCGTAATGGCGGTTAATCTTATACCTATCCACACCAGCACCCCCCTGCGCACCCGCAAGGGCACAGTGAGCGTGTACGATGAGAGTTACAAGGGGCCGCTGATCGAACCAGCGAGGACGAATAAGTGTACGTGTCGGAAGAGTAATCCGGTGGATACGACGAATATCACGAAGTTCGGAGACGCTGCCGCTGTACTGTCGGTGGTGGATGACACGGCTGCTTTAGCTGCTGCTGGACTGTCAGATATCTGCACCAGTGGTATGGTGTACAAGCTGGACAACTCGGCGGGTACTACAGAAGCCCGAGCAAATATCTCAGGCGCCACAGGTAACATAAACCAACACTGTCTAAGCTGTTACATCCGCATAACTGGACGCGAAGAAAAATACCCACTTCTTAGGATTTCAAATGGTACACCTGTGCCGGGGTATGACACGGCTGTTTCAACAGGGTATATCTGTAAAACTATCGGCTATTCAGAGGTGTCGTCGTCAGCTATTCTCCAAGTGTGGGCTCCAGTAGGAGCAATCGCCTACTTCATCCTCCCCGACCTCCAAGAAGGCACGTTCCTCACCTCGCCTATTTGCAAGGATTTAACCGGAGCCGACCCGCTCACCGCTCTCACCCGCCCCGCTGCCAACCTGACCCGCCCCACGGCAGGGACGGCGTTGGAGAGTGGCAATAACTTTGCGATTTATGGCAGGGTGGTGCCGAAGGCGGGAGGGCAGGGGGGTGTTTATTCCTTCGGAACATACTTGGACACAAACAATCGGACCGAATTTTATCAGGGTGCCACAGGTACTATTGCAGGGATATATAAGACGGTTGCAGGAGCCACAGTAAATGCGGCCACAGCATACACCCACGCAGCCAACACCCCCTTTGAGTACCTTCTATATCAACACTCCGTCCACGGTATGGGTATCGTTGTGCGCAGTTGGAACGGTTCGGCATGGAGCGCATGGAGTGCGTGGGCCACGAACGCCAACACAGCCAACGCACCGATAGCATCAACGTATCAAATTGGCGCACGCAACAACTCCAACCATTTCGCCGCCAATTATCCGTTCACGACAGTCATCGCCATTCCCCCTAACGCCAACCCTCAAACATGGTTGATGGACGCGCTCAGTGCGATGGGCATATAAAGGAGTAATAGAATGGGACAAACATCATTATTTCCACCTATCGTAAATACAGCCAAAATCGGCCAAGATGTGGTGGACAAAGAAGTCCGTTGGAGAGTTGGTGGCATGTATAAGCCTATGCAGGGTGTCTTGATTGAACCTGGAAGGACTAATAAGTGTACCTGTGTTAAGGCTAATCCGGTTGATACGACGAGCATGGCAGTGGATAGTGGGCGGCCAGAGGATTTGACAGTGGTTGATATGTCTGAAGCCTTGTTAAGGTCTGGACTATCTCACTTATGCGTAAGCGGTATGGTGTATCGGTTGGATAACAGTACCAACGCCACAAATAGATATGCTAGATGTATGGGATCAACCGGTAATACCAACCCGCATACTATGAGTGCTTATATTTGCGGCACAGGTAAAGGAGGTGTGCGAAAAAGTGGACTGTCAGGAGTGGGGAGTGTTGAAAACATAGCCCTTACAGACAGCTTTGTAAGGGTATCGGATATGGGCAATGCTGCTGCAACAGTATCGGAAGGCGTTATCATAGCCAATCCATATTCGGTGGTCTACTTCATCCTCCCTCAACTCGAAGAAGGTTCTTTCTGCACATCTCCTATATGGAGATCTTCAAACTATACGGAACCGAATACCCCTATAACTCGTGCGGCAGTTTGTTGTTCAGCCCCTATCGCGGACTATATGCGACCTAATAATGTCGCTTTCATGGGAGAAGTTAACCTCAATGGTCTGACCCAAACTGATCATGGTCAATTAGTAGGTACTACCGTCGATGCGGATAACTATTTTAGAATAAATTTTCGAACCATATATAATGCTGTATATATCGAAAAACGGATTGGGGGAGTTTCATATTCTGCACCAGGATGTTTCTATGGTACTGGATTAAACACTACTATCTTCCAATATCAAGGTTTCCTATGCTCCACAAATGGTGTCGGATTGAGGATTCGATGGTATATTGATGGCGCCTGGAGTGTCTGGACGGATTGGCAGATAAATACCAATACTCAAGATGTACCTCTTGGATCTACATTTGAGATTGGGCATCAAGCCGGTGGATATCAATTGTCTGCATACCATAGATGGCATCGTACATGGTTCCATAATAATTCTAAAGCATTTCTTGAAGGACTTACGACATAAGTATAGTGTATAAAAATGAGGGGGTGTCCTTTGCGACACCCTCATCTTAGAGCTTTGACGTGGAAAAGATAGATTTAATTAAACAATCTTTTAGGTGTCTTAGAATGGATAACTCTAACCGTGCATGTTGGGTGAAATAGATGACTAATACAGTAGAAGCAATTATCAAGTTTAAACCCCCCTATGATACAGATACAACTCTGGGCTTCATTGCTTTGGCTACATTTGCAAAAGAAACCTTCGGTGAAGGCGGAAATCCTGAGGCTAATATCGTAGAAGATTATCTAGGATATGTCAATACACCACCTTTGAAAGGCTACGTAAGGACTAGAATCGGCCAGGCTTACGGTCTTGCTCTTGAGTATATTGAAGAAAATGGTGGAAGCCCTGTTGCTGAATTGATTCGAGTTGAATGGCCTGGGCTTGGTCCTGGTGCGAAATTTAATGAAGAAACACAGGAAATGGAACCCGATGGTTCGTGGCCGGATATCACTGTAGAGATGGAAAATTACGATGAAGAAGGCAATGTAGTTGGGACATATCAGCAGGCTATCGGCAGGATTGCTTAGTGAAATGGGTAGCCTACCATAATGGTAAAGAGATTCCATATCTCTTAGGTCTCTTGTTGGCATTTGACCAGTTTTCAGGAGCATTTTGGCCAGGCGCTGATATAGATAAAACAATTAGTCATAGAGTCGGTCTAAGACGACAAAAGATGGGAGGTAAGATACCTTTTCTGAAACATCCTTTGGCTGCATCTATAGATTGGCTATGCGAACGTTTTGAAGTAGATCATACAATCAACTCTATCGGGAGTTAATATGGACAAATTATACCATGTAATTGCATCTTTAAGTATCATGTTGGGTCTGAGTTTTATAACGTCTATCCGAACCGCTTGTGTAGTAGTAATCGTAATAGGTATTTTAAAGGAACTTGTCGATAAATTTCGAGGAGGTATATTTGATTGGCAAGACATCATTGTTGATCTTATAGGTGTATTCTTAGGAGCGCTGTTGGCAGCTATCCTGCTATGCCCTTCGAATGCTCAAGCATTTGAGTTATCCTATCCTGAGGTCGATAAAATATCTGTTGATTTTACATTTGCTCCACCACATAATGAACCTGTTATCGGTAATTTAGTGGCTCGCTATCGGGTTCGAAATGTCGTGTCCGCTCATTGGGAAAGACTTTCGTTACTTGCGGAATTCAATCTATGGGCTTGTAATCGATGGCGAACACCTAGTCAAGTTGGACATGGAATTCCCGATGCTTGGAAAGGCTCTGACTGGTCTATAGATGAGTGGCGATGGGATGCTAACTACGAGGTAGCTTATAAAGTACATAAGCATTTCGATATATTTACTGAGTATAAATGGACGGAAGAATACAAAGGTCATGACTCTTACTATTGGTTAACCGGGTTCAGAATTAATTTCCTCTAAAGGAACGAAGTAATGACAATTAATCAAGCTGGTGTTGTACTGTCTTCCTCATTACCTGCTGTAACACTTGCTTCAGAAACTATACGTGAAACAACACAAAGCGCCATAAGTTTTCCGTCCAGTGACATTCTACTTTTAGTTATTAACTTAGCAATCGGTCTTATTGGATTCTTTCTTTATCGCACTCTAAAACAAAATGATGAAAATCATAAAGAGATGTTTAAAAAGATGGATAAGAATCAAGAATCTACAGAGATTCTCGCTAAAAGCTTAGAAAGACTAATCGGCGCTCATAATACTTACCACCAAACAAATATTGAAACACCGGAGATAAAACACCATGACTGACGTTAAACTTAGCCCTCCTCAACTCCCTACTGGTGAAATCGTTGAGATTGAAGAAAAGATGGAAAATGAAGATACTACTATGGAAACTCCGACGGATCCTCCAGAGGAACTTGACGGTGAAGAAATTGTAGTTTTCTATGATACGCAGCCTTGTAATTGGTATATCCGCCCTGTCGGTAAACTGATTGAAGCTAAAAATGATCAATCCGGTGAGAAATTTAAAGGTACCCTGAAAGAATTCAATAAGCGTCTGAGAGGTTAATAAATGGCAGTTACAAACGCTGCTCAATCAAAGGTTAAAACGGTTGCAGATCCAAATGCAAAGTATGAGTCTTTGTTGGATCTGTGGAAACGGAATAGAGCTGTTTGTGGTGGGGAGCGTTTTGTAAAAGACTTTGACGGCACCCTCGATGTTCTCAGCTTTACAAATCTTCTTATTCCATTCTCCCCTTCAATGACTCCTGAGCAGTTTCAATTCTATAAAGCAGAAGCGGAACTCCCAGGTATTACTTCCCAATTTGCAAAGATGTTGGTTGGAGGTTTACTTAGAAAGAAGCCTACTCTAAAGCTTCCCGAAGGTATTTCCACTGATGTACACGATTGGATAATGAATCAATTTGGTGTTGATGACTCACCTATGACAACCTTTCTTGATTCAGCACTATGGGATGAAGTCCAAACATCAAGAGTATGGATTTTCGTGGATTATCCTAAAATTCTAAACCCTGAGGAATTAACCCGCCAAGAATTGCTAGAATATAAACCTTATGCTATTTTCCAGCGAGGCGAGGCGATTGTTAACTGGCGAGTTAGAACTGATAGGCTAGGAAAAACTATTCTAGATCGTGTTGTTGTTCGTGGTTATGAAGAGACCTTCGGGGAAGCAGGTGAAGATAATGAATTCCATCCATCTTTTCGTGATACTGTATGGGTTCATGAATTAGATAAGGCTGGTTTTTATCAGATTCGAAAATTTCAGAAAGAAGATGTTGAGAGTAATGTAGATGTCATATCAGGCCATATTCAGATAGATACTCTTAAGAATAAAGGAACATTTGTTCAAAAGGAGTGTAATCAGAATATTATGGCTAATGGCCAACGGCTTAACTTTATACCTGCATGGCCTCTTAACGGCAGTATCGAACCAGTGGAACCGATGCTTACAGCTATTGTAGACAAAGAAGTTGCGCTCTATAATAAGCTTAGTCGTCGTAATCATTTACTTTATGGGGCTTCCACATATACTCCTGTTATTTGTTCTGACATGACTGATGAGAAATTTCAGGCGATTGTAGATAGCGGTTTAGGTTCATGGCTTCATTTGCAGCAAGGTGACACCGCTACAGTACTCAAAACGCCTACAGACGCCCTTTCGGACATGGATAGAGCTATTGCCGCTACCATAGAGGAGATGGCGAAATTAGGTATCAGGATGTTGACACCTGAAGTTCAACAATCTGGAGTTGCCTTAGAAATCCGTAATGCTGCTCAAACAGCTCAATTGGGTACACTTAATAGCAAAATAGGTAGCATTATGCAGCAAGTTATTTGTTGTATGATTAACTGGCGACTAGGTCTTACCTTAAAACCTTCTGATATTGAATTTTCTTTGTCAGAAGATTTCAATCCCGTACCTATAGGTGCCGATTGGCTTAGACTGGCAACTGAGTGGTACCAACAAGGGCTTATTCCTCGTTCAGCTTGGATCCTTATGCTTAAGCAAAACGATCTCTTGCCTCCAGATTATAATGATGAGGTAGCTAAACAGGAAATCTCGGAGGATGAATTTTTAGTGCCTACAACACCTGACAATACAAACTATTTTAATGAACAGAACAATCAAGAAACCTCTGAAACATAAATGATGGAGTAATAGATGACCGTTAACGTAAATACTAAAATATCTGATAAAGTAATAGATAGAGCTGCTATGATCAGACTCTATGAGAGGCGCATTAATAAAAAGGTTTCAGTAGTTATTGACGGTCATGAAGTTCGGGTAGATAAATTAATCAAAGATGCCAACTTATCTACTGCTGGTTTTAATCGACTACGAGATGTTATTGATAAAGAAATCCAGGGGACGTTCAAGGAAATCAAAAACGTCTCTGAACGTTCCCTAGTGGATTTAGTGACCGATCAAGTATCTTTTGCATATCAAAACCTAGAAACAGCCTTGAGTAAAGTATGGCGTACTCAAAGACCTCAACGAAGAGTAGCTGAAGAGCTAGTTTTAAATCGTCCTATTTATAATGATAAAACATTATCCGTGGGATGGTCTTCAATAGGTCTTCAAGAACGTAAAAGACTTGAAGCGGTTATTCGGAAAGGTATTGCAGACGGTAAAACCCCTAAGGAAATTGCATTAGCTGTTCGAAAAGGGAATGTTCATAATATCACTAGAAATCAATCTCAAGCATTAGTAACCACAGCGATAACAAGTGTACATGCCCAGGCAGACCACGAGGTCTATAAGGCCAATGAGAAAGTACTTCAAGGATGGCAATATATTGCAGTACTTGACTCAAGGACTACTTCACTTTGTGCACATCGAGATGGTCAGATATATCCTATTGGGGATATTGAGCATTTACCTCCTTCACACTATAATTGTCGATCTACTACTACGCCTGTAGTGAAGTCATATGATGATTTAGCTAAGCTAGAAGGTATCGCCTATGTTCGTAAAAGAAATCTCAGTAAACTCTCTAAGAAGGATATTGAATTTTACGATGGACAAACACCTCTTAAAGAGTCATATCATGAATGGCTTTTACGTCAAACACCCGAAATCCAGTTAAAGCATTTAGGTGATTACCGTAAAATGGAATTATTCCAAAAAGGTCAGCTTCATGTGGATAAATTTATCAATGACCAAGGAAATTCTGTTGGTATTCGTGAACTAAGGTTGTTAACTGATGGTGGATATACACTGCCAGGAGATACTAAGAGATTTGCCATTGCTAAATCTAAGCTCGATAGTATGCATTTAGGTGCTTCAACTCCAGATGATTTCCTCAGTGATAAAACCCGACAGAAGGTTTTAGAGGACTATTATGTGTTACAGGCAAATGAGCTAGATGGTTATCTCTCATTGACTAACTATCGTGGTACTTTAATAAGTTCCAAAAAAGCTGTCCGTCGAAGCGTACTAAACATGCCACCCAGAGAAGACCAGCTTAAGTTTAATCCACTTACAGGTCGTTATGATGATGCCAGACTCTTTCAACCGAATTATGGTGTATTTGAAAATAATATGCGATTAGTTCAAGAAAGTTCTGAACTTTTGCCTAGAGATAAGGAATTTATTTCTAGTGTTATTAATAATCTATCTGAACGACTAGGATTTAATGAAAGAGCTGTAATTGCTGACAATCTCCGTATTGTCTTTGGTAGGTATCGCTCCAACGGTGAGGTGTGGGGAAATCTCAAAGCTGTCCTCCAAGGACAAATTAAATTTGATGTGATGAACGTATCGGATGCTATTGAGACGCAACTCCGTAAAGATGTAAATGTACTCAAGAGACTAATGCAAACGGAATATCATGACTCTATTCTTGGGCCACTTCAACTTCAAGATCTACATGACAATTTTGTCAGTAACATTATAGCTAAGAATAAATGGGAAGATACTGTTGCTCCCAAAATTGCTGAAGAACTAAGAACAGCTTTCGATTTAGACATTCCTGTGAAAATTAAGATGAGGCTTTCGGATCGTGATTTGCAGGAATTTTATCTTAAGTTTGCACATCGTTTAAGTCTTGCTGATTTGCCTGATAAAGATCAATTTGCTGTTTCTCTTGGTCGTGATCTATATAACATGGCAAACTGGAATGGCAATAGACGAGCATGGTATAATTTAGGTGACAAGATATTAAACTCTAAGAATGCTAAGAAATTCTTTGAATTGGAAACCTTTGGTGTTCAAAAAAGGAGAATGAAAAGCCGTTTAAGCGGTCAATATTTCGGCCCTTATTATGATTCTTTAGGTTTTAATATCCGTATCACGGATGCGAGAATCCAAGAGTATGCATTATTGACCAGAAAGGTTGAACTTGGTTTACGTGTAGGTGTAACTACAAAGAAGAACCGTTTAATCTTTCGTGAAGGTTATAAAACGTATTTTGTGGATAGAGGTCTTCTCGGTCATTATGACACCCGTATTCCAATCACATCTACTTCAAGCTTCAGTGATTTTCCTGTAGAATTCATAGATAAGAATATGGTTGATGCTTTGAATTGGGCAGCTAATGCTCAATATAAAGTAGACCCCGATTTCTATGATTTTATACATAAATTGTTGTACTTTGAGGATGATCGCGGTCGTGCTAAGTATTTCAATGAGCTTAATGAATATCGTAAATATATAGCTTCAAGAGGTGACTCCTATGAACGTTTTAAAGCTATGGAATGGTTGCGGAAAGGGGATTTGTCTTTTTCTAATCATCCTTTTATTGACCATCGGGCTAGGGTGTATGATCGGGGACTTATTGGCCCACAATCTGGAGAATCTTTTAGGCCGTTTTTAAATACTGCTCATGAAAGGTTTCTCGGTGTTGATGGATATGATAACATCAAAGACCAAATAGGTGCCTTCCTAGGAGGTCTTAGTGACTACTTTGAAGGACACTATAACTCTCTGTCATTTACAGGACGCCAAAAGATAGCCGATAAATGGCATAAGGATATTGTTGAGATAGGTCAACATATGCTTAGAGCTAAGCCTAATAATATTCGTGCTGTCTTGGAGAATCCTGTATTGAAAGCTGTCGATGGTGAAGAGCAAGGTAAGTTCTTGAGGTTTGCTATCGAAATGGCAAAGATTGATAATTATCTTGGTGGTAATTATTCAAAGAAATCCTTAGCAAGATTAGCTGAATATAGAACTGCTTTCGCTCTTGAGCAAGATGCTTCATCATCAGGTGCTCAGATTATTGCCTTAACGACTAGAAATAAACAACTCGCTGAACTTAGTAATGTTATCCCGACGTATCAAAAGAGACGTCTGTACGATGAGATTGCGGCGTCCACCTTCAGAGATCCTAGGTTTCAAGAGATGAACCTTAAATTAGGCCTGACTGAAAAGGATCTACGTAAAGCTGCTAAAGCTCAAAACATGGTAACATTTTACGGGGCAGGTGAAAGGACTGGTATCCTTAATGTCGAAGGTAAACTAGCCAAAGTTCTGGGTAAAGATAAAGATGTCCTGGTGGTTAAGGCTTCAGATCGAGATAAGGTTCTTAATGAGATTTCTGCAAGAATAGCTCGATATGAAAAGTTTGATCAAGAGTTATCTGATGAATTGAGAGCATTACGTGAAAATGTCAAAGATGTGTTTAACAAAGGGCTAGATCCTGGTGATGACATACTGGAGCAACTCTACTTCCTTGAACCTAAGACTAAAGAGCTTGTCGAGAATCTTTCGCATGCTTATACTAAAGTAATCACTCCTTCTGATTTTAGAGATATTGCAAAGATCATGAGTGAGTACTTGCAAGAACAGGTTCCGATTCTGAAGGATTTTACGAGATATTTCGGCAGATTGGCCGAAGATTTCCTAAGTAACGCTAAACCTTCTAAGGCGGATTTTGATTGGTCTTCAGTCGCTAAAATACGCCTTCTGAAACATAGGAACAAGGGCTACTCAATTCCTCCAGAGTGGTGTCAGCTTCTCGGCACCAAGCCAGGTGAACCCTTGAGTGAAAAACTTCTGCGGAGGCTACCTTTCTGGAAGCCTAACGGCACTCTCCATGAGCTGATTTATGGAGCTGAAGTGCCGGACGACAGGCGTATCGCAGGGTCTATCTTTAAAATAGAATTAATTAAGGGTAAGCCGATTATTAACATCAAAGTTCCCTCCACCAAGGGAGGTAAGAAAGCCGTTAAGAATAACTTGCCTAAGAGTTGGACCAATGTTCCTTGGGTTAATTTTGACGGTAAAGTTATCGAACAGAATTTTACGCAATCCTTCGAGGAACGTCTTGTTTATAAAGACAAGTATGGAAATTGGATTACCAATATTCTTCAAATACCTCAGAAGACAGAAGCTACTTGGTGGGAACAGCTTTCTAACAAGGCTGGTCAGATTAATGATATTGCAGATGCCACGAAAGCAAGAACCGCCTTTGCAGTTAACGGTAATCACTCGAATGATGCTGTTATCGTAAAGAGGTTTCATCTTTGGGGTAAGTCTAAAAACATACCGACATCATCTATACATGATGCCTTCTTTGCTAATGCTGCGGATATGCTTGAGGCTCGAAAAGCTTTAAGAAGTATTTATGCAGAGGTTCTTCAGAAAAATGTCATTAGACAAATACTGGATGAAATGCTAGCTAGAGGTTTACCTAAGAAACTATATGATAAGTACTTAGAAGAAGCCATTCTCAAAGGTCTTATTCCGGTACCTGGAAAATCTATTGTTGGCGGTAAAGTTTTAACGATTAAAGATATACTATCTGTGGATGATATATTAAAGAAGATTCCTGAAGGATTCCTCGATGACTATGGATGGTATGGTGTAGGTTAGGTTTGAACCCGTTGAATTAACCTATATTATGATAACATGAGGGGTTTTTAACTCTTCATAATAAATTTTCTAACTAATGGTATGATTGTATCATGCCTAATTGAGTTGTACTCAAGAAAGTTAATAGAATGCCTGATACAAATGAAAACAATCAGAATGGTGGCGATACTAATAAACAAACTAACGATAATGGTACCACTAATAATGGATCCAATGATAATAGTGGGCCCGAAGATATCGCCGCTAAAGTGAAGGCTGCTGTAGAAGCAGAACTCAAAGACATCAAAGAAAAGCTTAACAATGCCTATAGTGCCCGTGACACTGCATTGAACAAGGTTGCTGAATTTGAACAGAAAGAACGTGACCGTGAAGTTGAGAGGCTTAAGGCTGAAGGTAAACTTCAAGAAGCCCATGAGTTGGCTATGTCGGAACTCAAGGCTCAAAAAGCAGCACTGGAGCAACGTAATGTTGAACTTTCGAGAAACATAGACGTTCGCAGTGTTCTGACAAAATTCGAATTTCGCAATTCTAATGCACAAGAAATGGCTTTCCGTGAGATTGTACCAAATTTGGTAAAATCTGACACTGGTGTTTGGGTTCACAAAGATGGTACTAGCCTTGAAACCTATGTAACGAAGTTTATGGAAGATGATGCAAACTCATTCTTGCTTAAACCTAAAGTTAATACAGGTGGTGGTACTACCAATAACTCGAATGGTACCTCTTCGATAGCGGGTAAATCCTTGTTTGATATGAGTCAAGCAGAGGTTCTAAAACTCGCCGAAGCAGGTAAACTCCCTAAACGTAAATAAATTAAGGAATAATATAAGATGTCTTCTCCTGCTGGTGCAACTAATTTTGTACTTCAAGAAACTATCAGCGCTTACTCTGACGAAGCATACACTAAAGCTAAGAAACTGTCTGGCACTGGTATTGTTGGTGATAACCCCAATATCGATGTTTCTACTGAAACATTTATCGGTCAGGTTCGTTGGTTCAAACCTTTGAATCCAACCATTAATACTGCATCTCTTACTGATGACACAGCAGGTACTAAGACTTCCTATGCGTCTGACTACCTGACTTATATTAAGACGGTTCGTACGCATGGTGCAGAGAAAGTTAATCTGCAGCAGGTTGTTACGCAGCAGGATGGTCTGGCTAAAATTGGTCGTGATTTTGGTGAGACTCGTGCTCAAGACGAACATAATGCTCTGCTTGCAGTCCTGCGTGGTGTTATGATTTCTGAGTGTATTAATGGTGCCGCTTCCGGTACTGGTTCAGCTGGTCTTGGTGGACAGACTTTTGAGAATGATCCTACCAATAAACGCTATGGTTTTTATGTAGACCTCGGTGCTTCTAAAGCTATCGTAGATGCTAGTGCTTCTGTCCAGGGTGCCGCTCGTGCTGAAGGCTTCTTGCAAGCTTTCGGTATGGCATACAAAGATTACGAACCGGAATACGCTTATCTGGTTGTCTCTCCTGCTACTCTGGCTTCTTTGCGTTCCGCTAATCTGGTAGACCAAGATCGTGTTAAGGATGGTATGGTTGAATTTAATACTATCTTTAATGGTAAGTTCCGTCTTATCGTTAGCCGTGCTACTCAGGGTCTTTCCACCGCAGAACTCACTAAGCTGAATACTGGCGCTGGTGTAGATATTGTCGGTACTAAGACTTCTTTTATTGTACTGCCTGGTGCTATTGCAATGAAACCTCTGGAAGTACCCCTTCCGACTGAAATCGCTCGTGACCCCGATGCTTACCAAGGTGGTGGTACGACTACTGTATGGTATCGTTGGGGTTATGTCGCTGCTCCTGCTGGTTACAACTGGAAAGGTAATGCTGAGGCATTCCCCTCTGATGCTGATTACCAGAAAGCTGTTGAGGACGGTACTCCTACTGCTCTTACCAGTGTTACTGATGCATTGGCAGACACTGTCGGTACTTTCGAGCGTAAGTCTGCTTCGGCACTATCGCTCGGTATCTTGCCGGTATTCCATTCGTAATCATCATGGGAGACACATATGGCACTCGCTAAAGGTACTAATTCTTATGCGACTGTCCAGGAAGCTGACGACTACTTCGCTGATCGGCTTGATTGCAGTGAATGGAATAATGCGGATGAAACCAAACAGGCACAAGCTTTGGTTACAGCCACATCTATTCTAGATGCTCAGCGATGGGCAGGAATAGCTATAAGTGTCGACCAGACCTTAGCTTTTCCTCGTAGTGGTTATTATTTCGATCCTCGGTTAGGAGCTATGTCCTTTATGGATCCGGTTCCTAATCGAGTCATCGTCGCTACCTTCGAACTAGCCCTGCATTTGTTGAAAAATGAAGGGTTACAAGATGAAACAGGGACAGTTAAATCTTTAGGACTCTCCTCTATCAACTTGAGTACTATTATGGAACCAAGTTTGATACCCTCTGCTGTTAAACGCCTTATTCAACCTATTCTTCTAAATAAGGGCGCTAATACGTGGTGGAGGGCTAATTAATGAATATTAATTTGCTCATTAGCAAAAATCTTGATAATGCTTTTAAACTTCTTAAAAGTCAAGTAATCACGGCAACATTGAATAAAAAAGCTGTGGGTGAATTTAACTTTGCAACAGCTAATGTTCCAACCACTCCGTCTACATTGTCTGTAAAAATAATTCAACTTAACTCTAAGCGAAAAGGATATGAGAAACCTTTAGAACTAAAGGAAATCTTATTGAAATCTTCCGGAGTAGAAGATATTAGTTTCTACGATACAATGACAATTAACGGACTAACTTGGAATATTGGCAATACTATTGCAAACGGAAAATTTATAACTTTGCTGGAAATCAATAGAGGTGTATGATGGGAAAATACACAAGATTACAATCTGATGTATTCTCTATCTTTGCTTCTACTGCATGGAAAGCAGAGAACCTTAAAACTTATCCCGCTAATCTAATGCCTACCGCTCCTGGAGATGAATATCTAAGGATATCAATCTTAGCTAGCGATCAAGGTGTAAATTCAAGCTCAACAGCCGGATTATTAATCGTTGAAATATTTACTCCGAGGAATATTGGCCCCAATCGTGCTTTTACGATAGCTGATATTTTGGATGGGTACCTTGTTAACAAGAACATATCTCTCGGTACAGGTAGGACACAGACAGGAAGAGTTTCTGTCTTAGGTGAACCTCAACCGGACAGGGATAATAGTTCCTTGTGTCGAACTAAATATAGTATACCATTTAACTTCTTTGGAGTTTAATAATGTCTCATCTTTCTTCTATTGGTGCAGGTGTCTTCTCTGACCTTGCTGTCGCTTGTCCTGCAACTCCGATGTCTGCCGCTTCTCTGGCTGCCCTAGATACTGCTGCAGAATTTCAAGCTTTGTTTGCCACTGAGATTGCTTCTCAAGGTGGTACTAAGGCTCCCGGCACTTTCGTTCGTATTCAGAATGTCCGTGAATATCCTTCGATGGGTACTCCTCCGAACGTTGTTAACGTTCCTACCTATGGCTCTAAAACTTCTCAGCAGGTTCAAGGACAGGCGGATGCTCCTTCGATGGAAATCCAACTTAACTTTGTACCGGCTGAATGGGCCGCTGAAGTGACTAACATTCTCGGTTCTATGATTGGTGACGGTAAACAGTATGTATTCCGTTTCGCTTTGATGAACTCTGAGCCTACGGGCAGTGGTGATACCAAATATGCTTCTTCGGAAGCAGGTATCGGTACTGTTGAGAATAGCCAGTATTACTGGATCGGTAAGATTGAAGCCCTTCAGGTTTCCCCGCAGCTTACCGATGCCAATACCGCTACTGTAACTATTACGTTGCAGTCGGAATTCTTCGGCGCTTATACTATTTAATTATTAATGCTCTTATAGCTTTAATTGGAAGAGCGACTGACTTGTAATCAGTAGGTTGTAGGTTCGAGTCCTACTAAGAGCTCCATATCAAACATGAAAGTGTGACCTTGATGAATAATCCCTTGGTCCGTTTTAGGATGGACAGCGTATAAAGTCCTAAAGGTCACACTATTTTACTATTACTGAGAGACTAAATATGTCTATTATCGAAAAATTGAAACGCCCTTTTAGCTTGGAATACGTAGTTCGTATCACCGCTAAAAACATGCGAAAATGCATTAATGTCAGCATTCAGAAAACCTTTGAACGTATTGAAGAGTTTGCAGAAGACCGTCAGGTATCTGAAGAGATCTTCAAAACATTGTCTGTCCTTCATCAGATGAGGAAGCAAATCGATGAACTCCTATCCACCTATTCCAAAGATATCAAAGGAGCCTAATAAGATGGCTGAAGAAACAAAAGGCATGCGTAGCCTCATTGGTCGGCGAATCACTAAGAATGTTAAATTCATGGGGGCAAATATTGAAATCTCGAAACTTAAAGTTATTGAGGTTCAAGAGTTGCAAGAAAAAGCTAAAGAACTAGCCCAAGGTGAGGATCAGTCTAATACTGATTTTGAAATTGTAAAACATATTATTCGTGCCGCTGCTGAAGGTGCTGCTGAGATGACTGATGCTGAATTCGAAGGTTTTCCTTTGGATGAATTGGCACAGCTGTCTAATGAAATTGTAAAATATTCGGGTATTCTTTCTGAGGGAAAGTCAGCTTAACCGATGAAGACTTGAGTCTCTTTGAGCTAGCTTATACACTAAGAATGCCTGTATATAAACTGGTAGAAGAGATGCCTTATGTGGAACTTCTCGGTTGGCAACGATATTTTGAAAGACGACCTGTAGGTTGGAGAGAAGATGATCGTACTGTAAAAATCATGCAAGTTATGGGTTGTAGTCAAAAACCTCAAGAGATTTTTGAGTCTCTTTCTGTGGTATATGCAGAAGCTAAGAAGCCTAGAGTCAAAGACGGACAGATGAGTGTCGCTGCTCTCCAGGGTTCTTGGTTGTTTGGTAAAATGATGTCAGCTAAAGGGGGCGATCAACTTCCTGTGTTAAAGGCGGGCTCAAATGATAGTTAAAGGTACCGGTAAATTCATTAGGGATTTCCGTACAGAAGCAACAGTGGCTTTAGACAAAGCAACAAAAATAAAAACTAAAGAAATTGTAAATGCTTTAAAAGAAGCTACTCCTGTCGATACTGGCGAGGCCAGGGATGGCTGGAAAGTCCATAATAATCATATTGAGAATACTGTTTCGCACATTGAGAATCTGAATGAAGGTTCTTCGCAACAAGCACCAGCTTTCTTTATCGAAGATACTGTGCTTAAATTTAAAGGTGTTCATCCTAATGGGATGATAACTAAAACTAAAAGTTAAAATGAACCCCATTAGAGAATAATTTCTTTAGTGGGGTTTTAAACCGTGAGGTGGATATGTCCGGTATTATAATTGATGTCAATGCTAAAACAGCAAAGGCTGAACAACAACTTGCGAATGTAGAAAAAGCTGTACATAATATCGACAAGACCACTAGCAAAACTTCTGATTCAATTAGAGGAATGGTAAAGGCTCTAGGTGCTTTGGCCGCTGGTGGCTTTGCCCTGAATTACATTAAGAGTGTCTCTACTGAATTTACCAGTCTTAATAATAAGATTGCTACTGTAACAGGTCGCTCTAAAGAACTCCTTACAACTCAAAAACAACTCTTTGATATGGCTGAACGTACTCGTGGTTCTCTTACAAGTACTGTTCAGGTATTTTCTTCTTTTGGTCGTGCATTGAAATCTACAGGTACACCTCTGGACAAGATCTTGAAAGTTACCGAGTCTATTCAGAAAGCTGTTGCTATAGATGATATGGGTGCCCAATCGGCCGCCGCTGCTATTATACAGCTGGGTCAAGGTATCTCTTCTGGTGTTCTTCGTGGTGAGGAACTAAACTCAGTTTTAGAACAGGCACCTCGTATTGCCAAAGCTATTGCTGATGAATTAGATACCACTACTGGTAAATTGCGAGGAATTGCAGCAGAAGGTAAACTTACCAGTGATGTAGTGTTTAAAGCATTACTGAACCAATCAAAGAGTATTAACTCTGAATTTAATCAACTAGCACCCTCTTTGGGACAAGCTAAGACAGCTCTTTCTGACTCTGTTAAAATATATGTCAGTGAATTAGACAAAGGTCTTGGTTTAACTGCCGCAATGGGTATTAGAACATTTGATTTGAGTAAAGCTATTAGACAAGCCTCTAGAGATGCTTTTGAGTTAGGTACTAGAATTGCTTTCTATTACCATCAAACTATGGGTGGTATTAAGTCAATCGCTAAACCGATTTTTGGAATCTTTGCAGCACTTAGTAAACAATTCCTCAAAGTTTTGCCCCGTGGAGTCTTGACGAGAACCTTAAAGAAAGATCTTCGTGATGCCATGACTATCTTAGATAGGACTACTGGAGGATATTTCGAAAAGGTTAAGAACTTTAATCCATTTGCTAAACTTGATTTTAAATCTGATGTAGAAAAAGCACTTGATGATCTTAAAGGATTAAACCCTAAGAATTGGACCGGTGCTGGATGGAATAAGCTAACACTTGAACGATTCTTTAGTCGTAAGAATCTACAGGATTATGCAGCAGGTTTAAAGAATCTTGCAGTAGCTATAGCTAAGAACTATAGTACACTTGGTAGTCGTATAAATGAATTTGTCATCAATGCAGAATTTGGATGGCGTCGTGTAAAGGACTATTTTAATTTCGACAGCAGTAAACTATTTACATTTAAACGGGGTCACTTAGAAAACTTCCTCAAATCTATTAACGAATTTGCAAAAGGTCTTACAGGACTTAGCACTAAGATATGGCAAGTAGGCCGCGTTATTTCAGAGAATTTCTTACCTGAAATATATGCAGTAGGCTATACTTTTAAAGAGATCTTTACACTGCTACCTACTATGGTTATTGACTCTTTGACTGTGATAATTAACTATGTAGGTGGTGCCTCTAAATCTTTGGCAGATACACTTTCTGATTTTGTAAAAGTTTTCTTTATACTTGAGTCTCCTCTTAGTGATCTTTTTGAGACAGTTAAAAGAATCTTTAGTAAAATCGCAAAGATTATCCGTGCCGATGAAATTCTTGAAGCATTGAGAGATTTCAGTGAAAAGACTAGTGATGAAATCAAGCGATTGTTTGATGGAATCATGGATAGAAATCCTTTTACAAAGGCATTGGCAAGCATAAGAGACTTTGGTAAAAAGGTTATTGACGTATTCTTCCGAATCTATGATGCTGTTATTGGCCATTCTTGGTGGACAGACACAGTCGAGACAGTCGTTGATACTTCTAAAAATCTCTGGAAACGTGCTAAAGTCGGTTTGGCGACATTCGCTAAAGGTACTGTTACCGTATTCCAAGGTTTGTTTAGTCGTGTAAAGAATTTTGATATTGCTATTCCTGAATTCAAAAAGTTTAAGCTAGTCATTAGTGAGTTTAAGTTTCCGAAGGTAAAAAGTTCCAGTTTCATGGACGCCTTTATATCCATTAAAGAATCACTTACAGAACTCATGGGTGATCTCTTTCAAGCATTTCCTTCTTTAATGAAAGCTGCCTTAGCCTTTGCAGGGGCTGTTCTAGTACAAATGTTATTTCCTGTGAATATCATCAAGAAGTTCCTTTTAGCTGCCCTTATAACGAGTTTCGCCACAAGCGGTACCATAGTGGCTGAACGATTTGGCGCAGCTCTTACAGGCGACAGTCTGATGGCCACAATAGGCTACAAGATAGGTGAAGCTGTCGGTTTTGGTCTTCACACAGCCGCTCGTGAACTTCCTTTAATAATTGCTGACCTCGGTAAAGGTATTGCGGGATTCTTTAGAGGATTAATGGAGCAATTCCCTAAAATTGCTACTGCAATGAAGGGTTTGTTTAACTTTACTGACTTGATTGATCTAAGTAGTCCTATGGGTATCCTAGGAGCAGTTCTTCTTGGTTCTATCGGAATGGATATTTTTAGTGTATTCAAGAAAGGTAAACAAGAGACTACTTATTTTGGAAAGGTATTCAAAGGTCTATCAGATCTTGTTAAAGGGGAACGAGGCGGTATTTTCTCCAAATTCATTTATGGTAAACTTGGATCAACTAGAACAATAAGTCTGTTTGGCCTTTTAATTGACCAAATGGGTATGTTTGATTCATTATTTAGAAACATGCCTGCTCTTAATTGGACTGTTAAGGGTGGAATTCTTGCTGGACTTTGGCAGGGAGATGATCTTGCAAAGAATGTGTCTAGTACGGTTAAGAATAGCCTTATAAAGCCACTAACAAGTGAGATTAAGAAATTTATACAAGCTAGCCGTAAACTTGATTGGTTAAATGCTATCATTTATGGTGGAGTAGGCGCTGCTAATAGTTCTCTCACTAACACAGTAGGTAAACGTCTTAAATTAGCAGTTGGTGGTGCATTCGATTCATTTACAACATGGGCTGCCGCTAAATTACAACCTGCCTGGGACGGGACAATTAATTACTTAAGCGCGATACTTTTTGGTCAAAACCCCGATGCTACAATTAATGGTATAAAACTGCAATTCATGGATATACTCTCATGGATAAGGACCAAATTAGGCACTCTTTCTGCCTCTAAGTTTGCATTGAATTTAAAAGGTATGTTCTCTAAACCTAGTAATCAAGCAAACATAAACCCTCTATTTAACAATTTCACAGGGTTATTGGGCGGTTCGGGTAAAATAAACTTTGGAACAGTCAAGACGAGCTTGTTGAATATTTTTAATTTAGCAAAGAAACAATTACTTAAGCTAAGTCTATTTACACAACGAATAGCTGGCTCCCAAGGTTTACTTGGGAGATTGTTCCTAGGTAAATTCGGTAAAGTTGCGATTATCACAACCATTCTGGCTTTGCTTGCCGGTATCGCATCTGCAAGTGAAACTGCAAATGATGGCTTCAGTGAAACATCCTCACCTTTAGAAGATTTAGCAAATACCTGGAATAAGATTAAACTTGAGAATCCATTTCTCACATTAACCACTGTTATCATTGGTACCACTCTGGTCACATTACTGGGTGCATTAATTAAATTTAGATCTCAAGTGGCCGCTATTTTCACAGGATTACTTAATCCTTCCGCTATACAACAGAGTTTTGCTCTTTTAAGTGCATACTTTGGTGGTAGTGGTGCAATGGTGTTCAAACGTGCAGGTGTTGCTGCTGGAGCCTTTCTGGTAGGGGGTATAGCAGGTAGAGTGGCAAAAGGTAAGACAGAGTTTGATGTTTCTACAGGTGTCCTTCTTGCTAGCTTGTCAACTCTTATTCCAAAGGCATTCGTATCAGCAATTACCACTGCAATTAGTTCAGCGATAAGTGCTATCGGAGTTGTACCTATATTAATTACCGCTGCATTTCTGTCTGGATTTGCTGCTCTCGGCGTCTTAATCTTCGGACCTAAAGGTAAGTTCTGGGAAACCATCGGTGACGGTTTTAAATGGGTATGGCAGCATACTCTAGGTTCCTTGCCGAAGGAAATAGGACGATCCGGTCTGTCCAAAGAGATTGAGAAACTTGCGAAATCCAGTGATATTAGTATTAAATTCAGTGTCGATAAAATTGACTTTGATAAGCTTTCTGAAAAACAAAGTAAGAAACTTAAGGAAATGCTTAAAGAGTTTTCTGAACAAGTAGATGCAGCTGATTTCGAAAAGCTATCCACAGGCGAAATTAGTAGCGATACTAGAAAATCTCTTGATGATTTAAACCGTGCCCTAGATAAATACACTCAAAACCTAACAGCTCTTACCGGTGAGAAAGTCGAGAACTTTGACCAATATCTTGAAAGTCTTAAAACTTTTAAAGAGGCTGGTACTTGGTTTGATGAGATTCAAACACGGGCTAAGCAGTTTCAACTAGATCGTGCCTATGCTACCAATAGTAACATGCTTTGGCTTAGAAAGACATTAAATAATGTAACAGGCAGAGATAACACTGATACCTTTAATGACATGAAGAAACTAGAGCAGCTTCGAGATACCAAATACAACGTCAGGTATAAGGGACCAGTCTCTACAGATTTCAATTATTTAATAGACCTAGAGAAACAGACAAAGAATCTGATGCATACTAATGATCAGATGCAAATAGCAACAGAGGCTCTTGAACGTAAATTTGTAAAAATAGGAGATAAAATCCAAGATATAGAAAATTCTTGGCATATAACTCCTACACTTGGTCTTGAAAAAGGTATGACTGTCTTACCGGATACACATCCACTTAAGAGAGAATACAATGATCTAATAGATAAGCTTATCAAGGCTAAAGAGGCTCAGATTCAATTTAACCAAGAGTCTGAAAATATTTCTAAGTTTCAGAAACGACTTTCTAATCTCCAAAATACTCTTAAGGATGTCGGAATTACCTTAGATACTTCTGATTTATTTGCAGGAGATGAAGAGTCTCTACTAAGACTAGAGCATCTTAGCACAGCTGCACAGCGTATTATGAAAGACATGGCGCAGACAGATAATGTTGCCGATCTAAATAAATATTCCGCTGCATTAGCTGGTGTCAAGATTCAAATCAATGATATTGTCACTAATTCTAAAATTAATGATAATTCTCGTAAACAGTTTAAATTGAAAGAGTTGGCCGACTCCATAGGAATCAACTGGGTATCTGACCGTTCCTTTAGAGGTTTAGGCGATACAATGGCTCATCAACTTTATGCTGAAATGCTAAAGTTTAAGAGTAAAATGGAAATGATGAAAACTAAATTTCCCAGCTCTTTGGCTAATGTCGGTACAACTTATGATAAAGAACACAAAGCTCTTCTCCAGAACCTCGCACCTGATGATCGCGATTACCTATACTTTTTGCGAAAAGTTAGTGTTGATGAAAAATCTTTTGTTGAAAATCTAGTTGCTCTCTTTAATGGCAATGCAAGTGCTTACAATTTAATGGCAGGCGCTGGTGCATCGAGAGATCAATCTAAGAACTTCATTAATAGTTTATTTGCGCAGCTTGTGCCTAGTGAACAAGACTATTTAATGCAACTTGCAGGTGTAGAAGAGCAGACTCGTAAATTCTCGGAAAATCTTCTTATAGTTCTTAATGATAGTAATAAAGTATTACTTTCAAGCGACCTTGCGGCTAATGCAGGGGTCGATTTGAGTCAAGTAGTGCGCTATAAAGGTTTTGATAGAAGTCTTAATCTATTGAAACAATTTAAGACTATCCAAGATGATATCTATGCAGCGGAGTCCGCCGGTGATACGCGAGGAATCGGCAAACTGTATCAGAAGCTGAATAATATTAAAGATACTCTTGGTGAAGTTCCTTCAGATTTACAGTCATTTATCAGTAATGTGTCTTCACTTGGTACATCTTTATCACTTGAAGATATAGCCCAGATGGATAGCAAGAGTGTCAAAATTCTTGCTTCTGCCAATACTCTGGTAAAGAGTATGAACAAAGAACTGGCTAAGACAGATGGTGTGGTATCAAAGTCCAAAATTGATCGCATATTTAAACAAAAGTTTGCTGCTGCTCAAATGGTCTTTAAGACATTCTTTGCAAACTTAGGGAAGTCTATCAGTTCTCAAGTACAACTTTTCAAAGATGCTGGAATCTCTGATTATAAGCAAATGCTTGCTATCCCTGAAGCTATGCGAAATAAAATTATAGATGCCCAAAAGAAAGTTGTACGTTTAAACCACCTCTTGGCTATTGGTGATAAATCTAAACCATTCAAGCAAATTGTGTCTGAATTATCTGAAGCTGAGAATATTCTCAATCGGATGAAAAAGATCTTTGATACATTTGCAGGGAAGCTTGATGCTATCAATCAGGCATTTGGTATGAATTTATCTAGGGAAGAGTTTTCGATGCTTCCTGAAGATATTCAAATTCAGCTGTCTGATAGTGCAAGAACAATGTTAGACAAGCTTGACGGTACACTGACCAGCTATTTAGCAACTAATGCAACAGCTAAAGGTAAACCTCAAAATAACGGTACGCCTGGGATTAAGACTGATATCGACTTTAAGGCAGATATAAAACAAGCTACTAATGTGTTCAAAGAACAACGTGAAGCTACATTTGCTATGCAAAGGAAATACTTGCAGAGTGGTATTAGTAATCAAGTGGCTAAAGATAGCTTTGGCACAATGAAGACGTCTGAGGTCATTGATACTGTTGTAGGTGTAATACCTAAACTATCTGACATGAAAGATCAGCTTCAGTTGATATCTTCGATTGATCTACAACGACTTTATAATGCTGCCTTGGATATTCAACAAGAACGTAAACTGCAAGATATAAACGCTGGTAATCAAACCGCAAGGCAAGTCGCGGATGCAACTACTAGAGTGATTAAGAAAGCAGTTACAGCTGTTGCAAAGAAAGACTTTGGTGCAGAACTTAAATTTGCACTTAAGGACATGGGTTTGAATATCGAGAATGCAGCTTTTAACATGATCGACGCTGCAGGTAGAAGTAAAATTGAAGGTTTCGTAAAAGCTATTGAAGCTGAGACTGTTAAGCTAAAAGCTGAAGGTGCAACGCCCGAGCAAATCAGAGCTGCTCAAAATGTTATTGATATAACTACATGGGAATTAAACCAAGAAATTGAGAGAGCATCTAAGAATCCAGAGATAGTTAAGAAGGAGTCTATAAAGGCTGCCGGTGAAAATATGGCATCTTCCGTACATTCTGGTCTTGTGAGTGCTTTCCAAGGTTTACTCAAGGGTCAAGATGATCTTGGGGACTTTGTCATGAATATCATGAGTACTCTTACAAACTCTATTGTGGATACATTTATTAATGGTATGCTTGATCCTTTGACCGGTGAAGGTGGACTACTTACTGAGGGTTTGAAATCTTTCGGTACGAGTCTGTATGATAATGTCTCGGGCATATTTACGGATATGTTTACCGGCATAAAGGATGTTCTGACTAGAGAAAATGGTTTAGGCTCAAAAATCTTCTCTTTCTTCAATGGCATCATAAACAATATTCAAAATGCCTTCGCTCAAGCAGGCCAAGCCTCAGGTTTCTGGGGTACAACTATGGGCTTTATATCTGGTCTCTTCGGAGGTGGCGGTACTGTTGCTGCCGCCACAGGTGGTTTTATTACTGGCCCTGGTACTGGTACCTCTGATTCTATCTACGCTAGATTGTCAAATGGCGAATATATTATTAATGCCAAACAAACACGACGCCATAGACGTTTACTAGAAGCTATCAATAGCAATACACTACCTCATTTTAATATGGGTGGTCCTGTAACTGGTATCAACTCCACATTACCTATGAGAAATGATGCTGAGCCTGCTAAGCGCAAGGTTAAGGATACACAACAACAGGTAATTAATCTTAACATCACAGGTGACGTATCACGTCAAACTAGAGCAGAAATCTTCAGAATGCTCCCAAGTATCGCTAATGGAGTGAATGCTCATAACAAAGAAACAGGTTATAAGGGATAGTTATGTACGGTATCTATGAAAATGGAAGTGTAATTGCTGAATTTGCCGCGCCTTTAACTGTGCGAAGTAATGTGCCTATTTCTGTTTCAGATACCCTTTCTCTTAAACGACAAGTATCAAAGAGTACGGCACAACGGTGGGAAATTGAAACTGCCGTTGTGCCTCTCTTGGAGGACGCTAATGACTTCCTTGTCAGTTTAGTTACAAAGGGTCATTCTGAGACTGTAATGGTGCAAATGCCACAGAATATGGGTGTTGTTCGTAAACGAACCTCTAATTCAATTCCTGCAGCTACTGGCACAGCAGGTAGTTCATTTGTAAATATTACAAGCAATGTGGGGTTAATTCCTAAAGGAACCTTCGTAAAATTCGATAATCATAGTAAAATCTATATGCTTACTCAAGATTTAACAGATGAGGGGCTTATGTATATATTCCCCGTATTAAGGTCAGATGTCACCTTAGACACTGTTTATCACCGTGATGATGTTTTAATGTCTGCATTTTATGATACAGATGTGATTACGGGTATGGTCTACGAGGATGGTCTGTTAATGACCCCTGGAAGTATAAAGATGGTGGAGCGAATCGTATGATAGAATTTAGCGAAACTCTTCAAAATATCCTACGGCAACCGGTACTCGAATATTTTTATCTCGTTAGAATTTACGATGTCAATGATAATACTATCTATGGTATCACAACATATTTTAATGAGATTACTTTTCAAGATAAAGTTTATGAAGCAAATGCTGCATTGATTTCTATTGATCCTCCTCAGCTAAGTTCTACTGTAGATAGAGAGCAATATAAAATTAATATAGCTGATCCGCTGTTTACTACAGGTGAATTTGCCGATAATGGTCTTGTGGGTAAACGTGTAGCTGTGTATATTGGTTTTATAAACCCTGAGAATAATCAGCCACTATTAAATGATAATGAGATATTAACATCGTATGTAGGTCGAATCGATGCAAATGCGTATAAACTCGAGACAGACGAAATAGGTGAATCAATTCTTCAATTAACATGTTCAAGTCCAATGTCTGACTTAGATTTAAAAAAGAACTTATATCTAAGTAAAGATGCAGTAAAACGTAGAAATCCTGAAGATACTTGCTGCGATCAGATATATGAAGGCTCGAATAAATCTGTACTCAAGTGGGGTAAAGAATAATGGGCTCAGTAGTTGGTTTTGTAATTCAGATGATAATTGTGGCTGCATCAGTTGCCTATCAAATACAACAGGCTAGAAAGGCAAAGAAAAAGGCTGAAGAAGCCGCTGATGCTCGCAAGGGTTATGAAATACCAATTGAAGGTGAACCGAGTAATTTACCATTAGTATATGGTAGAGCAAAAATCGGTGGTGTACGTGTATTTCATAATTCTAAAAATAAATTCAAATACACTGAATCAAATGCAGATAAAGTTCTACAAGCAGGTCCACATGAGAGACAATCTGGAACTTTTACTACATTTGAATGGGACTATGACAGTGCGACATATGACTCTCTTGGTGTAAGGCGTCCGACAATTAAAACTGTCGAGCATGTATACTCAGGGAGTGATGGAGGTCTTTTAAGTCGAGATCTTGGGGGTAAACGACATTCTTTCCTTTTTGTACAGCAAGCACTATGTCAAGGCCCTATCCATAACTGTTATGATGTAGTTATTGATGAATCAAGATCATTAAAAGATGATGATATTGGAACATATGAGGATAATTTTCGACACCCAAAAGCAGCATTTCGAATTGATATCCATAATAATGGTGGTGTGGCTGATGCAATAGCTGCTATTAACTTTACTGAAAGAGGTAAGGCCACCTTTGATGATATGGCATACGCCTCGATGGTCGTACGGTTAGATCGTGATGACCCTCAATTCAATGCAGTCCCAGATGTTCAATTTTTAATTGAGGGTAAACTTGTAAGAACAGTTACAGGTGGTATTCTTAGCACAGAGTTTGCGTACTCAAATAATCCTGCATGGTGTCTCTTAGATTACTTGATGGATAATATCTCAGGTAAGGGAGTACCTGTCTCAGAGCTTGATTTAGCATCATTCGAAGCTGCTGCAGCAGTCTGTGACACAATCGTACAGGAAAATGCAGCGGTAGGTGGATGGTTCTATCAACCTTTCGACGGTACCAGGTTTATAACCCAACGAAATATTCCTCTATATGAATGTAACTTGATCGTAGATACAGCTAAACCTATCCGTGAGAATGTTGAAGCTATTCTTGCAACAATGGGTGATGCGCGTCTTGTATGGTCCAGTGGTAAGTACAAATTATCGCTTCAGTATCCTTCTTCAAATGAGGTCATTGAAAATATAATTGAGCTTACGGATGATGATCTTTGTCTAGATCAAGATATTGAGATATCCTGGCCAAGTGCTAGTGATCGTCTTAATTTTTGTACAATTAAATATCACAACGAATGTGAGGAATTCAAAGAAGACTCCGTCTCTTGGCCTCCGAAGTATAATAAAACATACTTCGAGGGCGTAGGTGGCTCATACTATCGACTTCAGACTGGTTCCTGGGGTGATACTGTTCTTGGTCAATTTAAAGAGTCATTCGGAGTTTGGGATGGTGACAATGATGCAACTCTTTCGTACCAATTTGTAGTACCAAAGGAAAATGTAGGTACCTGTGTATTGGAATATGGTGGTGATATTACTAGTATCACTATTACTGATGTAGATGCGCAGGAAAAAGTAACCAAGAATAATGTTACCAATTATAGTAGTGCTCCGACTACTGCAGAAGTAAATCTTGGTGATGTAGTTACTGATAAAGTCTATCAAATTGACATAGTAATCCATAATGTAAAGACTGATCCAGAAAAGAAATGTGCAGCCGCTGCAATTAGTCAAGGTGGCATGTATATCTGGACCACTCGTGAACCTAATTATGATAGCTTTATTGTCAAGAATCTTGATGACACTGTCTACTCTGCAATGCTCGAAGAAGATAGCTACATTGAGATGGAGACTGAGATATTTGCAGAAGGTATCACAGACTACTATCACGCATTGGCTAAGGCAGAAGAGACTGTACGAACGAGTCGGTCTGCTTTTACGATTAAATTTAAGTATGTCTTACGTGATAAATACTTAGAACCTGGTGATTTTATCAAACTGGTAAGTTCACGTATCGGAATCGGTTCACCTGAAAACCCACTCTATATTAAAGTAAATAGTGTAAAAGCTGATGAAGATAAAACTTGTGAAGTAAAAGGTGAGAGATTCGATTATACGCAGTTAGCATGGAACATTGCTGATGATGAGTATATTCGTCCTAGAAGTTTGTATCAATCTTTTATTTCACGCCCTCAAAATCTTGTATATTCTACTGATTCAATAAATATCTATAACTCATCTGGTAAACTTACTTGGGATCCAGTTAGCGATGAAACCATTGCAGGATATATTATATATGCGCATCTTGCAGGTGATCCTCGTGAAACAGATACGAATCTCCCATTGTTTACCGAGATAGGTCGAACTACTGAACCTTTCTTTATTTTACCTGCGCTAGAAGCACCATCTGCAATATTTGCTGTACAGGCTTATTCAGACTCCGGTGCTAAATCTAAGATGCAGTATACTAGTGAAACTACAGCAACACTTCTCCCTAACTTTTGGGACAGAAGTTTAGTATTGACTGTGGACACTAACCAATTTAAAGAAGTAACCCCTGGTAATATTACTCCTGAGACAATAACCGTAAATGCAATTTCAAATGGTTTTGTTTCACCTGAGATTACCTGGTATGTTGACGATGTATTGCAAGAAGGTGAAAATGGAACCTCATTGGTTCTGAGTAGTTTTACTGACACAACATTCAAGACAATTAAAGTTCAATATATTGAGAATACTATAGCTTATTCTGCAGCTGTAGATATTTTCTATTCATCCATTCCATACATGAATGTTGGTGTGGAAAATTTAAAAGTACAAAATTCAACAGGTGATGGTGTTACCTTTGTTGATCGTGATTGTATTCTTGAGTGGGATGAGCCCACAGGTATTTGGGAAAATCTTGACTGGCTTAAACACTACCTTGTTGAAGTATACGCAAAAGATGCTGAGAAAATTTCAGCTAACGTACTTTATTCAGAGACTGTGGGAAGGAATACAGTTTTTGAATTTACGTTTGCGAAGAATCTCAGTCTATCAAATGGTCCTATACGGGAGTTTGATATCTTAGTCCATTCAGTAGATACTGATGGAGATGTAGGTACAGGTGTTCAGATATCACCTGTAAATTATCAAGCGACTCAGGTAAGTGGGTTGGGTGCACATGTCTCATTTGGTACCGCTGAACTTTATTGGAACCCTGTATCTGAAGTGGCCTTGAAAGGCTATGAGGTACATGTTTCTCAGACTGCTGACTTCACGCCTTCCTCAGAAACCCTTTATGCAACAGTAGGTAGTGATAGTAATACATTACCTATAAATGTAACTTCTGATGGTACCTATTACTTTAAAGTAGGTGCATACGATGCATTAGGCAAAGACAGTATAAGCTACTCAATTGCTTTTGAATTTACCATTGATACAACTTCATCTGCTACAAATGCTGTTGATTTTGCTAAAGGCTTCAGTAAGGCATACACAGTGCCTGTTTTGGAAGGCGAGGCTTTTTCAGTTGATGCTGGAACTCTTTCTTGGAATGAACATTCTATTTGGTATGAAGGTGTTGAATTTGTAATAGCAGCAGGCGCTACTACTGATGCCTACGTATATTGGAGTAAGGATACTTCTCCAAATACTTATCAGCACGTCGATGATAAGTCAGTCTTTGAGGGAATTCTAGACCCTGTAAATCATGTGTGGCAAATTGCTACAAACTGGGGTACTAGCTTTGAATTAGCTTGGAATGCCCAAGCAAATGCTGCTATAGGTACAGCTGTAATCGGTAAAGCTTCTGTCGAAAATGAAAATATCGGTAATCTTATCCAAAGTAATAATTTTAGTCTTGTTGCAGGAGAATCTTGTACAGGATGGAGAATTACAAAGGATGGTAAAATAATCGGTACCGATATTGAGATATATGCACCTGACGGAACATTGCTTATTGATGGTGCATTTAATCTAGATGCATCTGCACCTTTTTGGTCTAATATCCAAGATGATGGAAACAAACCAGATGATAAGGCAGATGTCACCTCAGAGAACATTTCAGCAGATACAGCCAGGGTTGCCGGAGTTGTTTCTTCGACTCTTGTAGCCGACACCACAGAGATAATCTCACGTGTAGATCAAATGGCAGATGATGGTGTAATTACATCACTAGATAAAGCATCTTTGAGGGCTCAGTGGGAGACTGTTTCATCTGAATACTCTGATATCATTAATTATGCTATCTTGAATGGTGTAACAGCTGAAGAATCTGTATATCAAGATTTTAACTTAGCTTATTTAAAGTTACAATCATACCTTATTTCTATTGGTGTATGGTCTGATCCTGATACTGCCTATGTGCTCACAGACGATACTTTTGATACTTTAACAAATGCATACACAGTTGCTCTTGAAAACATTATTAATGCCTCCGCTGAAGAAATAGCGGCACAGATTCAAGAGGCACGTGATGCATACTCTGAAGCCCAAGCATTACTTGCTGAAACTACCGCTAAAGCGTATGCGGATGGTATAGTTACAACGGCTGAACAATCCGCTATAACAACAGCGCAAGCTTATGCAGATGCTGCTGATGTGGCCCTTCAGACAATTCTTCAAGCATACTCAGATGGTGTTGCAACAGATGCTGAGACAGCTGCCATAGCTGCAGCAGAAGCTTATGCGGATGCTAGAAAGATTGAAGCACTGGCATATGCAGATGGTGTAGCAGATGCTGCAGAGGTAGCCGCTATAGCTGCTGCAGAGGCTTATGCAGATCTCAAGAAAACTGAGGCTAATGCCTACGCAGATGGTATTGTTTCAGATGAAGAAGCCAGGGCAATTGCAGATGCTCAAGCAAAGGCAGATGCCGCCGAAGCAGCGGCAAAAGCCTATGTAGATGCTAATTTTGTAGATGCCACTACATATGGTACTGATATTGCTCAAATTCAATCACAAATAGATGGCAGTATTACAACTTGGTTTTATGATGGTCTTCCTACATTGGTTAATCTTCCGGCTAGTAATTGGACTACAACTGAGCTAAAAGATCAACATCTTGGTGATTTGTATTATGATACTTTGAACGGTCATGCTTATCGCTTTAAAGTCGTTGATTCAATATATAGTTGGGGTATTATTACAGACTCCGACATCGCTACTGCTTTAGCTACTGCTCAAAGTGCACAAGATGTGGCTGACTCTAAGAGACGTGTTTTTGTGGCTACACCTATCACTCCGTATGATGTAGGAGACCTTTGGGATACTGGTACAGATATTAAACGGTGTACCGTCGCTAAAACCTCGGTACAAGCTTATGAGGCTACTGATTGGTCTTCTATACAGACCGCTGATGCTACAACTAAAGCGGATACCGCCGAATCTAATGCAAATTCCTATACAGAAGGTTGGAGTGAGCAAGGTGCAGATGTTACCGGTGCTAATATAGCTGCTTCTGTTGTTAATCAAGGTGCTTTGGCAACCGTGGATGAAATTAATGAATCAAATTTCGCTACTTATATTAAGTATCTTAATGCAGATGCTATTGCGGTAGGTACTCTTGGTACAGATGTAAGATCTGAGACAGGTACACCTGGCACATATAGTTTACTATCGCAAGGCGATTTAGTGTTCTATAAGAATTACGAAGCATATAAGTACCTTAAACAAATACTGACAGGTCAAGCTACAAGCAATAATGAGGTTACTCTTCAAAATCTTGATAGGATTCCAAAAGTACTAGTGTCTTTAAGTAGCTTACGAGCCTATGATGCAAACTATGCTAATCAAAATCAACGATGGGAAGTATATCATGAGGGTGTTATTGACAATGGGGATGGAACTTACTCATTCACACCTAAATGTATGCTTACATTAGATAGTGGTGCTGCTACTTCGCCTTTATCAGATTATTATCAGGGTGCTTCAAACTATACCACAGGTGTAAATACAACCCCTGCAAATACTACGAAGATTTCTATAAATGGTTCAATAAATAGTATTCGTGGTACCGGTACTGTCCCTAATTATTACTATAGAAAAGCTACAGTTACGCTTTATTATAGACCGGATGGTTCTTCAGATCCATATGATTCGGTTTCTACTGTAATTACAAACGGTAATGATTTGACAGTCGATACCTTGTTTATTGAAACAGGGACTCTTACTAGTGATACCTATGACTATTATTTAAGTATAGTATGGGCTGATGCCGGTGGTACTTTTGAAGCTGGCGGTACGTCTTATGAGGAAGGGCCGACGGTAGAAAGATCTAATTTGTCACTATTTGCGGAAGCTTATGCAAATGCTTACTCCTCAAGTACTGTTCAAGTGAATGCTTCTGATGAAGAGTTCATGACACTAGCATCCTATACTCCAGCTTCACCTTATGAGATATATCGTGTTGTATATAGCTTCGAATTAGCCTGGAAACTGTATTGCTTTCACTATCAATCTACAGCCAAGGTATCTCTACCTACAGGTACTCAGTTAGATTACCTCTCAGCATCTGGTACGGATGAAAATGAGTCATATAATGATAATGCATCGACCTATCCTGACTATCGGTCTCATTCTTTTGAGAAGACAAGCTATTTAACCTCTATCGGTTATAAAGCTGAAGCTTCTGCAAAATTCTCAAATGTAAGTAGCCAAGCTAAGATCAGAGCACGAAATTTGTATGCCACTATTTACACTCGTAAGCTTGCCTCTAATAATAGTACTGCTGTGAATACAGTAAACTTGGCAAATGCTTCTTTTGTATTGTCAAGTGCGCAGGTACTAGACAATGCGGGGGTAGTTAACTGGATTGCAATAGCATAAGGGTAAATATGTTTATAATTCGAAAAATACGTAATAATCAAGAGCTTCGTAAATGTCTTGAAATTTCTCATTCTAATTTCGACATGTATGCCCCTGAAGGATTTATTGTAGATAATATTAAATGTGCAAATAATATAATGACCCTGTCAAGACGTGTTAAATATTTTCGTGTCTTGGAATATAAAGGTGAAATATGCGCATGGATCCTGGCTGATATTACAGAGCCGATGCCTTATAGCTCTACTCGAGCTCTTGGTCAGATTCTATATCACAGTGGATTAAAAGGGATTGTCGCCGTTAAAGCCTTAGTCGCTATCCATGAAGATATGTATCAGTTTGCTAAGCGTCATAAAATTCCTGTAGTGACAACCTCTAGTGTATTGCCTAATCGGGATTTATTTGAACGTATTCTCCTTAAAGAAGGCTGGAAATCTAACCCCTATTTCATTTATCGACTCACGAATTGAGCAACTTCAACCGCCAGAAATGGCGAAATTTGAGCCGTGTTGGGTGGTGGTGGAGCGTTCACCACCACCCGCAAGGTATCACCCACGGTCTCAGGGGTGGCAGTTCTCAGGGCGAATTTAACTCCTGTATTTCCTTATTGGAGATGATACTATCAGAATCCTTTGAATTTCAACGCGGAACCCGTTAAATTAACCCTAGAGCTGTCCCCCCTATTATCCCTTTAATACTAAGGTATAGTTAGTAAATAGTAAGTAAATAATAAGTAAATATATCAATAATAGGAGTATAAAAATGTTACCTGCACTTTTAATGCCTTTAATGGCTAAAGGCTTAGACTTGATCGGAAATGCTGTCTTAGCTAAGGGTAAAGATTGGGTGAAAAATAAGACAGGTGTAGACTTGGATAAAGAACGCCTCTCGGATGAGGATTATCTTAAACTCAAACAATATGAGATGGAACATGAAGAAGAGCTTATTCGCCTTAGACAGGAAGATGATCGACTTGTTAAAGCTGTTCAAGAGATGTATCTCCAAGATACACAATCAGCTAGGAACATGCAAAACGAAGCACTTAACCAGGAGGACAAATTCTCTAAGCGTTTCGTTTACCTGTTTGCTTGTGTGTGGTCTCTTGCTGCTATTTTCTATATGGCATCTATTACGTTTTGTACTATTCCTGATGCTAACATTCGGTTTGCTGATACTATTCTCGGTTTCCTTCTTGGCACTATTGTGTCACAAATTATTGCGTTCTTTTATGGGTCTAGTAAGTCGTCCCAAAGTAAAGATGAAATAAAAGATCATATACTACGTAATTTAACGAAAGGCAGCTAACATGACTCTCGGACAACATCAGGAAGCTTTTGCAAAAGATTTAGTGGAACTTTTGCTTTATGCCTATAAACTAGGGTATAAGGTTAGAATAGGCGAAGTTCAACGTACTGTGGAACAGCAAAAGATCTACGTGAAAACAGGCAGATCTACTACTATGAATAGTATGCATATTCATAAGTGTGCCGCTGACCTTCATTTCACGAAAGATGGTATCCTCTGTTACCCTGAAGAACTAGGTGTATATTGGGAAGCTCTTGATCAATTGAACTCCTGGGGTGGTCATTGGCGCTCCTTCAAAGATAAACCTCATTTTCAACGTAAAGTATAACCAAAAGTCCCTCTTCGGAGGGACTAAAAAATGCGGAAAATATGGTATCTTATATGGAAGCAAGAAAATAACCAACCCACACATTGGAGGTAATTATGTTTTCCTGTACTGGTACCGTTAAAAATGGTGTTGTTATTGCTGATGGTTTTGTTGATAAGGTTGTTTTGTATCCTTCTAACTTTTCTCAACGTCGGTCCTTAGAAGAACTTCCTGATGGTACCGTCGTACATGTCCAAGCTGATTCGAAGTACAATATAATTGACTTTGATGAAGCTTAGTAAGTTTAATTAACAGGGGAGGTTTCGGCCTCCCTCTAATTTTCGGAGATAATATGTTATCTAAGTTTAAACTATTAGATGAATTAAAATTATCACTTTTAAAACAAGACATTGATGCTACATTTCAGACTTTATCAAAAATTCAAACATTAACAGGAGCTCTCTCATGACAACGACGACACGATCAAGAATGATTATGGGTACTTTAGGTGTAATTATCGTATTTCTTTTTGTATCTTTAATCTCTGTATCAAATTTATATTTTAAAAAAGTAGCTGAGTATAATAAACTAAAAACAATTACACAAGATGCAATGCTTACTGCACAAGAATGTGTTGATGCTTTACAAACTTGTCATAGTAATAAATACTGGAGATAAATATGAAAAACCAATATCGACTTCATGATAGTACTAAAAGAGTATTTTCTGATAGTATATTTACAGTGATAAAAGCTTTTAAAACGATACGTAAAGCCATTAAGCAAAATAATATTACAGCAGATGAATATAATATGATATTAAAAGAAATCGAGGAAATTCTTACATCTCTTAAGGATCTCAGTACGTGTCTTCCTCACAAGATTATTAGAAGTCCCAAACATAACTATATATCAAAGTTAATCCTTAATATCACTAACTTCTTTAACTGATTAAATAAGGGAGGTTGTCTTGAAAGAATCACATGTTGTCCTTTATAGTGTCTTAATACTGATTTTAATCTTGGTAGGTACTGGTAGGAACTCTCAAAAAGATAAGGTGGAACTAGATAACAGGCAAATTAATCGTCTAACACGATATGATATGCTGTTTAAAGACATCTTACCTAAATGGGACATCGAAAAACCGCTCTTTTATAAAGAAGTAGATATAACAGTGTACACAAGTCAAAAAGAAGAAACAGATGATACACCTTATATAACAGCAAATATGAGTAAGGTAAAACCTGGAGGTATGGCAGTCAGTCGAGATTTACTTGAAGTCCTAGGGGGTTATGGAAAGAGAGTTGTCGTAAAAGGCTATGGAATCTTTGTCATAAATGATACCATGAATAAAAGATTTACTAACTCGATAGATATCTGGGGAGGGGACTTAAAGGCCGCTTTAAATCATGGTAGACAGAAGGGAACCATTATATGGCAATGAATACTTTAGAAGACGAGCTCGAGAATTTAGTTACAGAATACCTCGAAAATGATGACTTCAATAGTGCCGGCTATACTTTTGGCTTAAGCCTCAAGGACAAGTGTCCTAATCTTACGATGGAACAATTTCAAGAATTCATAAATGGATTGAAAGAAGCCAAAGTATTTCCGGAGGATTGATGCATCACCCTTATTGTGATTGTGACGAATGTATGGAAAAATTTTATGAAGAAGTAAAGAGAAAGGAGGCAAATAAGGATGCAATAAAAGAACTAGATCGATTGCGTAAAATACTTGATGAACACGGAATTTCATACTAACAATAAATCTTAAACAACGGCTTATAATGGAGATTATTATGTTTGCAGAATTACTTAAAAGAAGTCTTATGGCGGGATTCATCTTTGGCGTTATTGGTTTCATTATAGTAATTGCCACGGCGCCTTCTTTTTTAGGTGTATTATGGATCACAGCAGGTTCATTTATGGTAGTTGTAGGATGGGTTGCCATCGGTATTGTTCTTTCAATAATTCTTAACATCTCTAAAGGAAGATTCTTTAAGAAATCTCCTAATGTGGTTGAGTTGAATGAAGAATAAAACCCTCATGTGGCATCTGAAATATCTTCTTGTTCTGTTCGCAATTAGTTATACTGTATGATTGTGGACGCAGTTCTTTACGAAACGGAATGTAAAAGGAGATAATGATATTTATGAATCACATCTTTAAGCTGGCCATTAGGCGTTCTTTTACTGCATTCTCGGTTATACTTTTGCTCGCTGTCTTAGGTGCTCCCCAACTGTTTGGGAGTATAATCTTAACTTCATCCATCATAGCAACTGTATTCTTTTACAGTCTTTTATCATCGGCTATAATTACAACATATACTTATTTTAAAGAAAAACATAAATCAAATTAGTTAAGTTATACCTTAGGAGAGCCATTATGAAAGATTTTATTATAAATGTCTTAGTCATAATGGCTCTCCTCTGTCTTTTCACACCTTTTCCGTGCAGTATTTGTTGCATTGTTTCTTTAGTATTATGTACAACACGAAAGAGGTGTTAAGTGATTGTTATTGTAATCTGGTCTGTCATTTTATTTGTATTTAGCAAATTAGTGCGAAAGTAGGAGTATAGATGCGTGCAAGATTAATTGAATCAATCGCACAAAGACTCAAAGAAGAAATCGCACCTCAAAACCCTATCAAGTTTCTTAAGAAATTCGAGGTAGATGAATATATCGATGATGTAATATCTACAGTGTATTTGTATACAAGAGCTAAAAAGGGAAGTTCACACAATACAATATATTTCGTAGAAGTAGCATCAGCTATAGGGCATTCTGTCAGGAATAAATTGAAGCAAAAAAGAAATTCATCTGTTGCTGTCAAAGCAGGCTCCTTCCTCTTGTATTCCTTTGAAATCCTGCAAATACTTCAAGTTGTATTAGGTCAGGGTAAAAATCATCACGCAAGTTACATTGTCCAGATGTTGGATGATGACTGCTTACATGATTTGTGGAATAACATAGATACAGCCACAAATGAAAAATTACCCTCATTAAAACCTTATGCACCTTGGAACTCCTCTAAGCATGAAACCGGTATATCAATTGTAAAAACCAAAAATAAAGATGTGTTAAGTATACTACATCCAGATACTCATCCATTAATATTTAATAGTTTGAATAAGTCTCAAGCTGTAGGTTGGAGAATAAATGAAGATATCTTTAACATTCACTTGTGGGCACTTCGTAACAAAACCAAAGCCTTCTCTGAAATTTGGGATTCTCAAAACCCCGAGGCTAAAACAACTAAACTGCGAGAAGCTAAAGCGATAGGTTCAATTGCTCAAAGATTTCTCAAATCTAAATTTTACCATCTGTACTATTATGATTTCAGAGGTCGTAAATACACATCAACAGCATATCTACATGAACAGGGTTCAGACCTAGCTAGAGGTTTATTACTGCGTGATGATTGCAAGCCAATCGGACCTGAGGGGTTCTTTTGCCTAATGGTGAGTATTGCTTCAAACTGGGCAGGTGATGCAGGCAGAGAAGACGGTGCAAAGACAGATAAAATACCACTGAAAGAACGATATTTATGGGCAATGGATAATGAAGAAATTTTATTATCCTATGCTGAATCACCGAAAATCCATCAAGGTTGGATGGACGCAGATAAGCCATGGCAATTCCTGGCTGCATGTATGGAACTAAAGAAGCTGCGAGAATGGCAATTTAAGAAAGGTGATCCAATGAATCCTTTCGAAGATTATTCTTATAAAAGTCATCTTGAGGCTTATATTGATGGGTCGAATAATGGTTCCCAACATCTGACAGCCTTAACAAGAGACGAGGTAACTGCACCTCACGTTAATCTTGTACCGCAATCACTCCCAGGTGATTTGTATAAATATATTGCAGATCATGTTTGGGAACGGTTGAATGAAACATATTCAAAACTATCAGCCACAGAAATCCAAGAGTGTAATCTATTCATTGACAAACTTGTCGATCTTAAGACAAAAATACATAACGAACCATCTGGAAGTGAGTTGCGACAAGCCCTTGTCGATGAGATTAAAATCTTAAAAGAACAAAGTAGCCACCTAGGAGATAAACCATCAGTAGTCTTTTGGATGAAAATTGTAGATGCTAAACATAAGAGAAAAGTGGTTAAGCGTAATGTTATGACACTCCCATATGGTGGAACTGCATATGGCTTGGGTTAATTCGGCTCAAGTAAAACTCCTCTAATTGCTGGGACATCCCTCTGGGACAATCAGCAGCGAAGCTATACCGCCAATTAGTGTTTATCAAAGGAATATCGAAATGCCTTTTCAGAAATTTACTTTTATAGATTCTCCATCTAACATGAGTACCCGCACAATGCCTAAATCAGGCGATTTGATCAGAAACCAACAAAATACCGGTAACTTCATCAACATCATACTTAGTGTATCATCACCTCGGAATGATGATAAGGGTATATTTGTGTATATTCGGAGTGTTAGATTTGCCAAATATAATGCTAGAGGAAAAACACCTATTACTTACCTAAAAGGCACACGATCTAGAAGTTTTAAATTTTATGTTTCAGTACCACAACAATCACATTGGCACCTAACTCGCTGTAATTGGCAATTGGTCAAACTACAAAAAGCAGTAGCTTTCAAAGAACAACGACTTTATGAGGTTATAGTTGAAGATGGTAAAGAAATTGCACGACATATAAGAACAGTCCGAAGGCCTTATGGGTTTGTAGATGTAGATAACCTAGATCAACGTATGCAAATTGTGGAAGCGTTAAAAGATGTAGATACGACATACAAGGCGCCTGAAGGCGTAAATTAATCATACACTTGGCGGTGTAGAACGTTCAACGACTATCCGTAAGGAGTACTAGGCAAGTGCCTGGGAAATGGGGAGACACTTAGGTGTAAGATATAGTCTGGTCTATATGGTAACATATAGCTGGTTTCATACCGGGGTAGAAGTAACGATTCTATCTGAACATAACGCAGCAACAAATCAATGATGCAAAGAAACATGGTATAGATCTATTGCTTTACATGGAACATAAGTGGGGTGCATTTCTAGGAAGAGAAGTCTTTGAAGACTGTCGCATATCTTTAAAGAGACCTATGCAGTTATTGTCAATCTTTGAACAAGCAGGTAAACAAGCAGAGATTGATGGCAGGTTCTTATCTTGGATTGTACCGGTCACAGATTTTCCAGTTGTACAAAATTATGTAGAAGGAAAGATTAAGAAAGTATATGTGCAATATGGTCCTCCAAGGGGAAAAAGAAATAGTTCTGGTTATTATGACAACACACTTCAGCTCAATGTATGTTTCATCGAAGACCCGATTCCTTCCAAAAGAAAACAAGCTCAAGGAGCCAGTCCAAATGCAATCCACAGTTTAGATGCAGCGCACTTAACGATGATTGTTAATGCTTGTGATTTTCCAGTAACAACCATTCATGATTCGTTTGGATGTTTACTAGCAGATATGCCTGTATTATTCAGGATTGTACGTGAAACATTTGTTGAGTTGTACAAGCACGACCCTTTAACGCAAATAATGAAGTACATTGGAGGTGATATCAGCGATGTAAAGTTAGGAACATTGGACTTATCTTTAGTATTAGATTCAGAATTCTGTTTTTGTTAAGGAGTAACAATGGAATGTTGTGACTTAGTAGTCATCACTTGTTCATGTTTCACCAATGATAGTAACTACAAAAGCTGGTCCTGGAAACTTTAACACGTATATTGGAGTGAAATGCTCCGATATCTGTCTTATCTGACATCAACGGCGTTACATTTACTGTTGTCACTGTAATACACAATAGAGGCACGAGTGGTTGCCAAAGAGGTATAATATGAAGCAATTTAGGACTTTTACAGAGGTTAAGAGTAACGTACCTTCTGATTTAGAATCGGAAATTGAAGATATAGTAAACAAGTTTCGCCGCCAAGAAGATATTGCAGGGGAGTTCGACTTTGAAGAATATTTTGGAGGTTGTGTGTTCTTGGTGGAGGAACTTTCTGATTTAAAGGAAATTCTAACACATGTCGTAAATATTGAAAGCAATGAATGGGACAATTTGTTAAATACGCATTCAAGCTTTGATATTGCGGAATATGTTTGTAATGGAAATTATGCTTTCATCTTTGACATAACTAATAACTCTGGTGGCCCTTCTTACTACATACCCCGCGCAATTGCAGACCAATGCGATCATGTCGCAATGGCTATTGACCTGTCTGAACCCCTAAGCTAAGGAAATTATTATGTTGATTACACGTACTTCCATATTTTCTGGTAAAGAACATTCTATGGAAATCAATGTAACAAAGGCACAACTTGAAGCATGGTATAGTGGTACATTGATTCAAAAGCCATGCCTAACCTGACAGATGATGAGCGTGAATTTATAAAAACCGGTATTACGGCAGAAGAATGGCGTGATAACTTTAATGCTACAGAAGAATGACCTTTATTTCAACCCGTTGAATTAACCCTTAATCCGTCTTACTAAATTAAATTACAAAAGGATTTAAAGAATGGCTATTATTAGTAATGCACAACTTTGGTACACAAAACTTGACCCTAAACGTCCTAATGCTCGTTTCGATAAAGCTAACCCCTCTTGGGAAGTTCAAATAAGAACTGAAAGTAAAGAGGTGAGGAAAGAATGGGAAGCATTAGGCTTGAAAGTTATGGCAGTAATCCCTGATGAAGATGATGCTAAACCCTATTATAAGTGCAATCTACGCAAGCGTAAGTTTCGTGCCGATGGTTCTGAATCCGAAGCACCTGATGTAGTTGACGGTAATCTTAATCCAGTTGATCCTAACACTATTGGAAATGGCTCTATCGGTAATATTCGAATTTATCAATATCCATCAAAGACTGAAAAAGGTAAATTGGTAGCGGTCTTGATGCGAATTCAACTTGTTAAACATATTGTTTATCAACATAGTGAGCCTGACGATGAATTCGAGGTGACTGACACTGAAGTGATAAATCCAGAACCACAAGATAATGACAATGATAATACGTCATCTATCCCTCAGGCGCCAGCTACAACTCGACCTGACAAAGCATTTTAAATAACCTTAAAGGGGCTACTATAACGGTAGCCCCTTTGAAATCAATAAGGAATACTTATGTCTAACGAAGTTTGTGACGCTAAAGATATAATTAAAAACCATGTTAATCCTTCACACTATCAAGGTTACATTGAAGAATTGCAGTGGATTGAGGCGATGAGTCGTATTCCAACATTAAAAGACCCTGAGAAATTTAAAGCAGCACTTGAATTACAAGTTCGTAAATACCTAGATCGTAATGGTCAGAAAGACGCCGAAGTACAAGAGTTACGTAAAGCACTATGGTATATGAAGGCATTAGTGGCTTATGTTATGAATGGTTGCAAACCTCTAAATGTAAATGAGATTGATAAGATTCTCTCGGAGGATTGATGTCTAGACTTGTATTTGACATTGAGACTGATGGGTTGTTAGATGAATTAACACGAATATGGATTATTGTCGCGCATGACTTAGATACAAAGAAGAAACAAATCTGGCTAGAAAGTGATCTGGGTTGGCAAAAAGCTTTTCAAGAAGCTGACTTATTAATTGGTCACAATGTAATAGATTTTGACTTTCCTGCACTAAAGAAGGTTACTGGATGGGAATTGGAAGATCAAGAAAAAGTACATGATACGATGATTATGTCTCAAGCTTTGGATTACAAAAGGTTCGGAAGTAACGGACATAGTATGGAAGCTTGGGGTGAATATTTCGGACAACCTAAACAGAAGCATGAAGACTGGACACAGTATTCACCAGAGATGCGTAGTCGCTGTGTATCTGACGTAAACCTTAATGTTAGGATTTATGACAAACTTCTCGAGGAATTTTTCTATATCTACGGTCGTAATGAGTTAATTAAACCGTATATCCAAGCTGAACATGCAGTCTCCTGGTGGTGTCAAGAATGTCAAGAAGTTGGATGGCCATTTAAAACTGAAGATGCCAAAGAACTTTTGAAAACACTTGAAGGTGAGATGAATAAAACTTACGAGATCTTGTCTTCAAAATTGGGAATCAAGTGTGTCGCTGTAGATAAATGTAAAGGTGTTGTTCCTTGGAAGGAACCTAAATGGACTAAACAAGGTTTTTATCACAAGGCTACAGCAGATTGGTTTGGAGTAGACCCTTGTTCTGGATTTGAAGGTGAAGAAAGGTTAATCAAAGGGCCATACTCTAGAGTAAAATTCGTACCACTAAACTTGGATTCCACGGATGATGTTAAGTTATTTCTCTTCAGAAACGGATGGGAACCAACTCAATGGAATTTTAAGAATGACCCTGTAACAGGAGAGAGGCGTAAAACATCCCCTAAAATAACTGAAGACAGTATTGAATTTCTAGGCGGTGACGGTAAGCTCTATACTGAATTCTTAACTGTAAAATCAAGATATGGTGTTACAAAAACATGGGTTGAAAATGTTGATGAGAACAATAGACTCCATGGAACTTGTATGACTATTGGCACACCTAGTATGCGAATGAGACACCAGATTATTGTAAATGTACCATCTGGTGACAGTGCCTGGGGCCAGGAAATGCGTAGATTGTTTACATGTCCTCCTGGCTGGAGTCTGGTAGGTTGTGACTCAAAAGGAAATCAAGTTCGAGGTTTGGCACATTTTATCGCAGACGAAAATTTCATTGATGTAATATTAAATGGTGACATACATCAATTTAATGCCGATAGATTAACTGAAGTATTAAAGAGTATGGGGATAGACCATACAGTACTCCGACCGCGAGCAAAACGTATTTTATATGCATTTCTTTTCGGTGCTGCTGGCGGTAAGCTGTGGAGTTATATATTTGATACTGTAGATGACCAAAAAGGAAATAAACTTAGAAATGGATTCCAAAAATCTGTCCCAGGTTTTAAAGAATTGCTTGATAAGCTTAAAGCAATCTTTTCTAAAACTAAACAAGACGGTGAAGGTTATATTCCATCATTGGCGGGAACCAGAATCTATGTTGACTCTTACCATAAACTATTAGTATACTTACTACAATCTACAGAAAAGATTACCTGTTCAGCAGCATGCTATCTTCTCCGCAAATATCTTAAAGAAGAGAAAATACCATACCAACCATACATATTCATGCATGATGAACTAGACTTTGCAGTACCAGATGAATATAAAGAAAGAGCCATGGAATTAGGTATAAAGGCTTTCAAAGAGGGTCCAAAACTATTTGGTATTAATATCATGGATGGTGACGGTAAAGTTGGTCTTGATTGGTATGATATCCATTAAGGAGATGTTCAATGCAAAAACGATTGATAAAAATTGGGGACAGTGTAGATTTCCAACCAAAATCTTCAGTGATAAGCTGTGTACCAAGTGAGTTGTATTATACACTATTGTTAGGTCGAATAAAGTTTCGGCATCCGATTTGCGAAGATATGTATACGCATATTTTAGTGTTTCACAAACAATATCGACTCTCGTTAGGTTTTCGTTTCAAAGTCATTGTGCTAGTCGAGTCTAAAAAGGCAAATAAAATATCTCTACACAGTTACTTTAAAGATGCGACCTTGACTAAACTACTGAAGATCGTAGGGGCGCATAGTGCATAACATTAATAACAGCTGATTAAACGAGGTCTAAATGGCAACAATCGCAATTGATTTTGATGGTACTTGTGTACGATATGCTTACCCTGAAGTAGGGGAATCTATAGGTGTTGAACCCGTATTAGAGCGATTAGTGGACGCAGGTCATCGCTTAATACTTTTAACGATGCGTACTGGTGAGCAGCTTAAAGAGGCGACGACGTGGTTTAAAGAGCGCAGTATTCCACTTTGGGGTATTAATAAAAATCCAGAACAAAAATACTGGTCTTTAAGTCCTAAAGTTTATGCAGAACTTTACATAGATGACCTTGCTTGTGGTATACCATTAATTTTAGGTGATACCGTTAAACCTTATGTAGATTGGTCTCTTGTGGAAGATTGGCTTATTGATAAAGAGTTTCTGGAGGCATAATGAATAATGGTCTATTAGCCATCATAGATGGGGATATCATTTGCCACAATGCATGTCCTTATCGTCCTGACTTCCTGTCTACTAATAATATTACTACAATAACATATGATACCGAGGGTCATCAAATACACCCCGAAATGGCCACTGCCGAGAAAAGGCGGTACCTTGAAACTTCTTGGGCTAACTTTCAAAGGCAATTTCAAGAATTAGTTGAAGAAGTATTTTGTACGGATTTCGTTATGGCTGTTAAGGGTGAAAATAATTATAGAGATATAATCTACCCTGATTATAAAGCTAATAGAAAAAGAAATCCTAAAGGTAGAAACCCATTTGTCCCTATTATTCGTCAGTTAGCTGTAGCTGAAGACTTTGCAGTTGAAGCTGAGGGCCGAGAAGCTGATGATTTGGTTCGTATTTGGGCAAATGAGGCAAGAAAAGCAGGTCGAGATTTCATAGTATGTACATCTGATAAAGATCTCAAGTGTATCCCTGGAAAATATTATAATATTGATAAAAGGGAATTATTTATAATTACTGAAGAAGCTGCAACAAGACACTTCTATGAACAGTTATTGAAAGGGGACCCTACCGATAATATACCTGGAATCCCAGGAATTGGCCCCGTAAAGGCAACAAGAATTTTAAAAGATTTAAACTCCGAAGCTGATTTCCAAGAAGCTGTAGTTGAACAATATTTAATTGCATTTGGTCCAGAACTTTGGCATGAAGCTTTGGTGTTGAATGGTAAACTTCTAAATATTCAAAATCACGTGGAAGATTATTGGGATATCTCACATTGGCCCATTATTAAAGAATTAATATTCTGAGGGTAGTATGATAAAGGCATATGTAGCAGATAAAATTTATTATTTTGAAGAAGATAATTTTATCACGTTGATTGAGAAATTTTGCACAAGTGAGTTTAATCTAATTGGACTTGCTAGCGCTATAATCCCTAAAGATGATAAAAGAGTCAATAAGATACTCCACAAAGATCTAGAAGAAACTTATGATCTTATATTTCAAATGAGAGGGCATAAAGTTAATCAAACTACCATGACCTTCATCGAATGTGATATTGTATTAGTTCCAAATGAACTTGGATTCAAGCACACTGGCGAGGAGTTTAAGACTACGAAAGCGATTCTAAATGTTAAAAGTCCCCACACTGTCTACAAAGTCACTATTGAAGAAGCCCACCCCTCTCCCTAGGTTTCAAAATGGCCATTGGCACTTTCCAGAGCAGATGGGTGACGGCGTAGGTTTCATTTATGTTATACGAGATGCTTATCTACGCCGTTTTTATTTAGGACAAAAACGCTTTAAAGGTACAGGAAAAATAAACGGAGGTAAAGAATCTAATTGGCGTAATTATAAAACATCGTCTAAATTGATGGCTGACCTTTTTAAAGAGAGACCTTTAGATGAATTCGAGTTTATCTGTATTGAGCAATATAAGACCAAGGGATGCTTGACATATGCTGAAACATGGTCTCTGTGCTTAGTGGAAGCTCCTACTACAGTTGACTGGTACAATAAAAGACTAGAAAGGATATCTTGGAATGTAACAGAACGGATTACTGACAGGCATAAAGAGAGATTACAACGAGTAATTTCTTGGGACATTTTTAATGAGCTATTTTAATAAAGGTGAATAATGGGTAAAATTGTAACCTATCATCAACCTTGTTTGAATCCTGATTGTGGTTCGTCAGATGCACGTAATGTGTATGAAGACGGAACATCATTTTGCTTTTCTTGTCAAACATGGTTTTCAAAAGAGGCCAATGCAGATTTTATACCAACTAATAAAACACCTAAGGTCCCTTCATTGAGAAAAGAACTATCATTGTTAGAAATTGCGGAATTGCCGATACGAGGTTTTCAAGAAAGAGACATCACTAAGCAAGTTACAGAATTCTTTGATGTGAGAGTCTCATATAATGAGAATGGCGAAATAGATACACACTATTATCCATATGATGGTAATAAAGCTTTTAAGGTAAGAAAGCTACCGAAAGATTTTGTGTGGATTAATAAGTCTACGAACTTATTTGGGATAGATAAGTTTAACAGTGGTGGAAGAAGGGTTGTTATTACAGAAGGTGAAATTGATGCCTTAAGTGTAGCGCAAGCAACATTAGATAAATGGAATAAGATTTATCCTGTAGTGGCAATGTCATCAGCATCAATGACTAAGTCTTTATTGGAAAATAGAGATTGGCTGCGGTCTTTTAAAGAGGTAGTTTTATGTCTCGATGAAGATGAAGCTGGTGAGAAAGCTAGAACTGAAGCAATAAGAATAATTGGTTTAGATAAAGTAAAAATTGCTAAACTTCCTGAAAAAGACCCTAATGCTGTATTGGTTAAACATGGCAGCGCAAGACTAAATCAAGCTATCTTCGATGCAGCGCCCTATATTCCTGCAGGAATTATCGATAAAGATAAGCTTTGGGCTAGTCTTGAGGACTACAATTCTATCACCTCAGTGCCATTTCCTCCTTGTCTAGAAGGTGTTAATACTAAGACCAAGGGTAAGAGACTCGGTGAAATAACCCTTTTTATATCTGGGACAGGTTCCGGTAAAAGCACAATAATTCGTGAATGTATCTTGGATGATGTTAAAAATAATTTAACCCCTGAGGAAAAGGTTGGTATAATAGCCTTAGAAGAAGGCCCACCTGAGACTGCAAGAAAGCTAGCGGGGATGGCCATTGATAAAAATCCTGCAAAAGAAGAAATTCCATTAAGTGAATTAAAAGTTGGCTTTGATCAAGTATTTGGAGATGACAAAGTTCTTCTTCTAGATCACCATGGTTCTATTACTGACAATAGTTTAGTTGATCAACTTGAATATATGTGTCTCATGGGATGCAAATATATCTATATTGATCATATAACAATCTTAGTTTCGGAGGGTGTAGAAAATTTACACGGCAATGAAGCTCAAGATAAAATTATGAATGACTTACTACGTCTTGTAAAAAGACACCCCGTTTGGATTGGCTTGATTTCTCATTTAAGAAAAGCACAAAGTGGAAGTAAATCCTTTGAAGAAGGAAAATTACCCTCCATTGATGATATAAGAGGTTCTGGCTCAATAAAGCAAATATCTTTCGATATAATTGCATTTGCTAGAAATATGATCTCTGATAATGTAGTTGAAAGAAATACTATTTTAATGCAAGTTTTAAAATGTCGTTACACTGGCTTGACAGGTAATGTCAAGGGAGCCAGGTATGTTTATGATACCGGAAGGTTGATTGCTTGTACAACTCCTGCATCTGAAGAATTTCACGTACTTTAACTACCTTCAAGGAGTAAAAATGCTTAAGAAAGAAGATTTGCCAAAAATTGAGCCTGATTGGAGTACCATTGGTTATTTGACATATAAAAGAACTTACGCTAGACCTCTGAATGATGGCACTGATGCAACTGAAGAATTTAAAGATACCATTTATCGTATTCTAGAAGCATGTTGTCATCAATTTCATTGTGGCTTCAACGAAGATGAAGAGTATCGTCTGGCAAAATATTTCCTCGGACTTAAATGTTCAGTAGCGGGGCGTTACCTATGGCAGGCCGGTACAAAGACAGTAGACAGGCTTGGTCTTGCCTCACTACAGAATTGTGCCTTTACTGTTGTAGATGATCCTATTAGGCCGTTCACGTGGTGCATGGATATGCTTGCACTTGGCTCTGGAGTTGGCTACAACATTCAGAGAGAACATATTGATAAATTGCCTAAAGTACGCCCTTGGTTTAAAGCACCAACCCGTGTTGACGACGCAGGTGCTGATTTTATAGTCCCTGATTCTCGTGAAGGTTGGGTAAGACTTCTTGGCAAGACACTCAAGGCTGCTTTCCTTTCTAAAACACCTAATAAAGGTACTTTTACGTATTGTACCATGGTTGTTCGTGGGAAAGGGACACCTATTAAAGGCTTTGGAGGAATCGCATCTGGCCCAGAAGACCTTTGCTGGGGTATTGCCGAGATTTCAAAGATACTCCTTAAACGTAGTGGTCGTAAGATTCGACCGATTGATGCACTTGATATTATGAATCTCATCGGTCATATTATTGTTGCAGGTAATGTACGCAGAAGTGCTCAAATAGCTATTGGAGATCCTGACGATGTCGAATTTCTCTTAGCTAAAAGATGGGATATGGGCAATATCCCTAAATGGAGAGCCATGTCTAATAACTCTGTGGCCTGTAATGATATTAACGATTTGCACGAGTATTTTTGGGAAGGTTACGAGGGTAAAGGTGAACCGTTAAACCTAGCGGCTTGAGCTGGTAACAGCTTTTGAATAATCTATCTAAAAACAGGGGATATCCTATCAGGACAATCCTGTGCTAACTCGTTATGAGGAGTGCAACGACTATGAGTGATAACAAAGACGTAAGTAAGAGACTCTATTACTATTCTACCTTCGATGGATATCTAGATAATAGAGGTGAAAATCGAAACTCGAGATTATCTGTAACTATGTTAGAGAAAAATTCAGATTATATTTACGAGGTCGCTCTTACTCTAGAAGAGGCTGATATTGGTTATATACTTTGGAGACCTGCTCTGAACAGGCATGATGGTTATGCAAGAAAACAACAAATCAGAGTTCAATCTAAAGCACATCCGAAACTCACAAAGATTCGTAAACGAATATACATAGATAATAAAAAAGTAATTGATCCACATATGTTAACGCTATTGGATGCTCAAGCATTAGCAATTATTTTTATGGCAGATGGGAGCAGAAAATCTTGTATACTCGCATCTGGGAAAGATAATCCACTTTTCAGGATACATACTAATGGTTTCAGTTATGGTGACAATTGGCTCCTGAAGAAAGCTATAAAAGAACGCTTTGATTTGGAATTCAATGTTGAGCGACAAGCTACGGACAAGTGGGGCTTGTATCTTCGTAAAAAAGACAACGAAAAATTTGAGAGTATCATATCGCCATTTATTTTAGAGAGCTTTCGTTATAAACTCGAACGATAGACCCCTGAAAAGGGTGATGATATAGTCTGTTCTGTATGGTAACATACAGAGATTGGCAGAAATGACCAATCCCTGCGAATGCAGAGTAACAAAAAAGATGGCTTAATAAACCTTAAACTATCCCGCAAGTGTGGCCGTATAGGAGAATTTCAGTATCCTGATATAAAAATACAGGGCTATAACCCCTGTGGAGAACAGTCTCTTGAACCTTTTGAGACTTGTTGTCTAGCTGAAGTATTCTTGCCAAATGTTAAATCTAAAGAAGAATTGCTTGATATTTGTGAATTGCTTTATCGCATAAATAAACATTCCTTGATGCTTCCATCCCACCATCCGGAGACCGAAGAAGTAGTTCATCGTAATATGCGCATGGGAATTGGAATGACCGGGATATTGCAAGCTTCAGAGGAACAAAGAAGTTGGTTGAATGAAACTTATGAATATCTTAGAGACTTTGATATAGAGTACTCTGATCTTCATAACTTTAATCGCTCAATTAAACTAACTACAGTGAAACCTTCCGGCACATTAAGCTTGTTACCTGGAGTAACCCCTGGGATTCATCCTGCAATTGCACAATTTATGTATAGAAGGATTCGAATTGCATCTGAGCATATGCTCGTAGAGATTTGTAAGAAGAACGGTTATCCAGTTGAATTTGTTAGAAACTTCGATGGTTCAGAAGATTATGGTACTGTCGTTGTAACATTCCCCTTCAAATACCCAGATGGTACTGTTCTTGCTAAAGACATGACTGCATTGCGGCAGCTAGGCGAAATCAAAAGGATGCAAGAAGAGTGGTCTGATAATAGTGTCTCATGTACAATCTATTACACAAAGGAGGAAATGCCTGAGATAAAAGAGTATTTGAGAAAGAACTATTCAGATAATCATAAAAGCCTATCTTTTCTATTGAGATTTGATCATGGCTTTGACCAAGCACCCTATGAGGAAATCACGGAGGAACAATACTATGCGTTACTAAATTCGACTAAAATGATCAGTAGTATTGAAGACGCTAACTTTGAAGCATTTGATGAATGTGCTTCTGGTGCTTGCCCTATTCGTTAAGTGAGGATTCTAAAAGAATGACCAGCTCAGAAATTATGAATCTCTTATGTTTAATTGCAGAAACTCCCGGGACAAATGATAAAATCTATTTCCTAAAGGAATTTCTACAGGAGGATGATTTTCGTAGAGTTATCCAGTTGGCCTATGATCCTTATCTCACATTTGGTATAAATAAGCTTGATTTCATTGTATCTGAACCAGGAGATCAAGATTTTGATATCAATACATATTTTATTCTTCAAGATTTACAAGATAGAACACTTACAGGTAATGCCGCTAAAGGTGTTATCAATGTTCTATTCTCTCAGCTTAATCGACAATCAAGAGATTTATTTCAGCGTATCTTAGAAAAAGACCTTAAAGCTGGGTTCCATGCAACAACCGTAAATAAAGCTTTTAAAGGTCTTATTCCAATACCGGCTTATATGCGTTGTTCTTTACCCAAAGAGACAGATGTCTTAGCATGGCCTTGGATAGGTGGTATCATCAGTCAAGAAAAGTTGAACGGCTCGTTTCTCAATGTAATATCTGAAGATGGAATCAGTTTAATGACTCGCAAAGGTCAATTCTATCCTTTAGAGCAATTTGAGGAACTGGTTGATGCCATAAAAATGTGCTTTCCGAATCAATACCATGCGCATGGTGAAATGCTAGTAGAACGAAATGGTACCATTCTCGATCGTAGTACAGGCAATGGTATTTTGAACCATGTAAGGCAAGGTGGAGCATTTGCATCAAATGAGAAACCTCTCTTGAATTTGTGGGACATTGTGCCTTCAAGTGTTATTAAGAAAGAAAAGAAAGGTGAGCCTTATGCAGTTAGATATCAAGCCCTTCAAGATATCTGCAGGACTCACTCAGCCGTTTTGAAGGTTATTGATAACAGAATATTGTATAGTTATTCTGAAGCTCTTGAACATTTTAAAGAGGTACGTGCCAAAGGCGGTGAGGGTACTGTTATTAAACACCCTTATGGTTTTTGGCAAAATACAACTTCAAAATTTCAAGTAAAAGTAAAAGCTGAAAAAGAAGCAGATTTAAGAATTATTGGTACTAAGCCAGGAAAAGGTAAGAATGCTAAGACTTTTGGTTCACTCATATGTATAACTGAAGATGAGAAACTGATTGTTGCTGTGTCTGGTTTTACTGATAGTCAAAGGGAAGAGATCTATAATGACTTAGATAAATATATGTATAAGATCATTCCCGTTCTTTTTACTGATTTAAGTAAAGCTAAAAATTCCACAACATATTCGATGGAAAATCCTAGAGTGTCTTCGGATGATTTTGAAGTCCGTACAGACAAAGATGAAGCCGACACATTAGATCGTCTACTCAAAATGTAAAGGAACCCAAATGGCTGGAGTGAAAAAGAACATCATTCGTAAGATTCTTCGTAACAAAATTTCAAAGTGGATCAACAGTATTGAAGACCCTGAGGTTCGTAAAATCGCTGAAGAGAATACCATAGTTGCCGGTGGTGCAATTTGTAGTCTCTTGGAAGGTAGTTCGCCTAATGACTATGACTTGTATTTTAAGACGAAAGAAGCAACACTAACTATTGCGTCTTATTATGCGAAAAAGTTTATTGAACTCAGACAAAAAGAAGGTAAATTAACAGAACGTCACTATAAGCCTGTAGTGAAAACTATTACACGTAAAAATATTAGAGGTGAAATAGAAGAACGTGTAGTTGTTTGGATCCAGAGTTCTGGGGTTGTTTCAGAGGATGAAGAGAGTAATTATGAATATTTTGAAACAATGCCAGAAGAATACACCGAGGATTTCATTGAATCTTTGATAAGTACTGATATTGATGAAGATGACCCCGTGCAAATGGCTCAAGAGCTTCTCAAAGATAAGAAGCAAAAGAAGCCAATATATCGTCCAGTATTTATTACCGAGAATGCTATCAGTCTCTCCGACCATATTCAGTTAGTTATTAGATTCTTTGGTGAACCTGATAAGATTCATGATAACTATGATTATGTTCATGCAATGAATTATTACGATTATGATCAAAATATACTTGGGTTGAAACAAGAAGCAGTAGAAGCTATCTTATCGAAGACCTTGATTTATAAAGGTAGTCTGTATCCGATTGCCTCTTTATTTCGGATTCGTAAGTTTATAAATCGCGGTTGGAGGATTACTGCAGGTCAAATGCTGAAGATCGTAATGCAATTGAACAAGGTTGATCTTACAGATAAGGAGATCCTACAAGAACAATTGATTGGTGTCGACCAAGCTTATATGATCCAACTTTTGAAAGCAATACAAAGTACCGATGATGCGCAAAAGATAGACGCTACTTACATCATTCAGCTCATTGATAGCATTTTTGAGGAAATCTAATGCTGAACTTAAGAACATTGTACAATATTACCACTATTTTACTAGCCTTAGTTTTGGGAATTTATTGTGCACATAGTTTTTATGTTGATATCTATAACTACATTATTAAAACACAGGAGCAGTCTCATGGCTAAGAAATACGGATGGTGTTGTCCTTATTGTAATGCATTCAAGAATTCCGATGATAAGTCTGAAGTAAAGACTTTCAAAAATTATCACAAACGAAATAAACATAAATGTGATCTTGTTCTTACCAAAGCAAAGACTTTAGCACGTAAATCTCTCGCTGAACACTTGGATAATATTAAATATAAATATCTAAGTAAGCCATTGAGAGCAAGATTTAGCCATTAACAGTAACAGGCCCCTATGTAAAAGTAGGGGCCTTTAAATTGGAGATTAACTTGAGAGAGGGTACGAAGAGTTGGCTATTTGGATGCCATAGTATAGTTCATTCATATTATGTATGGAAAGCCTGGAAAATCTTATATGGTAAATATCCGAATTTCATGGAAACTATTTGCATTCTCCTACATGATATTGGATATATCGGTAAAGATTATTTAACAAACAAAAGTAATAAAGGCCATTCTTATCTAGGGGCTAAAATAACTTCTTGGTTATTTGGTATCAAAGGTTTTAATTTGGTTGTAGGTCATTCAAGAGCAGACTCAGCGACATTAGGAATCCCATTAAGTAAACTAGAAGCGCCTGATGATTACTCTTGGATTATAGCCGCCGATTGGTGGTTAGATTTTAATAAATTAATTGAACCACAATTAGCTGGTCGTATCTGGAAAAAGAAAGTAAAAACAAACTGGAGTTCTGGGAATAGGGTCGGAGGAATGGAGTTAGGTTTTTATGGTAATGAAACGAAGAGCAATCAGTGTGAATGAGTTAGCATTTGAGCAACACAATGACGTAATTAATGTTGAAATTATCAGGACTATCATTGTTTTCATTCGCTGCTGAAACCCTTCACACCTATCTTTTTACTGTGGTCAAGGATAAACATCTCGAATTACTAGGGAGCCATAATGTTTTCTAAATCTAGTGTTAATGACAAGGTTACATGCTTGATATTCGGTGACGGTGTAATAACTGAAATAAAGCCCGATGAGATCGTAGTAAATTTTGAGAGCCACTAAAAATGTTATCTTAAGAGTGGTCAGATATCTCCTTCGGCTCGACCTACCTTATTTCATCCAGGTATATGTGTTGAGATAACCAATATACATGTATATAGTACTCGGTATATAAATATATATCAAGATATAAATGGTAGAATTAAAATCGACGATAATACTTATGAGACGGAAGAAGATGCTATTAAAGCTAAATTCAATTACCCTTATATTATGTGCTCGCAATGCGGGGGAACGCTGCAATGGAAACCGCACGCATGGAACCCGTTTTCAAAAATGCAAGCAGAAGAGGCGATTTTGAACTTTGTGCAGGACGGACTTGATAAGTAGGGGCTTTTGTAATGACTAAAAAAGATGCTATTAGATACCAGCAAGCGATAGATTGCTTTATGGATTCTGCCCAAGACAGAAAGTGGCTTGCTGATTGTGTTTTGAACAGCTCTCCGTTGATGACAAACGAGCAGTGCAGGATGATAGAAATAACACTTGCAGATGGAAAAGGCTGCGGGTTTACGGCAATGGAAAATACATTTGGAGGACTGTAAATGAATCAAATACGGTTGAATGGCCCGGAAACACTACCGACAAACGGTCAGCATATATTGTTGTTTTTGCATGACGGAACAGTTTGTAGTGCGTGGTTTTCTAATGTTGCTCCGGAGAACGACGCGAAAGACGACGGCGAGTATGATTGGATATGTTGTGAAGATAGGTTCTTGATAGATG
>Ga0265295_1000658_pt1 | contig 67172 bp, 59 predicted proteins | sample Munlansysbiofilm_FD_192503 | JGI IMG/M metagenome (GOLD analysis project Ga0265295, IMG submission 192503) | Leachate microbial communities from a municipal landfill in Southern Ontario, Canada - Methane capture system biofilm | ecosystem: Engineered > Solid waste > Landfill > Unclassified ...
AAAACCCTTTGTCCATGACATTGAAAGTGCAGGCTCAAAAATATTTTTCTTTGAAGAAAGTGCAACTTCTGCAAAAGGCCTCATATTGTCAACATGATTTAAAAAATCAAAGCATCTTATTATATCATAATGTTCACAGATCATTTCCCCTGTTGCTCTCATCATATTTTTGGACTGAGGCTTATAACCAAGAACATTTGTTGATCTAACAAGAATCTGCTTCATTGTTTCAGGGGCCATTTTGTCAGAATTCCATTCAGCGGCTTCTGAAAAAGGATATGTCATGTTGCCAAGCATTGCCACATGAAAATGAGCTCCCCCTCCGTTTTCAATAGAAAAGAAATTACACCTGTCAAGATATGGAGCAATAAGCCTGTCTTCTGCAAGCCTGAATCTGTTCCCACTGTTTGACTGGGTCTGATCCCTTGGGGTTGTGTCTGTAAAATGCACATAATCTGTATCTCTCACAAAATCTAAAACAGAGTCTCTATCACCTCTTGGATAAGGAGATTTATATTGCTCTTCTTCAGAAAGATCAGGAAGTACAACATTTAATTTACCAAGCCTTTTATCATGAATTCCCCTGTATTCACCAAGAGAAACATACTCGTTCCACCCTTTGGCTGAAATATCTGCAATAAGCCTTGAAAGTCTTAATGCTTCAGGCTGCCTGTCAATATAATTAAAAAGATCAGGATTTTTAAGAATAAAATTAGTATCAAATTCTCCAAGATTGAACTCTTCGCGATTAAGCAGCTCCCTGTAAAAAGGGATTGTGGTTTTGACACCGCTAATCATATATTCCCTTAGAGCTCTTCTCATCAATTGAGCAGTTTTTTCCCATGTATTTCCATGGGTAATGAGAAGCGATGCTGCAGAATCGTATTGAGAAGGGAATTCATATCCTGCTGTAACGCATGAGTCTACCCTTACGCCCTGGCCTCCAGGAGAAATATACCTTGTAATTCTTCCTGCATTTGGAGAAAAATTATTTTTAGGATCTTCACAATTTACCCTTATCTGCATTGCAAACTGATTTGGCTTTGTATTTTCTTCAGTGAGTCTTAAAGGAAGCCCGAATGCAAGAAGTATTTGCTCTTCTACAAGGTCTATTCCATACCTGCATTCAGTAATTCCGTGCTCAACCTGAAGTCTTGTATTTACTTCAATAAGATAAGGCGTACCGTCTGGTTCAACAAGGAACTCAACAGTACAAAGAGTATGATAATTAACAGCCTTTGCAAGTTTTACAGAATATTCCTTAAGTCTTGTTCTTAATTTACCTGTCATTTTTGGCCATGGAGAAGGTGTAATTTCGACAAGTTTCTGATGATTTCTCTGAATTGTGCAGTCTCTTTCATCAAAGGCAAAAACATTGCCGTATTTGTCAGCTGCTATCTGAATTTCAATATGTCTTACATTTTTAAGAAGTTTTTCTACATAAATTCTTGGGTTTCCAAAAGCTGCTTCAGCCATTGCAGAAGATTTCTGGAAAGCAGATTCTAGCTGTTCATCTGAATATACTTCATAAATTCCTCTTCCGCCACCGCCGCCTTCTGCCTTGAGCATGATGGGAAAACCAATTTCATGGGCAATTTTTCTGGCTTCAGGAATATCAACAGCTTCTTCAGAACCAGGCACAACTGGAATATCAAGTTTTTTAGCAAGTTTTCTTACTGAAACTTTATTCCCAAGAGTTCTCATTGCTTCCTGCTCTGGCCCGATAAAAATAATACCTGCTTCCCTGCATTTCCTTGGGAATGAGTCGTCTTCAGCTGCAAATCCCCAGCCAGGATGGATTGCAATAACATTTTTTTCCTTTGACTTTCTTATGATCTTATCTAGATCAAGATAGGCTGAAGACTCCTTTCCAAGCAGCATAAGCTGCTGTGCACTGATTGCAGCAGGAGATGTTTTATCAATATCTGTAGCCGTAACCATTGAAATTGCACCAGGAATTTCTGATATGGCCCTTGAAATACGTCTGGCAGTAATCCCTCTGTTTGCTATAAGGATCGGCCTTCCTTTAACTTCGTCTAAAAATTCAAGAAAAGTTTTTTGTTTCATAACCACCTTTATCCTCTAATAAATATTTATTTTTTTAATGATTTACAGACCTTATCCTACCCGAATACACTACCTTTGTCACTCTCCCGTCATAAAGTAAAAGACCACCTTCTTCAGAAAGCCCTTTTAGAATATATTTTTGAATTCCACTATAAGGATCATCTAAAAAGACTTCTTCGTTCAACCAGACCATTTTTTGAATTAAACTATTAATTAGATCAGAAGGCGACTCTTTTGCAAGTCTTTTATTAAAAAAATTAAAAACATGCTCAAGAACAAGAGTCCAGAATAACAACGGGCTTTTGATCACAACTTTTTCTTCATAAAGCGATACAGGCAGAATTTCAAAAATGTTCTCCAAAAAATCAACCCGTTGAGAAGAAAAGAGATTAAGACCAATTCCAACTATGTAAAAATCCTTTTTTTTCTCAACAAGTATGCCTCCAAGTTTTCTCCCCTTAAAAAAAATATCATTTGGCCATTTTATCTGGACTTTTACACCAAATTCATCCAATACCTCAGTAATAAGATTTCCAAAAATAAGGGGAAGATAATTTTCGCTCCATTTTCCATTAAATACAAGAGGTATATGAAGTGAAGCAGACAAATTTCCCTTATCAGAATACCAGATCCTTTTGTGCTGCCCTCTTCCCTTTTTCTGATTCATTGATATTAAAGAAGTAAAGTCCTTTGAAAAACCGTCCTCAATTATATCAGTAAGAGAATCCATTGTAGATTCGCACTCTTTAACAGCAAAGATGTCCCATGGTATCAAATTATTTTTCACATTTGTCCATTTGTCATCGCCAGGCTTAAATTCAAATCCGGTAAAATCAAAATCAGGATATAAAAATTTATTATTCATATTACCAGGGACAAAAATATGCCCTTTTGATTCAATCATCTAACTAGCCTTAGAATTAATTTAAGGAAAAACCTTTAAATCAGCCTTTTTAAATTCAGCCCCTATTTATTTTGGCCAGAAATTTTTTCCCATTGATCCCTTAATGTTATTATAAGGTTAAAAACAGGATTATTTTTATCTGAATTTTTATCAGCTGTAAAATAGCCATTTCTTTCAAACTGGAATCTTTCCCCAAGTTTAGCGTCTTTTAACAAAGGCTCAATTTTACAATTTTCAATTATTTTAAGCGAGTCAGGGTTAAGTGATTCCTCAAGTTCACTTTTTCCAGGATTTTCAGTGTTAAAAAGCCTGTCATAGATTTTTACTTTTGCATCAACTCCATATTTTTCCGATACCCAGTGAATTGTTCCCTTAATTTTTCTTCCATCGTGAGCATTGCCTCCCTTTGAAAGAGGATCGTAAGTGCATCTAAGTTCAGTTACTTCACCGGTTTCGTCTTTTATGTAATCAATACATTTTATTATATAGGCGTACCTTAATCTTACTTCCCTTCCTGGCCCAAGTCTGAAAAATTTTTTTGGAGGATCTTCCATAAAATCTTCTTTTTCAATGTATATAACCTTTGAAAATGCCAACGGCCTTGTTCCCATAGATTCATCTCCAGGATGGTTTAAGCAGTCAAAAATCTCTTCCTTATCATCTTCATAATTTTCTATTACAACTTTTAATGGATTTAAAACACAAAACCTCCTTTGTGCTTTAGCATTAAGCTCATCCCTTACACAATGCTCAAACAAAGCCGCGTCAACAACTGAATCCTTTTTTGCAACCCCAATTTTTTCGCAAAAATTTCTTATTGATTCAGGAGGAACGCCTCTTCTTCTAAATCCTGCAATTGTCGGCATTCTTGGATCATCCCAACCCTCAACAATTTTTTTATTAACAAGCTCAATAAGTTTTCTTTTACTCAAAACTGTATATGAAAGATTAAGCCTTGCAAACTCAGTCTGTTCAGGCAGGCCATTTTTTGAGCTTACTCCGCTCTCACGTAAAATCCAGTCATATAAAGGACGATTATTTTCAAATTCAAGGGTACATATTGAATGAGTTACACCACTTTTAACATCAGAAAGACATTGAGCAAAATCATACATTGGATAAATTTTCCATTTATCCCCTGTACGGTAATGGGGCATTTTCATAATTCTATAAATTGCAGGATCCCTCATCACTAAATTTGGAGAAGCCATATCTATTTTAAGCCTTAAAACCTTTGAGCCCTCTTCAAATTCTCCTTTTTTCATTTTTTCAAAAAGTTCAAGATTTTCATCAATGCTTCTGTCTCTATAAGGGCTGTTTTTACCTGCCTCAGTTAAAGTTCCTCTATATTCTCTTATTTGTTCAGAATTCAAATCACAAACATATGCCTTGCCTTTTTTTATTAGATTCAAGGCTGTTTCATAAAAAAAATCATAAAGGTCAGAAGCATAAGACAGATTATCATTCCAGTCAAAACCAAGCCATTTTACATCTTCTTTTATTGCTTCAACAAAAACAATATCTTCTTTTACCGGGTTTGTATCATCAAATCTTAAATGACATTTTCCGCCAAATTCCTTTGCCATTCCAAAATTAAGGCAGATTGATTTTGCATGTCCTATATGAAGAAACCCGTTTGGCTCAGGTGGAAACCTTGTTTCTACTGTTTTATATTTCCCTGATTCAAGGTCTTTTTTAATTTTAGTTCTAATAAAATGTGAAGAAATTTCATTATCGCTCATTTTTTTTCCCTGTAATTAATTAGCCTAATTAAACAATTTTTTAAAAAATTTATTTTTAAGTCCTATTTTGGAAACCTTTAATAAATTTTATATTTCCAATTATCATATTAACTTAAAAAAGCAAAATTTTACTTTAACAAGTATTATTTATTCAAAAATTGTATTTTAATTTAATTTTCTGATATTATCCCCTTCAAAAATCAAATTTGAAAAAACCAGGAAAACCATATTAATGGAAATTATTCAAAACAAATACAGAATTACAGGATTCTTAGCAAAAAAACCCGGATTCACCTCATATGAAGCTGTAAATATTCTTAACAAAGAAAACATAGTTTTAAGGAAATATGATGCTTTTATAAATTCTATAGAATTTGATGAATTAAAAAAACAACTTTTAAAACTAAAACAACACCCTATAGATAAAACAGCACCGATTTTAGATATTACAACTGAAAATTCCAGCGGAAAACTTATTGTAGTTTTTGAAAGACCGCCTGGAAGACCTTTATCAACTTTTTTTGGCAAAACATTCAATCAAAAAAAAAATCACCCTTTTTCTTCAACTACAGCTTTTCTTGACCTTGCATGCAAAATAACAGAACTTTTAAAATCAGTTCACAAAAATGATATTCCATACTTAAATATTCATCCTGCCTCAATTTTTATTGATGGGAATGACAATATAAATGCTCTTCCACCTTCTTTTAGCTCATTTTCAATTTTAAAAACACCAGCCCCACATAATGAGGCTATAGAAAATTTCATGTATTATCTTGCTCCTGAACAGATTGAAAGCTACAGCGAAGGAATAGATTTTAGAACAGATTTTTATTCTGCAGGGGTTTTATTTTATGAGTGTCTTACAGGCCTTGTTCCATTTGAAGATATTAAGGATAAAGACAGCTTTATAAATGCTCTTGTTTCAAAAAATCCAATTCAGGAAAAACCTCCTGAAATTTTTCCACCTATACTGAAAATTATTGAAAAACTTTTATCCAAATCCAAAGAAAAGCGTTATCAATCTGTGTATGGGCTTAACTATGATCTCACAAGATGCCTTGAAGCTTATAAAGAAAAGAATTCTATAGCCTCTTTTACACCAGGTCTTAGAGATATTTCAGGAAATTTTTCAATCTCAGATAAAATTTATGGAAGAGAAACCGAATTAAGCAGACTTTTAATTGCTTTTTACAAGGCTGCAAAAGGATACAAGGAAAACATTTTTCTTAAAGGCGACCCAGGAATAGGCAAAACAAAACTTATAAACGAGTTCCAAAAAAATGTAAGCGAGGCTGGAGGAATTGTAATTTCTGGGAAATTTTCCCAAAAAAACAGAAACCAGCCATATTCTGCATTTAAAGATGCTTTTTCACAATTTATACGCGATGTATTTTCCAAAGGTGAAGACAGTGCTGAAAGACTGAGGGAAAGTTTTACTCAAAATTTAAAACACAATTCTAAAATTCTTTCCGACTTTATTCCAGAGATTTCAATGCTTATAAATTCTGATGAAGAACTTGAAGAAAAATTTCCTGTAACTAATAAAAACAGATTTTTCACAGCATGCAGAAAATTTCTTGAATCCTGTTTATCCTTTGCAAATCCTGTAATGCTGTTTCTTGATGACCTGCACTGGGCAGACACTGCAAGCCTTGAGCTTTTTTCTCTGATATCCAGATATTTCCAAGGAGGTTCTCTTCTTGTAATTGGTGCATTCAGAAACACAAACAATCATTCTACAAAATATATTTATGAAATTATGGAATCAATGAGGGAAAACTATATTCCCTTTGAAATAATTGAACTTGAACCTCTTGCAACACATCACATTTCAGAACTTATTCAAGACAGCTTTGGCAATGATCCCGGCGAAAATGTTGCCCTGGCAAATTTAATTTTTCAGCAGACAGGAGGAAATCCATTTCAAATTCACCAGTATATTTTTTCAATTCATGCTGCAAAATTAATTTACTATGATTTTGATTCAGGAATATGGAAATGGGACTTTGATTCAATTTACAGACAAAGCAGGCAAAATTTTTCAAGAAATTATATTAATGAAATTTTAAAAAAATTCTCTGAAAAAACTTTTGAACTTCTTTCTATGGCAGCATGCTCCGGAACATTTTTTTCAAAGTCAAGACTTTCTCTTATCTCAGAACTTCCTGAAAATGAAATATCAGCATTAATTGAACCAGCCTTTTACTCAGGATTAATCTTTAAAACAAACAAAGACAACAATGAAATTTATTATTTCAGACATGACAATATTCAGCAGACAATTCTTGATTCCATGTCCTTTGAAAAAAGAAAAAAACTCCATTTATTTATTGGTGAAAAACTTTTTTCCAGAATTAAAATCAATGAGTTTGAAAAATTAGAGAGTTCAACTTCAAAAAATGAAATTTTATATGAAACATTATATCATTTTAATGAGGGATCAGACCTTCTGCCTAAAGAACAAAGACTTGAAATTGCAAAACTCAATTTAAAAGCAGCAAAAAATGCCATAAGGTCAAGTTCGGGAAGTACAGCAATGAAATTTCTTGAAAAAGCAGTCTCGTTGCTTGGAGCAAATATGTGGAAAGAATCACCTGACCTTGCGACCCAAATTTCCATTGAATCTGGATATTCTGCACTTTTATCTGGTGATTATGAAAAAGTAAGAGAAAATGCAAAAAAAATACTTTTGAATAACAAAAACATTTTAAGCCAGGTTAAAGCCTATGAACTGCTTATCAACTCTCAAATATCTGACAATAAACTTGAAAGTTCAATAAAATCAGGAATTTTTATTTTAGGAAAGCTTGGAATAATAATAAATGAATATCCCGGAAAATTTAAAATTTTTTATAGCGTTTTAAAAACAAAACTATTGCTTGGTCCAAATCCTGGTATAAAAATTAAAAGCTTAAAATCAATGGAAGATAAGGTTATGATTACAACCATGAGAATCTTATCCCTTCTTTTGACTCCAAGCTATCTGTCATACCCTGACCTTCATCCTGTACTTTGTGCACTTATGGTAAAAATAAGCCTTAAATACGGAATCTGTTCAGAAACCTCATATGCCTTATCTGCCTTTGGAATATCTGTAAATAAAACCCTGAACGACTATGAATATGCATCTTTTTTAGGGAATTTAAGTCTTGAAATCGGAGAAAAAAACAACCATTCCATTGGATATGCAAGGTCTTTAATTGTAAATTCAATTTTTTTAAATCATTGGCAAAATCCTGTCAATTCATGCCTTCCAATGTTAAGAAAAGGAAAAGAAACAGCCTTTGAACTTGGTGATTTTGAATTTGGCTCCCATGCAATGCACGCACTTTTGAGTTATTCGCTTTTTGCAGGCCACCCTCTTCCAAATATAAGAAAAGAACTTGAAATAACAGAAATAACCATGGAACAAATGGGCCAAAAGCTTGCACTTAACCATTTGAGAATTTTTTTAAAACTTACAAAAATTTTTTTAAAGGAATCTGAATTAAGGCCTCTTTCACAACAAGATATTTTAACCAAACCGAAAATCAGCGATGGAATAAATGAAATACCTGATATTACAGGAAAATTTTTAATAAATTTTGCAAACAGCTTTATTTATCTTTACATGAACAATATTCCAAAAGCAGACAAATACTGGAAAGAAGCCAACAAAAATATTAAAGGCGGTTCATCTCTACTTATTTACCCATACCATCTTTTTATTGGTGCTCTAATTTCTTTGTTAAAATACGAAAAAATAACAAACAACAAATATCAAAATCATATTGTTGAAGAATTTTCTGAAAGAACAAAAAAATTTAGAAAATTTGCTAACTTATCTCCTGTAAACCACTACCACAGATATATTTTGATAAAAGCTGAAAAAGCTAGAATCTCAAAAAATTTTCCAAAAGCAGAATTTTTTTATCAGCAGGCAATAAATCAGGCAAGGGAAAATGACCTTACCCAGGATGAAGCTCTTTTTGCTGAACGGGCCTACATATTTTATAGAGAAACCGACAAAAACAAAACTGCATACAATTATCTGAATCAGGCTGTTGCAGCCTATAAAAAATGGGGATGTCTTTTAAAATTATCAAGTCTTATTGGTTCAGAAAACTTAAAAATCAATTCTGAAATTAAGTACTTTTCCGAGCCTGAATTCCCACTTAGAAATTTCCCAAAAATTTTCAGAGCACTAAGGCTTTTATCTGAAAAAGTTATAAAAAGTGAGCTTATTTTACAATTAATGGATATTGTAACAGATATTTCAGGTGCAACGCACGGGTATTTTATTGAGCTTAAAAAAAATATCCCTGTTGTTTCAGCCTCAGCCTCAGCAGATACGGGCCCAGAATTTTATGACCCAGGAGCTGCAATTTCTTCTTTTTCAGGAATACTTGAGCCGGTCGTTCATAATGTTTTCCAGACAAGACAAACTTTTTTCCCTGAACAGATTTCAAGGGAATATTCAAAACTTTTTACTCCTGATGCTGAAAAAATACCAAAATCAGTAATCTGTCTCCCTGTGATAAGACGCCAGAATTTAAAAGGTGTAATTTATCTTGAAAATATTGACATAAAAAATGTTTTTACCCAGGACAAGGTTGAGCTTTTGACAATCATCTGTGCTCACACAGCCATCTGCCTTGAAAACATGGAAAAATTTACAAGTCTTATAGAAAAAATCGGCGACAAAAAACAAGCACAAAATATTATTCAGGAAACAACAACAAAACTTGAGGAAAGAATAAAACAAAGAACCGAGGACCTGATAAAACTAAATACCAAACTTCAAAAAGAAGTTGAATTCAAGCTTAAGGCCGAAAAAGCACTTATTCAAAGTGAAACCAAATACAGAACCCTTGTTGAGAGAATGAATGACGGGCTTGGAGTCCAAGATAAAAACAGAGTCATAACCTATGTAAATGCCAGAATGTGTGCCATAACAGGCTACAGCCAGTCTGAAATGATAGGCAGAAAATCCTATGAACTTTTACAAGAAATTGTAGATGATCCTTCAATTTTCCATCCATCAAACCTTAAACAAAGCATTGTTTTTGAGCATGAGATAAAAACAAAGGATAATAATAAACTTACCGTTCTGTTCCAGGGACAAAACCTTTATGACAATGAAGGAAACTATGAGGGCAGTTTTGCTGTAATAACAGATATTACAGAACTCAAACAGCTCACTCTTGAAATTGCAGAAAGAGAAGAACAGATAAGAGCCCTTATAAATGCTACAAGAGATTCTGTAATAATGATAGATTCTAAAGGATTTATAATTACTGCCAACAAAATAGCTGCCAAACGCTTTGGATTCACACCTAAAGAATTTATTGGGAAAAAAATTTTTGATCTTTTCCCTGAAAACTTTATAAAACATCAAAAAAAATACATAAATGAAGTGACAAATACAGGGCAAATAATAAGATTTCAGGATTCAGCAGGAGAATTTATTTATGACATAACCCTTTACCCTGTAAAAAGAAACAAAAACCAAATAGACAGAATTGCCATATATGCCAAAGATATTACTGAACTAAAAAAAGCTGAAGAACAAATAAGCTCACTTACCAAGGAAATTATAAAGGCCCAGGAAAATGAAAGAAAAAAAATTGCACTTGATCTTCATGACCATGTAGCTCAAAATTTATCCTTTTTAAAAATAACAGCTGATTCTTTAAAAAATACTAAAGAAAGCGATCTTCAAAACAAAATTCTAATTCTTTCAAACGGCTTAAAAGATTCAATTGCTGATATAAGACATATTTCATACGATTTAAGACCACCAAACCTTGATGAACTAGGCCTTGTAAAAGCAATTTATCAACATTGTGAAGATTTTTCATTTAAGCATGGAATTGAAATTGACTTTACCTCTGCAGGCATAGAAAACATTAAATTCAGTTTTGACATAGAAATAAACATATTCAGAATTATCCAGGAAGCACTTAATAATATTTTAAAACATTCAAAGGCAAATATGGCAAGAATAAGGCTTATCGCCTCATACCCAAGGGTAATTCTGCGCATTGAAGACAATGGGAAAGGCTTTGATGTAAAAACAGAATCCGATTTAAGTGCTGCCGGCGAAAAAATGGGGCTCAAGGGAATGAGGGAAAGGATTTCTCTTATTGGAGGTAAAATGGAAATCAATTCAGTACTTGGAACAGGCACAAAAATTGTTGCAGAAATTCCATATCCTGAGTTAAATACCCATTAAAATAGTAAGGTTCTAGTTTTTCAGCTGAATACTTACAAAAAATATTTAATAAAAAAAATGGAATCAAATCATGATTATCTGTCTTGGCTCAAAAAATCCCGTAAAACTTAAGGCTCTTAAAACCGGTGCAATGGATTTTTTTGAGGAAAAAAAAATAGAATTTAAAAATTTTGAAGTGCCTTCCCTTGTATCAGATCAGCCGATTGGACTTGAAGAAACAATAAAGGGAGCATCAAACAGAGCAATAAATGCATTTAAAAATACTCAGTGTTTTATGGGCTGCGGCATTGAATCAGGAATTTTTAAAGATCCACTGGAAAATATTTATTACAATACAACTGTATGTGCATTGTATAACGGACAAAAAATTTTCAAAGGCATAGGCCCTGCCTTCAGACTTCCAGACAAAACAGCCGGCTACCTTATAAATGACAATATGGAACTTGACGAAGCCGTTCAAAAATCAGGTTATACCATGAACAAAAGAATAGGATACAGTGAAGGACTTATTGGAATACTCAGCAATGGAAAGGTTGATAGAATGAAATATACAATTCCGGCTGTTCAGATGGCTTTTATTTCTTTTGTTAATGACTTGTAGGGTTTTAGAACAATTTTATTAATAAAAAAACCGGGGATGATTTTTCTTTCCCCGGTTTAAAATCTACTATTAAATAACTAAGTGATTACTTAGTTGCTGAACGAAAACCGCCTTTTTTGTCCATTTCGGCGTTAGAATCAAAATTTAATCCTCAAAATACTGAATGTATCCTAAAGGTTAAATTTTTCAAAAAATTATTCCTCTTTCCAGAATATTACTCCGCTCTTAAGTCCGTAAGGGGTATCAACATCTATACTTTCAATTCCCCCTGTTCCTAGCTGAATAAGTGCTGTTGCACCTTCCTGCTGCCCTATGTGAGTACCAAAAAATGGTGCCGGCATTCCAGGCCCAAGTGCTACCATTTCCTTGATATTATCACCGTCCAAACCATCATCTAAAAAGACTTCTTTATAATATGCAGTCCCTGTTTTATAGTATAAAGCATAAAGATAACTGTTCCCACCGAATCCACAAACATCATCATTTGGTACAAAAGTTGGAATCATTGCAAGACCGCCTAAAACAGAAGGTTTAGTTACTGCCCTTTCTCCGGTCATTCTAAGCTCCCTGTACCAGCCGTCTTTATATTGAATATTATTTATATCAGAAGCATCATAATCTGTTTGTTCAAGTAGAGTATTCCAATCAGGAGTATCTGCATCAATGTTAAGACTATCGTCTTTGTCTAAAATATCCTTATTTTTTGTAACAACTAGATTATCAACCCTATATAAACTGGATGTTCCAAGGGAGACTATTGAAGATTCATGCCCAGGATTATATAATGGATCCTTGAAACCAAAAAGATACTGCTGATCTGTTGTGCTCTTGTCTGACTGGTTTAAATATCTCCCTGTTCCCCCAATTATCCATGAATTATCATTTTCATCAGTTGAAACTGAAAGTGAGGCTGTGATGGGTGCGTCTACAGAAAAAATATTTCTGAGCCCCCAAAAACCAGCAGTTGTAGCATCTTCTAGTTTAGATAAATCAGTATTATCAAATGTATCAATTACACTTATTTTACTATTCCATGCCCAATTACCTTCATTGTCAAAAACTTTATAGGACTCAGCCAAATATATATTGTCGTGACTAAAACTGTTGCCGGAAAGTATTTTCAGATCTTTGTCAATTATAGAAGCAGAAGTAAAAAAGGAATTCTCCTGCCCTTCAAAAATTTTCTGGGGATCTCCTGTCTTCAAATCAACAACAAAAATCAGACCTTTCTGGCTGCTGCTTCCTGTATAGTCTGTTGGCCCTGAGCCAAAAACAAGATGCCAATCGTCACCAATACCGTTATTTCTTACAATTACAGGAACGCTAAAACTGAACCCCATATTAGCATATGTCCTTTCCCATAATAGCTTTGGACTTCTTGGTTCTGTTACATCCAGGCAAAAATAAGTTGGATTAATTCTTTTATTTTCATTAATTCCATCACTGTCAAAATCACCATATACACCTATTGAGTTTCCTCCCATCCTAAGTCCTGCAACTAAAATGGTTCGCCATTCTGTTATACCGTCATTATCAACATCAATTTTTACATCTGCAACAAGAGGCATCTGATCTACATAATAGACATGCGAATAATCTGGATCAGGCAGCCATTTTAAATGGGGTAAAAGGCTTTTAGGAATAAATGACCAGATTTCCTCTCCTATTCCCTCAGTAGTTCCTGTAGGCTTTACGTATTTGCCGTTTTCATAAATCCAGGAAGTAAAGGCATGAAGCTGGCCGTCATTTGCTCCAACATATACAACAGTTTCTCTGTTTCTGTTATTATGAAAATATGTCTGATAGCCCTTGTCACCATAAAGCAGATGGTATTGCCCTGTTGGTTTTGATACAATTACAGGAGATGAATTAACAATATCACCAAGTTTCCATACACCCAGTGGATTTCCGTCATCATCATTTATTGTTCTTGGACGCAGCACTTCTATATCTGTACCACGGACATAGTTTATAAGATTAACAGCTCTTTCATCCTGAGTTGTGCCAAGATAATCATAACTATCGTCTCCAACCGGACAAAGGACACCAAGCCAGTTCTTAAGAGAATCAACATTTGAGTCTTTAAACTCTATAAAATCGCCGCTTCCAAATGACAGGTAACCTGCTGCTGCAGTTTCATCACCAATATATGTATAAATTTTTCGATCACCTGCTGCCTTTGTCATTAACTTTTTACCAGCTTCCCAGATCGGAATAATCTCATCAATTGAATGGGTGGTAAAGCTTGCAGTAGAAAGATCAGGGTATTCATCAGCATCACTCACAAAATATTTTCTCACAGTTGTATCACCTGATAAATCACTTATAAATTCGATTATTTTATCAGATCCGGGATCAAGACTGTATGAACCATCTGCATTTTGACCATTGGTATTTTCCCTGATATTACCGTATTTATCAAGCCATAGATTTTGTAAATATCCAAGCCATCTCACATTTTCATGATTTGGTATTGCAGGCCTGAAAAAAGCCTGAAGAATATTGCCATCACCTCTTTTATTTGTTGCAAGAACAGAAGCTGAAGTACCTGAACCGGCCTTCTCAAGTATATTGGAAAAAGCTTTATTCAGCTGTTTTTCCAACTGAAGGGGATTTATTACATAGTAATAATTGTCAGGAACACCATCATTATTTTTATCCCAGTCATCTCCGCTTCCCCACTTTGCAGAATACCACAAAGGATCTTTAAGCAGTGTAGCAGGTATATCTGAGCTTGGAGTAAAGGTCCTTTCCCTTGAATAAACAGTAGAATCTCCAATAATTCCATGGGAAAGCTTCATTGTGCTGCTTCCTCGTCCTGGTTCATTCCTGTCCATAGGAGTATCAAGAAAATACAGAGGATCATTTGTTGGCTGACTTGCAATATCTAAGTAAATACCGTCTTTTGTTGTACCTGATATTATATATCCCATATGCATTACTATGCCGGCAGCTTCATATTCCTTTGTGAGAGTGATTTTTAATGTATTATCATCTTGAACAGCATAGTCATAACGAACAATAACATCCATATCATGGTCATTACCCTGCTCAACGTCTTCAAAGTTAATTCTGATTTTCCCTGATTTACCGTCTGGTGCAAGTTCTTGAATAAAAAAATCCACAATTGTAAGAGTCGGCTGAAAGGCTCCAGGACTGATATTTATACTGCTTCCATAATTAACAGATTTACCAAAAGGAACAAGTGTAATAAACTGGTCGCCAACTGGTATCTTTATTTCAGGTAAAGGTGATGACAATGCAACCGCATAAGTATCTACAAGCTGATTGCCATCAAGATCTGGTCTTAAATCATTTTTGTTTCCATAATAAGAAACTGCTGCACTATAATAGCTGCCCTGTTTTGTAGGTTCTTCAGGACAAAGTCCTCTTGCATTGCCTAGTTTATCAACAGTTTTGGGAGAACAGGAACTGTCATATACTGAACCTACGTGACCAAGATAATAATCTCCGTTCACAGTAGAAGATATATCATCAAGAACTTCCTTTACATTTAAAATTGAAGAACCAAGTGCTGCACCTGAACTCCAGCCTGTTTTGGCAAAGATACTTGAAGTTCCAGGGAGCTCATCAGAATCATAGGAAGGATAGATATCGCTTATTACAAGCATTATTGGTTTTGAGCAGTAAAGATTTTCAGAATTTTGAATAAAAGGATCAGCCCAGGTCTCCTTTGGAAGACCAAGAATATAATCTTTGTTTAATGTTCCTGTATAATCATAGTCTGAGGTTGCATTTTCCCCGTCTGCAAAATATCTTAAAGTCTCATACATCATTTCAGCTACAGGATTTCCCCAGTCAGGATATTGTTTGCTTGATTCAGGCATAGGTTTGGAAACTTCAAGCCCGGCATAGGTATGACCAGTGTAATTAAAATCAGAAATGCGCAATTTGTTAATTGTTTGAATAATACCATTGACACTTGTGGCAAACTGGCCTGTTTTTAAATTAATTTCATCTTTAATTGAGCCAATATTTTTTCTTACAACACCGCCAGACATATTTTTTACATATGAACCTGTCATAAGACCAAAATAAATCTGATCATTTTCACCATGCTTCTGCAAAATTCCAACAGGCTTATATGTTGAGTTTCCACTGTCATCAACATATTCTTTGCAGTTATCTTCAAGCATTCCAGCCTTACAGACCTGAACCCTTGCGTGATAATCTGTAATATATGAGTCAGGTATTGCACCCACCTGATAATAAAGATAATAATTATCACTGCCAGTTTGTTCTTCATGTCTGAATTTTATAACATGCTGACCTGCACTTAAAGAAATACTGCCTGTATGGGTCTGACAACTGCATTTACCATGACCTCCATACCATGCCGCAACAACTGTATTATCTATAATAAGCTCAATTGCATCATCGCCGTCAATGGCAAATGTATAAACTCCATCTTCAGGAATATTTAACTTTCCTTCAAAAATGGTCATATAATAATCATCTGCACCAAACGGGTTTCCTTCACCATTAATTTGAGCTGCCGTACCTGAACCTAATTTTTTGGATTCAACTCCATATGTTGTTTCTAAAACATCAAACTGAGAATGATCAGCAGGGTGCGATGAACCTGTAATATCATATGTAGTTTGAGTAAAATCAGAAAATGCCTCCGGAGGAACCAGATTCCATGACGATGCACTTGCAGATTTTGCACAGGCAGTTGAGCCTGCACCGCAATTGCTGCCTCCAACAGGGCTTTCTCTTGCAACCCACTCCCAAATACGAAATTTACTGTCATTTAAGACTCTTAAAAGTGGAGGGCTTGTTGTTCCAAGAGTAGTGCTTGCAAAAAGATGCCTGGTATCAGCTGCTGGAAGATTTAAAGGAGTGTAGTCACGAATATCATACCCATCGTTTAAAATATTTTGATATTCCTTACCCCATGTATGCCCGTCCTGGGGAACAAAAACCCTTTCAAGAACAGTTTCCAAAGTAGTATCTGTTGAACGGTATCCTCCATAAAAAACCTTACGCATTGTATCCATACGAGACATTGTGAGATAATTTAAAAAATCTCCGCTCCATTCAGTCAGGCCTGAACATTTTTTATCGGCAGTTTCGGAACTTGGTTCAAATCTATTGTTTGAAGAATTGTAAATATAGCATTTATAGCTGTCAAAATATCCGTAATAATCTATTCCGTATTGTTTTCCGCCGTAACCAGGATATCCCTTATATCCAATATCAAGGGTTCCGTCACCGTCAAGGTCTGAGGCATCATTATATGCTTCATAATAAAGCTTGTGATCTCTTCCCATTACAAGCATTACAAGGGGAGGAGAACTTGCAACAGAATAGATGGGGCTATCTGAATATGCATTCATAAAGGGAACTGCAGGATCTTCTGCTATTGAAGTTTGAGCAGTAAAAAAAAACATAGTAACACAAATTATTATATATTTTATTTTATACATACTATTGTCCTTTCACCTAAAAAAGACTAATTCATTACTAAACAAAAAAATTTTCGTTTTCCACCAGTCAATCTTTAAAAATGCTCAATATGTCTGTAACCTGCTTTTATATAAGCAAAAGAATCTCCAGGCCCTTTTCCTTCACTGTCAAAATTATATAAAAACTGAAAACTTTTCTCTGAGCCACTCATATGCTTTGTTCTCTGATAGGTTACAAATGATTTAACCTGGTTATTTAAATTATCTATCTTAAATTTTATATCAGGGGTGTCGTTATCTTTATCAGGAGGATCTTCAGGGCTAGATTTTGAAAGAATTTTTTCTTTAAATGCATCTGTATCATAATCAAAAATATCAGTATCAGGCAAACTCCCTCCACCTTCAAAATCTTCTATAAAAAAAGCTTCTAAAAATCTTGAAGAAACACTTACCCCTGAATCTGAATTGTAAAATGCCATTTTATAATTTTTGTCATTTGCAGATATAATCATATCATTTGTTGCAGTATTATTGAGAGACAGTGCAATTAAGGTAACAATAAACATAATCATCAAGGTTGTAAGCAATGCTGCACCATTTTGATTTTTTAAAACAAAATTGTAATTATCCATAAACTCACCTTAACTTATATTATCTGGAAACTATTCTCTGAAGGGCAACTTTTGCAGGCTGCCCATCAGAGGCATCTTCATTAAATTTAAAAAGGGCTATAACTTTTATTGTTTTCGTACCCTCAATAATGTCATCTTCTGCAATATTCCAGCAAACTTGATATGCCCCCATTGTTTCATTCCCGTCAGCATCGGCTCCAACATCATCAAGAGAATAAGCATCATTTGTCCCGTCTCCATTGGTGTCCTTTTCAGTGTTTCCATCAGAATCAGCATCATTCAGGTCTTTATACGAAACTCCAATAAGCTCTTCCATTTTTGCATTTGCAAAATAAGCTGCTTCCGTCATACGCCTTGAATCAGCACCTGTTTTTATATTTCTAACTTGCAAAGAGTTTATGGCAAGAATTGCAATGGAAAAAATTGCTATTGCAATCAAAACTTCAATTAAAGAAAAGCCTTTATTTTTTACAAATATTAAATCCATAAAAAAGCCTTTTTATTTTATTGTTTTATCCCTAGGTTTCTGCACTTTATTTCATTATAAATATTTCTTTTAACATCGTCTGATTTAACGGTCAGTGTAATCTGGACATGTCTCAAATCTGACTTTTCAGTTGAAGCAGGTGAATCATAAATATAATTTAAATTAAAGTTCTCAACATTTTCAGCAATTGGGTACAAAAGAGCTGTGTCATCTCCTACAGCCCTGCACAAAGCTCCATCAGCATTTAGTGCATACCTGATTCTTTCACTGGCAGTCTCAAGTGTTCCGTTGTCATTAAAATCAGCTAAAAAAATAATTTCATTAGCTTCTGTTTTGTGAATTGCTTTTTCAACAGCAAAATCTGAAGAATTAAGGGGATTATATCCAGCCATTCGAATTTCAGTTGTCATAAGGGATAAAGAAGTACGAAGATCCTGCTGCATATCAATTATTTGATTTTGAGATTCATACAATTTTTTTTCATTAATAAAAAAGGCTGAAACAAAGGTAACAACAATCAATCCAATAACAATTGTCACAACCAGTTCAACTAGAGTAAAACCTTTTTCATTTATTTGTTGTTCTTTTTTCTCCCGATTTACAAACAGCATCATAAAAAACACCTCCCTCAAACAGTGCTTTATAAATAATCAGCTCTAAAAAACCTAGACATGGTTTTTATGCTGATATTTTGTTTAAATATACATTTTTTAAAAAAATAAGTCAGCTTAATTTTTAAAATATTAAATATTAACAGTTGTTTTTGTGCAAAATCTAAATTTAACAAATTGTCACTTCAATTAATATTCAGCATTTTAAATCTATAGCTAAAAAATGATGTGATTGTTCAAAATTTAATCCTCAAAATACTCCATATATTCCTGCGGTTAAATTTTTCATCTTCCTTGAACTGAGCAAAAAATTCTCGTTTTCGGCCAATCACTAGATAATGACCCAAATCATATGCTTTTTATAGCTTCAACTTATTTTATTTCTGATTTGCGAACTTAAAAAAAGAAAAACCGTGTGATTTAATAAAATCACACGGTTTAATTTTTAGTTCACAAAAAATATTTAAAATTTATTATTTTAATTAAAAAACAGACATTTTACCATTCTTTCCAGTAATGAATTTCTCGTTCAGGTGTCATGATATCTTCTTCGCTCATAACAGCAAGACCTCCAGACTCACTTGGGACACCAACTCCCATAGCTGTAGCTCCACTGTTTGAAGCATCAAAATCATCGTTTCCGTATTCCATTATATTTCCCCTTGATAACTGCAACAAATATTGAAACCGAATCTTTGGATCAATTTCAAATACAGTCTCATTTTCACAGATGTCATACAAAATTCCCCTTCCAGTGGCACAATTCAGTGACCAGGATCTTGACTGTCCTCCGCACTGACAAATACCTATTGTAGGCATGGCTGTAGTGAAAAAAACAATATTTTTATCTGAAGGAGAAGGATCTGAGTAACATCTTTCCCTTAAAAAAGCTCCCTCATTTCCTTTAAGTTCAATTTTCCACGCAGCCTGTGCCGGATTTGTTTGGACGTTTTTCAATTTATCACAGGTTAGATCACTTGCATTTCCTATGGAGTTTATTGTTGCACAATTATTATTATTTTCATCACATGTAAAAGGTACTGCGTATAAATAATTTTTATCTGTTAAAGTCTTTTGAGTATCATCATTAGCAATAAAATACCTTCCTGTACCAAAATAAAGATATGGATAAGGTATTGAATCAGAAAAACATTCTTCAGAAGTTACAGGAGCTGTTATGGGGTTATTCACAGAGGTAAGAAATGAGGTGTTATAATCCCATTTTGTTGGATCATCAGAGCCTGTATAAATTTTTATAACTCCACCGCCCATATCTTTCAAGCTTCCATCTGCCTTATCAGTATAACCAAGGAATACAAAATCTGTCTGACCGTCATCATTTAAATCAAGTCCGTTAGTAAATAATCTTCCGCCATATGAATTTGAAATATTCATTTCGCTTGAAGAATCACCATGAATATCTTTTTCTTCACCAGTTAAAAGATCTACAACAAAAATCTGAAGATTTTGCTTTGTAGTACCGTTATACTCTGTGGGGCCAGATGCAAACATAACAAAATGCTTAATTTTTCCGCTCGGATCCATTCGTTTAATATAGGCAGGACCTGAATATGAAAAACCAAGACTGTCAGGTGCATATCTCCAAAGATATTTAGGGTTATCAGGATCTGTAATATCAAGTGCAAAATATGCTGAGCGACCAGTTGAAGCTGTGTCTGAAGGAGGATTTACATTGCCATTTTTATTTGCACCGCCAAGTCTCATACCTCCGATAAGTATTATTTTACTGCCTGTGTTTACAATAAATGGTTTTAAATCAACAGTATAAACATGGTCATATTCAGGAGATGCCATATAGCGTAAATACGGCATGGCATCCTTTGGAACAAAAGCCCATTCCTCAAGGCCTATCTTATCAGCAATAAAACCAGGAGAACTATCATTTACAATTTCCTTTGGGTTATAAATTTCCAGACGATTTCTTACATAACCCATTCTAAAAGCGTGAAGCATTCCTGAATTACTGCCAATATATATCATTGAATACGTATCATAATTTACTATTGTAGGGGAAGAATAGGTAATATCACCAAGCTTCCATACATTTTCATCTGTAGCTGAATTGTTTGTGGCTCTCAATCTGCAGCCTGTAAAATCCTTACCTCTTGTATAATTGATGAGCTTTTTATAGTCAGGGTTTCCGCTGCCGTCAATTAAACATACAGGATATTCAGTTTTGTTTGTTCCCAAAACCGAGTCAAAGACAGCACTATTTGCCTGAGTAAATTCAGCAAGAGCATTATTTTCATCAACTCCATAAATTTTTCTGTCTTCCGGCTTTGTTTCCATAAGTTGTTTTCCGGAGTCAAAAAGATTGTTTATGTCCTGAAAACTATTGTAGTCTAAAACAGTACCGCCTGCATTTACAGTTCCATATTCATCTGGCTGATAAGCTTTAATTTTTAATGAATCATTTTCTATAAGATACTGAATAATCCTGTCTTCTTTTACATTTAAAATAAAATTATTATTTGTATCTTCTCTGATATTTTGAATTTTCTGATAATTACCATCAGCATCCTTAAATTGATTATTTAAATACCAGTTGCCTATTAAGTCTCCTGTCCATACAATTTTTTTATTATTTTCAAACTCTTTTTCAGGATAAAATGCCGCCTGGGTAATTGCTGATCCGCCAGTTGTTTTTGATGTAAGAGCTGTAACAGCAGTACCAGATGATGTACCCTGACGAATTTCACTGAAAATTGCTGTAAGAGCACTTGCCATAGCATCTCCGTCATCAGCAAGGTAAAAACCATCTGGAATTCCGTCTTTATTGGAATCCCATTCCTTACAGCAGTCATTGTATGTGCCAGCCGGCTTACAATGAGGACGAGGGAATGAAACGTCCAAACTATTTGTTCCAACACTGAAATCATAAGGAATGTTATTGCTGCAATCTTTTAAATCTTTATATTTACCAAAGGCTGCAACAGTTTTCATTGATTGTTCACCTTTTTTATCATCTGCAAATGCAAAAAGTGAATAAACATCTGCTATCTGATCTTTAACAATATCAGTCCTTAAATCGCCTTTATGAAGATTATAAGCCGAGGAATCAGGATCAGTGTTGCCGTTATAGGCACCATCTGAAATAAGAACAACGAAACTTTTTCTGCAGAATGCAGCCTCAATCACTCCATCAGCCCTTTTTTCGTAATACGGGTCTTTTAATGTCCCAGTACCGTTATAAGTACTGTTATAATTATTAATACCTGACTGCCTGAGATAATCATAGGCCTCATCCAAAGCCTCGCCTGTATGAGTACCTGAATAAGCAATTGTATCTTCAAACTTTTGTATAAGGCCATCTACGCTATTTTCATGGAGACCATACTTTATTGTCCCTTGCAGTGCAGTCTTATTATTTGTATCTGCATAGGCAATAAAACCAAATCTGACCTTGTCAAAATTTTCCTGAATTATCCCTGTTCTGTCTTTTTTAGCAATTTTAACATCTGCATTTCTTACAAAAACATCTGACCACGAACCATGTTTAGCCTCATATACTGAAATAACTGTAGTGCTGCCATAAGAACCAGAAGGTTTTACTCGAATAGCATAATTTTTACCTGAAATTGAAATATACACTTCTCTTTTAGAACCCACCGGCTCTAAAATACAATAGTCTTTCCCTGCCGGACAAGATGCCTTACCTCCAAAAAGGCTTTTATATGAAACATCTACCCTAGTCATGAGAATAAAATTTAAAAAATTTCCCGACAAACTGTCTTTTGAACCAACAACTCTTCCAGAAAATGATGTGTTCTCGTCAACTTCCCAATATCCGCTTGAATTGTATTTATAATATTTTTCCGAATCATAATAACCATAATAGGATTTATCTTTGTTATAGGTAACCCAAATATTATCACCCCAGTTTCCGTAATTTGCAACGTCACCGCTGTACCCATGCCAAACAGTACCATGATTCGCAGGCCCCTGCATACTGCCTGAAAAGTCCATAACAAACAAGACATTAGCCTTGACATCAGCACTGATAAAAGGAGGAAGAGCAGCATAATCTGAATTTGCGGCAAAGGCAGAACTGTTAAGATAAATCAAACCAAATCCAAGGAAAAAAATTGTTTTTTTAATTACTTTATTAAATATCATCTCTTTTTTCCCTTTCTGAATAAATTAAAACAATATTGCCGTTATTTGACAAAATATGGACAAAATCATATTTCTGAATAATTTTAAAATTTTCCATAACATCTATTGTTCTGATATTTTTATATGGAACAGGCTTTTGTCTGTAAAATAAAAGTTCTGTTTTGGTTTTTTCAAGAAGCTGAACCGGACCTGCAATAATTTTATAGCCCTGTTCATCAAGTTTATTTAAAAGAACTGTCAAAGGAGTTTCTTTTTCAACTTCAACAAGCCTTTCATTGCAAAAGCCAATTGTTTGCAAACAAAAAAACATGCAAATTATAATTAAAATATTTTTCATGCTGCCCCCGTTATCTTAAAGTTAAACTTTTTTATTTCTGTCTTAAAAAAAAGAAAATATCTTCAGGCATTCCAGGACTTATTATGCCCTCTGGATTTACAATAAAAGGAAATCCTTCAATTGAAAGTACTCTTGCCACAAGTCGGTTGTAATCTATGGAGTCAAAATTTAAATCTTCATCTTTAAAAGGATCATCCAAATCTTTACATGAATCTTTTATAAAACACTCTAAAGCCTTGTTTTTATCTTTTTGTGCTATTCCAAAAATTTTTCTTGTTTTTTTAATACTTTTTTCTGAAATTGCAGGAACAATAACAAAAAAAACACTGAATTCATTATTTACATCTGAAAGCTCTTGAACTTCCTTTGCAAGTTTATGGCAGTAATAACACTCAGGATCTGAAAAAACATATGCCTTTTTTTCACCTGTACCAATTTGAAGAGCAAACATTTTTTCTGCTTTTACACCCATAAAATCAAGATCAATTCTATTGGTGAAATAATTCATTTCAGAAACTGAAGTAATTTTTCTTCCATTCCACACATCAAAAAGATCTCCCTGAAATACATATCTTCCGTTTTCTGAAGTAACATAGGTTCTGCCAGACTCGGTTGCTAAAAAATTGAGGTTTTTAAAGGAAAGCCTGCTTTTTTCTTTTATGTTTTCAGGAGGGATAAAATCTTCACTAAAAGCTTGATTCAAAAAAATAAAATACGAACAAAATATCAATAACAACAATTTGATGCAATTCATAATAAAACCTTACTTATTTGAGATTGCTACTTCTAAAACAACATCTCCGCCATTTTTTCTTGCTCTTGAAATAACAACCATTTGATTATTGGTGCTGTTAGGATTCCTGTAAACAACATATTCAACTGAAGAATCTGAATTAAGTTCTTTGGGATTTATTGAAGCAATATCATTTAAAGAGTCGCCATCTTTAAAAGTATCCCAGTCTTCTATTACCTTATCAACTTCAATCTGGTTTAAAACCGGAGTTGTTGCAACATCATACGATGCCCCTTTTTTTAGGTATTTGTTATCTTCGTTGAAAAGGTCTGTTATATTATTTACCCATGTTTTAGTATTGTCAGCTTCACCAACCAAGATAAGTGTAGACGCTTCATTTACTGCCGCATCAGCTAAAATAAGGTTTTCTTTATAGACTCTGTAATTATGGCTTATCTGCAAATCTGTTGACGAAGTTGTAATTGAACCTATTCCGATAACAGTCAAAAGAAGCATAATAAGCAAAGTGGTTAAAAGTATGGATCCAGAGTCATTTTGAATTATTGTAAAATCATCTTTATTTTTTCCCATATAAACTCTCCAAAATTATAAAATATTACCAGCTTCTGACCCATGGAAAACTCAAAGAATGATTTTTTCCACTTTCAGACCATGAAACAGTCACTTTAACTTCAAGAATTCCATTAGTTTTTTTATCCACATTCCATGAAACATTATAAGGCCTGTTGTAATCTATATTTTGTTCAAAGTGATTTCCATCAGTCAGATCTGCATCAGATCCGCTAAGGTCTGACAATTCATCAATCTTGTTCATTCCAACATCAGTTGCATGGACTATACTTCTTGAATCTGCAAGACCTTTTGCAAAATGTGCCTGCATCATACTTATTGCAAAAAGCCCGACTGAAAACAATGCCATTGCAAAAAGGACTTCTATTATTGTAAAGCCTGATTCTTTATTAATAATCATTGGATAATTCTCCAAATTTTTATTGCGGATTTCTAAGTTTAATTTCATTTGTAAAACAGTACTCACTATCATAATCATCTTTATAAGCACCTGTTATTTTGCCACAAATCCCAACCGTTACTATATTAGGGGATGTTTTTTCAAACTTAACAGAAGAAATTGTTCCAGGTTCAGCCAGAGAATAATTTATATCATCACCATTCTTTTTTTTGGATTGAAACATTATAGTCCCGTTTTCATACTTATAAGTCACTACCTCCCATTTACTTTCATCTGCAGCAGCCAACTCAGCCGGATCTGTAATTAAATGCAGCCCGCATTTTCCATCTCCATTATAATCATGTCTTATCGTAATAGATGTATCAGTAACTATATCCAAAAAATTTGTACATGAGGCCTGGCCTTTTGCAGTACCAGTAGGGTCAAGCCCGGCCGTTCTAATATCTCTTGAAATAAGCTCCATCACAGTTCTTACATTCTGCTGAACCTCTGAGACTTTTTGCTGAACAGTATTTAATTTATTTGTGGAAATAAAAAAATTGGTGAGAGCTAGAAGGAAAATACCAGAAATTACAAGAGCAATCAAAATTTCAAGCAAAGTAAAACCTTTATTGCCTTTTAATGAAAATTTAAATCTCAACATTTTAAAAAACCTTTAATTAATTTTAATTCTGCCTACCGGAGAAACCTCTATGGAAATTTCATACCCTGAATCATTTGAAAATTTTATTTTAGACGGAGAAGCCAGATTGGAAATACCGCGGGAGTTAAATTCGAATTTATTGTCAGCAAAATCAACATTTTCAAGCTTTACAGAAGATCTACCGTCAAGTTCAAAATTAAAAATCATTTGATCATCAGCATCAACACAAGAATCATCACCATTTGTATCAAAGCATGCGACAGCACCTCCCTTATTGGCCCCTGCGGTATAAGTCAGTACAACCAGGCAATCTTTTTTATTTTTGATCGAAGCAGTCTTTGCCTGATTAAGATTAGACATTAAATCCCTTGCATTTGACTTTGCCCTGGAATTTGCAAGAAGTCCGCCCATACTGCCAATTGCAAGAGAAACTACCACCCCTATCAAAGCAACAACAATCAAAACTTCAAGAAGAGTAAAACCTTTTGAACAGTGTTTCATGAAAAAATCCTCTCTTAAAAAAACAGCATAGGTTTTTTTACACCTATGTTCTGTTAAATATATACAGATTTATATATTATTTGTCAGCCTAAATTTGCAAATCTAAAATATTATTCTAAAAAATTTTAACTAGATTGAATCTAAAGGCTGACAAAAAGCATTTTCATGAACATACAATATTTTTTATAAGGAATCCAAAACAATCTTAGAAAAATAAATAAGATTTTTATCAAGATCTTTCTTTTTGTTTGTATATGAAAGATTAAAAGTACAAAATGGACAGGCTGTAGCAATATCTTGAGTTTTTGAGCTTCTTAAAAGTTTTTCTGCAAGTTTTAATGAAAGTTCAGGATAAACAGACCTTATTCCAGCACCTGCTCCGCAGCACGAGGCATCTTTTCTTGATTTTTCCATTTCTAAAAGATTTGCTCCGCATGCCTTTAAAATATCACGTGGTTCTTCTATTACATTTTCAGTTCTTGCAAGCCTGCATGGATCTTGAAAAGTAATTTCCCTTTCTATTTTTTTGAGCAGATCTTTTTTGTCTTTTAAAAGATTGAAAATTGTAACTACTGCATGCTCAACTTCAATTCCTGTATCACCAAGCATTGCAGGATAAAAATATTTAAAACACTTAAGACAGCCGTTACAGGGAACAACAAGTTTTTTTATTCCAAGAGCCTTAAACTTTTCAATATTTTTTGCAAAATAATCCTTTGCAAATTCTGTGTTGCCGCATTCATAAAAATATGTTCCGCAGCAGCCTTCATCTTCAATTATTCTGAAATCAAAACCAAGTCTGTCTAAAACCTGCAATGTTGCATAGGAAGAATCTTTTGCAAGATAAGAAGGAATACATCCAAGATATAAAAGTGTGTCTGAATTTGATGAAAGATATTTTTGCTTTAAATTATCATCTTCAAGCCAGTTCATTCTTTTTAAAGGGTCACCGCCGACTGAATTGTCATTTTTTACAATTCCCTTCATTACCTTGTGATGATTTTCAAGAGGTCCAAGACCTTTTTTTACAAGAGCTTCTCTTGTTTTGTGGATAACTTCGACTATTTTTATTTCCTGGGGACAAATGTTTTCACAAAGCATGCATTTTGGACAATTATAAATACTTTCCTTTTCTTCATCTGTAATATCTTTCCCCTCAAATACATTTTTTGCAATTTCAATTCTTTTCTGAGGTGTGAAAACTTCGTTTCCTGTTATTTCAAAAACAGGACAAACATCATGACAAATTCCGCATTCAATGCAAAGTTCAACTTCTTTTTGAACATCAATCATTTGAGCCCCCATATTTGTTAAAATTAACTCTTTTTCATAATACAAAAATTATTAACTAAGGTTAAAAAAGAATTTATTTTTTCTCAAGGACTATTTGAATAATGTCACCTTCAAACTCAATAACATCTCCTGAATAAATTTTTTTGGCCTTTCTTGTTTCAACTTCGTTATTTACCATTACAAGTCCCTCTGAAATAACAAACTTGGCCTCTCCTCCGCTTTGAACCTGGTTGTCAATTTTTAAAATTTTGTAAAGCTCAATTGGCTCGCTTTTAATATAAAATTTTCTTATATCCATTTTTTTAGTTTTCCTTTTTAGCAAAAAAAGAATCAAAATAGCTTCTTTTAAAATCAAAAATAGAATAATATTTTATTTTTTTATCAATCATATCATATACTTCAAGAATGGTATCAGGTTTTTGGGGTAATTTTTTTATAAAATCAAAAAGCTTTGGATAAACCTTGTAAAGTCCAAGTGTATGGGAAAAATTATCCTTAAATAAAAATTCAGAATATATGCATTTTCCTCCCTTAAAAGTAAAAAAGGAAATCTTTTTGTCTTTTAAGATTTTTTCAAATTTTTTGTCATACGGGAGAATACATCCCCCCAGACTTTTCAAATCTTTGGTGTAGCGGTAAAGAGGATTATCAAGAAAAAGAGCAAACCCTTTTAAAGATAAAATATTTTCATTATTTTTAAGAAAATAATAAACAGAATTTATTTTATTTTGAATTTTTCCATAATCTCCCCTATGGAGCTGATAAACAAGAATAAAACCAGGACTTTCAATTTCCTTAACTTTAACCCTGTATAAAATACCGTAATATACAAATATAAAAACAAAAATTAAGGCAGAAATAACAGCAAGAAAGGTAAGATAATTTGACATAAATATATCTAAACCAAATCCATAATTTTTTGAAAAATACCCCATGAATCTTTTTTTAATTCAGGATTAGTAATGAGAGAAGTAAGTGAATGGGTTGAAAAAACCTTGTTTTCTTTAATTATTTCATTTGAATTTACATTGATTTTATTAAAAAGATCATTTCCAAGAAAACAAATGCAAAATGGGTTTAAAAATTTAATTGCTCTTTTTAAAAAATCACTGCATGGAAGATTTTGAAAATCATTTATTTTACCATCTATTTCATGGGGTAAAAAAAGGCATCTTAATGCAGGTATTACAAAAATATCATTAATATTAAGTTTCATGGCATTTAGGATATTTTTAAAAAGCACTCTTTCATCTTCTGAAAAAATCTTTTTTTTTTCAGGTTCCTTTGGCATGTCAACAATAAAAAGTACTTTTATATTTAAAGGAAAATTTTTAAACCCTATTGGCTTAATTTTTCTGTCCCTGCCGCAAAAATTACAGGTCATAATTTCATAATTCAAAAGATTTGGAGAGTCCTTTTTTATTACAAAATCATCAATTCCATATTGTTTAAGAGTTTCAAGGTAATTGACTGAATCATCAATTATCTGATTAAAACTTGAATTATCTGCCATTTTCAATTTCCAAAATTGAATCAAGAATTAAATCTGCAAGAACTTTTTTGTCCATCATGTCAAGAATTTTCGGAGCTTTATTTTTAGTAAAAATTGTAACTTTATTTTCTTCTGAACCAAAAGCAGAATTTTTTCCGCTTATTTCATTTGCAACTATCATATCAAGATTTTTTGACTCAAGTTTTTTCAAGGCATTTTGTTCAAGGTCTCTTGTTTCAGCTGCAAATCCTACAAAAATCTGGCCTGGTTTCTTTAATTTCCCAAGGGTTTTTATTATATCCGGGTTTTCCTCTAAAACAAGATCAAGCCCGCCTTCAGATTTTTTTATTTTATGCTCTGCCCTGTTTTTGATTTTATAATCTGCAACAGCTGCAACCTTTACTATTATATCTATACGTTCCATTCTTTCCTGACATTTTAAAAGCATTTCATCTGCTGTTTTTATATTAACAACTTCAGTATTATACGGAGGTTCTATTGAAACAGGCCCTGATACAATTGTAACTTTTGCTCCCCTTTTTTCAAATGCCTCTGCAATTTTATATCCCATTTTTCCGGAAGAATGATTGCTTATAAACCTTACAGGATCAATTGGTTCAACTGTCGGCCCTGCTGTAACAAGAACATTTTTTTTCTTAAAATCTTTTCTTACAAGCATGGCTTCAACTCTGTCTGCAATATAATAAGGATCAGGAAGTCTTCCAGGCCCTGTTACATTACAGGCAAGATAGCCTTCATCAGGATCAATTATATAAAATCCGTCTTCTGAAAGTGTGTCAAGGTTTCTCTGAACAGCCCTTGATTCATACATCCATGAATTCATTGCAGGACAGATCATTACAGGAGCCTTTACAGCCATTATCATTGTTGAAAGTGCATCATCTGCAATTCCGTTTGCAATTTTACCTATTATATTTGCTGTTGCAGGTGCAATTACTACTGCGTCAGCTTTTTCTGCAAGATCAATATGTCTTATTTTATCAGGGGAGTCCTCTTTCATTACATCTGTATAAACACTGTGCTTTGAAATTGCCTGAAATGTAAGTTCTCCAACAAATTTACAGGCGTTTTCTGTCATTACAACAAAAACATCTGCACCTTTTTTCTGCAAAGCCCTTAAAAGCTCAACACTTTTATATGCGGCAATTCCCCCTGAAACACCAAGAACTATTGTGTTACCCTGCAAATCAGACATGAGTCCTCCAAAAAAACTAAAAAATTATATTTATACAATTTAATACGGATAAAGACAAAACCCCGGAATAAACCAGTGCAACAAATACGGCAAAAACTCTGCTCAAAAAACTTTCCTGTTTTTTTTCAAGATAGCCGAATAAAAAACCAGTTATTAGTCCGCCCAAAAATCCTCCAAGGTGTCCGAAGTTATCAATCCTCCCCGGCATTAAAAGACCAAAAATAACCAGAGAAATTATCCAGCCTGTAACCTGCTTGTAAACAATTGTTCCATGCAGTCCTCCCCTTGACTTTCCATAATAAAACAATGATCCGATAAGACCGCAGATTGCAGCAGAAGCACCAATTGTAACTGGAGTACCTGATAAATATGAAAGCACAAAACCTGAAACTCCGCCCAGGGAATAAATCAGAAAGGTTCTTGAATTTCCGTAAAAATTTAAAGTCATCTTATAAAGCTGCGAAAATGCAATCATATTAAAAATAATATGAAGAATGCTTCCGTGAAGATATGAGGCAGATACAAAACTCCACCATATCTTGTAAGTGTCAACAGGAACTTTTCCTGAAGCTCCCATAAAAATAAGAGCTCTTGTATCAGGTGAAAGAAAATTAAGAGGGTTTGGCGAAAATGAAATGCCATTTGAAAGAATAAGACTCAAAACATAAAAAAAGATGTTCAGTCCTATAATAAGCTTAATTACAAAATCACCATCCCTTAAAAGAGTAAAAACAATATTATTTTTGTACCACGCACCCGGTTTTTTAACTCCGCAGTAAGGACACTTTTGCTCATCTTTACTTACAAGTTTTTTACAGCCAGGACAAAACACTGAATTCAGTCTGATAACCCACCTCTTATTTTTCCTGCAAGCTGTCCGCAGCCAGCATCCAGATTTTTCCCCTTAGTCCATCTTTTTCTTACAAAAAGGCCAAAACTTTCCAGAAGTGAAGAAAAATCAGCAATATCTTTGTCTGTGCAACCTTTAAAATCGCACCCTTCAACCTCATTATAAGGAATAATATTTACCCTGCACGGAATATTTTCTAAAAATTTTACAAGTTTCAAGGCATCTTCCTTACTGTCATTTAAGCCTTTAAATAAGGTATATGTAATAAATATTATTCCTTTTTGCTTTAAAGGATAATTTAAAAGGGTATTTCTTAAAGTAAAAAGATCAAATCTTTTTGTTACAGCCATAATTTTTTTTCTTAAATCATTGTCTGCCGAATTTATGGAAACAGATAAATTTGCCTTGATACAGGTGTCTTTCCCAAGCCTTTCAATCTGATCACAAAGACCTGAACTTGAAATTGTAATATGTCTGAAGGCAATGTCAAACCCATGCTGCTCATTTAAAATCAAAACAGCCTGTTTTACATTTTCATAATTATCAAGAGGTTCTCCCATTCCCATAAAAACTATATTTCTTATGTCATAACCAAGAATAAACTTTGCTGTGTAAAGCTGTAAAATTATTTCATGGGGATAAAGATTTCTTTTAAAACCCATTTTTGCAGTGGCACAAAAACCGCAGTTCATTCTACATCCTACCTGGGAAGAAATACAAAGTGTATCCCTTGTTTTCATTTTAAGGATAACACTTTCAATAACAGCTTTATCATCAAGTTCCAATGCAAACTTTATTACATCTTCAGACTCTTTTTTTTCAAGAATTACAGGTTCAGGGAATCTGAGACTTTCCTTGATTTTAAATGCAAGCTCCTGATTTTTAAAACAATCAAGATTTTCAAGATCTTTTTTCCCTGTTTTAAAAAAATATCTGTAAATGCATTTTGCATGGAATTCACCTTTACCAAAATTTTGATTCAGGTATCTTGTCAAATCATTTAAGGTAAAGGATAGAATTTCTGACATTCTTATTCCTCATTTCTTGCAAATTCATCAATCATGGAAAGAACCATTTGAGAAGGTTCTGTATCCCTTTTTTTTGCAATTGTGCAAAGCTCTTCCCACAAAACCTTATCTACTGGAAGGGATACATATTTTTTTGCCTTTTCAACGCTCATTCCGGCAGCAAGCCTGTTTCTGTTGTTCATTTCAACTGCTTTTTTAGGGTCATTCTTGCTTAAATAACCCTTCATAAGAAATTCAACAAGGTCATCAATATCAAGACCAAGTCCTGCTGCTTTTTTTTCAAACCACTCAACAACTTCATCATTTACTTCAACTGTCATTTTCATAAATCTTATCTCCTAAATTAATCCGTAAAGCTCACCGCTTTTTTTAAAAAGCAGATCAACTTTTTGTTCTGTTTTTTCATCTGGTATCAGTTCTTTTGCATGAAAGGGTTTTACTCTTGCATCAATTACAAGAGGGCCTTTGCACCCAAAATGCTTAAATTCAATAAAACTTTTTATTCCATTTACATCATGTGAAGGATTTGAACGGGTAAATACAGTCCATAAAAAATTATCCAGTGTTTTTGAAACAAAGTCTGAATCATCACAAACAGCAATAACTGGAAAATCATCTGAACTTATATTTACTTCACCTGACAAACAGAATTTTTCAATATCACAATAGCCTGAAGCATCACAAAATTTTGGACCTTCAACAGCAATAATTCCAGGTATTACAATTTTTGGATTTTTAAAACCTTTTGTAAGCTTTATATTTTCATTTAATTTTGTTTTTAATGTTCTTCTTTTTTCACCGCATGAACATATTGCAAGTTTTGAGCCTCTGTTTAAACTTTCCCCTGAATAATCCAAAGTATCTATTGTTGTTTTAGTATGAAAATGAAGATCATTTTCAAGGTCAATTCTTTCTAAAATATGAGTTAAAAATTCTTTTTCATTATAAATATCAAGCTCTGGATTATCTTCGTGTGCTGTTACAAAAAGATATTTTGTCAGCGAGCATTGTCCAAACCCTAAAATTGCATTTGAAGCTGTAACAATTTCTGCAGGAATTCTTTTTTCATAGGGAGTATATCTTTCATGTGCAACTGCAAACATAAGGGGATGAACTCCTGAAAGATCAACTGCATGTATTTTTTCAACTCCTGGAATTGTAGCAGGAACAGCAGGCTTTGTTATTTCATGAATAAGTTCTCCAAAAACCGAATCTTCCTGGGGAGGCCTTCCAACAACAGTAAACGGCCAGATGGCATCTTTTCTGTGATAGACATTTTTCACCTTTATATATGGAAAATCATGAGAAAGACTGTAATACCCTAAATGATCTCCAAATGGGCCTTCTTTTTTTGTTGAATCAAGAACAAGCTCTCCTGTAATGCAGAAATCTGCATCAAGTGAAATAAATTCATCTTTTGTTCTTTTATATGAAAATCTTTTACCGCCAAGTGCTCCTGCAAAAAATATTTCAGGGATATTATGGGGTAAGGGCATTATGGCAGAAAGTGTATGTGCAGGCGGACCTCCAATAAAAACAGAAACATTTAGTTTTTTATTTTTTGATATTGCCCTTTGATGATGAAGTCCGATTCCCCTTTCAATCTGGTAATGAAGCCCTGCTTCTTTATCCTTTATATAATCATTTCCTGAAATCTGAACCCTGTACATTCCAAGGTTTGAATTAAAAATATTATTTTTAAAAGGATCTTCTGAATAAACCTGAGGAAGAAGAATAAAAGCTCCTCCGTCATCAGGCCAGCATTTTATCTGTGGAAGATTTGAAAGATCTGTTTTTGAATATAAAACAGGACCTGTTTTCTTTTTTTGAGGCATTGAATTGTAAAGCGCCTTTAAAATTTTAGGCCACAATAAAGGTGATGCAAAAACTTCAAATGGATCTTTTTTGGATGCAACAAGTTTTTTTAAAGGCTCCAAAGTATGCCTGAAAAGATACTCTGCCCTTTCCATTGTTCCAAAAATATTTGAAGCAGCCTTAAAAGGTGAACCTTTTACATTTTCAAATAAAACTGCAGGCCCTTTTTTTTCGTTTATTCTTCTGTGAACTGCTGCCATTTCAAGATCTGGATCAAGTTCTGATTTTATTTTAACAAGCATTTTGTTTTTATAAAGATCATCACATACTTGATTTAAAGACGAATAAATCATAAATTATCAGCTTTTATTATTGTTTTATTTCCAAAGCCTTTTGAATTATCTGTATACACAATATATTCAGGTTCAAAACAAAAAAATTCAGATTTGAATTTTTCTTTAAAACTAAAAAAATCTTTTCCAAAATCTTTTAAAAGAGGGGAAAATTTTTTTGTATATTTAATAAAAGCTTTTAAAGCTTCTTTAAGATCAGGTTTTACAATTTTTCCTCTCATTTGCAATCCTCTAATTTTTTTTGTTTCAATTCCGTCACAAAATACGGAGCATGAAACTTTTTTATCTAAACCATATAGAATATGAATTGATTCAGGTGAAGAAAAAAAATAAAATTTTTCATCAAATACAAAATAAACAGGTGCACACCATGGCAGATTATTTTCTATTACACAAATATTCATTGTATTTTGAACGGTTACAAGTTCCAGAAAACTTTTTCTCATGAACAGAAAACTTTCCTTTAACCTAATTTGAGCGATTTTCAAGTTTGCTGCATATAACGGCAAATTGTATCAGACTATACTTTTGCTATGCGTGATGCAATTTAACGCCGTAGATGCGGCAAAATTGAAAAGCCCGCAGGGTTTCATATTTTTTTAATATAATAAGATTGATTCATTAAAAATTTCTTAATTTAAAAATATGAAACGCTCAATTTAGGTTTAAATTTAAAATATCAAAGTCTTGGTTTAGGTTGAAAATTTCCTACAAATCTTTATTATATTACTCTTCATAGTTACTGATTTATAAAAAATCAATAAAAGGAATTAAAATGAAAGATGAAAAAATAATAAATCACGCCAGGCAATTTCTGATAGACGATTTCAAGCTTGATGACTCATGGCGGCTTTTTAAAATAATGGGAGAGTTTGTTGACGGGTTTGAAACAATGGCAAATGTGGGCCCAGCCGTAAGTATTTTTGGTTCAGCAAGATTAAAGCCGGATAATGAAGCCTATATTAAGGCTGAAGAAATTGCATATCGAATAGCAAATCTTGGATTTTCTGTAATCACCGGAGGCGGCGGCGGAATAATGGAAGCTGCAAATAAAGGTGCTGCAAGAGCTGAGGGAACCTCTGTAGGACTTAATATAAAACTTCCATTTGAACAAAAACCAAACCCATATGCAAACATTGAACTTGAATTCAAATATTTTTTCATAAGAAAGGTAATGTTTATAAAATATGCCCAAGCCTATGTGATTTTACCAGGAGGTTTTGGAACCCTTGATGAAATGTTTGAGGCATTGACTCTTATTCAGACAAAAAGAATAAAACCTTTTCCTGTAATTCTTGTTGGAAAATCTCACTGGACAGGACTTGTAGAATGGATTAAAAATCAACTCATGACAAAAGGACTGATATCAAAAGATGATCCTTATCTTTTCAGAATAGTTGATACTCCTGAAGAAGTTGAAAAATCTATAATTGAGCTTTTACCTTCAGTAAAATAATGTTATCTGAAGAAAACCTTTTAAAATCATTATGATTTATTTTTAATAATTAACGGAGGAAATAAAATGAAAAAATTTGTTATTCTTATGAGTGCTGCATCACTTTTAATTTTTGCCGGCTGCAAAAATCAAACACCTGAAAAAGCAGCAGAAGCTCACTTCAAAAACTCAATTAAAGCAGCTGCAGGCCTTAAAACTGAAACTCTTAAAGTAACCAAAGTAAGCCAAGAAGGCGACAAGGCTGTTGTTAATGTTTGTGCTGAATTAAACTATAATGAAGAACTAAACCTTGTAAAAGAAGACGGCAAGTGGGTTGTAAAATAAATTTTGCCTGATTTGGTTTTTAGCCCCGAATTATTTACGGGGCTTTTATTATTACCATAATTGAGCGTTCCATATTTTAAAATTTAAACAGATATTTTTTTTGAGCCGTCAATCAAAACATAAATTTCATCTTTTTCAATAAAAAGTTCTGCTTTTACATCTGATTTTCCAGAAAGTTCCTTATACTCTCCCCTTAAAGCAACAAGATCTTTTGTTTCAAGAATTTCCTTTAAAATTTCAACCAAATTTTCGGTTTCTTCATCTGCCTTGCTTTTAAGACAAAGGGAAAGCTTTTTTTCATACTGCTTTTTTATTTCTGTTTTTATGCAATGCTTTGAAAGATCAAGGTCAATTTTTTTCATTAAATTTATTTCCTCTTTTTTTAAAAGGCCTTTCAAATCACAATTATTTGAATAAAAAAATATTATAAAGCATATAACCAAGGATCATATATCTCTGTTTCAAAAAAAATTTGAAACCAACAATATTTATACAGATCAAATGACAAAATTTTTTATAAACTTCTCCCTTGGTAAGCTGGGATAAATAAAATTATAAACAATAATAATTCAACCTCTACTTAGTGATTGGCCGAAAACGAGAATTTTGTTTCATTCAAGGAAGATGAGAAATTTAACCTTTAGGATACATTTAGTATTTTGAGGATTAAATTTTGAATCTGACGCAAAAATGGACAAAAAAGGCCGTTTTCGTTCAGCAACTACTTAAAAATATTGTTGCCTGAAGGCTTTAGCCATTGATTCCCATGAGTCAATCGCTTTTTTAGTTAATCCGGCAGGAGGAGCTGGATGAATAATTGCTTCATTAAAAAAAATTTTCAAAGATTGCATCCTGTTTCTTGCTTTTGCTCCAACTGCAACCCAATATGCATTTTCAAAAAGCTGACGCTGAGCTTTGAGATATCTGTTTCCACATTCCTTTACAACACATTTAGGCACAGTACCTGTCGAAGATTTATCAGGGCCAGTCGAGCATAAAACAGATTCTGTAATCCAGACTTTTTTAAAAATTTCAGAAAATTCCATGTCAGGAAAACAAAGTGATAGAATTAATCTAACATTTGAATGAAACTTATTTCCATTTTTGAAAGAAACATAGTTGATATGCTCCTGTAAATAATCCTCTTGCGTTGGACCAAAATATTTTTCTTGATTCGAAGGGTTCCCAGGCTCAGCCATAACCAAAACAAGCTTAACTTCTTCTATGCGTCCAAGAGCTCCGCAATAGCCCCTTGGAATATGTCCATTTTTTGGATCCCATATTACATAATCTTTACATATTCCTCCAAAGCCCGTACATTTATTATAAGCAGGTAAAATTATGTCTTTTAATTTTTTTTCCATTGGTTAGAAAGTTCTTTCTCTTATTTAAATACCTGGTAAAAAAACAGTCTTTTTAGGCCATTATAAAGCCAAATTAAAAATTTAATTCTCAAAACACTCCACGCAAACTAATTGTATCAGGCTATACTGTTGCTATGCATGATGCGATTTAACGCCGTGCAGCAAAATTGGAAAGCCCGCAGGGTTTCATATTTTTAAATATAATAAGCTTGATTCATTGAGAATTTTTTGGCTTAAAAATATGAAACGCTCAATTTAGGTTATACTTATTTAAAGGATGCTGTTTACTCAAATTAAACATCTCAAAAGCCTTGTATGAACTTCGTACAAAAGGCCCTGATGCAACCCCTTTAAAACCAAGATTTTCACAAAATTTTTTTATATCTTCAAATTCTTCCGGAGTATAAAATTTTTCAACTATAAGATGATTTACAGAAGGCTGTAAATACTGGCCTATTGTAATAAAATCAGCTCCGCTTTTTTTTATGTCTTTTATTGTATTTAAAAGCTCTTCCATTGTTTCACCAAGTCCTGTCATAAGCCCTGACTTGACATAGATATCAGGTCTTTTATTTTTGCAGTATGACAAAACCTTTAAAGACTGTTCATAATCAGCCATTGGCCTTGCTTTTTTATAGAGATTTTTTGGTGTTTCAACATTGTGATTTAATACATCAGGATTTGCATTTAAAACTGTATCAAGAGCTTTTTCATTACCTTTAAAATCGGGGATAAGAACTTCAACAAAAACATTTTCAATATTTTTTCTTAGTTCATGAATAACTTCAGCAAATAAAAATGCTCCACCGTCTTCAAGGTCATCTCTTGTAACTGAAGTTACAACAACATATTTAAGACCCATTTCCTTTGCAGCATTTGCAACTTTTTCAGGTTCATCTTTGTCTACAATTTCATTAAAGGACTGTTCTATTGCACAAAATTTGCAGTTTCTTGTACACTTTTCCCCAAGAATAAGAAAAGTTGCTGTTCCTTTTGAATAGCACTCAAACTGATTTGGACATTTTGCCTGTGCACAGACAGTATGAAGTCCGCCCTTTTTTAAAAGCGATTTTATTTTTTCGTATTCCGGCCCTGAAGGAAGAGGTTTTCTCAGCCATTTTGGTTTTGAAACCCTTATGCCCTGCTCTTTTAATATTTTTCTTGAATGGGTTTGAGTCATTATTATTTCCTAAAATTTTATGTAACCAGTTACTGAACTAAAATAAATCCTTTATTTTTTCTGAGCCAGTTTCATGAAATAATTTTTTTTATCTCATTCATCAAAGCTTAAGCAAAAAATGAAACTTGGAAAGAAACCAGCAACAATTACAATTTCACTTTACATATTCAGGTGCAAACTTAAAAAAACCAGTTTAATGCAAAAAATCAATCCAGCATATTATTGCCTGATGCCGAAATTTCAAATCCAAATATTTTAACAAATGAATACAGAAACTCTTTTTTAATCTTATCCATGGTAAGCTCAAAATCTGTTTCATCACAAAGCCTTGTCATTAAAATATCCTTAAGTCCGCATGCAACCACGCAGTCAAAAAGAGAATGGTCGTTATTTATATTGATGCTCAACCCGTGCCAGCAGATATTTTTTCTTATTGAAAGACCAATGCTTGCAATTTTTTTATTATTTACAAAAACACCAGGATAATTTTCAGTTCTTGAAGAGCAGACATTGTACTTTTTTAAAAAATCCTCAATTGCATCCATGAGTTTAATGGAATATTCCTTCACTCCCATATCTAAACCCTTAAGATTTAAAACAGGATAAAAAACAGCCTGCCCCGGCATATGACAGGTTGCAAGACCGCCCCTTGTTGTTTCAACAATACTTACGTTATTTTCCTTTAAAAAAGGTTTTTCACTTAAAATAAACTCTTTCCCTCCCCTTTTTCCAAGGGTAATTACAGGTTCATGCTCTGTAAAAATAAGAAAATCTTCAAGAGAGGAATCGTTTATTTTTTTTTCAACAAGTTTTTCCTGAAACAAAAGGGAAGACTTGTAAAAAGTCCTCCCCATGTCCAAAAATACAATTTTTTTATTCATCAGCCCTTAAGCTTTGGTTTTCTTGCTGCAAGAGTTTCATCAAGTCTTTTGACTTTTGCATTTGCCGGAGCATTGTGCAAAATATCAGGATTTTCTTTTGCTTCCTTTGCAATCTGCTTCATTACTTCAATAAATTTGTCTATTTCTTCTTTTGACTCAGATTCTGTAGGTTCAATCATTATTGCACCGTGAACAACAAGCGGGAAATAAATAGTCGGAGGATGAAATCCGAAATCAAGAAGTCTTTTTGCAATATCTAAAGTGGAAACCTTATATTCCTCAAAATTTTCATCTGTAAAAACACACTCATGCATGCATGGCCTGTCATATGGAAGATGAAATACATCTTTTAAGTTTTCCTTTATGTAGTTTGCATTTAAAACAGCTTTTGTGCTCACATCAAAAAGCTCTTTTCCCATGGAAAGAATGTATGTGTAAGCCTTGATAAGCACTCCGTAGTTTCCGTGGAATGCATGAAGTTTTCCAATTGATAAAGGAAAATCTGAATTCAGAACAAATTTATCACCGTTTTTTTCAACCCTTGGAACTGGAAGAAATTCTTCAAGCCTTTTTACTACTCCAACAGGACCGGCTCCGGGACCGCCGCCGCCGTGTGGTGTGGAAAAAGTTTTGTGAAGATTTAAATGAATTACATCAACCCCGATTTCTCTCATGCTCACAGCACCCATGATTGCATTCATGTTTGCTCCGTCGCAGTAAACAAGACCGCCTTTTTCGTGGACAATTTCAGCTATTTCTTTGATATTTTCTTCAAAAAGCCCAAGAGTATTTGGGTTTGTAATCATTATTCCTGCTGTATCTTCATCCATAATTTCTCTTACAGAATCGGGATGCAAAATACCGTCAGAACCTGAATTAAGCCCAACAGGTTCAAATCCGCACAATGCACATGAGGCAGGATTTGTTCCGTGGGCAGTGTCCGGGATTATGATTTTTTTACGCCTTTTGCCGTTTTTCTTGTGAAATGCATTAAATACAAGCATTCCGCAAAGCTCACCCTGTGCTCCTGCAGCAGGCTGAAGAGTAAATGCATCAAGACCTGTAATTTCACATAAAAGTTCCTGAAGCTCATGCATGAGTTTCAGACTGCCCTGACACATATTTTCAGGCAAAAGAGGATGGGAACTTATAAAGCCTTCCATTGAAGCTGTTTTTTCATTAAGCTTTGGATTGTATTTCATTGTGCATGAACCAAGAGGATACATTCCTGTATCAACTCCAAAGTTCCATGTTGAAAGCCTTGTAAAGTGTCTTACAACATCAACTTCTGAAAGTTCAGGAAAATCAGGACCTTCCCATAAAAGACTAGTGTCTGGTTTTGCTTTTTCAACTTCTGATTCTGGAATTGAAATTCCGATTCTTCCTTTACTTCCCTTTTCCCACAACAAAGGCTCATCAAGCACAAGACCGGTAAGCTTGTCATTAATCATTGCTTACCTCCTTTTTTATATTTTCAAGAAGATTTTCCATGTTTTCCTTTGAAAAAGCTTCTGTTACGCAGAAAAGATAATTGTTTTCAAATCCCTCATAAAATTTATCAAGGGGAAGTCCGCACACAATTTTCTTTTCGCTTAATTTTTTCCAGACTTTTTCAAAGCCCTTTGGAGCTTTCAATACAAACTCATTGAAAATTGAAGAACCTTTAAATCTTTCTTCAAATCCAAGCTCAACAAGTTTTTTCTTAAGCCATGAGGCATTATTGAAATTAATCTCTGCAATTTGTTTTAGTCCTGTTTTTCCAAGACATGACATGAAAACAGCAGAAGTCAAGGCACAAAGTCCCTGGTTCGAGCAGATGTTTGAAGTTGCCTTTTCTCTTCTTATATGCTGTTCCCTTGTGGAAATTGTAAGAACAAATCCTCTTTTTCCGTCTTTGTCCTGGGTCTGTCCGCAAAGCCGTCCAGGCATCTGACGCATGTATTTTTCCTTTGCGCAAAACATTCCAAGGCCCGGACCTCCAAAGGACTGGGGAATTCCCATGCTTTGTCCTTCACCGCATACAATGTCTGCACCGTAAAGTCCTGCAGGTTTGTAAAGACCAAATGCAAAAGGTTCACTAAAACATGAAACAAAAAGACATCCTTTGTCTTCACAGGCTTTGGAAATATTCTCATTTTCTTCAATTATTCCAAAGAAATTGGGAGACTGAACTGCAAAGGCTGCAATATCATCTGTATTTTCAATTTTTGAAATATCTGTTTTTCCGTTTTCATCAAAGGGAACATACAAAAGTTCAAATTCTGTAGGCTCAAAATATGCTTCAACAACTTTTAAATAATATGGATTTATTGCCTTTGAAACTGCAACCTTAGATGTTTTTTTCTTTATTCGAAGAGACATTAAAAGTGCTTCAGCAAGAGCAGTTGCTCCGTCATACATTGAAGCATTGGCAATATCCATTCCAAGAAGATTTGCAGCAAAAGTCTGATATTCATAAATACCCTGCAAAGTTCCCTGGCTTACTTCGGGCTGATATGGTGTATATGCAGTTGTAAATTCAGACCTTGACACAAGGTATGGAACAACTGAGGGAATGTTGTGCAAATAGCTTCCTGCACCCATGAAAACTGTTTTTTCTGAACAAGGTGTATTTTCTGATGAAATATCCTTGAGCTTGTCAATTATTTTCCACTCACTCATGGGTTCATCAAGGTTTAATGGATATTTTCTTCTAAGTGAGGAAGGAATCCCTGCAAAAACCTCATCTTCAGTTTTCACTCCAATGGAAGCAAGCATTTTTTCAACATCCTCTTTTGTATGTGGGATGTAATGCATTTTTTAAGCTCCTTTAAGCATTTCAAGATATGCTGCTTTGTCCATAAGGCCGTCTGCAGATGTAACCTTTACCTTGAACATCCACCCTTTTTCATATGGATCTTCGTTTATAAGTCCTGGTTCATCTTCAAGAGCTTCATTTATTTCAACAACTTCTCCTGAAACCGGACAATACATTTCAGAAACAGCTTTTACAGATTCAAGGGTTGCACATTCATCACCCTTTTCAAGAGAATCCCCGACTTCAGGAAGCTCAACAAAAACAATGTCTCCAAGCTGATCCTGGGCATAATCAGTAACTCCTACTTTTACAACATCGCCTTTTTCAGCCCACTCGTGCTGATCTGTATACAAAAGATTTTCAGGCAGATTAAGTTCATTTATTTCTTTCATTTTATATCTCCTTTACGGCATGGAAGTAATTTTTTTTCTGGCTGTTCTATGGGGTCTTACATCATTTACAATAACTGCATCGAGTTTTCTTTTTTTGGCCTTAAGATAAACCTTGTCACCAATATTAAGTTTTTTATCAACACAGACAAAACCGCATCTTATTCCCTTTGGCTTAAAATCTGATGGTTTACCTGAATCAGGAGGACTTGAAATGGAAAATATTTTTCCATCAGCCCAGTCAGCTCCAACATCAGTTGCACAGGTTAAAACTTTTCCGATTTCATTGTCGTTTTCATCAACAACAACAGCTTCATCTGCATTTACTTTTCTTAAATCAGAACCTGCAAAAGCATAGGTATGATAATTGTAGTCAGAATTTAAAAGAGCACTGCTTCCCACAAATTCCTTGTCAAATCCTTTTTTATCTTCTGTAAAAGGAAGGGTAAACTCCCAGGGATGATTAAGATAGGGCCAGTGTCCTATATCCTGATGCGAAAGGGGAAGACATGCTCCTGCACGAAGGGAGTCTCTTGATGCAAGACCGCATGGAGTAAGTTCATAAATTCTTCCAGCTTCTATAAAAAGATCCCATACTTCTTCAAAAAAATCCAAAGCTACAAAAATTTCAAAACCAAATTCACCTGTATATCCTGTTCTTGAAAGAAGGATAGGAATATTGCTGTTTTTCAAAGTTACTTCAACTGAATTTTGAAGAGATTTATCAAAATGACCCTTGTGTGAAAAATAAGGAAAAACTCCAAAAACTTCCTTTGGATTGTTTATTACAGATTTTACAATCAAGCCTGACAAAGGGCCCTGAACATCAAATTTTCCAAGATTGTCGCTGTAATCTGTAATTTTAACATCAAGACCGCCTTTATAATTTTCAAGATGATCTGCAATACCTTTTCCCATTCCTGCATTTACAACTATAGAGTAATTGTCATCTGCAAATTTATAAACAATTGCATCATCAATTACATGGCCTTCTTCATTTAGAAAAACTCCGTAAACACAGCGTTTATCTGCAATTGGAAGCTTATTGGGGCCTATGCAGGCATTCAAATCCTTTGAAAATGTCTTTTGAAGAAGAGCTAAACAACCGCCTCCTCTTAGACCAACAAAAGCCATGTGAGAAGTATCAAAAAGACCTGCTGCCCTTAAAACAGCAAGATGCTCGTCTTTTGCCCCTGTTTTATACCACAAAGGCATTTCATAACCCCCGAATTCAGCCATATTTGCACCCATTTTATGGTGGCGGCTGTTTAACCTGGTTTTTTTAACCATAATATCTCCTTTAAAGAACGTAGGGCACAACCTGGTTGAACCCCTTATATACAACAAAGGTTTCCATGGATGAAATGCCCTCAATTTTTACTACTTCTTCAGTATAAAATTCAGGAAGCCCGAATTCTTCATTAAAAAGGGCTTCAATAATCAAATCATACCTTCCTGTGACAACACTAACCTTTGAAACACCTTTTAAATCAGCAAATTCTTTTCCTTTTTTAAAAAGGTCCGGAGAAACTAACTTTACACCAATAATTATAATTTGATGCGTAGGAATTTTTTCAGCATCTATAACCCCCTGAAAACCTAAAATACCCTCAGACTCAAGTTTTTTAACTCTAGCTCTTACAGTATTTTCTGTTAGTCCAAGAGTTTCGGCTATTGTGGAAAAAGACTCTCTTCCGTATTTTAATAACCTTAAGATTTGAATATTAATTTCATCAAGTTTCATATTTTTTTCTTCGCTTTTTATAAATGATACCAAAAATTATTTACATAAAATTAAATATAGAATAAATAATCTAGTTATATTTCAAATTTTTGTAAAATTATCAATTATTTTTTAAAAAAACTTAGTTTTTATTAACTACAAAATCAATCAGGAAGAAAAAATGTCAAAAATAGTAGTAATAGGCGGAGGCCCTGGAGGATATATAGCAGCAATAAGAGCAAGCCAGCTTGGAAATAAAGTTACAGTGATAGAAAAAGAAGCTCTTGGCGGAACATGTTTAAATTATGGATGCATACCCTCAAAAATTTTCAAATCAAGTTCAGAGTTGTTTGAAAAAATAAACCATTTTGATGATTTCGGCATTGAATTAAAAGACAGTCCAAAGTTTAACATGAATAAGCTTCAGATTAAAAAGAAAAAAATAGTAGATATTCAGCAAAAAGGGATAGAATCTCTTTTAAATCACAATAATATTGAAATTATAAGCGGAACTGCAAAAATATCAGGAACAAATTCAGTAAACATAAAAACTAATGAAGGCAAAGAAAAAGAAATTAGTTTTGAAAAACTTATAATAGCAGCAGGCACAAAAACAAGAGAGCTTAAAGGTTTTGAATTTGACCATGAAAATATTTTATCAAGTAATGACCTTCTTGACCTTGATTATATTCCCGAATCAATTGCAATTGTCGGCGGAGGAATAATTGGCTGTGAATTTGGCTCAATTTTATCTTCACTTGGTTCAAAGGTTTATATAATTGAAGCCGAAGAAAGACTTCTTCCAATAAAAAATCTTCACAAAGATGTTTCAAAAAACCTTGAAAGGGAATTTAAAAAGAAAAAAATCAAGGTTTTTACAAATTCGTTTGCAAAAATTAAATCAAAAGAAAATAAAAACTTTGTAATTGAAACAATTCCTTCAAATGAAAAATCAAAACCAAATGAAATTATGTGTCAAAAAATTGCAGTATGCACAGGAAGAGTTCCCCTTTCTTATGAACTTGGACTTGAAAATGCAGGAATTAAAACAGATGAATCTGGATATATACTTGCAGATAAAAACTATGAAACAACCTGCAAAAATATTTATGCAATAGGAGATATTTTAGGCCCGGATTTTTCAATGCTTGCACACACTGCTTATTTTGAAGGAAGAATCTGTGCTGAAAAAATTTCAGGAAATAATTTTACAAAACTTGATTATTCAAAAATTCCTTCAGCTGTTTTTACTTCTCCAGAAATAGGCTTTATTGGTGAAACTGAAGAAACAGCAAAAGAAAAAGGATTTGAGACTATAACAGAAAAAGTTCTTTTCAGAACATCCGGGAAAGCCCATGCAATTGGAGAAATTGCAGGCGAGGCAATAATTGTTGCAGATAAAAACAAAAAAAAAATTCTTGGAGTTCATATAATCGGCCCAAATGCATCTGATTTATGCGGAGAATCTGCTCTTATGATACAAAACAATTTATCCTGTGAAAATCTTGCTAATTCTGTTCATGCCCATCCTACTCTTTCAGAGGTTATTATGGAGGCTGGACTTAAACTTTCTGGAATAAATCTTCACGGATAAATATTCTCAGACACAACATAAAAAATTTATTATAAAACACGGCTTTTTTATGTCGTGTTTTTTTATTCAGTTACTAAAAAAAATGACGAAACAAATATATTGAACAAAGTAGATAGTTTTGATTAAATAATAATAATTACTCTTTTACCACACTGGTTTTATTTTTATGTTTTTAAAAAAACTAGATAACCCCTCAGGTTTTACTTTAATTGAAATAATGATTGTCATAGCAATAATCAGTATACTCTCGGCTATAGCAATTCCATTTATGTTTAATTATATATATAAGGTAAAAGTGGTCAGAACAATAACAGAAATAAAAACCATTGAATCGGCACTCATGCTTTACAACACTGAAAACAATCAGTTCCCTCAAGATCTCGATTCTATTGGATTTGGATCTGCTAAAGATGTTTTTGGAAATCCATTCAGATACACTCCTATAAAAGGCACAAAAAAAGGAATACTTCGTAAAAACAAATTTTTAGTTCCTGTAAATACAGATTTTGATTTATACAGCTGCGGCAAAGACGGAAAAACAACAGCCCCTTTTACAGCAAAAGCAAGCAAAGATGATATTGTAAGAGCAAACAACGGCGGATTTTACGGCCTTGTAGAAAATTATTAGGCTTTAAAAATGAAAAATGGGAAATTTTTAAACTCTAAAATTGGTAAAAGACTTTTTATTATTTTCTGCACTTGTGCACTCGTGCCTTTAATTTTAAACTCTGCAATAACATTTATTCAGGTAAAAAAACAACTTGCAAAACAAAGTGAAGAAAGCCTCCAGATTTCAAGCAAGGCTCTTGGTATGGCTGTTTTTGAAAGGATGCTTCTTTTATCAAGTGAATTAAAAAGACTTGCATCTGTATTTGAAACTTTTCAAATTACTACTCTTCCAAATTTGAATGATCTCGAGAATATGTTTGTTTCTCTCTTGTATAAAGACAGCAGCGACAAAATATTTTCACTTATCAATACAAAAAAAACAGAAAAAATACCCCTAAAATATATAGAACACCTTCAAAATTCAGAAAAGATTTCTGTTTTTACACACAAGACAGATAAACCTCTTTCAAGGGTATTTATTGTTATGCCGATTCAGAAACAAAACTCTAAGCCAGAATTTTTTATAGGAGAAATAAATTCATCTTTTTTATGGAAAATAGGCTCTGAAACAATACTTCCACCTCAAACAGAACTAATTGTAATTGATAATGAGCACAATATAATTGTAAGTTCTGTAGATGACCCTGAAAGCTGCATTAAAAATATGCAGACAAAATCAAAACAGCCAGTATCTGCAAGGTTTGAATGGTCTGACAAAAATAATAAATATATTGCCAGATACTGGACTATATTCATGCAGTCAAGATTTGACTCAGAGTCATGGACTGTAATTTTAAGCAGAGAAAAAAATTATCTTTTTTCATCAGCTGCATTTTTCCAAAAAATATTTTTGCTTGTAATAGGACTCTCATTTCTAATAGTGACCTTTTTCAGTATGGTCAACATAAGACTTATACTTGTCCCGCTTGAAAAACTTAAGTCAGGAATAAGCGAAATTTTAAACAATAACCTAAAAACCAGAATAAATGTAAAAAGTAATGACGAATTTGAAGAAGTAGCAGGTGCTTTTAACAACATGACTGCTCAGCTTGAAAGGCAGTTTAAAACAATACTTACAAACTCTGAAATTGACCGTGCTATTCTTTCATCCCTTGAACCTGAAATAATAATAAGCAAAATGCTTTTTGGATTAGATGAGCTTCTTTTATGTACTAAGGCAAATATCTGTATTATTGATAGGGAAAATAGAAAAACTGCAGAAATTTACTCACTTGCAGAAAACAAATTGGATTTAATATCAAAGCAAATTCCTTTTGATGAACAACAAATTAAATTAAACTTAAAAGATAAAAAATATATTTCCATAACAAAAAAGAATAATTCAAATTTTTATCTAAATACAATTTCTGCTCTACATAAAAACCTCATAATTATCCCCGTCTTTATAAAACAAAGACTTGAGGCAGTAATTAATCTTAAAATTTTAAATGATTGTTCAGATCTTTCAAAAGACATTGAAAACACTCTCCAGCTTGCAGATCAAATGGCTGTAGCACTTGCAAATTCAAACCTTGTAGATGAGCTTGATCAAATGGCTGAAGGAACTTTAAGAGCACTTGCAAGAACCGTAGACGCAAACTCACCCTGGACAGCAGGACATTCAGAAAGAGTAAGCGAAATGTGTCTAAAATTAGGCGAAATTCTTGGACTTGACAAAGAAAGGCTTCATAATCTTACAAGAGCAGCTCTTCTCCATGATATTGGAAAAATCGGGATATCAACTAATATTCTCGACAAAAAAGACAGGCTTTCAGATGAAGAGTATGAAATCATAAAACAGCATCCTTTAGTTGGAGCAAGCATACTTGAGCCTATAAAAGTATACAAAAAAATTGTACCAATAGTTCTCCAGCACCATGAACAATTTGATGGAAACGGTTATCCATACGGACTTTCAGGAAATGAAATTATTATAGAAGCAAGGATAATGGCAGTTGCAGACGTTTATGATGCACTTATTTCAGACAGACCATACCGCAAAGGATGGGAAAAAGAAAAAGTTATAGATTTTATAAAGGAAAAATCAGGATCACATTTTGATCCAAGAGTAGTAAAAGCTTTTGATGATTTCATAAAAACCCCGTAATTCCTTTAATTTACATTTAGAAAAAATAAATGAGGTCTTATGTTTCGCATAAGAAAGATTCTTGACAGCGTTTCAAATGCCAACAAATATGCAATTGATCAGGTTCTAGAGATCATAAAAAAACAATTTCCTACAACAAGAATTGATGACCTTTTAAAACTTCCTCTCCAGCTTGTTGACCCTTTAAAATATAAATACCGCTCAATTCTTTTTTCAGCAGAAGATCATTTTGGACGTGTTAAAGGCTTTGCCATGCTTTTACACATGTCAGATATTGGAGTAACCTATCTTGAACTTATTTCAACAGCACCTCAAAAAACCGGAAAAGGTCTTGGAACAATACTTTATGAACGAATAAGGGAAGAATCAATAAATCTTAAATCAAAAGGACTTTTTTTTGAATCAAGCATTGATGATGAAAGAATTTCTGACCCGGAAATTCTTTTGCAGAACAAAAAAAGAATGCTTTTTTATGAAAGATTTAACGCATTTCCAATAATAAACAATATCTTTGACAGCCCAATTCAACCTGGAGACAAAGATTTATATTATCTTATGTATGATCCTTTAAACAGGACCACCCCACTTGGCCTCGAATTGACAAAACAGGTAGCTCGAGCTGTTCTTGAAAGAAAATACAAGGCAATTATTGAGCCTTTACAAATAGAAAAAATTGTAAATTCATTTTGTGATGATCCTGTTATATTAAGAAAACCCAGATACAAGGCAAAACCTTTTATCCCAAAAGTTCACACAAAGCCTTTAATAGGACTTCTTGTAAACGAAAATCATATAATTCATCATGTAGCTGAAAAAGGGTATGTTGAAGCACCAATAAGAATTTCACAAATTTTAAAGGAAATCTCAAAAACAGGAATGTTTAAAAAAATCAAACCCCGAAAAACACCATTTTCTCTGCTAAGAAAAATTCACGATCCAGAGTATCTTAATTTTTTAAAAAACGTATGCAAAAATCTTCCCGAAGGAAAATCCATTTATCCAAGTGTTTTCCCAGGAAGAAATCGTTTTTCTTCCTCAAGGGATATTGAGGTTCAAATAGGATGTTTTTGCACTGACACAATGACTCCCTTAAATAAAAATGCATATCTTGCAGCAATTGGAGCTATTGACTGTGCAGTAACTGCTGCTGAAATTCTTCTTGAAGACTTTAAACTTTCATATGCTCTTGTAAGACCTCCAGGACATCATGCTGAATGGAATAAATTTGGAGGTTTCTGCTACTTTAATTCTACAGCAGCAGCTTGCGAGTATCTTTCAGATTATGGAAAGGTTGCCGTCATAGACATTGATTTTCACCACGGCAATGGAACCCAGGACATTTTTTATGAACGAAACGATATTTTAACCTGCTCAATACACGGGGATCCAGCATGTGAGTATCCTTATTTTTCGGGATTTGCAAAAGAAACAGGAAGTAAAAAAGGAAAAGGATTCAACATAAATATCCCTCTTCCAAAAAACTGCACAGCATATGAATTTCATGAAGCCCTTGAAAAAATAATAAGAAAAGTAAAAAAATTTAACCCGGACTTTATAGTTGCAGCACTTGGACTTGATACAGCCAAAGCTGACCCAACAGGTTCATGGAATCTTTTATCAAAAGATTTTGAAAAAACAGGAAAAATGATAGGCCGGATTAATCTTCCAACCCTTATTGTTCAGGAAGGCGGGTACAGAACAAGAACACTTGGAATTAATGCCAGAAGATTTTTCGAGGGACTTTATATTTCTCATTATTTGACATAAACGGGAAAATGTATAATTTAAAAATTATTAGATAACTAAAACAAAGGTAGCAAAATGATAAAATATAGAATAAAAATAAACGGCATGCATTGTGCCAATTGTGCTGCAAGCCTTGAAAAAAAAATTTCAAATTTAGAGGAAATAAAAAACACAAATGTTAATTTTGCTGATGAATCCTTAAATTTTGAAACTGAAAAAAAAATTTTTGAAATATTAAAAAAAATAAAAAAAACTGTAGAAGACACTGGTTTTAAAATTGCCATAAAAAACTCTTTTTTTAAAATTTCTGGAATGCACTGCACAAACTGTTCAATGAATATTGAAAAAAATCTCAATTCAATGCCTGGAATAATAAATGCAAATGTAAATCTTGCAGATGAAAGCCTTGAAGCTGAATATATTGATACCATAGTTTCAACAAAAGATATTGAAGATAAAATCCAATCCCTTGGATTCAAAGCCTTTGAAACTGAAAATGAAGATTTTTTTTCAGAAGACATAAAGGAACTCAAAAATCAAAAAATCAAATTCATAACAGGCCTTGTCTTTACAATTCCTCTTTTCATTATTTCCATGACTGCTGATATGACAGGCCTAATTCCTTCATACCCTGACTCTTTTGCAATGGGACTTCTGCTTTTTGTTCTTGCAACACCTGTTCAGTTCTTTACAGGTTCTGACTATTATAAAGGTGCCTATGCAAGCCTTAAAAACGGTTCTTCAAACATGGATGTTCTTGTAGCACTTGGTTCTTCTGCTGCATATTTTTACTCTGCAGTAATCTTATTTAGTCCTTTTAAAGGTGACCATCTTTATTTTGAAACTTCAGCTGTAATTATAACCCTCATAAAACTTGGAAAAATGCTTGAAGCAAGAACAAAGGGAAAAACCGGAGAGGCAGTAAAAAAACTTCTTGATCTTACTCCAAAACAGGTTTTAAGGGAAAAAAAAGACGGAACAACTGAAACAAAAAATCTGTCAGACATTAAAATAAATGACATAATTATTGTAAAGCCTGGAGAAAATATTCCGGTTGACGGTGAAATAATTTATGGAAAATCAGCAATAAATGAATCAATGCTTACAGGAGAGTCTTTACCTGCAGACAAAAAAGCAGGTGACAATGTTTTTGGCGGTACAATAAACGTAAACGGACTTATAAAAATTAAGGCAACAGCAATTGGAAAAGAAAGCGTTCTTGCAAAAATAGTTGAAATTGTAAGACATGCCCAGGGAAGCAAGGCCCCTGTCCAAAAAATTGCTGACAAGGCTGCTTCAGTTTTTGTTCCTTTTGTAATTGTTTCAGCCATAATAACATTTTCCGTCTGGTATTATTTTACAGGCGATTTCACAGCATCAATAATAAGACTTACAGCTGTTCTTGTAATTGCCTGCCCTTGTGCACTTGGCCTTGCCACTCCGACAGCACTTATGGCAGGTGCTGGTAAAGGTGCATTTTCAGGGGTATTGTTCAAATCCGGGGAGGCAATTCAAAAGCTTGCATCAGTTAAGACAATAATTCTTGATAAAACAGGAACAGTCACAAAAGGCAAACCTTCCGTCTTAAATATATATGCTGCAGATGAAGGAATAAATGAGGAAAAAATACTTGAAATTGCAGCTTCAATTGAAAAAAATTCCAGTCATCCTGTTTCCTCTGCAATTACAGAAAAAGGCATTAATGAGAATTCAAAAATATATGAATGCACAGATTTTGAGGAAGTTGGAGGGATGGGAGTAAAAGGAATAATTGATAATATTGAATATAAAATCGGCAAGGCTTCCTGGTTTGAAAATTTTCCAAAAAAAGCACTTTCAATTCTTGAAGAAATTTATTCAAAGGGAAATACCCCTGTAATTTTATCAGAGCAAAATAAAATAAAGGGTATTTTTGAAATTTATGATGAAATAAAGGAAGATTCAAAAGAAGCGGTTTTAGAACTGAAAAATCTTGGTTTAAGAATTGTTCTTCTTACAGGAGACAATGAAAAAACAGCTGCTAATACAGCAAAAACACTTGGTATTGATGATTATATTGCTGAAGCAGCACCTGATTCAAAGGCAGATCTTGTTAAAGATTATCAGAATAAATACGGATTTGCAGCAATGGTTGGAGACGGAATAAATGATGCACCTGCCCTTGCAACAGCTTATTCAGGAATTGCACTTGGTACAGGAACTGACATTGCAATAGAATCTGCTGAAATAATACTTCCAGGACACAAAATGAAACTTTTACCCTACTCAGTAAAACTCAGCCGAAAAACATTTAAGACCATAAAACTAAATCTCTTCTGGGCTTTTATTTACAATATAATTCTTATTCCGGTTGCAGCCGGAGTTCTTGCACCGTTTCCACAGATGCCTGAATGGCTGAGACAGCTTAATCCAATGGTTGCAGCCTTTGCAATGAGCATGAGCAGTATTATGGTTGTCAGCACAAGTCTTATGCTTTACAAAAGCAGAAGATAATTATTCAGTATACGTTATTTCAGCAAACCCGCTTTTTTCCGGTTGAATCAAGAATTTTTAAAACTTTTCAACCCGAAAAAAGCATAAAATAATAAGTTTTACTGATATTGGCTCTAATTAGCTGCTGAACGAAAACGGCCTTTTTTGTACATTCTTAAGTCAGATTCAAAATTTAATCCTCAAAATACTAAGTGTATTCTAAAGGTTAAATTTTTCATCTTTCTTGAATGAAACAAAATTCTCGTTTTCGGCCAATCAATAATTAAGCACTGGACAAAATAATTAATGTAATTAAATTTAAAAATAAATTTTTAAATTAATTATCAGGTTTCATAATCTTAATTATGAGCTTGATTTCTTTTTTATGACAAAATTATGGAGAAAAAATGAATTTCTTAAATCTTGGTTCAACAGATATTAAAATCTCAAAAATAATAATGGGAACCTGGCAGGCAGGAAAGCAGATGTGGACAGGAATTGAGGATTCAGACAGTATTGAAGCAATAAAAACTGCATATGAAAACAATATTACAACATTTGATACTGCTGAAATGTATGGCAAAGGCCATTCTGAAAAAATTCTTGGACAGACTCTTAAAGGTGTAAGAGACAAGGTTGTTATTGCCACAAAAGCAGCCCCGCAAAACCTTTCAAAGGATAAATTGATTTCAGCCTGTGAAAAATCATTAAAAAATCTTGATACCGATTACATTGACCTTTATCAAATTCACTGGCCGGCAGGAAGTTTCGGGTCAAAAAAAGTTCCTGTTTCAGAAACCCTTGAAGCAATGGATAAACTGAAAAAACAGGGAAAAATAAGAGCTGTTGGAGTTTCAAATTTTTCAAGGGAACAGCTTGAAGAGGCTTTGAGCTTTTATCAAATCGATTCTGTTCAGCCGCCCTACTCAATTTTATGGAGACATATTGAAAAGGATTTAATGCCTCTTTGCATAGAAAACAATATCAGCATACTTTCATACTCTTCAATGGCTCAGGGTCTTTTAACAGGCAGATTCAAGCAAGGACATAAATTTGAAAAGGGTGACAACAGAGCATCAAACAAACTCTTCAATGGACAAACCTTTGAAAAGGCTTTAGAAATTATTGATGAGCTCAAACCAATTGCAACTGATCTTGGAATAACCCTTTCAAATCTTGCACTTTCATGGGTTAAAAGCAAAAAAAATACAGCAGCAATTGCAGGTTCAAGAAATAAAAGCCAGTCAAAAGAAAATGCAAAGGCCTTAAATACAAATCTTCCAGCTGAAATTATAGAATTTATAGATAAAAGAACTTTAGAATTTACAAATATTACAGGCGGAAGTCCTGTAATGTGGGGATAAAATTTTATTTTTGTTTATGATTTTTAAACGGAGGAAAAATGGCTACATTCAAAGAACTTCTCGAACAAAAAAGCAATGAAAAACTTTTTTTTGTTTCAGATTCCGAATTAAGTGCAATTGAAGAAATTTCTACACAGCTTGAAGATGGAACAAAAGTATATGATCCAATTTTACTTTTCCAGAAAGCGTCTATTTTAGGATATTGGTGCGAAGCTGATTATAATGAAGAAACAGGCGGTTATTTTTTTGAAAAAGTTAAATAGTTGCTGAACGAAAACGGCCTTTTTGTCCATTTTTGCGTCAGAATCAAAATTTAATCCTCAAAATACTAAATGTATCCTAAAGGTTAAATTTTTCATCTTCCTTGAACTGAACAAAAAATTCTCGTTTTCGGCCAATCACTAAATAATTAAACTTTATTATTTTTATAAAAAATTTTCCCAATCATTTTTGATTGGGAATTTTTTTTAAAAAAAACCAATTCAAATCTGCTCTTTTTATAAATCAATAATATTGATAAAAACTTTGATCTTCGAGCAGATGCTTAGCCCTATCCATAATTATTTTTAAATCAAAAAAATTAACCAGGCATAAAAGCAAAGAAACAACTGCAAAAGGCATTATATTATCTTTATTCTGAGTCAAAACAGCCAAAACCATTCCTAAAACTGTAATTGCCTCGTTAACTGCCATTTGAAAAATAAAAGGCTTTAAATACCAATCAATCAGACCAATAAGTTTTAACTCGCGTACAGATAAAGACTTAACTTTAGCTAATTGTTCAGGATTAACCTTTTTTGTCTGTGGATTTAAAGCAATTTCTTCAGGTTTAAGATCTTTCCTCAGCTGATTTGTAAGCCTTGAGTTTGACAAAAAAATTTTCTTAAGCAGCAATGATGTAAAAAACATCCCAATTCCAGCAGCATAAAAATAATATTTAAAATTTTCATCAACCTTGCTTATTTCTGAAGTCCATAAAATATCTGATAAATAATAAATAACAAAGACATAAAACAGAATAGGCAATGTTAAAGCAAACCATGACATTTTTATTATCATAGATTTCGGCCTAAAAACCTTATCAAACTCGTAAGAATTCATTTTTTCTCCAATATCGAATGCTACACATTTATCAATAGCTTTATTTTTAAGATAAAACTCAATAAAAACTCAATAGAATTATCTTCACAGCTTATATATCATAAACTTAAAGCTAAAAGGAAACATTCTTTTTTGCCCATTTAGGGCTAGATTCAAAATCCAACCATAAAGGAATAAAATATGAAAGACCTTAATATTTTATCAAAACTTATAATTTCTTTTTCTTTATCAGCTATGATAATCTTTTTTACAGCAGCAATCAGTTTAAACTCTGTTGAAAAAATTGCTTCCTCTAAAATTTTAATTTCCTCTGATGATACCAGCAATTTACAAAAAAAAATCTTAAAAGAAAAATCAATACAAACAGCTTTGAGGCAATCTCGTTCACTTATAATTATTTCATCAATTACCGGTTTTATATTATGCATTTTTATAGGATTTTTTACAGCAAGATCAATAAGTCTTCCTTTGCTTACAATTCAAAAAAAAATGGAAGAACTCGCAAAAGGAAAAATCCCGGAACCAATTATTTTAGTTGAAAATTCTTCCAACAACGAAATTTTTAATATTATAAAATCGCTAAACAAAATAATCAGTAAACAAAAATCATATTTTTAGCACTGAATTTTCGTAAATTATGATTTTGTAACTAAAAAGTCATGGACACTATGTGCAAATTAAAAAAAGGCCTTTAAAACAAGACAAAAATGATTAAAAAATACTTTCTTTATTAAAAAAACCTATCTCCGAGATTCCAACTATTTTATTTCTGCCCATGCTTTTTGCAGTATAAAGTGCTTTGTCTGCAGCTTTTAAAATACTTTCAGCATCCAAACCGTGTTCTGGCAATGAGGCAACTCCAAATGAAGCAGTTACTGATCCAATCTCAATCCCTTTGTGAATTATGGAAACCCTGCTGATTACTTCTCGAAGACTTTCAGTACGGCTCAAAAACTCTTTGTACTCTCCACCGCAAATCAGTACTATAAACTCCTCTCCCCCAAATCGGCACACCACATCTGATTTACGAACATTTTTTTTTAGTTCATAGCTTACTGCCTTAAGAACTTCATCTCCTGCATCATGTCCTTTGGAATCGTTAAGTTTTTTAAAATAATCCAGATCAATCATTATTACACCAAGATTTGATCCAGATTGCTTGGCCTTTGCGATTTCAGTATTTAGAGCATCATCAAGATAACGACGATTATACAGACCAGTAAGAGGATCAACCAAGCTTATTTCCCTAAGACGGTTCTTCATGCGAAGGTTTGAAACAGCCAATGCAATAAATTCAGCACTTATAAAACCCAATCCTCTTTGGTGCTTATCCTTATTTATTTCCTTACTCTCAATTTTCAAAATTCCAAAAGTACTGAGTGCATCAATAAGGGGAACGCAATAAGCTCTGATACTACAATTTGGAGATAATTTATGATTATCCGGCTTTAAAATGTCAACAGGCCTTCCTTTTTTAATGGCAGGACAGAGTTTAACATCAGGAATACATGATATTTCACCACATTTACTACTGCCCCAGCTGAAAACCTGCTCCATTTTACCATCATTTTCATTCCTTAAAAATATACCGCCGCTGGTATCAGGGTAGAGATTAGGCAGATACCAGTAAAGAACATCAAAAAGCTCTTTTTCTTTATTACAGCTTTGGATAAGCATAGACATACCATTGAGCAGCCTCAATTTTCTCTCGTAGTTTAAAATATCATCTTTATCCATAAATTACCTTAAATATGAAACGCTCTTCAGGTTTAGGATTATTCATTGCTAATCAGCTTCATTGCCTGTCTCTTGCTTAAAAAGCCAAAAATTTCCTTTCCTGGAGAAACAGACCTAAATGTCATTATAAAGGCACCTTTCAAAGTTAAAGATCTCTTACCGTTTTCATCGATCTCATTTTTCACAAGCCCCATTTCTAGAAGAGCATCTGCTTCTCTTTTAATATGCTTTTCAACTTCAAAAAAACCATTGGCCAAATCAAATTCAACCGGATCATTTTTAGCTTTGATTTTACTTTTTAATATTGAATGATATTCCAGTAAAAGCTCAGCTGACCTGATCTTTGGGAATCTAAACATTTGTTTAAAAGCTATTTTGGGGTAAGCCTCCGGCTGAACAGAATTGTTCACATTTAAAACTGTCTCATCTTTATATCTTTGAGTAAACTCCAGAAAAGTAATCTCTTTGGCCTTACTTGTCATTGTTACAACCATTGCTGCAAGTTTTATTGATGGATTCCAGTATAGCCTGAAATAACTTTTTGTATGTAAGTCTTCCAACAATGAGGAACCTAAAACATCAAATTTCATTTTTTTCAGATCCAGGTCATAGTTCAAAAATTCTTCATTTCTTGATTTAATAAAATCACTGCTTTCCATGGCAGGAAATCTAACTATCACAGGAATTTTTTGTGTTTTCCAAACAATAAACGGCCCAATAGTATTCATGACAACTGGACTAAATAAAACCAAGATCACTGCTGCAATTATTACAAATTCAATCATGAATTTGTTTCCTCTCTGTAAACTTTTTTCATGTTTATATTAACTTTCCAAAAACACAGCTCAGCTCAACCCTAAAGAACTGAATTTATCAAAAAATAGAATATTTAATTCAAGCCCTTTTATGAGTCAATGCCAATATTATTCATGCACATATAAAGAAAAACCGACTATTTCCTGCATTAAAGCGACAAAAACAGTAACTAAAAAATACAAATAATTAAAACATATTTATATATCATTATTTGCAAATTCAACCAGTTTCGGTCTTTTATTACAAATACAGGCCGAAAAATCCATAAGAATTCTTTTTAAAATTAGTTTGGGACTGAAATGCATTCCTATTGAAATAAAATTTCATATCATCACCTACTGCTTGTCAACTTGACATTTAGAAAGACAAAACGTATTTCAAATAAAATTATACGGCAGCCTTTATTTTTTTCTTGGATTCAACATGACAAAGGCCACAGGTCATACAAAAATAATAAATTTTTTGCAAGCTCTGCATAAAAGCCTTTTTAATGAGCAAGATTAGTGCAAAATTAGTGCCTGTCCCTTTTGTTATTTCCCCAGTCATTTTTTTTAAATTCATTATCAAGTTTTATGCATAATTATTAAAATATCAGTTATCGAGCTTATAATTATACAGTTGACAGCTTATTAATTGCCAACTATGAAAATTAATTTGTGATTGGCCGAAAACGAAAATTTTGTTTCATTCAATGAAGATGAGAAATTTAACCTTTAGGATACAAGGAAACAGTAGAAATTGTTTCATTTGGCCCTCTCTGTGTACACCCAGATTATCAGAGAAAAGGAATTGGAACGCAATTAATAGAAAAAACTAAAAAAATACTAAAAAACAAAGGAGTTCCGGCAATAGTAATATATGGAGATCCCCATAATTATTGCAGGCATGGTTTTAAAAATGGAATTGACTATAATGTGAGTAATGTGGAAGGTGATTTTCCATTAGGATTATTAGTTTTAGAAATAGAAAAAGGTTTTTTCGGAGATAAAAAATGGAAAATACAGCAAAGCGACGTCTTTGCTTTTGACAATACCAGAGTTGATTAATTTGATAAAAAATTTATAAAAAAAGAAAAATTGTCAAGATACAGTCAAGAGCTGTTTAAAATGCAGATCAGAGCGTATTTGAGAAATATCAGCTAAAACTTCTTCAATCAGATTTACTCAATCACAAATTTGAGGAGCATGATAATCCAAACCTAATAAACGAAAGTAATTTTCGCCTAAAACTATATTACGAAAAGCTTCATCATTTACATACCTGAAAATATTGCTGTTTACCTCCAACTCATTTTTATACACATTAAAGTCTTTATCCCGGGAAGCTACAAAATCTGTACCTGGCAGAATCCGTTCAGAATATTCATTAAAAAACGCAACATATAAATCCCTGTACGCTGGTTTGCTGAAATAAGTGTCATCCAATACACGCCATGAGACATCCAGCATCAAATTTGGATTTTTATCCAAAAATGATTTCATAATTTGAATATGCTCGGCCCCGTCCATTGCAGATAATTCCTTTGATAACCCCATATGGGCCCATACAATTTTGTTGTCTGGATATTTTTGCAATACATACGCCATTAAATCCTGAAATTTTGTAGGTTCATCATTATTACCTAAATCAGAATGGATGGTTATAGGAATATTTCTATCTTTAAGCAGCTTCATGAACTCTGACCATTTATCTATTTCACCTTTTGTTATAGGCCTGTGTCCATTATTAAATAAAGCCTGCTTAACCAGATTTACTTCACCTGCCCATTTAAATATTTCCGGATATTCCTTGTCATATAAACGAATCATTTCAACAATGCCTTCAGGATCAGCCAAATCCATAAAAGTCATGGCTAAGATTATTTGTACCCCCTGAGGTTTAAATTCAAGTAAATTTGCCGCATTTGCAAAATCGTTTTTAATACTTGGAAGAACTGGTGTGCCTGGGCAATCCAAATAATAAGTGCATGAAGACTTTACCGGTAAAAGCTGTCCGATACCAAACATGTTAACAAAAAGAACGCCTGTTTTATTAAAATATTCAGTCAATTCAAAAAAAGGAACGGGAGCCCCGCCAAAAGGTCTGGAATGCATATGTGCATCAACAACAAATGTATAAGGCTCTTTCTGACGATCATAACAAATTCTGTTTTGCTCAAACGAGGCTAAATTACGTCTGCCAATGTCGGCACAACCTGCAACTGAAAGAATAATTACTATTGTTGTGAGTACAAATACAAATTTTCTTCTCATAATAAATGTCCCTGAAATATGTTTATTGATATGAAACCTAAGGTGACTCTATATGTATAGTGATCATTTTTTATTGGCATTTTCGGCCTCCAGTCTCAATGGCTTTTAAAACTTGCCTTACTTGACAGGCTTTGGCTTTTCCTTTAAGAGTCAAGAGTACACTGTCCTTTTTTCCTATTTTGACACAGATTTCAAAGGCAAAAACAATCTAAGACTGCCATCCCTGACAGGGATAAAGCCAAACTGTTTATAAAAGCTTTGAGCATCTTTGTTGATAGCATCAGACACAGCGACCTGCCCCAAATGGCGGGATAGGCCGCAGTTCAATGAGAACTATCGATTAGTCGAAATAGAAGCGAACGCTGAAAAGTATACGGAATTCGTCATCCTGCAATTCTCCCTCATCACTATCGATGAAGATATCATCCGTAGCAAAAAGATAGCTGCCGTTCACGGCAAGAGCGACGTCGTCGCGGATGAAGTACTTCACGCCGCCACCGACCGAAAATACCGCGGCATCGGTGTCGAGATCGCTATCGTCGGCTTCTGCATTGGCCCAGACAACTCCGGCGTTCAGAAATGGCACAAGGGCCGAATTAAAGATCAGATTGTACTCGGCACGGCCCCCCAACTCGGTACTCATGTAGCGATCGGTGTCGTTTAATCCAGCTACCACGGCAACTTCGATTCCATCGGCGAGGAACCAGCCGTAGGCGAGCTGAATTTGTAATTCATCTCCCATCACATCCATGCGTCCTGCTCCTTCGAGAACCTTGGTTCCCTTATCCAGATTCGGCGTAACACCGTTAACTTACTTTTCAGCGGCGAACACCGAACCAGCAAAAATAAATGCGGCTGCAAACAATAACCATGTTTTTCTCATCTGCTGATTCTCCTGTTTTGTTGACTTGTTCGACACGGGGAAGGCCCACCCTCCCCGCAACCCATGCCCCTCTTACTGCAATGTTCGATTAACCGCTGCAAAACTTACAATACGCATTTGTAATCTCTTTCAACGGCCAATCTTTGAGATACAAACCTTCCCGAACGCCTGAAACAATAACAGCCAAAAAATTATTTAAAACCACAACCGTGCTAGCATTGCTGTCCATACAAGTGATTTGTTAGCTTTTAAATTTTTTGAAAAATCATTTTTCACTTTTTACATAACCTCATCAACTGAATTAGGCCCTTCATATTTGTAACTAAATTTATGAAGTTCTTTAATAAAGTTGAAAAGCCACTGATGTACAAAATAACATCTGAAGAAAAAAAAATTAAGATAAATGGTAATGCATTCAAGTCTTTTTTTCTTATGTTTTATTTGTTTTTATTTTCTTTCAATAGTTTTTTCATTTCACGGTCAAAATCAGAGATATATTTTTTGTCCTCTGCTTTTCGATATTTCTCATATTCAAATTTTGCTTTTCCAACGGCTTTTTTATGGCTGATTTTTCCGGCATTTTTCAGAAGTTCTTTTTCACTGATTCGCAGAAAATCATCAAGCTTTTGAATCCAGTCGTGCATTTTCATTAACCTGCCGTTTATCGCCTGGAGTTCTGCAAAATCAAGATACATTGAGACGATGAGGTTGAGCTGTTTCAGTTCATCTTCTGACAGAAAATTTTTTGCAATGGTAATATCTCTTGTGGTTATATATTTGCCTTCAAAATTGTAAGTCCTAAAAATGGTTTTTCTGCATCGACTCACTGGTTTATCATCTCTGCAGCTGTCTGGCCGTGGATGGCATAGTGCATTTTATTTTGTACGGTTGCAAAGAACTCTTTGGTTAAATCCGCATCATTTTTATAATCAATGCTGGTTGCATAAATATCAGTTATTTTCTGGTAAAAATTTCGTTCACTGCTCCTGATATCCCGGATTCTTTGAAGAAGCTCTTCAAAATATCTTGATCTCGTGCCTTCCTGTTTCAAGCGGTCATCATCCATTGTAAAGCCTTTTACAATGGATTCATGAATACGTTTTGTGACCCACTGACGGAATTTTGTACCTTGCAGAGATTTTACCCTGTAGCCCACTGAAATGATAACATCGAGATTATAATAATTCGGGGCTTTTTGCTGAAATTCGGAAATTCCGAATTTCTTCAGCGTCTGGCTTTCTTCAAGCTCTCCTTCGGCATAAATATTTTTAATATGTTCGTTAATAGTTGATTTTGCTTTCCCGAAAAGCATGGCCATCTGGTCCTGTGTCAGCCAGACCGTTTCATCTTCCAACTGCACCTGGAGTTTTGTTGTGCCGTCTGAAGCGGTATAAATGATTATTTCTGAATTTTGCCATGTATCATCCCTCCAGGATTATCGTGCCTTTCCCCTTTATTTCCTTGTTTATTCATTAATTCAAATGATTGAGTATCTTAACAATTTGAATAAGAGGGTATGTACTATTTTCAGCATAATACAAAATTGCAAAATTCTGAATCGCCTGAATATGCTCCCCTTGCTGCTTAGCTTTCTCTGCTTTCCCTCTTAACTTAGCCAAAATTTCATTGGTCGCATCTTCTGTTTTTATATGATTTTTTACTTGCTTAACTAAGCTTGCAGCGGCTTTGTTTTCTTCAGAATTAACTGGATATAAAGACATTGCTTCTTGAGCCATAATAAGTCCACGTTCGCAATCTATGTTGTGGCTCGATTTTTTCCGCTTTAAACCGCTTTTAACTTCAGAAGTAAACATTTTGAACAACTTTTTTTTGTCATTCTCACTTGTCATAATTTTTTTTAAATATGATGAAGAAAGAATTAATGAAGTTGTATTATTGTAGTCTAAATATGTTACCGTAGTTAATAATTCATGAGCTTCAAGATACCGTTTTTCGTTAGCAAGTGACTTTGCTTTTTTTATTACGTCATCAGAAACAAGTTGAGCCAATATTGTTGGCCTGTAGTCTACCGAAATATTTTTGTAATATATCTCTCCTACCTGTCCATCGTTACTTATTTCTATATTAATTTGTTGTGAATTTACTAATGATGGCACAATTAATAACGAAGCAATAAATAGTAAGTGTTTGACGTTCATAATGCAATTCCTTGATATGGTTGTATTTAAATATAAAAGTATTAATAAATGGGAAAAATCCACTTATTACTCTTATATAATTGACTTCTTTACAAGATTATCGTGCCTGTCCCCTTTATTTTACTAAAATCGGCTTTAAGATTTCAGGAAATTTTTTGGAAAAGCTGTTCATTTTTCACCCTCTATCAACTTTCTCAAATCTCTGTCAAAATCACTCTCAAAAAGTCTATCCTGAATGGGACGATATTTTTCAAATTCACTCTCTGCAAAGGATTTTGCAATGGCTGCCGTAACTTTACCTGCATTATGCAAAATATCTTTTTGATTAAACTGTAAAAAAGCATCCATTTTTTCAGCCCAATCTTTCATAGTCATCACATTGCCTTGCTCTGCTTGATCTTCCGCATAATCAAGATACATTGTAACGATACGATTAAGCGGTTTTAACTCTTTTTCCGATAAATAATTTTTTGCAATTATTACATCAGATTTTCTAATTTTCCCCTTCGGTGCATTTTTCCAGGAAGTTAATCCCATCTTATTTTTTTGATGATCTCCTCTTGATACAATAATCTCTGCTGCTGTTTTACCTGTTATTGCCCAATGAAGTTTGTTTTGTACTGTTGCAAAAAACTTTTTTGTGGTTTCTGATTCTAATTCATAATCAATACTACATTCAGCATAAATATCTGTTATTTTTTGATATAATCTTCTTTAACTGCTTCTTATATCGCGAATTTTTTCAAGCTGTTCCTGAAAATAATCTTATCCAAAAATCGGCTTAGGATTCTTCAACCTCTCCACATCCATTGTGTAACCTTTTATGATAAACTCTTTTAGGACAGTTGTTGCCCAAATTCTAAATTGTGTTGCCCGTTTTGAGTTTATTCTGTAACCAACAGCAATGATAGCATCAAGATTGTAAAATTCAACATCTCTTCTAACCTCTCTTTTACCCTCAGTTTGAACTGTTTCCAAAATGGAAATAGTTGCGTTTTTTTGTAACTCTCCACTTTCATAAATATTATTTAAATGCTTTGAGATAGCAGGTACATTTACATCAAACAGTTCAGCCATCTTTTTTTGGGGCATCCAGATAGTTTCGTTTTGCAACAATACATCTACTTTAATATCTCCATTGGGGGTTTTATATAGCAAAAACTCTGTTGTCGGATTATATTTTGAACTCTCCAGAATCGGCTTTAAGATTTCAGGGGATTTTTCAGAAAAACTGTTCATGCGTTTGACAATTTCACTATTCGGATCGCTCCAGGGGTTATGGAGTTCTGTTATTACCTGTCCCTTTTGTTGACATCCATTAACCTGCCGTTTATCGCCTGAAGTTCTGCAAAATGATTATTGTGCCTGTCCCCTTTCTTGTTCTATTGAATATGGGTATCTTAAAATTCCCTCTCCGTCAAAATGGTTTGCTCCTATGCATAAAAACAAAATGTCTGGATAATAAACATTAAAAAGAGAATCACACAGTTTTATTAAATCATAAATACCGGCTCCCGGAAAACCCAGGGGATTTTCACGTCCCACAAAAACAGGCCTTATCCCCGATTCTTTTTCAAAAACCCTGAAGCATCTTGATTCATAATCTGTCTGATAACCATAAAAAATCGAATCGCCAAAAAAACCTGCTGTCAAATCTTTTTTTGTCATATGTCTCCTGTTCTTTCTTATACAGCACCAGTATTTGTAAAATATATAAACCTTGATATTTTTTCAATAATCTTTGCTGGTTTTATCATAGCTTTTTTGGGTAGTGTACAGAGTTTGCAAAATTGATCATGACCATGGGCCAGCCGGTTTCCAGGTGATATGATCGGATACACCTTTGATTACAGGCTCCAGAAACAGCTTGACCTCAGTCGCCATCTCTTGGAAGGATTCAGGAACATGACCCTGCTTTAATCGTTTGCGGAAGGCTACCCACATCGGTTGGTGTGATGAAATAAAATCTGCTGAAAAGGCATCGATAGGCTCATTCAATTCCGTCCTGCGTTGCTTGAAGGTAAGCCTTACAGCCTCAGCAAGACTGCTTAATTCAAACTCAAACTGACGAGACAAAAGCCAGATGTCATAAAAATCCTTCATGCGGCTATTCAATTGTCCAAGCTTTATCATTGCCTCAAATTTCTCGGCAATGGCACTTTCCCGGCTGTAGCAAAGAAGCGATGGTGCCGGAGAATCCAACATGCAAGGTAGTTCTGCTTTCTCAGGTCCCGGATAAACGATGTCTCCGAATCCAATATCTATTTGCATACTGATTCTGGCAGTGCCCAGAGCACCACGAAACCTCACTCGGATTCCTTCATAGCCGCCATCTTCGGTGATTCGCTCTGTCTGAATGGAATTGGAATCAAAGGTTAAACCGTCAGGCTCAATTTCCACGGCAAGTATATCCCGGATCTGCGAGGTGATATTTTCCTTTTCGTTTCTCGTCTTTCCAAGCATATCAATGTCCATGGTCGGCCTGAACTCTGGTGACTTCCAGGCCCGTAGCATGAGGGCTCCCTTGAGGATGTAATGCTGCACGTGATCTGACCTTGATAGTCGGTACAGGAATCGCTCCATTGCATAATATTGAAGCAGTTCATTGAAGGAGCGCTTATCAGCTTTCGACCGGTTGAGGAGCCGTTGTCTTACCGAGGCCGAAACGTTCTGGGACGATTTCATATACTTGCCTCCAGATAAGGACGCACTATTTTGTCAACCCGACAAATCCTGGCATATTCCAGAATCTTTCTATGCTCAAACTTCTTCCTTCCCTTGTAAAGCTTCAGTGCCTCAAGGACGACATCCATCCCAATTTTATTCCGGAACTTGAAACAGTCTGCGAGTGTCTTTTCCAGACAGTAAACTTTTACGGTAACACCGTCAATTTGATGTTCCTCAATACCAGAGTGATAAGCCTGATCTGTGAACCGGTGAACAAGAAGAGGTGGATATTCGAGTGATGGCGGATGGGAGTCCCGAGGAATTGCTATTGAAACCTCATGTGGTATTTGTGTGGTAATTTCATGAAACGAGAGTGCAGAGATTAGACAAACGACGGCGTTAGGATATCGAAGGGCAACAGTAACCAGATCAGGATTGCTGACATGAGGCAGCTCAACCAGCCGATACACGCCTCTACTGATTTGCTCGATTATCCCTTTGTCTCGAAGCGAATAGAGCATGTAACGGGTAATGCCGTGCTCAATCGCCTCACTCATGCGAAGCTGACCGCCGCATTTACGAAATATTTTTACCGGGTCTGTTTTCATTTGAGTTTCCAGACAAATAATTCACACATATAAACATCTGGTAAGAATATGTCTGATTTTCGACAAAAAATAAAGGTAAATTCTTGAAATATCGAAAAATACCGGCTCCGGGAAAACCCAGGGGATTTTCACGTCCCACAAAAACAGGCCCTATCCCCGTTTTTTTTCAAAAACCCTGAAGCATCTTGATTCATAATCTGTCTGATAACCATAAAAAATCGAATCTCCAAAAAAACCTGCTGTTAAATCTTTTTTTGTCATATCAAATCTCTTCTTCAAAAAAATCAAAGTTTTCCAGATCAAAAAAAACAAGACCTTTTCTTATTTTTTCTTTTCTGCCAAGTAAAAAATTTAAAACCTGATAATGATACAAAACCTGAAATCATCATTACAGATGAAAAATAGTTTCTTGTTTCAATATATTTATCTTCAATTTTTGAATAATTTATTTTTAAAAATTCATCTTCTGGAAAAATAAGCCTCATCTGGCCTGTGTGGCCGTTTATTGCTGAATGGAGCAAAGACTTGTTCAGGTCTTTGTATGTTTTTTCAAAGTAAATTCTTGATTTGAAATTATCTAAGGCATCAACTGCAATATTGGAATTTTTCAATGACAATAAAAAATTATCATCCTCAATATGGTTTTTAAAGATTATTGTGCCTGTCCCCTCTCTTTTTCTTTTTTACAAATTAAAACACTATAACGTCTAGGTCTGGTGTGCCTGGAGCGTAGCGGAAAGCGTCCTTCCACCTGGTTGTTCTCATTTCAATCTTTTTTTAATCAATTCTAGATTTTTTCTGCAATCTAATACAGCTGAAACAATTACGGTATCAGATTTTATTGTATAATATATAGCATAGGGG